>Ga0315279_10001101_pt1 | contig 46349 bp, 39 predicted proteins | sample YL17G06_20_MG_FD_203694 | JGI IMG/M metagenome (GOLD analysis project Ga0315279, IMG submission 203694) | Sediment microbial communities from Yellowstone Lake, YNP, Wyoming, USA - YL17G06_20 | ecosystem: Environmental > Aquatic > Freshwater > Lake > Sediment | place: USA: Wyoming | collected...
TCGTCGAGAATCGGAGCAAGCGACTTCCATCGGGCCCGCAATGCTTCAAGAATGCCTGGTTTGAGCATGAACTACAATGTATAGGAGCGACACGTAGTTTATCAACTTATTTTTCTCATCCTCCTTAATGTTGCTTTTCATTGTTCCTCAAAAAAAGATATCAACCACACGCTGGAACCACCCCCGGATATTCCAGCAACCAGCCGGAGCGAAAAACACGAAGCGCGAGAAACTCAATGAGACAATTTAACAGCTTCTGTAGTCCTTGGCACCTCAGTTCCTGGGCTCGTTGCCAATTCGACTCTCTGATGGCGTGAAGAATCCTCGCAAGAAAGCGCAAGAATTATAGATCAATCTCTGTATCTATGGGGTGATAGAATGCCCTCTGATGAATATCCTGGTGCTGAACTGCGGCTCATCCTCCTTGCGTTTTCAGATCATCCAAACCGACCTCCAGCTCATTGAGAAGGACGCCGACCGGCGCCTGGCCACCGGCAGAGTATCGCAAATCGGAACTGAAGCTTTGATCACCTGCCAGGCCGCAGGGCATCCTAAGGTGAAACTGGATGCACCCTTGCGAGACCATCACGCCGCGATCGATTGGGTGCTGCGCTGGATTGTGTCCCCGGAGTCGAAGATCGAGGCGATCCGCTCCCTCGCCGACATCCATGCTGTGGGTCACCGCGTTGTCCATGGGGGCGAGAGATTCATAATATCCGAGCGACTCACTCCAGAGATCATTGCGGCGATCGAGGATTGCATGGAGCTGGCGCCCCTGCACAATCCGGCAAATCTCCGTGGAATCAGGGCAACCCTGAAATTGCTGGGCGAGGGGATCCCCCAGGTTGCGGTTTTCGACACATCGTTCCACACCACGATGCCGGCAACGTCCTACCTGTACGCTATTCCTTACCAGTTCTATCGACGGCACAAAATCCGGCGCTACGGATTTCATGGCACCTCCCACAGGTATGTTTCCCGTCGCTACGCGCAGCTTCGCAAACTCAGCATGGAGGAGGTAAATGTCATCACTCTGCATCTCGGAAACGGTTGCTCAGCCTGCGCGATAAAGGGTGGACTGTCTCTCGATACGTCGATGGGATTCACGCCGCTCGAGGGGCTGGTCATGGGGACGCGCTCGGGTGACATCGATCCTGCCATCATGGACTACCTTTCCCGCAGGGAGGGCTTGACCTCGGCCGATATCGACACGCTTCTGAACAAAGAATCCGGCCTACTCGGGCTCTCCGGCCTGACGGCCGATATGCGCGAACTGCTTCAGGAGGAGGCCGAGAATGAGGACCGCCGGGCGCATCTCGCCATCGACATCTTCTGCACGCGCGTGAAAAAATACGTCGGTGCGTACTACGCAGAGATGGGCGGTGCCGATGCCGTCATTTTCACCGGCGGAATCGGTGAGAACTCTGGGGTCATTCGTGAGCGCATATGCAGCGGCCTGGAGTGCTTGGGCCTTGTGCTCGATCGCAATCGCAACAATGAGATTCCTTCGGGTGAGGGTGGCGAAATCTCCAAAGAGAACTCGCGATTGAGGGCTTACGTCATTCCCACCGACGAGGAGCTGATGATCGCGCGCGATACGGCCCGCATCCTGAGCGGCGTGAGTCCGGCCGCAAGTCCTCCGGGAACCGAACCAAAAGATTAATTCTTTGTGAATCTTCGTGATCCCGGTGTCATCGTGTTGCGTACAAAAACAATCCGATGACACAAGGATCACAAAAAAACACAGAGAATTTCGCAAATAAGGCCTATGTTCGACACCCGCTGAGAGAGAGAATGATCGAAGGGAGGGTGTTATGAAATCTGGTGACGTTGCATCTTCAAATACCTCGCAAGAGGCTTACAACAAATCTGCCAAAGCAATGGAGCGCTATCAGCGGGCGGTCAACTACTTGGCTGCCGCACAGATCTATCTCAAGGCTAACCCTCTCTTGAGAGAGCCACTGCGGCCGGAGCACATCAAAGACCGGTTGCTGGGGCACTGGGGAACCAGCCCGGGCATCAATCTGGTATATGCGCATTTGAACCAGTTGATTCTGCGCACGAACGCAAGCATGCTGCTGATTACGGGTCCGGGCCACGGCGCGGCCGCCAACATGTCCAACATGTACACCGAAGGAACCCTCACCGAGTTTTTTCCCGAGATCACGCAGGATTTAGCCGGAATGGAGAAATTCCTGAGGTGGTTCTCCTGGCCGTACGGATTCCCAAGTCATCTTAGCCCGGCTCTGCCCGGCGTGATTCACGAGGGCGGCGAGTTGGGCTACGCCTTGTCTACGGCGTTTGGTGCGGCCTTCGATAACCCCGATCTCATCGTCGCCTGCCTTGTCGGCGATGGAGAGGCCGAAACAGGGCCCACGGCGGGCGCATGGCACAGCAACAAATTCCTCAATCCCGTTACGGACGGGGCCGTCCTACCCATCGTCCACCTCAACGGCTTCAAGATCGCAAATCCAACCATCCTTGGAACCATGTCCGACGTGGAAATCGAATCTCTGATCACGGGCTACGGCTACGTCGCGCGATTTGTGAACAACAGCAACCATCTGGATGCGGAGATGGATGAGGCAGTCTCCTGGGCTTACGCTGAGATTCTTCGACTGCAGAACAGCGCGCGTTCAGGCAAAAAAGTGGAAAAGCCGTGCTGGCCTTTCCTTGTGCTTCGCACACCCAAGGGAATGGGATGCCCCAAGGAGATGGACGGTAAAATGGTAGAGGGTTGTTTCCGCGCTCATCAGGTTCCCGTGAAGGACCCGAAGAATAATGCCACCCACCTGGCCGCGCTCGAACACTGGCTGCGGTCCTATCGTCCCGAAGAGCTTTTCGACGAAGGAGGCCGGCCCGCGCCTGACATCGTAGCGCTCTGTCCCAAGGGCGACCGGCGCATCGCCATGTGTCCTCACAGCTTCGGCGGAGACCGCCGCATTCCCCTTGAACTACCGCCGCTACAGGACTTTGAAGTCAACATCAAGGATCTTGGCTCGGTACATGTCAGTCACATGGAGACGCTGGGCAAATACCTGGCCGAGGTAATCCGGTGCAACGAAAAGAACCACAATTTCCGAATCGTGTGTCCCGACGAGCTGGAGTCCAACCGGCTGGGCGAGGTTCTCAATGTCACGAACCGGCAATACGTTTGGCCCTTACTGCCCGGCACGGAACATACCAGCACTTACGGACGTGTCCTGGAGGTGCTGAGCGAACACAACTGCGAAGGTTGGCTGCAGGGATACCTGCTGACCGGGCGGCACGGGCTGTTCCCCTGCTACGAGGCCTTCATCCCCATCATCGACGGCATGATGAACCAATACGCCAAGTTCCTGAAATCAGCTCTCGAAACCGGGTGGCGCAAACCGGTCTCATCGCTCAACTATCTGCTGACCTCGGAGGCCTGGCGACAGGACCACAACGGTTATTCCCCACCAGGGTCCCGGCTTCATCAACAACGTGATGACCAAGAAAGGTCATATTTACCGCATCTACCTGCCTCCCGATGCCAATTGCCTGCTCAGCACCATGGATCATTGTCTGCGCAGCACGAATTACATCAATCTCATCATCGCCGGCAAGCAGCCCATGCCGCAGTGGCTCTCCATGGAGGAGGCCGTCGACCACTGCCGGGTCGGCGCCTCAGTCTGGCGTTGGGCCGGCACGAATTGGGGAGAAGATCCCGAGATTGTGCTTGCCGGATGCGGTGACAATCTGACAATGGAGATTATGGCTGCGGAGCAGATCCTGCGTGAGGAAGTTTCAGACTGGAGAGTTCGTGTCGTGAATGTCACGGACCTTATGACTCTGGGAATCCCGCAGAAATATCCGCACGGACTGGACGAGGGCAGGTTCCAGAGGCTCTTCCCCCTGGACGTCCCAGTAATATTCAATTTCCATGGCTACACCGCGGCAATCAAGCAACTGGTCTGGGAGCGCCCGGGAAACGATCGTTTCGATGTAAACGGTTACCGCGAGGAAGGATCCACTACGACACCCTTCGACATGCAAGTGCGCAACCGCACGAGTCGCTACCACGTGGTCATCCAGGCAGCCCAGAAGCTTGCACTCCGAAACCCGAAGGTAGCCTCGCGAGCGGAAGAATTGATAAGAAAGTTCGAGCAGAAAATCGAGGAACACAAGCGGTTTATTATTGAGAACGGTGTGGACCCCGTCGAAATTGCCCAGTGGCGTTGGCACAGCGATACATAGCGCACCTGGTGTCCGCTTGAAGAGCACTGTTGCCGTGGACAGGAAACAGAAGTAGAAACAAGCCAGCAGCAGGCAGTTGGCAGCAGGCAGTAACCCAGGTAGAATGCGATCTTCCTGCGGCAGACTGCCTGCCGCATGCTGCTTACTGCCAGTTATATGAGGTTGTTATCTTATGAAACCAATCTACACATTCAACGTGAATCCGAAGCTGCCGGAACCGCTGGAGCGCATGCGGGAATTGGCTTACAACCTGCGCTGGGCGTGGGATCATGACACAATCGAGCTTTTTCGCCGATTGGACAGCGAACTGTGGGAAACAACCGGGCACAACCCCGTCCTTTTGCTCGGCACTGTCGAACAGCGACGACTGGAGGAAGCCGCGGCAGATGAGTCCTTCCTGGCCCACCTCGACCGCGTCTACAAGGAATTCGACGATTATCTGCAGGGCAAATCGACCTGGTTCCTGCGAAGCCAGCGCGATGCCCAGAATCCGCTGGTAGCCTACTTTTCCGCGGAGTTCGGCCTGACCGAATGCTTGTCGATTTTCGCCGGGGGCCTGGGCGTGCTCGCGGGCGATCACCTGAAATCGGCAAGCGACCTGGGTGTACCTTTGGTGGGCGTCGGGCTGCTCTACCAGCAAGGTTACTTTCGCCAGTACCTGAACGCAGCCGGATGGCAACAGGAAGCATACGAAGACAACGACTTCCACAACCTGCCCCTGACGCTCGAGTGCCGTCCTGATGGCACCCCTGTCACGATTGAGATTTTCTATCCCGGCAATAAGGTGGTAGCCCAGATCTGGCGTGTGAGGGTGGGTCGCATCTCGCTCTATTTGTTGGACACGAACACCGCGGCCAACACTCGCACGGAGGATCGGGACATAACCGATCAGCTGTACGGCGGGGATCTCGACATGCGTATGCGTCAGGAGATCTTACTTGGGATAGGTGGCTGCCGGGCTCTTCAGGCACTCGGAATTCACCCCACGGTCTACCACATGAACGAAGGGCATTCCGCTTTTCTCTCCCTCGAGCTGGTACGCCGGATGATGGAAAGAGAGCGATTGTCCTTCGAGGAAGCCAGAGAACTGGCATCGTCCGCACTCATCTTCACTACCCACACGCCGGTGGAAGCCGGCCACGACTACTTCCCAGCCGATCTGATCGACAAGTACTTTCCGGAGTACATCCCAAAGCTGGGACTCACGCGCGAGCAGTTCCTTGGCCTGGGTCGTCGAAATCCTGGTGATGGTGGGGAATCGTTCTGCATGACGGTGCTCGCACTGCGCATGGCTTCATTCAGCAACGGGGTAAGTGACCTTCATGGGCAGGTAAGCCGCCGAATATGGAAATCGATTTGGCCGGGACTGACCGAAGAGGAAATGCCGATCGGGCATGTTACCAACGGCGTTCATTTTCGATCCTGGATCTCATACGAAATGAATCAGCTCTATGACCGGTATCTGGGACCGTCCTGGCGTGAGCAGCCCGCGGAGAGTGGTGTCTGGGCACGCGTGCAGTCGATCCCGGCCGAAGAGCTGTGGCGCACGCACGAGCGGCGACGGGAGCGGCTGGTTGCCTTCGCGCGCAGACGATTGCAGGCTCAGCTCAAACGCCGAGGCGTGCCCAAGGCCGAGATCGATGCGGCGGAGGAGGCACTCGATCCGCACGCGTTGACGATCGGTTTCGCCCGCCGTTTCGCGACATACAAGCGAGCCACCCTTTTCCTCAAAGATAAGGAGCGGCTCAAACGCATACTCAACGATCCGATCCGGCCCGTGCAGATCATCTTCGCGGGCAAGGCGCACCCCCGGGATGATGCCGGCAAAGATTTGATCCGCCAGATCGGCACACTGATACGAGAGCCCGAATACCGCCGCCGGATGGTTTTCATCGAAGACTACGACATGAGCGTCACACGCTACCTGGTTCAAGGTGCCGACGTATGGCTGAACACTCCGCTCCGGCCGAACGAAGCCAGCGGCACGAGCGGGATGAAAGCCGTCGCCAACGGGGTCATCAACCTCAGCACGCTGGACGGTTGGTGGGATGAAGCGTGGCGGCTCTCGGACGCAGATTCATCCCCCATCGGATGGGCTATAGGCCGCGGGGAAATCGGTGAGAATCGCGAGTATCAGGATCAACTCGAAGCCGCTGCGCTCTACGAACTGCTCGAGCGGGATGTCGTTCCGAAGTTCTTCGAACGCCGCTCCGATGGAATCCCACGGGAGTGGATCAAGCAAATGAAGGCGTCAATAGGAACCCTCTGCCACTTCTTCAACACGCACCGGATGGTGCGCGAATATACCGAGCGCTTCTACCTCAGCGCGGATGCCCTCTACCGGCAACTGCTCGCAGACGGAGCCGCACGTGCCCGAGCCCTGGCAGACTGGAAGTCAAGAGTCCGGAAAGCCTGGCCGGGGATCCACATCGAACTGCTTGAGGTAAGCTTGCCAGCGGCCATCTCCGTAGGCGACCGGATCAGTTATCGCGCTCTTGTGAACACTGGTTCTCTCAAGCCGGAGGACCTGATCGTCGAACTATGCCTGGGCAAAGTGAATGCAGCGCGCGAAATCGTGGAGCCGGTTTCCATGGCGATGGGGCCGATCAGGAAAGAGGGAAACGCCTATCTCTACGAAGCATCATCAGTTCCCTTCCCGGGCAGCGGACTGAATGGCTGCACCGCTCGTGTTCTGCCTCATCACCCCGACTTGCGCGGGCGTTTCCTTCCCGGCTTGATACACTGGGCAGAATCAAAAACCGGTTTGCGAAAGTAAACCGAGTATCAGCCTGAGCCACTGATTCGGGATTTCGGGGTTGATTCTCTTGCGAAGAAGGTGGCTGACGACATTGGTGTCGAGAAGGTACACAGGTTATTTCTTTCGTAAGTGCGTGCTGCGGGGTCGATGCGAGTGACGCTCCGCAACAATCTCATCCATGATCCCAAAGAATCTGTCGTCATCGTCAAGCCAGCCATTGATTGACAGCCGAAACGGGCTGGCTTTGTCGTTGGCCGGCACGAGGTGTGCCATGGGGCGCCCACGCTTCACTATAGTTATCGATTCGCGCCCGTAAGCGACTCTCCCGAGAAGCTCGGAGAGTGACCTCTTAGCCTCCGCAACATTAACTCGGGTGGTTTTCGCCATTGCTCACCTCTTCTCCTAATCTCGCTGCATCATAGTCATGATGACCAGATTCGGTCGACCCTCAGTGCAATCCCCGAAATTTCAAGGATTCACGCGGCCTATTGTCCGAGGCTTACAGGCACAAGCATAGATCTGAACAACAGCGGGAATTTGTTCCTTTCAACTATAGAATAATCGGACACAGATTTGCACAGATCTTCACAAATCTCCGCTTGAAATCAATTTGAACGAGCTGCAACTGCCAGCGCATGGGCGGCCTTCGACCAACGTCTTTGTCCGAATCACGGGGCAAAGCGCGCCAGTGAGTCACATCGTGACTTTTGGCAATCTTTGTGTCATCCAAATCTCTACTAAGCAAGCCTGTTGAGATCGCGGGTGAGCGCCTTCAGTCGGTTGATCCGTTCTGTGCCGAGGCGGCGAATCGTGAATGCTGTCTTATTGTGGGCAAGCGGTTCTTCCAGATCGGCCCACTCCCGGCACCTCTCGCCATCCGCTGTACCTGGGATCGGAGAGAATTCCGCCAGAAGAACCCTTGTGCCCGCCTCATGTGCGAAGCGTATCGAGCTTTCCAATTCCTGCGCATTCGAATCCGGGTGCCCGACAATGATGTAAGCGGCAAGGGATGGTGCCCCGGCTGCCTTCAAATTTCGTACCGCCGTGCTGAATTCTTCCGAATACACCTTTCCACCGGTTGCCCGCTGCCAGGCGTAAGCGTTGCTCTCGAGGCCCAGGAAGAAGCTCGAAAATCCCGCTTGAAGCATGCGCCGTGCAATTTCGGGGGTGATGAATCTTGCATTGAGCGCGTTGGGCGTGTGGAAGCACACCGGAAGCTTCGCGCCAATGACGCCCTGCAGAAAAGGAACCAGAATCTGTTCTGAACGAAATAAGAGCGCATCATCGTAAAACGCGACGTGCCGTGCACCGAGGCGGATCAGTTGCTGCAACTCCTCAAGACACAGGTCGGTCGGCCTTCCCTCGAACTCCGGAGCCACAATCGGAACAGAGCAGTAGGTGCAGCGGAACGGGCATCCGTCGGTAAGCTTTAGAACACCCACATCCCCCAGGGGCGGCTGCCAAAAGGGCAACGCATCTCTTGGGGTGATCGAAAGCAGCCGCCAGAGCGGCTCCAGGTTGCTCCCCTCAACCACAAGGTCAGCTCCCAGCTTGGCCGCGTGCGAAGGGCACAGCGTGGCATACACGCCGCCAAGGACGACCTTCGCCGCGGGCTGCAGCGCGCGCAAGTCATCGATTACTTCGCTGACCCCCGGGTACCAGTAGCTCATCATGGTCTGGACCAAGACAGCGTCAAAGCGCTTCTCCCCGAGCATCTGACGAAACTCCACACGCGGCCGCCCAAAGCGCCGGAAATAGCGGGGGATGTCACGAAACTGAACAGGCTTTGCGACGATGGAACTCGAGAACTTTCCGCGCCCCCAGGGGTCTCGGCGATCGGAGATCAGGTAATCGAAGAGGGTCAGGTGGGCGGCGTGGCGCATTCTGCCTGCGACACGCAGCATACCGTAGGGGCGAAGCCAGAAATCATACGCAGTGAAATCATATATCGGCGGATTGACCAGCAGAATCTGAGGGGAATCCATCAATCCTCATTCCGCGAATGAAAAAGGAAAAAGACGAAACCCTGCCAGCGAGAATAATGAATGACGAATTGCCAGTGACGAATACCTCGTGGGTTATTATATTCGTCATTCGTCATTTTTAACCACCATCGGGTTCCTGCTTCTTTTTTCATGGCGGTTCAGAATGATTGTACCGCACTAGGCAGAAGGAGGGAGGCGGCCGGTTTTCGTCGATCGACCAGCCGCCTCACGAGGATTCGGGCCTGCTTTTCCGATTCCGGGGAGTACCACAGCGATTCCGCCTGCGGCGAGGACTGTGGCGGCACAGCGTGCCGTTCCGCTGCAAATCACGCGTAGGAACGGATAAACTGCGGGTTAATCTCCGTCTCTTGAGTTAATCAGGGTAGGGTCCCGTTCTAGTAGTCTCGGAATGCCTGGTGGTGTTCGCTGCTTACTCTTGTTGCACCGATATCTCGGGCTCCAGCACAACCGCACTGCTGATCGAGTTGGAAATGATGCAGTTGTCGTGGGCGTCATGCAGGGCTTTTTCCGTTGGAGCCACAGCTTCTGCGCTTTTCACGACCACCTTCGGGCGAAGTGTTACGTGGGTCATCCGGTACTTGCCGTCAGCAAACTCGAGCAGGCCCTCTGCTTGACAGCTATAGGATATCACCGGGAGCTTCAGCCGATCGAGGAACACCGCAAAGGTAGCCATGACGCAGGCATTCACAGATGCAACGAAGAGGTCCTCGGGACACCATACCCCGGCTTCACCCTTGAACTCAGGCGGGCTCGCAACCCGAAAGCCCGGCTTCCCTTCGGAACCCAGAAATCCCGCGCGGCCGCCGAGCCATTCGAGTCGATTGCGATAGCTAAAGCTCTTGTACTTGACCTTAGGTATAGCTTCCGATTTTGTTTCGTTTTCCATGATTCACTCTTTCTTGCGCTCTGTAGGAGTCCGAGTTTTTGTTTGGAGTGCGTCCCGCTTTGTGGAGGCAGTCCGGGACTTCGTCAGTACAGAGACGCTATTGTGCCCGTAACTCGCAGGAGTTCAATTTTTCGCTGGAACAATACCTTCTGAGTTTCGAGCTGGGCAATTTCCTTTTCGCGCAGCTGTGATCTCGAGAGCTCCACATTTCTTGAGCTGATCCGGCCGCCCTGCAGCAGCGTCTCGTTCACCTGAAGGCTTTCCCGAGCCGCGGACACCTCGTTGCCGGCGAGGTCTCTCGCTCCACGGGCGATGCGCAACGCGCTCAGCGAACGTTCAATGCTCAACTTGAGATCCGATTTCATCCGTTGCAGCCTGAAGCGCGCTTCAGCAACTTCCTGCTGGCTCTGGGCAACACGCGCGCTGGTGCGATGGCCATTGAAGACGGGCACCTGCACCGAGAGCCCAATAATGAAATTGTTCCGGGTGAAGCGGCTGAAAAAGTCCGCGTAGTTGTTTGTGCGGCTGAACAGCGCGTACTGGCTGATAATCTCCAACCGAGGCCGCCCATCCCCCTTCTCTGCCTCCACGTGAAACTCCTTAGCTCGGAGGTTGGCTTCGGCCTGGAGGACCTCCGGATGCGTTTCGAGAGCCCGCCGATAAAAGTTTTCCGCAGGCTGATCCAGGAGTTGGTTGTCAATCTCCGGCTCTGTCGTCTGTATCGGAGCGCTGTCGGAGATTCCCGTCAGATCGCGCAGCTCCGCTTCGGCCAGCTTGGCTTGTTCATCGGTTATCAGCACTTGGTACTGCGCAAAGGAAGTAGCGGTCTTTGCAAGCGTCACCTCCAAGGGTCGGACCTTTCCGGCCTCGAGCAGGCTTTCGGTGATGTGCTGATCCTTGGCCGCGGTTTCCAGGCGATCCGTCCAGAGGCTTTTTAGTTTGTGCGCCTGGTGCAGCTCGTAGTAGACCAAGGCCGCTTTCGCCGCGAGTTCGTTGCGGGTGGCCTCCGGTCCTAATTGGCTGGCCTTGCTGCTCGCCTCAGCTTCCAGAATCAGGTTCTTGTTCTTCTTACTGAAGATCGACTGGCTCAGCCCGATTTGGAAGATAGAAGGCGCCGCACCTTCGATGCTGAGCGGAAATCCGTTGTTGTAAGCCAGGCCTGTACCAGTTACCACCTGTGGAAGATTGAAGGAGCGGGTCTCCTGCAGCGTCTGATTGGCGCGCGCAGCCTGTGCGGCAGCAAGCGAGACCTCGGGAGCGCGTTCCACAGTCAACCGGATCGCCTCTTGAATCGTGAGGACTTTTGCTTCGGGCTGCATGTCGGGCCTGGCTGGCATGGAAGCGAAGGCGACGGTCCCGAAAATCAGGATGTTAAGTGGAAACAGTCCGTATAGTCTATTCATATCGCAGCGCCTCCGTAGGGTGCAGTTTCGCAGCGCGATTGGCCGGTACGATTCCGAAGATCACACCAACCAGAAGCGAGAGCGTGAACGCCAGTGCGATCGAGATCCACGAGATGGGTATGTCAAATCCGGTAATCCCTTTGGCAATCAGAGGTCCGGAAATACCCATGAGAACCCCCAGTATTCCGCCGGCGGTAGCCATCAGGATGGACTCGGCGAGGAATTGGTAGAGGATCTCCCGCCGGCGCGCTCCCACGGCCATTTTGACTCCGATCTCCCGCGTACGTTCGGTGACGGTCACCAGCATTATGTTCATGATGCCGATGCCGCTGATGATAAGAGAGATCGTCCCGATGAGAAAAAGGACAATCGTGAGAGCCATGGCAATTCGGCTCGCCGCCTGCAAGATTTCGGCGAGGTTTTCGACGCGATACGATGCACCGGAACGGTGCCTCGCTTCAAGCAGTTGCCTGATTCTTTGCGTCAAGATAGGAACAAGGTTCCGATTCTGGGCGGAAGCGTAAATCAGGTCTATCTTATCGGTTCTGTTGAAGTTGCGCATCACCGAAAGCGGTATCAGAGCCGAGTAATTTGATATCTCCGAGGTTCCGAAGGTCTCGACTCCTTCCTTGAATACACCAATGACATCGAACCTCACTTGGAAGATCTTGATACTCTGGCCGGAGACGTTCAAGGATCCGAATAGCTTGCGGGCGAGATCCGGAGTCAGCACGCAAACCTTGTTGAAAGAAAGCTCGTCTGAAGAATCGAAGAACCGGCCGGATAGAATGCGCAAATTCCTCACCTGCAGGTAATTCGGAGTGGTTCCAATAACCGCGATTTCGCGCTCCCGCCCATCCAGAACCAGCCGATCATGGTTAACCACTATCGCGGTCGCATAAGCAACGCGGGGAAGGTTTTGAATCGCGTTCAGGTCCCCCAAGGTGAGGTCATCCGACAGTGTCTTCTCCCCTGAAACCGTGCCGCCGGTTTCGTAGTAAAGATAGATGAGGTTGGAGCCGACGCCTTGGATCTGCTGCAAAATGTAGTCTCTGCCAGTCAGTGCGATCGTCACAACCAGGATGATAGAGGCCGTACCGATCACCATTCCAAGCATGGTGAGACCCGCTCGCATCTTGTTCGCATTCAGACTGTCGTAAGCAAAGCTTGCGGCTTCCACGAAATTCATGACAGTCACCTTGTCTGAGAAAGCCCGCTTTTGGCCCTATCGTAGTCGGGATTGTAACGCAGTGCGGTGCCGAATGCTTCCCGCGCTGCTTGTTTCTTCCCTTCGGCCAGACAGGCCTGCCCTAGCCAATAAAAGACCTCTTCGAAAGCAGGATCGTCGTCTGTCAGTGAACCTTGGGACATGTTTATTAAGGTATTTTCCGCCTCCGTGAGATCTTTGCCCAGCCGTATATGAGCAGCTGCGCGAATCAGCTTCGCCTTGAGAAGCTTTGCGTCGAGGGAGAGGGCCTTGTGCGCGTTTATCGCGGCGCCTTCGAAATGATGATGCTGCAGCAGGAAATCCGCCAAGTCCATGAAGGAGTCCGCCCTACCGGGAAACTGCAAGGTGGACTGAACCAATTCTGATCGAGCCTGTTCCCACTTGTGATCCTTCTCAAAAATGATCGCCCGCGCGGTATAGCCTTCGCCGGGATTCAGTTTTGCAATGGCAGCGGCCTCGGCGTTAGCCTTGTCCCGCCCGCCGCCGACGGCTCCCGGGGCGTGCAGGTAGAAATCCATAAGGTCGAAACGCACATCGAGATTATCCGGCGCAAGCTCTTGGGCGATCTCAAACGCCTTGACGACCTTCTTCGCCCAGCCCAACGCGGTAAAAAGCGAAGAGTGGGAAGCCCTGGCGCCATAGGCGCGTCCGAGCCAGAGGTAGTAGATGCCATTGTTCGGCTCGAGCTCCACGGCCCTTTCCATATGGCGAACAGCGTCGTCCCGTCTCTGTATCTTGAGAAAAGATTTCCCGAGCCAGAATCTCACCTCCGCATCATTGGGAGAGGATTGGCTCCTTTCAGACAGAAGTTCGACGGCCTTGTGAAACTGGCCGCGTTGATACAGCTGTACGGCTTGATCTATGCCGTCAGCTTCGGCTGGGAGAGCGGATGTGAGAAGCAGCAGACAGATGAGAACGTAAGCCTTCATTCCCCGGGGACCTGAACCCGCATTCCTTCCGTAATCGGAGCATCCCCCGGAATGATGACTCTGTCACCTTGGGAAACTCCGCCGGTGAGCTCAATGCGCGATATGGTACTCCGGCCGGCCTGCACAACGCGTCTCTCCGCTCGCCCGTTGCTTACCAGCCAGACGAAGAAGTCCTTGCCATCCGGAAACACGGCATCTCGTGGAAGCGATAACACATTTGGCCCCCGAGCGGTAAGGATTTCCACGTTCACGTTGGTATTAGGAATCAGCGAGCTTGGCGGGCTTTCGATATTGCAGAGGACTTCGGCCACCGTCCGAGTGCCGTGCGCAACGACCTCCGTAGGGATGACACGGACGGTTCCCTTCCACGAATCCTGCGGGTGGGCATCCCACCGAATAACGACCTGCTCACCGACAGAAAGGCGGCCCAAGTCTGGCTCGTCAACAAACGCCCGCACGCGGAGGTGCGATAAATCCGCGAAGAGTCCTATCAGATCGCCGGTATTGAGGTAGGCGCCCGTTTTAACCGCGAGGTGGTAGAGGGTTCCGCTAATCGGCGCGCGAATTACCGACTTGGCCAAATTTCCTTCCAGATACTTCAACCTGGCCTTGGCAGCATCGACGCGGAAAGCAGCACGCTGCCGATCTACGTCATCGTACCTTTTCTTGATGTCATCTCTCCGGGTCATCGCGGCGCCGAGCGACTGCTGGAGGAGTTCGACCTGGCGGCGGCCCTGATCGACATCGCCTCTGGCGACGGCCTGGCGTTCGAGTAGCCACTCATTGGTTTCGAGGGCTTTCCGAGCGTTCTTGAGCTCGAGACCGTATCGGGCCACATCTGCTTCAGCCTGATTGAGTTCCTCCGGCGTCGGACCGCGCCGGATGTTCCTCAAGTCGACTTCGGCAGATTCCAGCTCAGCTCGGGCAGCTGCCAGCTCCGAGAGCAGCGCTGGATCGTCGATGCTGACGATTGGCTGGCCAGCCTTCAACTTTTCACCTTCGTGGACACCCAGTTGACGGCAGAATCCGGCGACAGGCGACCGAAGCTCATAAACTTGATCTGCTTCGACCTTCCCGTTGGTATTGACGCTGCTTTGCAAAGGTGCCATATCAACCACGGCCACACGAACCGTTTGTGCCCGCGTTGAAGCGGACCAGTAGAGCGCCGCTCCAACACCTATAACTAGGATTGCAGAAAGACCCAGAATAATGATCTTCTTCATCGTGGCTGAATATAGCCGATGGCACCTGGACGATCAAGGATTCATCCCTAACTACACCAAATAATTGGATGAATCCCTGTCTCCCAGGTTTCGAAAAATCCTTCTTCCGCAAGACACAACTATCAAGTCGATAGTAGAAGAGAAGCCGCGCTATAAGTCAACATTAGAATTCCATAATCCACTCGGAGGTTTCCTTGACCTTCATGCCTGCGTGGTGTTGATGAGCTTGGTCTTTACTTGACGGTGAGGCTCGCCTTATTCTACCCGCAATGCTACTCATAGCGGCAGCACTCTCAGAAGAGTTGGAAGTCGCTCTCAATCTATGCACCAGTCGGACCAGGGTGGCATGCAAAGGTGTCCACCTGTGGGGTGCCGTCCATCAAGACGTCTCAATCCACTTCCTCAAGACCGGCGTGGGTCCCCGCCGATCGGGCAACGCTTTAGAGATTGCCCTCCGTTCTCTTCGGCTTGCGAACATTCTGGTAATTGGCTATGCGGGCGCCTTGAGTTGCGAGATGAAGGTGGGCGATCTCGCCATCCTCCGGCGCGCCGCTTTATTCGGGGGAACTGGCGAACGTCTAACCCCTTTCGAAGAAACGAAACTCTCCGAGACCTGGGACCTGGCGGAAAGCTCCAGCCTCCTTGCTATCGCGCGGGCCGCAGGTACACCTGCTTACCCATGTGAAGGCCTGACCTCCGCGCATATTATCGGGGATCCTAGCCAGAAGCGCTTCCTGCACGAGCGCTTTGGCGTCTCGGTTATCGACATGGAGACAGCAGTCTTGGCACGTGTAGCGGCTTCTGCCGGAGTTCCTCTCGGATGCGTCCGCGCCGTCAGCGATGAGGCGGACGACGGCTTTCTGGCACCCTTTACCTACGATCCCTCATCGACGCCGCTTCGGCGCGCCGCTCGAGTCCTGTCCGCTGGAAACTGGATCCGGCGTTGCGGTGAGTGGCGCGACCGGGCCGCCATCGCCCGCGAGAGCCTCCGCCGTTTCCTCACCGCCTACCTCTCCCAGGACTCTGCGTTGCACAATCAGTCATCGGACAGGCCCCGCACTGATGGTGGAAGCCGGCAGTAGGCAGCCAGCAGCAGGCAGTCTCCGCCGGAAAACTCTCTCCTGCAGTGGGCTTCTACTCCCTGCTGCCGACTTATTTCTTGCCTTCGATGGGGACGTAGCGAACGGGAGCAATCGAACGAATGTGCTCCCTCTCCTCCAGCAAGTGCGCGTACAGATACTCCTGGGCGCGCAGCGGCTCCGAACGTCCTGCGGTGATGCGCTCATACGAGCCGTCCGGCTTCAACTCCCGGGCCTTCTGATTGTCAGCAAACTGTGCCTCCAGCGCCTGGATGACCTTCCTCTGGAGTGGCTCCTGGAGTATCGGAAACATAAGCTCGACCCTGCGGTCGAGGTTGCGCGGCATCCAGTCGGCACTGGAGAGATAAACTTCCGTGTTCCCGCCATTGCGAAAAACAAAGGCGCGGCTGTGCTCCAGGTAACGATCCACGATGGAAACGACGCGGATCTTTTCGCTGAGCTTGGGTACTCCCGGACGCAAGCAGCAGATCCCGCGCACATTCAATTGGATCGGCACGCCGGCTTCGCTTGCTGCGTAGAGCTCCTGAATGATCAAGGGATCCAGGAGGGAGTTCATCTTTGCCAGGATGCCCGAAATCTGGCCGGATCGGGCCCAATCGGCCTCCCGGCGTATCAGAGCCAGAACCTTGTCCCGCAGCCCCGCGGGAGCCATCACCAGGCGGTTGAACATCGGCGGTTCCGAGTAGCCCGTGATGGTGTTAAAAAAGCCCGAGGCATCGCTCCCGAACTCATCAGCCGCGGTGAGCAGTCCGCAATCCGTATAGAGTCGCGCTGTGCGCTCGTTGTAGTTCCCTGTTCCGAGATGCACGTAGCGGCGGACGCCATCCGGCTCACGGCGGACGACCAGGGCGATCTTGGCGTGCACCTTCAGACCGGCAATTCCATACAGCACGTGTGCCCCGGCATCCTCCAGATCCTTCGCCCAAGTGATGTTCCGCTCCTCATCGAATCGAGCCGTAAGCTCGACCAGGACCGTCACTTGCTTCCCGTTCTCCGCCGCTTGGACCAGGGCGTTTAAGATTGGAGAGCCCTTCCCGCTGGCACGATAGAGAATCTGCTTGATGGCGAGGACGTCCGGATCCTCCGCTGCCTTCTGGATGAACTCGGCAATCACGTCGAAAGAATCATAGGGATGGTGGAGCAAAATATCCCCGTCCCGGATGATGTCAAATATGCCCCTCTCCTGCTCGAAGACCATCGGCATCAGTGGCGGCTGCGGCCGGTAGCGCAGCTTGTCGAATCCCGGCATATCCACGATGGAAAGAAGCGCGCGGGGATCCAGAGGACCTCGCACCGCTATAAGCGCCGAGTCCTCAACGCCCAACCCTTGCTGAATCCTGCCCAGGAGTTCTTGCGACATTTTCGCTTCGTATTCCAGGCGAATCGGTCTCGCCCTCTGGCGCTTTTTCAACTCGGACTCCAGCATCCCGACGTAGTCAATTCGGCCCTCGTCGTCAAGTTCGACTTCGGAGTCGCGAGCAAGCCGGAATCCGGCAACCTCGATGATTTCGTACCTCGAGAAAAGAGCGGACAGCCGGCGCCTGACCACGTCATTGAGCCAGCAAAACTCCAGTGCATCGCTGTCCGGAAGCCGGCAAAGCCCGGACAGTCGTCCCGGCACTTGCACCACGGCCAGCAGATGCCCCGCTTCCTCCCTCTTGTCGGACACAAGGAGAACACCGAGGTTGAACGCTAGACCAATCAGCCGGGGGAAGGGATGAGCCTGATCAATGGCAACCGGCGTCAGAATCGGATAGATCTGCCTGTCGAAATACTCGTCCAGATATTTCTGCTGGGACGGTTTCAACTCTTCCAGTGGCAGAATCCGGATGTTTTCCTTCGCAAGCGCCGGGAGAAGCTTCTCCCTGTAAAGCATACAGCTGGTCTCCTGAAGCTCACGCACCCGGGTGAAGATCAATTCGAGCTGGCGATAGGGTGTGAGCCCAGAGGGATCGGGCTTATTGTCCTCTTCGCGAACCTGCCGCAAGAGAGAGGCGACCCGCACCATGAAGAATTCATCAAGGTTGGAGTGAAAAATGCAGAAGAAGCGAAGACGATCGAGAAGCGGATTCTTGGCATCCTGAGCTTCCTCGAGCACACGTCGATTGAACTCGAGCCAGCTCATCTCCCGGTTCAAAAAGAGTTGGGGACCTCGAGTTTTCATGGGGTTTTGGGCGCCTCCCTCAGAATCACCTTCTTGCCAAAAATCTCGGCGAAGAAATCACTTCGGCTGGCCAGTGCGGCACGTTCCATCGTGAGATCGGATGTGTTCTGCGCGATTAGCACGATCTGATCCCCCTCACGCACCACCTTTAAATCCGTAACTTTTTGCAGATGCTCCTTATCGAGCGCGTTGGCCACCCGAAGGATGGAGGCCAGTTTCGAAACGATCATACGCTCGTCACGTTCTAGCGATATGAAGGGCGTGTGGCTCCGCTGGGGAAGGGCCCGTCGATGGTATCGGGCAACATTGGCAATGATCTCCAGCTCCCGCTGGCGAAGGCCAAAGAGCTCCGAGGATGAAATCAGGTAGTGGGAATGCTTGTGGTGACTTCGGGAGCTCACGAACAACCCGATGTCGTGCAGCAACGCGGCAACCTCGAGATACAAGCGATGTGTGTCGTTCATCCGCTGCTCGGTCCTCAGTTCGTCGAAGAGCAGGCATGCCAGCTCCCGCACCCTTTCCCCATGCCTTTCATCATACTGGTACTTGCGGCCGAGGCTGCGCGCAGCCGACAGGATCTGATGGGTAAGGCGTTTCAGACGTTTTCCCTGCTCGGCCGGAGCAAGATCCTGCAGAATTCCAGCGCGGATGCTCGCCTGGCTGACGATCAACTCCTGAGCCTGCGTCTCCTTGAGCAGTTGAAGGTAGGTAAGGAGCGCCGGTGCGATCGTTTCGGCATCGAGGTAGGAGAGGGAGTGCTTTTGCACGAGCCCGTCGATGGTTAGTTTCGAAACGGTGTCGACGAATTCCGTGAAGGATTCTTTGCTGATTACCACGGGCTTCGACACGTCCTCGGACCCCTTCTTCAGGGCTCGCGCCGCGAAGCGAACATCCCCTCCCACCGCAATATAGTTGATCGCCTCCTTGACCTCGATGGACCGTTTGATATTGGACAGGAAACCGGTGATCTGGCGTTTCAGGAGGCGCACTTGCTGCTCGTGCGAACCCGAGCTGGCGCTTGCCCCCGCCCTGAGGCGGATGGAGCCAAGGGGAAACGTGCCGGACTGCACAGGCTCTCCGCCGCTAAGCAAGGTGACATCGGTGCTTCCGCCCCCGACTTCCACAAGGAGCGCCTTACCCTTGCCAAGGTCAGGCCCCCCTTTCAGAGATTCGAACACGGCCGAGTAAGTCAGCCGGTTCTCCTCGGGTCCATCGATGATCTCCACGTCCAGGCCGGTACTCATCAGTACCCGGTCGAGAAAGGTCTCTCGGTTCAACGACTCGCGCACGGCACTCGTGGCGACGGCACGGTAGCGCAACACGCCGTAGGTATCCATGACTTTCTTGAAATCGCGCAGCACCTCGCATGCCGCCCGGATCGATTCCTCGCTCAGGTGACCTTCGGTAAATGCATCCTTCCCCAATTGAACGCCTTTCTTGAGCGAGTCCAGGACGTAAATGGAGCCATCGGGACGGACCTCCGCCACATGCATGCGAATGGCGCTGGAACCGATGTCTATCGCAGCCAGAAGATTATTCGGAGTCTGAGCCATTTTGAATCTCGGCAATTTAAATAAAGAGAGGACAGGTGCCCGATCAACGTCAAAAATGACGAATGACGAATCAAAATAGCCGTTGAGATATTCGTCATTCGCAATTTGTAATTCGTCATTTATTTCGACCATAGTGAGCCAGAGGATCATGTTCGTTTAGGCCTTGAATAGTACATCTTATTGATGTAACTAGAGTTCAAAAAAACTGCGAAAGAAAACCATGCGGCCTGACGAACTCAATGATGCCTTTGCCGGATATATCCTCAAACAACGCGCCGAGGCCTTGCTACACGAGCGGTTGCAGAAACCTCGCGACGAAAGTGACGCAAGACTCCCGACACGACTCACCGCTGAGGGTCCAAGATGATACTGTACATCGTTCGACACGCGAGCGCCGTACCTCACGGCACGCCTGGAATCGCCGAAGACGACAGACCCCTGACTGAAGACGGAATAACAAAGATGAAGAAGGCCACCGCAGGCCTGCGAGAACTGGGCGTTGCGCCGGATATCATTCTCAGCAGCCCCCTACCCAGGGCAAGGCAGACCGCGGAGATATTGCAGGCAGTCTACGGGCAGAAGACACCGCTGTTGCTAGTCCAAGCTCTGGCGCCCTCGGGCAACCGCTCGGAGGTTTATCGCGAGATACGCAACCACAAGGATGCCGATAGCCTAATGCTTGTGGGCCACCAGCCTTCATTGGGGGAGATTGCCGGAGAGATTGCGTGGGGTTCGCCAGAACATTACGTGGAGTTGAAAAAGGGAGGCGCCTGCGCGCTGGAACTCGAGGAAATCCGCAACATCCCGAAAGGCACGCTGCTCTGGCTTCTTACCCCATCCATCCTCCGCAATGTAGCCCCCTGAAAGGACAATACGAAGACACGAAAGACCCAAGGATTTCTTTGTTTGCCTCGTGCCCTCGTGTTGGACCCTTAGATCATTTGAAGACGAAGACTTCCAGAGCCAGATCCTTGTCCAGAGCACGAGTAATAACAGCCGAAATGCGGACCTTGGCATAGCGTCCAAGCGCCGTCCTGATGGCGAAGGCAAATGTAGCAGCCAAATTGGCGGAGTTATCGCTCATGTCGATTGGGTTGGAGGAGTAGGTCAGGCCCTGCAGATCCAAAAGGGTCAGGTTGTCGAAATCAATGTCCGATTTCTGGCCGATCACCGCGATCTGTGCCCCTGAATCACGGGTTCCACCATATACGGCAAACTGGGGCGTCAGGCGTCTGGTTGTGTCGCTTTGCTTCTGGAACAGCAGGGACCAGGGAAGAACCGCATCAAGCTCGTAATAAGGACAGTTGCAGTCAGGGTTCAGGCTTTGGATTAAACCCTGGTCAAACCAATAGTCCGACACTAAGTGGTCTGCATCCAGGGAATTGCCGAGGTGCAAGTACATATAGGAGTTTCGCCGCAGGGCATCGATATTAGTGGGAGCCACAGTTGTGTAAAGGACGCCTGACGACGTTCCAGCCTGCTGCAATGCCAAGAATGCTACGGGCTTTTCGGACTTGCCGACAAGCATCCCTGCAAAGCTGCTTGCACTTGCGAATATGTTCGGGTAGAGAAACGTTGCTCTCTGCTCATTCGGATTCAAAGTGATTGTCGCGGATCCCGCGTCGGAGGCATCTGCCGAGGGAGGAGCTTGAGCTTGGAACAATTTCATTGTGACTTTATTCGAACTGTTCGCAAGGTTCACTATTCCAAAGGCGGTGTAAAGGTTGTTTGAAACATCATTTTCTACTGGAATCGCAAAGGAAAGCGTCGGCTGGGATACCGGCACGCTGATCGTATCGATGAGCGAGCCGCCTTTGCGGACTTCATAGAAGGCCGTTACTGAGACCTGATAATCCTCGGCGTAAATATCGGGGCCATCCGAATTGTTGACTACTGCATAGCCCGAGAGTTGCGATCCGGCACCATTGGTGTTGAGCGCATATGTCTGATAGATCCCCAGGCTAAGCGAAAACACACTATTTGTTCCCCAATTCGTCGCAATAGTCCACGGGGTGTGGTCCTGGCGGAAGAACGAGATCTTAAGACTTTGAATCGGCGAGAGGCCCACGTTGACGATGCGCAGCTTAGTAATGAACTGCGTTCCGTCGCCGCCTGTTCCGTCGGCGACTTGAACGAGAACTTGGTCTCCCTGAGCTTGGAGCGGAATTGCTCCGAAAAGCAGCAGCAAAAAGACGAGCAACGCAAAGCAGCAGAATCTTTTGTTATTCATGAAAACGTACCCTCCTCCATATATGAGAGTGTGCTCAAGGATCCAGTTCTCACTTTATGTGCTCTGGCTGCCTTAGGTGTCCTACAAGACACTTTCTATGTCTTTCAAGGGATACGTGTCAAGCAGATCCGGGGACCATCGAGTACAGAATCCCGTCACGAATCACATCGCGGCTCTTGCGCCATCCACCTCCGTGCGGAAGTCTATCGTTAAAAATGTACGCCAAGCACATCGAGAGCCCGATGCTCGTGAGTCACCAGCCTCCCTTGGGCGAGATTGGGGAGGAGATGGCCTGGGATCCGCGGAGCGCTACGGAGAGCCGAAAAAAAAGGAGCTTTAGCGCTGAAATTGGAGAATTTCGGCAACGTCGCTCGAAGCACGCTGCTTTGGCCCCTCTGCGCCCGCATTATGCGCAAACCCGGCCGACTATTTGTAGACTAGGATTTCCAGCAGCAGGTTTTTGGCGAGATACGATACCGTCAGATACTTTTGATCTGCGGCTATGTTAACAGAGTAACTGTCCTTTCCGTCAGTTAGAGTCCAAGAAAATCCCTTCTGCTGCACTGCAACGGTGGCTTTGTTGGAAAGGATGATTTTGTGTTTGTTGTTGTTTGCGAAGCCGTCTATCAAGCTGGGCGGAATGGCCCCCTGGTCTAAGCTGTTCACAAGGCCAGCGCCAGAGGCTATCTGGAAGAGGAACGTGTAATCAGCCTGGGTACTGGCAATTCGAACCTTCGCATATCGTCCTAGATTCGTCTTGGCGCCGAAAGCTAATCTCCTTCCCAGTGAATCCGGGACTAGGTTTGGTGAGCTGTCGCTCAAGTCTATACTCGCCGAACTGTAATGCAAATTACGAACAGACTCTTGAGTGACGTTGTCGAAATCGCTGCCGATCATAAATCCGATCACAGCCATTTGCGCTCCATTCTGAGGAATGAGCCGTCGAGATGTCGTGCTCTGAAACTCATAAAGCACGTCCCAAGGAAGGGAATCCTCGAAATTCGGGAAATAATCTGAGGTGGGGACATCTATATCCAGGGGCCATTCCTCCCGGAGGTACATGTACGTGTTGCGTCTGAGCGCGTCCAGATAGGCAGGCACCATTGCGGCATACTGTACTCCGGTTGGTGTCGGCGTCTGAAGAAGAGCAATAACGGCAACTGGCTTCTCGGAAAAACCCCAGAGCATCCCTTTGATTTTGGCGGGCCCCGCAAACACGCTCGGATAAAGATATGTGGCTTTCTGCTCCCCGCTGCTCAGGTTAAGGGTCGCTACTCCATTATCGACGGCATTGCCCGATGTCGGGTTGGTTGCTGCAAATAGCTGCAAAGTGACTCCGTTGGGTCCGCCACCAAGATTCACTATCGCAATGCCAGTCAGAAGTTTCTTCGAGGAGTCAATTTCAACTGGAAAGACCCAAGAGACCGTTGGCTGCCCAATCGGCACAGTGACTGTGTCAATTACGGAATTCGATGAATCTCGCACCTCATAATAAACCGTGATAGCCACATCAAAGTCCTGCGCCCAACCGTCATCGTCGGAAAGGTTCCGCACGATGGCGTATCCAGAAGTCAGTGTCGGTGAAGTCCCTGCCGTTTCAATTCTAATTGTTTGATTCGCGCCCAGGTTCAAGGAGAACTCGCTGCTGGGTGAAGACCCCAGATTTGTCGCAATTGTCCAGGGGCTACCGTTTTGCAGGAAAAACAGCACCTTCAGCTTTCCATCCTTGATTCGGAGCTCTGGAAGAGCCCCCAGATTGGTTATGTCAAACTTGGTGATGAATTGGATACCATCGCCTCCGGTCCCGTCGGCCACCTGAGGCACAACTCTGTCGCCATGCGCAAGGGCCGGAGCAACTCGGATCAGCGGCAACAACAAAACCAGCAAGGCGAAGCTGCAGAATGTCCTTTTATTCATGAAGAGGTACCCTTCGTCAAAAGGTAGGACTCTCTTGGAGAGTCCAAATCTCACTGATTGCGTTTGTCCAGCTAGCTTTGGCCCAAGTTCGAGAGAACACGTTTCTATGGCGTTCTGGTCTTTCTGTCAAGGATAACCGGAGATGAGGAAGAGATAGCGCGGACTTGTTTAAAGCAGGCAGCAGGCAGATGGCAGCAGGCAGTTCAGGAGTTGATACTTTGTCTTATAGAATGACTCGGCCCTTTGTACTCTCCTGCTGCCGGCCGCCTGCTGCCTGCTTATTGCTTCGCGAAGACGGACATGATAACCTCCACTGGTGAACAAAAGGTGAAGGACTATGTCCACCGTTCCGACCAAGCGCACCAGCACGGCCCTCGTCGGGGTCCGTGAAATCATCCATGATCTGACCTCCCGCGACCGGACAAACGAGATCGTCACGGCGGTTCACCATCTCGCGGCCCGGGAAGCACAATACGTTCCAATGCCCGAATGGGTGCGCCGGGAACTGGCGGAGGTCTACCAGGCCAAGGGTGTCGGGCAGCTCTATTCGCATCAAGCCGAAGCCGCCGAGCGAGTGCGTCGGGGAAAGAACATCGTGGTGGTAACGCCGACCGCCTCCGGGAAGACGCTGTGTTATAACCTTCCGATCCTGAATGCCGTCCTGGAAAATCCCGACACGCGCGCCCTGTATTTGTTTCCAACCAAGGCATTGGCCCAAGACCAGTTGGGCGAGCTGCAGGATTTGGGGAAGAGACTCGGGGACGCCTTCGGCGTATTTACCTACGACGGCGACACCCCTTCCGACGCGCGTCGCTCCATTCGCCAGCAGGGGCACGTAGTGCTCACAAATCCCGACATGCTGCACAGCGGGATCCTGCCGCATCATACCAAGTGGACGCGGCTCTTCGAGAACCTGCGCTACGTAGTCATCGACGAGCTTCACATGTATCGGGGTGTGTTCGGCAGTCATCTCGCCAACGTACTGCGCCGACTCAAGAGAATAGCGCGGTTTTATGGCCAGCAGCCGCAGTTCATCTGCTCCTCCGCAACCATTGCAAATCCCGGAGAACTGGCAAGCCGTCTGCTCGAATCGGAAGTCGAAGTCATGGACAGCAACGGGGCGCCGGCAGCCGAGAGATTTTTTATCTTCTACAATCCGCCGGTGGTGAATCGTTTCCTGGGAATCCGGCGCAGCTACATCAACGAAACATCGCGCATCGCCCAGGAATTTCTCAAGCGCGGCCTACAGACCATAGTTTTCGCCAACAGCCGACTTCACACCGAGGTGCTGCTCACCTACCTCAAAGAGGCCAATCCGCACCCTCCTGGAGCGCCGGAAGTCATACGCGGCTATCGGGGCGGATATCTCCCCCTCGAGAGACGGGAGATCGAGCGAGGGCTGCGCAACGGGGAAATCCGGGGAGTCGTGGCCACAAATGCACTCGAGCTGGGCATCGACATTGGATCGCTTGACGTAGCCGTCATGGCCGGATATCCCGGTACCATCGCTTCAACCTGGCAGCGAGCGGGGCGAGCCGGAAGGCGCAGCGGTTCTTCGTGTGCCGTGCTGGTAGCTTCCTCTCGGCCTTTGGATCAGTTCATCGTCAAGCACCCCGAATACTTCTTCAGCGGCTCCCCGGAGCATGCCTACATCCAGCCGGACAATCTCGAGATCCTGGTAAACCACCTGAAGTGCGCGGCGTTTGAACTGCCGCTCGATCCGGACGAGGCCTTCGGCCAAGTTGACTTGGCAGCTCTGTGCGAGCGTCTAAGCGAAGCGGGCTATCTCCATCACAGCGGCGATTACTGGTACTGGACGCAGGAGGCTTATCCTGCCGATACGATCAGTCTGAGATCCGTCTCCTCCGACAACTTTGTTATCATCGATGAAACCGGCGCGCCCGAAGTCATTGGCGAGGTCGATTTCACGAGCGCCCTCACGACCGTGCATCCCAAAGCCGTCTACATACACGGCGGGCAGCAGTATCACGTCGAACGGCTGGAATTCGAACAACGCAAGGCCTATGTCAAGCGGGTGGATGTGGACTACTTCACGCAAGCAATCCGCTATACACAGGTCAAGAGGCTCGAGGTAGCGGAAGATGCGAACGTGGCCGGGCCTGCCGTCCGGGCGCACGGAGACGTGCAGGTGCGCTCCCAGGTCGTCGGTTTCAAGAAGATCAAGTTTTTCACGCTGGAAAATGTCGGGTCCGGAAAGCTCGAACTGCCTGAAAACGAAATGCACACTACCGCCTGCTGGATCACGCTCAGCCGGGCGCTCCTCGCTTCCCTGCCGTTCTCCGTGTCCGACCGGCAGGACGGCATGTACGGTCTTCTCTACGCACTGGAGTCCGTGGCCAGCCTGCTGCTGATGTGCGACAAGATGGACCTGGGAACCACGATCGGCGAGGGTGGACTGGAGCCTGTCGGCACGGAGACCGGCTGGCAGGAACCCTCGAGCGCGCCGGATCCTGGCCGGCTTACGGAGTTTTTCGAGCCCACGCTCTACATCTACGATGCTTACCCGGGAGGCATAGGACTGAGCGAGCCGCTCTTCCGTATCCACGATCTGCTTGTGAGCAAAACGCGCGATCTCATCGCGAGCTGCGCCTGCGAAAAGGGTTGTCCGTCCTGTGTAGGGCCTGCCGGAGAAACCGGCCAGCACGCAAAAGAAGCCGCACTCGCCATTCTCGAACGATTGCGCCCATGACGGACAAACTCAGCGACAAACTCTCCCGCATTTCCGCCCTGCGCCCTGTTTCGGGTTTGAGGCCGTCAGGAAGCGCTTGCGAATTCCCCGATCGGAGAGCCGATCGCCTGGCCGAATTGCTCAACGCCGAATGCCGGTCGAACCGGCTGGGACGGCACCTCGTCCTTCGGCGCTGGTTCGCACAGCCCCAACCGGACGAGATCAGCCCGCGCGCGTTACGTCGGATCCTTGCCAACGCGGCGGATAGTGTTCTGCAACCGCAACAGTGGCTCTTTCTGGATACGGAGACCACGGGGTTGGCCGGCGGAACAGGAACATACGCCTTCCTGGTCGGCCTTGCCTGGTGGGAGGACGGAGGCCTGGCCGTCGAGCAGTATTTCATGCGGGATTACGACGAGGAGCCCTCACTTCTTCTCGAGCTCACCGGGCGCCTCGCCAAACGGCGCGTTCTTGTGACTTTCAACGGCAAGAGCTTCGATTGGCCTCTGCTTCAGACGCGCTACCGCATCACGCGTGCCGCCTCTCTCGAGGAACCGGACGCTCATCTCGATCTGCTCCATCCCGCGCGGCAACTGTGGCGCATGCGTCTGAAGTCCGTGGCCTTGTCGGAACTCGAACGGCAGATCCTCGGTCTCGAGCGAGGCCACGACATTCCTTCGGAGACAATTCCCAGGCGCTACTTCGATTTCTTGCGGGGCGGTCCGGCTGAACCAATCATCGAGGTCTTTCAACACAACCAGATGGACCTACGCGGCCTTGCATCCCTCGCAGTGCACATCATCGGAATCCTGCATGAGCCCGAAAACATGCAGTGTCACGCGGAGGACCTCTTCGGAATTTCAAGGCTGCTGCAACGTCGAGGCGAAGAACATCTGGCTGGGCAAATTTACCGGCGTGCCCTGGAACGCGGACTGCCGGAGTCCGCAGAACGAACGGCGCAGCGTGAGCTCGCGCTGCTTGCCAAGCGCCAACGGGACTTCGAGTGCTCGAATGCGCTGTGGGAGCAACTCCTCGGCGGCTCGCCGGATGGGCTGCGAGCCTACGAGCAGCTGGCCATTTACTTCGAACACCACGCACGAGAGCCGGAGCGCGCCGCGACGCTGACGCGCGAAGCCCTGGTGCATCTCCGCGAAGCGCTTCAGGCGGGACGCGTCTCGTCTTACAAATATCAGCAGTGGCACGCGAGTTTCCAGCACCGCCTCAGCCGCCTCCTGACAAAGCTCAAGTAATCGCCGCAGAGACACAGAGATCTCAGAGAACTGTGTGTCTCTGTGGTATAAGATCGGCGCCATTATGAAGAAATCGCTCTTACATTCTCTGACTGCGCAGATCTTGCTTGGCCTCGTCGCCGGAATATTCCTGGGGTGGCTCCGCCCTGATTGGGGCGTGGCCATCAAGCCGGTCGCCGACATATTTCTCCGCATGATCAAGATGATCATCGCACCGTTGATTTTCTCCACCCTGGTCATCGGGATCGCGGGCGCAGGGGACTTCAGGAAGGTCGGACGCATCGGTCTGAAAGCCATGATCTACTTTGAGGTCGCCACAACCATCGCGCTTGTGATCGGGCTCGTGACCGTGAACGTCTTCAAACCTGGCGAGTCCATTTCAAAGCCGGCACAGAGCTCAATCCAGGCGGCACCGGGCGCCTCGACAACTGCGCCGTCGATAACTCCTGCTCAACACTCCGGAAAGGAATTCATCGTCAACATCTTTCCCACCAGTGTCGTCGATGCCATGGCACGAGGAGATATTCTTCAACTGGTCATCTTCTCCCTCTTCTTTGGAATGGGTCTCGCCGCCCTCGGCGAGAAAGGAAAGCCGCTCGTCTCGGTACTGAATGCCCTGGCAGAGACGATGTTCAAGTTCACCAACCTGGTGATGAGGTTCGCGCCGTTTGGCGTATTGGCGGCCATTGCGGCCACCATCGGATCCAAGGGTCTAGGCGTGCTGAAAGGCTACGCCAGTCTGGTTGCCTGTTTCTACGGGGCACTGGTTTTCTTCGTGTTTGGAGTGTTGTTCCTGGTGTGCGTGATTATCCGTGTTCCCTTCCTGCGCCTTTTTAAGGCGATCCGCGAGCCCTTCACCATCGCGTTCACCACGGCATCGAGCGAAGCTGCGCTCCCCACGGCGATGGAGTCCATGGAGCAGTTTGGCTGCCCGCGCGATATCGTCGGATTCGTTCTACCCACCGGGTACAGCTTTAACCTTGACGGCGCAACGCTTTATCTGTCACTGGCGTCGATTTTCGTGGCGCAGGTATTCGGTGTTCCACTGGACATCAAAACGCAACTGGCCATGATGCTAACACTGATGCTCACCTCGAAAGGCGTGGCGGGGGTGCCGCGCGCCTCGCTGGTAATCCTGGCCGGCACAGTATCGACTTTCAATCTGCCGATGGAAGGAGTTGCGTTGCTTCTCGGAATCGATCAGATCCTCGACATGGGTCGGACCGCAACGAACGTCACCGGGAACTGCGTGGCTACCGCCGTCGTCGCCCGCTGGGAAGGTGTTCTGGACGACGAGAAGATGGCCTCGAATTCCACGAATTAAATCTGCCCCTAATTGCACGAAGAAAAGCGAGCCGCGAATTACACAAATTGCACGAAATAAAACATAAAATTGTTTCGTGAAATCTGTGTAATTGGTGGCTGCCATTTTTCGTGCAATTTGTGTAATTCGTGGCTGTTAATTCGGGTTATTCGTGGCGAACTACTGCAGCTCGCGGCCGCGGGTTTCCGGAATCCGGATCGCGACGAGTCCAGCAAGAAGGAACGAGCCGGAGGTTAGAAGAAAAGCGGAGCCTAATCCGTGCCGGGCGCTTAGAGCCCCCACGAGGAAGGGGGCCGCGGCGCTGACACCACGTCCCAGGTTGTAGGTAAGTCCCTGCGCGCTGGCCCGCACAGCCGTGGGAAAGATCTCCGCAGTGATCGCAGCGAAACCGCTGAAATAGCCCGTCCCGAAAAAACCGACCAACGGTCCGATGACGAGCAATGGAATGGGGGCGCGAGTGTTGGCATAGATCGGAACAATGGCTGCCGCAATGAGAATGAAGGCCACATAGGTTCTTTTTCGCCCGAACCAGTCACTGACGAAACCGAAGGATACGTAGCCGAGCCACATTCCAACCTGCATGAGGATGATCCAGGTCGATGTTTTTAAGATGCTCAGCCCGGCCCCGCCGCGTTCAGGTGGAAGCGACAGGAACGCGGGAATCCAGGTGAATAGTCCCCACCAGGCAAACATGGTCCCAGCATTGGCGATGCTGGTCACCAGAATGTGCTGGCGGCATTCACCGTGCCACAGGGTTTTCAGACCCGCAAGCGTGGATGAGGCGGGGTTGCTCTGACGTGAGCGCCGCCAGATTTCAGGTTCGGGAACGTATTTTTGGATCCAGAGGGTGACGAGTGCGGGAACAATCCCTGCAAAAAAGACCGCGCGCCATCCGAAGCGCGGCAGGACCAGCGCGGTCAGGGCGGCGGCGAGACCGTAACCGATCGCCCACGAGCTTTGCATCACCCCGAGCGCCTTTCCCCTGTGCTGGGAGGGCCAGGTCTCGGCGACGAGCGCCGCGCCGCAAGCCCATTCCCCTCCCATCCCCAGGCCGAGGAGAACGCGAAAGAGCCCGAGTTGAACCACGCTTTGAGAAAACCCGCAGGCAGCCGTGAAGATCGAGTAGACAAGGATGCTGGCCATCAGTGAGCGAGAGCGCCCGATGCGATCCGCGAGGATGCCGAAGAGGATTCCACCGACGGCCGAAGAGATCAGCGTCACTGACGCCATAAAGCCCGCGGTGCCTTCCTTCATCTCCAGATCCCGCATCAAGTGGGTCAGAACCATGGAGTAGAGAAGAATATCCATGCTGTCGAGCATCCACCCGAGCGAGGCTGCCAGAAGCGCTCTTCTTTGAATCGCGGTAGCTTCACTCAGCCACATCGGTCCCCTCATCCTGCGGCGCAGGCGTTGCGTGCCGAGGCGTCAGTTATTGCGCATGAGAATGTCTCTCTTTCCAAAAGTCAATCCGAAAAGCAAGAAAGAAGAGAGGAGCCTACTTGGACACAAGTGGGCGAATGGTGAACTCAAAAATCGCCCCGAAAAGAGCGGAGCAGGGGATGGTAAGAACCCAGGCCCAGACGATATTGCGGGCAATGCCCCAGCGCACCGCCGAACGGCGCTGCATCGATCCGGCCCCGACAATCGCGCCCGTGATCGTGTGCGTTGTGCTGAGCGGTATGCCGAAAAGCGAGAGGAACACGATGGTCACGCCACCACCGGTCTCGGCACAGAAGCCACCGACGGGCTGCAGTCTGGTGAGCCGCATCCCGAGCGTCTTGACAATCCTCCAACCGCCGAAATACGTGCCCAACCCGATCGCAAAATTGCAGGAGAAGATCACCCACAGCGGCAGGTGCATCTTGGCACCGGGAGCGGCAGCCGGAGCAAGATTCGCTGATATGAGGAGTGCCAGGATGATCCCCATGGTTTTCTGCGCGTCGTTCATGCCATGGCTGAAGCTGAAGATCGAGGCGGATACGAGCTGCCCACGACGAAAGAAGTGATCCACTTTGCGGGGAGAGGCATTGCGAAAGATCAGGTACATCAGCATCATCATCATGCGGCCGAGAACCAGGCCCACAATCGGCGCAATTACGATGTACGGGACGACCTTCACGATTCCGGCCACTTGCAGAGCAACCAGACCGGATTTTGCCACCGCAGCGCCCGCGAATCCGCCCACAAGCGCATGTGAGGAACTTGTCGGGAGTCCAAACAACCAGGTTACAAGATCCCAGATTATCGCACCGAGCAGTCCGAACATGACCATGTAGGGATCAAGATATTGGGGATGAACAATTTCTTCTCCAATAGTTTTCGCAACCTTGGTCTCCAGAAAAAAAGCGGCCGAAAAGTTGCAAACCGCCGCCAGCAGCACCGCTGCGCGCGGAGACAATACATGGGTGGAAACCACTGTAGCGATAGAGTTTGCGGCGTCGTGGAAGCCATTTAAAAAGTCGAATGTGAGGGCCACCATGATAACAATGACGATCAGTAGAATCTGGCTATCCATAATACTTTGCACCAATCCCTTGTACACTCCACAGGAGTGCGGCGGTACTTATATCAGATCGTGGGCAAGGCATCTCAAGGAAAATGCGAGCAGCGGTATTCGGTTATCTCCGGGGGAAACCAAGTCGTTCTTTTCTGGTTACGTGGAATGTGTCAGATATTGGAAATTCAGGCCTCGAATCTCACGAATTGAACGAAAGAAGCGGGCCACTAATTTCCCGGCGTGGCCGGCGGCCACAACCAAACAGGGTGTTAGATTATGCCGAACGGAGGTTTTTCGATACGACCGGGAGACAATGACCCTCTTCTTTTCCCGTTTCATAGACCTGTATGAAAGCCTCTACCTCCTTCCCAAGCCGGTCGCAGCGGCAGTCTCCGGTCATGCCTATGCCGGCGGCGCCATTCTCGCCATCTCCTGCGACATACGAATATTGGCAGAAGGGGACTTCGGCTTTGCCCTCAACGAGATCAACCTCGGGATGGTATTGCCGCCAGGAAGCATCCGGATGGCAGTCAGTGCGGCGGGGCCCAATCACGCCCGCGAGATGCTACTCTTCGGCGATCCGCTCACGCCGGCGCGCGCCTTGGAAATCGGTCTAGCTCATTCTCTTGCCAAACCAGAGGCGGTTCTGGAAACCGCCATTTCGCGCTGCAGCACCCTGGCAAAAAAGCCCCGAGCCACATACGCCGCCACCAAGCATTCACTCCGCGAAATCACCAATCACTCGGCGACTGGAGACGATAAGCGGGTCCTGGGCGATTTCATTGAACAGTGGTTTTCGGAGGAAGCGGAAAGCCGCAAGCAGGCCCTTCTCAAATCACTCGTGACTCCTGCTAAGGAGTAACCACGGAGACACTGAAACTTCCTTCAGGTTGACATTCACTCTGGGAATGACGAATGACGGATGCATTCCCTTACTGATCCATTCGTCATTCGTCATTCGAAATTCGTCATCTCATTTTTGCTGCGCCGGCTTTCCTACCCTGCCGATGAAAAGCGCAATAACAAACAGAATGGCTGCCATCGCGACTGCGATATAGAGGCTCTGCTGGACCGTGGCGCCGGCACTCAGGCTGCCGATGAACTTCGGCACAAACGTTCCGCCCAACAGACCCACCGCGAAGATTATGCCGAAGATGCTGCCGTACAGGCTGGGCTCGAACTTTGCGAATGTGACTCCGACGATGGTTGGAAAGATGGGCGCGAATACGAGACCCGTGAGTATCACAGCGACGATAGCAAAAACAGCGCTGTTGGTCAGAATCATGAGCAGGATCGCAACGATCGAGACAAGAGAGACCGTCGCGATCACCTTGGTTCCAATCGATGTCAGGTTCTTGATCGAGGAGGTCAGGAACCGTCCGATCATCATGGCAACGCCGAAGAAACTCAGCACCAATCCTGCGTTCGCCACTGCATTGGGATTCTTGGCTCCGCCGAGGATTTCGGTCATGTAGGGCTTTATCCAGGTGCCCATGCTGATTTCGAGCGCGACGTAACAGAACAGGGCCATCGCCGCTATCAGCACCGCCGCCTTGCCCAATAACCTAAACGCCATTGAGAACTGGAATCCGGTGGATACTTGTGGAAACCGGGTGCCTAATGCAATCAGCAGGAAGATCAAGAGAACCGCCCCGATGATCGAGATCCCCGTCTTATAGCCCAACGCCAAAGTTGCGAACAGCGAGAATAGTAGCGGTGTGAGAACGTATCCCAACCCAAAGAAGGCGTTTCCGAAGTTGCTCGCACGCGCCGGATCCTTGCCCTCGAACAAAACGACCGGAATCAAGGTGTTGCCGACCGTGTTCAAGCACATGGCGCCGACCCCAAGCAGGATACAGGCGAAGAACGCCAGGCTGAAAGTCGGGGAGAACGCCAACAGGAACATTCCCGCACTCGCAACCAGGAAGCCCAGAATAGCCAGCGGCTTATGGCCGAACTTGTCTACCAATGGTCCGATTAGAAGTTGCACAATCATGCTGGTAAGAAACAGTGCTAAAACCAAGCTTCCAACCTGAGCATTATCGATTCCGAGGCCCTTTTTCATTTCCTCCGAGATTGCCCCGACGATGATGAAGCATATGGCCAGGCTGAACACAGCCATCAAGGCCACTACAGCAGTCATCTTTGTACCTTTTTCTTCCATTACTCTCCTCCCGCAGCTAGTTGTTCACGGCTCGAACGCCGCAAGCATAATGCGAAGCGGCCAACCTCACAAGCTGAATGCGAGAATCACACCACGAGGACAACTGGTCACTGGTCAGTGATCAGTGGCCAGTGGTCAGTGACTGATCTAAACCGTTTGTTGGGCTGCGCACTAGCACTACGCTACCGTCGCTGTGTCCCCGTCATGTAGTGTTTTGAAGCGGAAATAAATTTCCTATCGACAAACGCGCAGGTTTAAGGTACCAAAATGCAAGCTTGGCCGTCGTGGGTGGGGCACCGCGCAATCACGGACCAGGCAACCAAATGCTGGACAGGTTCGGAGGATTTCGCAATACTTCTTACCCTGTCTACGATTACTGTACTTCCTCTGGTTAGAGAGGAATTACTCGAGGAGAGAATATGACGTATATCATCGCCGAACCTTGCATCAACACGAAAGATACCGCGTGCGTCGATGTGTGTCCCGTAGACTGCATCCATCCGCGAAAGGACGAGGCGGAATTCGCTGAAGCCGTGCAGCTTTACATCAACCCCGACGAGTGCATTGACTGCGGCGCCTGTGAGCCCGCCTGCCCGGTTGCGGCTATCTTCCCCGAGGAGGAGGTTCCGGAAAAGTGGAAGAGCTTCATCCAGATCAATTACGACTACTGGAAGAAGTAACAGGCAAAATCGATTCTGCGTTGAAGCCAGAGGCCCCTCGGGAGCAGCTGAGCTCACCAGCAGGCTCGGGAAGAGGCAGAAACCCAACCGCAGATCCAGTAGGCAAATGAGACTCCTGCCGGCAAGGAACGCAAAAACCAGGCGAACTTCACACCGGGGAACGGCCGGCCGCGATCTCCGAATTGAAGCATCGGGAAGCCATGCCTGGTGTTCTTGTGAAGAGGGCACCAAGTTTCGATGAACCACCACCGCCGGGAGTGAAAATGGGAACGGTCACACTACTGCAGGCGGGGACAAGGAATGACGAATGACGAATGACGAATACCTCAGCGGTCATTTATATTCGTCATTCGTCATTCGTCATTCGTCACTTTTAGCCCCAGTAAGGTGCCTGCCCCGCTTTTTTCATAGGACGAGCCGCCCCTCCTAGCCACATGTTCTCGCGCATCGCGTCGCGCCTTCACGGCGAAACGAATCCTCTTTACAGACTCCGTGACGAACTGAAGTCTCAAGGAGTCAGTGTATTCGATCTGATTTCCGGCAACGTCACCGAGTTCGGAATCGTGTTTCCTCAGGACTTGCTGGAGGACGTGCTTGTCCGTGCCTCCCGCCAGTGCCAGATCTATCGGCCGGACTCCTTCGGCCAGATGCCCGCGCGCAAGGCCATTTCCGGTTACTATCAGCAGCGAGGAATCTCCATTCCAGCCGGACAGATCTTGCTCACTCCGGGAACGAGCATCTCCTACTGGTACTGCTTCAAGCTTCTGGCGGACGAGGGAGACGAAATACTCTGCCCGCATCCCTCCTATCCCCTTTTCGATTACATCGCCGCGCTGAGCGGAGTGAAGCTGGTGTCCTATCCGCTCAGGGAAGGAGAGAGATGGTCAATCGACCTCGCACGGCTGGATGCCTGTATCTCGATCAAAACCCGAGCGCTCGTACTCATCTCGCCCCACAATCCCACGGGGCACGTCGCCTCGGAGGAAGAGATCAGGGAATTGGCCGAGGTGGCGCAACGGCACGATCTAGCCATTATCAGCGACGAGGTTTTCAGCGAGTTCCTTCTCCAAAGCAGAGTCCTGCCGCGGCCGGCGGCTGCTAGCGCGCCGCTGGTCTTCACCCTCAACGGATTTTCAAAGATGCTGGCTTTGCCTGGGATCAAGCTGGGTTGGTTGGGAGTGAGTGGAAGTCCAAACAGAGTGGAGCCGGCCCTGAAGGCGCTGGAGCTAATCTCCGATACGTTCCTGCCCGTCAATGAGATTGTCCAGGCCGCTGTGCCGGATATTTTGAAGGGCGGAATGCCCTTTCTCTCGTGGTACGGCGCGCAGGTGCGCGAGCGCTGGAGGCAAGCGGAGGAGATCCTTAAAAACACTCCTCACTGCGACTTCGTTTCCCCAGAGGGGGGCTTCTACGTCACGCTACACCTCCGGAACCTGGATGAGGAGCGCGTAACGTTGGAATTGCTCGACAGGCATCATCTGCTGGTGCATCCCGGTTATTTCTATGACATCGAACCGCACCACCTGGTCCTGAGCTTTATACAGCGAGCCGAGGTCATCGAAGATGCCCTCACGCGCCTCGCCGCATGCCTCGAGTCCCTGCACCTCAGGGGCACAGGACTACCAACCCCCAATCCCCATCCCCCGCACTAAAAGATGTTTTGGCGAAGCGCTTCGATGACGCAAGCAAAAGCCGCAAGCTTGGCTACGTCGTCCGGCATGGCCCGCAGGTACTTCATCGCAGCCTCAAAAGTTCATTTTCTCTTTGTTCTCTATGCCTCCGCAGTGTAAGAACTCCTTCCCGGCGCTCACATACCCAGGTTTCCGGCAAGAACGGAAAGCTGCCGCTGCATTTCGCCCGGCTCGTAAGACTGAACGAAGATAACGTATCGTGTCACTCCACTTTGGGCATACTCTTTCAGCAGATCCGCAGTTGGCTCCTGTCCGAAAACGCTGATCTCGATTCTGTCAGGATTTCGTCCCGCAGCCTTCGCGTAGCCGACGATTTTTTCTTTTGCAGCCACAACGTCAGAGGGTGTCAACCGCAACGGAATCCACCCGTCCGCCCACTCGCCGACCCGTTTGTAGGTGTGGGGATGGTTTCCACCCAGATGGATGGGCGGATGAGGTTTCTGAACAGGTTTGGGGTCGGACATGATAGGCGGAAATTGCGCAAACTCGCCGTGATATCCGGCTTCAGCCTCACTCCAGATCATCTTCATTGCCATGACGCGATCTTTCACTTGCGCCCAGCGTCGCGGGTAAATTGCACCCATCAATTCCATTTCCTCTTTGAGCCATCCACCTCCCACACCGAAGAGGAATCGCCCCCCTGAGAGCACGTCCAGACTGGCCACTTCTTTGGCCGTGATGATTGGGTCCCTTTGCGCCATCAGGCATATGCCGGTGCCTATCTTGAGCGTGCGGGTTGCTGACGCGGCGAAGGAAAGCGCAACAAACGGATCGTAGGAACTCCAATAGTGGCGGGGTGCCTTTCCGTCGGCCGTTCCGGGAAAAGGAGTATCGTAGTTTGCCGGAATGCAGGGATGCTCCGGCATCCACAACGACTCAAATCCCAGTTCCTCAGCCGCTCGTGCCGTGTCCGCGGGCGATGCGGCATAGTGAGTCAGGAAAACCCATAGTCCGAGCTTCATCTGATGTCCTCCTGTCTGCGCCACATCCGAGTGTCAACTCTGTTTCCCATAAGATCATTTTGTGGAAATTCTCAGCGCCCAAGACCATAATAGGGTCACCGGCGCCACGCTTTCTGTCCAGTCTATCACGAACGCGGAGGGTTCGCCCCTGTCGCGTTGAACGCTTTTGCTTTCGCAGATCCAGATTATCAGTTGATTCTATAACCGGGAAACGATAGCGACATCTGAGTCAGCAACACGACCTTGCAGCACCCGAGGGGCGGTTGGGCTACTTTTTTCGGAGGAGGTTATTGTCCAACCGCCGCTTCGGCCTTCCTTTTGCTTTTCCTCGATCGGGCTCAGGTCTTCAGATTCGGGATTCCTGGTATGTTAGACTTTCTGCGCTTGGTAGCGCGACCTGCCGGTCGCCCATATATCCCGGTATTTCTCTCAGCGGAGGAGGATGCAGATGACAACGGGCCAGATCCTGGAGGCGCATTTTGCACTGGTGACGGGAGGCAGCAGGGGAATCGGACGGACTATCGCAAACACCCTCTCTGAGCACGGATGCAACGTCGCAGTAACGTCCAGAAAGCTGCAGGACGCCGAGGCGGTGGCCAGGGAGATCGGCGAAAAAACGGGATTAATGACGCTGGGCGCATCGTGTGAGGTATCACAGCAGTCGAGTGTCCACGAACTCTTTGAGGAAGTAAGGCGGTGGTCTTCGGAACGTTTGGATATCCTGGTGTGCAACGCCGGCTATCCATTCCTGACAGAAGTGTGGAATACGCCGCTGCACGCCACACCCCCGGAGAAGCTGGAATCCTGGTATTTAAACCTGTTCCAGACCGATACTTTGGGGTCGGTTTTCTGCACATTCGAAGCTCTGCCGCTGATGATGGCGCGCCGAAAGGGAAGCCTCATTTACATATCCTCGACGCCGGCGCTCCAAGGTTACATGGGAACACCTTACACCGTGGCCAAGGCCGGAATCCTAGGGCTCATGAAGGATGTAGCTCGCGAGTACGGCAGTTACAACATACGGGCTAATGCGTTTGCTTTGGGAAACATCAGAACGCCAGCAACGTTCGAAAATCTGACCCCGGAAACACAGCAGGCCCTGGCCCAGGAGGCTCCTCTGAAGCGCTGGGGTGAACCCGAGGAAGTGGGCCGTGCGGCACTGTTCCTTGCGTCGGATCTTTCAAGCTTCATCACAGGTCAGACGCTTGTGGTGGACGGCGGCAGCGTGCGCTGGTGAGGCCTTGGAATGTGCAAACTTGCAGCCCCATAATCCTTTAGAGGGACAGTTTGGGAAGAACGGAACTAGTTTATTGACGACTGAATAACCAATCGCAAATCGTCAATTCCGTCAACCAATGGTGCCGGTCGCACGTGCCAACCCTCCGAACTTGCGGATCCGGGAATGATAATCGGCCAAGGCGTCTTCCAAGTCGGTCTCCTCAAAATCGGGCCAGAGCTTTGGACAGAAGTACAGCTCGGCATAGGCTGCCTCCCAGAGCAGGAAATTGGAGAGGCGGCGCTCGCCGGCGGTGCGGATTAGCAGATCAGGATCGGGTACGCCTTCAGGCACCATTGCCTGGAGGAACCGGTCTTCATCGATTTGTTCCGGTCGAAGCCTTCCACAGGCCACCTGGCGCGCAAGTGCCCGTGAGGCCTCCACGATTTCGTAACGTGCTCCGTAGTCGAGGGCTAATCGCAGGTGGAGCCTCTTTCCATGGCGCGAGGCTTCTTCGGTTGCCGCGAGGTCCTCCCTCACGGCGAGCGATAAGCGATCGCGCCTCCCGAAGGCCGAGAGGCGTATGTCGTTCTCGATGAGAGATTCCCTCTCCTCACGCAAGTAGCGGCGGAAAAGACTGAAGAGAATGTTGACCTCTTTCGCTGGGCGCTTCCAGTTCTCGGTGGAAAAGGCAAACAGAGTGAGAGTGGCAATCTCCAGCCGACAGGCGGCTTCAGTTGCTCGCCGCACCGCTTGGGCTCCCACTTCATGCCCCCTCCAGCGCGGCATGCCCCGCATCTCGGCCCATCGCCCATTTCCATCCATGATGATGGCCACATGTTTTACAGGATTCATCTTTACCTTTTATCCTAGGAAAGTTCTTTGTGTAATAAAGCAAACGATCATAAAAAAACCTCTTCCGCCTCGCAGGCCGCGAAAATCAGCTGTGAGACGGAAGAGGATTAATGTTTGCGCGCAGCGACGCGGTGCGTGCATTGCGCACCCGGCCAAGATCCGGCAGAAGATTGGACAGAGTCTCCAAGTACTCCTCCAGCGCCGCACGTCCGGCGGCGCTCAAGCGATAGGTGCTTTTGGGCTTCCGGTCCTCGAACTTCTTGTCACAGATGACATACCCGGCGGCCTCCAGCCTGCGCGCCTGCACGCTGAGATTGCCGTCTGTCGTCTGAAGCAGATCCCGCAGTTCGGTGAAAGAGAGGGTCTCCTGCACGACCAGGGCTGAGAGGATTCCAAGGCGCAAGCGCTCGTGAATCAAGGGATCCAGCTCGCTCGGCGTGGGGCGATTCCCCTTTGGTTTCTTATCCATTGTGCCTCCAAGCGATGTATGCGCCATAGACAAGGTGGAGCCAGCCGAACCCAACCGCCAGCCAGGTCAGGCCCATCCCAGGGGGCGATATTGCGGCGCCCCCCGCCGCCAGCAAGAAGGAAACTCCCATGTAACGAACTGGGGCGACCGAAACCTGCCCTCCATTCGTGACCGCAGCGCCATAGCAGCCCAGCCAGATGGCAGGCAACCAGTCCAGGTTGTGACCTCGCACGGCCAGATCCGTGAGGATGCCACCCACGAATAACGCCGGGCACAGGCTCCAGAGGAGCTTGCGGATCAGGGGCGGTTGGATCGTTGTCCTTGTCTGCTGCGTCTTTCGATAAATGCCGTAAGAGACAATGGCCAGCGAGATCCCGAGCACGATTCCCCAAGTCTCAAGCGCCAGCGCTTGGTGTTTGCCCAGGCTCCATGGGGCTCCGGTATAAAGAACATTGAACACCACGCCGGCCAAGGCAACAAATCCCGCAACCATCAGACACTTTCCAGGCACGGCCGTGAATTGGCCGGCGGCTTCCAGGGTCTTGCGAATGTAGAGAAGGTTTTCCCGAGCCGATTCCACGCTGGGCGGTTTCATCATAGGTGACAGCCTCCACTAATGCGCGCGATCCTCGCACATTCCTCAAGATGTTGTCAAGTACTTTATGATGTAAAGTATTGTTAAAGGACTACACAGCAACACAAAGATTTCATGGTGACCTTTGTGTCATCGTGTGGTCCTTTTAGCGAGAAATACTCGGAGGGCACGATCCTTCCTTGATTCCGGCTTGTCCGGGTTGGGTTTTCCTCGGGGCGAATACCTGCATCGGAAATGTTCCGAGTTTTATGGTAAAGTCGATTACAGAGCGCGCCGGGGTCAAGTGTCCCTCGTTTTTCGGATATGTCGTGAAGTACTCGATGCCGGTGCCGACGCCGATTTTTGCTTTGGTATGGTTTCTCTTCTTTCGGGGAGGCCTATGGAACAGCCGATCTGGAATTTCAAGCAGGAGCCGTTCGAAGAGCCCCTGGACGAAACTGGCAGGAATCTCCGCGCGTACTTCGACTGGATGAACGACGAGAAGATGCAGCAGTACTCTCCAGAATGGACAGACGAGCAGCTGATGGCATGGGACGGCAATTTCCGGGAAGATGGCAATCTCAAGACTCTCTGCTGCGAGCGGGACGTGGACATAGTCGAGTACCGGCAGGTGCTCGAGCAGGCCATCGAGTATCGAGATCGTGTTCGTCCGCTGCTCAGGTGGTAACCAACCCTATCAATATCCGACCGGGGCCGCAGTGCACGATGGCGTGACAAGTTCGCAGTTCGCGGTTCGCAGTTCGCAGTCTCCTGTTTGGTGGGCTTTTTCGGAGATGGCGTGAGGGATGAACCAGTCATTATCGGGCCGATAAATCTATTAGCAAAGCATACTGCGAACCGCGAACTTGTCACTCTGATCTGGTTATGATCGAAGGTAGAGGCAGCTCTGTTCCCAGTGCACTATTCCCCGAAAGGGAAAGAGGGGCCAAGCTTTTTGGCAATGCGATCCCGGATCCAGTGACCGTCCCACCATTCCACCGGATTAACCGGTAATCCTTGAAGAAGAACAGTGAAATGCAAGTGATCGCCGCCGGCGAGTCCTGTCTCTCCGGTCTTCCCCAGAATATCTCCGCGCACGACTTTTTGTCCTACGCTCACGGATATCGACGACATGTGACCGTAAAGGCTCATGATTCCATAGCCATGATCCACGAGCACCGCATTGCCGAAAATGCCGAAGAATTGGGCAGAGACGACAACACCGTCGTTGGCCGACGGCACAGGTGATTGACGCGTCACTGCGAGATCGTATCCGAGATGATCCTGGTGATCGATGACGCGCCCCTTGTACTGGTACGTGCGGCGGTCGGCGAATGCCGACATCACTTTGCCGTTAGGCATCATCTCGAAAGGCTTGTTCCAGAGAAAATCCGACTTTGACTTGGCTGCCAGCTCCTTGAGTAAATCGCCGTTTTTCTTTCTCAGCTCGCCGTTGATTGCAAGGTAGTTTTGCAGGAGATTGCCTCGATCCTGGATTTCCTGTGACTGAGAGAGGATCTCCGGAACAACCTTCGCCATGAACGCGTCCGTCACTTCGATGGTATCCCTGTGAGGGGGTTTCGGAAAGAACTTGTCGATGAAGGGCATCTCCGCTGCGTTACCTGCGCCGTCTTCGGTGATGAGCCTCACGTCGGGTTCCGATATGTCATAAGGAACTGCGAAAAAGGCGAACCGATCCTGCTTGCCGGCGCCCGGAAGAGGATATCCTGGAAACCACCAGCTTCCAGAACGGACACCGTCGCGCACGGCGGACTCTCCCACGCGATAGGTCACTACCTCACAACCGCCCTGGGCAACATATACTTGAGTGGAAGTCGTTTGCAGAGAGGGAGGCGTAAGGCGAACGGGCAGGCTCACCTCCTGTGCCACCGGGTCGGGATGTCTCAGCCATGTGCCTGCGCGGTCGGCGGTAACCCGAATCACAGCCGTCCCTGCCTTCAGACTTGGTACGGCCTCCCGTCCCACGTCCAAAGAGATAGTGTCTCGGATATTTTTTGCACCCCAAACATTCAGCCAGGAGCGAGAGGAATAGGTCTTGATCACCAGTACCTCGGATTTGTCCCCTTGAATCAGTTCCACTTTGACGCGGATCAATCCGCGCCGAGGTTCCACCACTTCTATCTTGACGGGACTGCGCTTGCCAATCACCGACATTGCAGGCGCAATGTTTATTTCCGGCACACCACCAACCCGAAAAACCGACAGAGCAAAGAATGCCAGCACCAGCACAAGGAGCAGAAAAACTCCCAGTGAAAGAGAACGCCTTTCTTCAATCATTTCGTTCCTTGCCTAAAAAGGAAGCCATCAATTACACACCGCGACGCTGCAACCAAAGCAATATGCCGAGATGTTGGGGCAGCTCCAGAGTTGAGTAAAAAGTAGGCAGTGGGCAGCGGGCAGCAGGCAGTCTTCAGTTGGTACATTGATCTCCAAGTAAGATTTTTGCTGCTTCCTGCCTGCTTTTCGCATACTTCAGTTCCTATGCCCCCAACCCGGACAAGCCGGAACCAAGGAAGGATCGTGCCCTCCGAGCATTTGTAGGGTTTCCCGAGTGCCATCAGCCGTCAGCTTTCAGCTTCGAAGCAGTCATCAGCTTTTTTCAGCCGACAGCTTCTAGATCAGGTACGTCTGCGCCCCAATTTAGGTATCAGACAGCTCCTGACGGCTGAAGGCTGATAGCTCTTGTCCGCTGCGGCGCAGGCTTAGCCTCCAAGGAACCAGAAGTTGGATCCTCTACGAATGCGCGCCTAAGCTGCCACTGGAGCGGCTTTCAGAGGATCGCTTGAAAACTTTTGCCCGAAAAAGCACAAATCTCACGAGCAAGGGACTAAGAGTCAAGAACGATAGGCCTCCCGTCCGATTCCTTGGACGGGTATGCCCTGAGCCGCAAGGACTTCGTGCTGAAGCGCATACATGCACGCAGCAGCCCGATCGATGAAGCGCACGAAGCCGATAGAGCCCTGCAGCACGGGAAACAGACGTTTCTTGTCCTGGATGCGAGCAGGCGGATACTCATGCTCGACAACCAGGTGGGTATCCTCGACCTTGATGTCCAGAAGTTCCCTGGCTGCCAGCTGATGATCAAGCCAATCAACGGTGCGATTCTGCAGATACGCCAGGGGATCGTGCTTTGCCGTTCCGGGCAACTCGTGCTCACAAAACACAACCTGCTTCAACCAGGACTTGGCCTGATCCGCGGGATTTTCCGCCGGCTTTCCATTCTTGCGATCTCCGCGCTGCACGGTTTGTCCGCCATAGCCCCAGGCGGCGATTCCTTTGGCATGGATAACCTGCCCCTTGACGTGAAATCCGCCGATGAGGAAGGCGTATCCGCTATCCTTCAGATGCTGGAAAATCGAACGCGTATCCTGCCCCATGAGAATCGCGTGCGAGGGATCGTAATGGATTCTGAAGTTGTCGCCCACACCGGCTTTCTCTGCGATCTGATGCAGGGCAATCCACAGGCCGGGCGCATACCCGATGTTGTTGTGGAAGTTGTCTCCCGTCGTCCAGCCAGGCATTGGACATTGCTCCACGCGGAAGACGAGACCACGGTCCTTGGCTGCTCGAAGCAGCGGCACGAAGCTTTCCCGGAAGAACTCTAGGTTCTGGTCCATGTCCAACTTCTGGTTGCGGCCGATAAACCCACAGACGGCGTTGACGCCAAGCATCACCGCCGAATCCATAGCGCGCAGCATGAAGTCGTGCTTCCTTTTTCGAATGGTCGGATTGTCATGCAGCAGGTTGTCGAAATAGCCGACGTCCGACAAGCCGATGTTGTATTTCTTCATGGCCGCCAGAATGCGGTTGGCGCGCGAAGGATTCATCGGCTGCCGCAGGTCGAGCGTGTTGGCCACCGGATCCAGCATGGCCTCGGCCGGAATATCGGCCTCCGTTGGATGCAGTGCGGAGGAAAGCTCGATGTAATCCGCACCCAGTTCATGGGCGTACTCCAGCCACTCCTCGACGGCACGATCGGGATCGGGATCCCGTATTTCGCGCGGGGTCAGCTCTTGCACTGCTGCGGTGAGCACCCCGATCTTCATGAACTTAGGTTCGAAACCCTTTATCTTCGCAGTGCTGGGCACCTGCTCCTCGAGTATCTCTGCGTTGGTCGACATGATAATCCCCTCCTTGTGGAACCTGGTCCGGCTCACGAGTAGCCCCGCCACAATGCGGATCTGTGCTTTACCATGAGCCAGGCAACCGGCGGCCAATCATGCAAGACAGACTCGCAACCAAGAGATTGCATGGTAGCACAATGCGCAAAATGGTGGTACCGTTGTGCCTGTCAGTGGGGCCGTATCCGCAAAATTCAATTTTGCCATGTAGGCGTTTCACGGCTTCCGGCGGCATTCCCGCCAGACAATTTGAATCCTGCAGATACGACCCCGTTGGAGGAACAGATATGCTTACAGCCGGGACCGATGCGCCCCGCTTTGTGGCGCGCAACCAGGACGGTGCGGAAGTTCGCCTCGATGACTTCATCGGGAAGAAAAACGTCATCCTCTATTTCTTCCCAAGGGACAGCACGCCGGGCTGAACTATTGAGGCTCGCGGGTTCCGCGATTTGCACCAGAAGTTCAATGAGAAAAAGGTTGCGGTTTTCGGAGTGAACCTCGATTCGGATTCCTCTCATCGAAGGTTCCGGGACAACGAAAAGCTCCCTTTCGATCTTCTGGTTGATCCAGATGGGAAGCTTTGCGGGCTGTATGACGTAAAGGTGACGAACCTCCTGATTGCCAAGCTGGTCGATCGTGTTACTTACGTGATCGGCAAAGACGGAATAATCAAGAAGGCATTCGCGAAGGTGAAGCCGGAGGGACATGCCTCGGAAGTTCTCGCGCTGTTTTGACTCTGATGAACAATCGGCAAGGCAGCTGCGCAACCTGCTTGACGACGGGAACACATCGGCGGCCAACGGAGTCCAATCATACAGCCCGAAACTTCTGGGCGGTATTTCCATCACTTAGAGCAAGAGGGCGAAACAGGAGACCCTCAGTGAAGCGCGTGGGCGAGCCCAGCCACCGCAGTCACGAAGCCGCTTGGCCCGCCTTTGGACCGCTCCCGGACCGGAATTAATTAGTTGATTTGAATTTCGGCAATCCCTTAAAATGCCGGGAATTGCCGAAGATAGAAAGGGGAACCAGATCCATGAAGCGCAAATACATGACGATCTTCCTTTCTCTTGTAGCCGGCGCCCTCGTGCTTTTCCCTGGAGCTGCCAAGAGCCAAGACCAGGCGAAACCCAAGCCGCAAAAGCCGCCGGCCCAGCAGGTGCAGCAGGAACAGGAACCGTACACCGAAGAAGAATATGACGCCTACGAAAAGGCGACGAAGGAACCTGACCTGGACAAGCGTGCGACGATGCTTTTCGCCTTTATGGAAAAATATCCTCAATCGAAGCTGATGTCCTATATCGACCAAGCTTATCAGGCGCTGGCCTACGACTACTCGAAAAACCAGAAATGGGACAAGTTGGAACCTCTGGCCGAGCAGTGGCTGAAGGCTCATCCCGATGACCTTCAAACCATCGTCTACATTGCCGATGCAGCTCAACATCTCGGGCACGATCAGAAGTTCATCCAGTATGGTGAGAAGATATACGCGCAAAAGCCTACGGCCAACATGGCTTTCTACATCTCCCAGTCCTACAAGAAGCTGGGGAACGAAGCGAAGTACCTCGAGTGGACCGAGAAGCTTTTTGCGTTGCCCGAGTTCTCAGGTGATTTCGGGCTTCGACTGGTGTTCGTAGAAAAGTACCAGAAAGAGAAGAAGCTCGACAAGGCAGCAGAATATGCGCAACTGGCTCTGAAATCGCTAGAAGTGGCCAAGAAACCCGACTCAACTCCAGATGCCAAGTGGAAGGAAGACACCACAGCCGTGCGCCGCATCTGCCACTGGACGATCGGACTCAATTATTACGAGAAAGAGAAGTGGGCCGATGCCATCAAGTCCCTTCGCGACGCTCTGAAGGTCGAGAGATTTGCGCCGGCCTACTACTACATCGGATTGTGTCAGTGGAGAGAAGGCAAGATCGAAGAAGCCATGGTATCCTTCGCCAAGGCAGAGAGACTGAAGGGAGAATTCGCAGCGCAGGCGAAGGAGCATCTCGAGAAGCTCTACAAGAACCTTCATAACAACACCCTTATAGGAATCGATAAGGTCTACCAGAAGGCTGATAAGGAGCTCGCAGAGGAAAAAGCCAAGACACCCTAGGGAATTCCTGTAACCCTCGGCGGGGGTCCTGTGAATCTTGAAGGCAAGTGGAAGGCAATTTTTATCGGGGGTTTGATAACGGGCCTGGCCCCCTTCGTCCCCTTACTTAACCTTGCCTGCTGT
>Ga0315279_10001103_pt1 | contig 46307 bp, 30 predicted proteins | sample YL17G06_20_MG_FD_203694 | JGI IMG/M metagenome (GOLD analysis project Ga0315279, IMG submission 203694) | Sediment microbial communities from Yellowstone Lake, YNP, Wyoming, USA - YL17G06_20 | ecosystem: Environmental > Aquatic > Freshwater > Lake > Sediment | place: USA: Wyoming | collected...
CCTTGAGCACGTCTTCCTCGGTCAGCAGCTTGTAGTTCATGCCGTAGTTCAAATCCTCGTCTTTGCTGCCGATGAGTAGCAGGCGGAAAATGTCCAGTCTCGCTTGTTTGGAGCCGTATCTTTCCATGTACTTGCCGTTGTATGGCCACAAAGATGCTGTGCTGACGTCGCCGCGGTCTAGGGCTTCAACGATGGTTTCGCCAGCCAAGAATCCGCTGAGCATTGATGGCCCTATTCCGCCGCCGTGAATGGGATTCACTAGACACGCTACGTCACCGACTAGCATGACGCCGTTTCCAACCATGTTATCCCAAGGCCTGCGAGTCGGGTCATACCAAGAACCGCCTGTCAGGAGCAGGGAGCCTTCAAAAATGGGTTTGGCCAAAACGTGCTTGTAGAACTGGCTTTTGGGCTTTGGGAAGTTTCCGCGCATGCAAACCCCTAGTCCAGCGTTGACTCTTGCGCCGCCCTTCGGGAAGATCCAGGCGTAGCCGCCAGGCATTGCTTTCTGGTTCAGGTAGATCTCGCAGTATTTCGAGTCCTCAGTCTCCTGTCTTAGCTGGCGGATCTCGCGGTAACAGGCTTCAACGTCCTCGTTCGCGACTTCCGTCTCAAGTCCAATTTTCGAGGGAAGACCACGTCTGACGGCAGCCATGAAGCCGCTGGCGTCTACAACTACCTTGCCATCTAAACTGACGTTCTTGCCAGTTCTCAAATTCTTCGCTGAAATGCCCGTTACGAAGCCTTTCTCAACTGTCGGCTTCAAGCACTGGGTCAGATCAAGAAGAGTTGCTCCTTCATCGAGGGCTTTCTTGAGCAGCCATTGCCCGAAAAGCCGTCTGTTCAGCATGTGACCGACGAAGTCTTCGTGCTTAATCGTGAAAACGGTTTTCATGTCTGGAGAATAGATCCGTATTCCCTCAATTTTCTTCTCAAGCTCTCCGCCTTTTGGTTTTTCCAGACCTAGCTCCTTCAGGTGGTACTCGCCTAGGGCGTCTCCGCAGACCTTTTCGCCGATGGCTTCCCTTTCTTTGTTCTCAACTATGCAGACTTTCAGGCCTGCCTCAGTCGTTGTTTTTGCGGCTAGACATCCAGCAGTGCCTGCTCCGACTATGATCACGTCAAATTTGGTCAAGCTTTCACGACCAGATTGCAAGATGTATTTTCTTTACTTTGTTGTGTAAGTAAACCTTTATAAAATGTGAAGTATGCCCATGCACACTAGGTGTGCACGAACGAACTCGGGGTTTGCGCTGGGCAACGAGGTTCGTAGGCTCGTTGAATCACGGATAGATCGCACGTTGAAAGGCATCGAGGAAACATTACAGTGCTTGTTGGAGAAGCAGGAAATCAGCTTGGAGGATTTGAAGGAAAACATTCAGAGCTTGGAGGAAAGCTTTGGCATGCTTTCGCAGAAATGGAATCTTGAAATACTCTACACGCTTTCCTGAAGAGCACCATCAGTTTTAGCAAGATGAAGAAGACGTTGGGTGTCAACTCGCGGACTCTTTCGGACAAGCTGAAGACCCTGAAGCAGCACGGCTACATCGAGAGAACCGTCAAAACGGAGCCGCCTTTGAGAGTGGAATATGGACTCACTGCGAGGGGAAGAAACACGGTGCTGCTGGCCTTGCCTCTGCTTTATCATTCGGGTAGTGCAGCTTCGCCTCGGTCCGAGTAGAACTCGATAGCGGATAAGACGGTTTTTCCCGCTGAACATGAATTCAGAATTCATAATCGTTTAATATATTCATGCCCAACCATGGAGATCAATAAGCAAAACAAAAGAAAGGTGTCGAATGAAGAATGATGAAAAAAGCCACGCTTAGAAAAGCGGTTAGGTACACGGTTGATCTAACAAAGATAGATGGAGACGGGACTTTCCAGTGTCCAAAATGCGGCACCGTGATATCTCCGGACGATGAGTCAGAAGATACTTATCAGATCGTGGACACAAGAGTCAAAGGCGACGAGCTGGCAGAACTCGTGCTAACGTGCAAAAAGTGTGGAGCCAATATCAAGCTCACAGGTTTCCTCTCTCCGCCTGAGGCTTAGGTTTCGCAGAATTTCCCCGCTTTTTAGGGTCAACCCTGTTTGAAGTTACCAGTTCATGCGAAAGCAAGTGTTAGCCGAAAACTTGCAACGTCGGAAAGATACACAACACAAAGATCGCGATAAGGCCAATCGCAATGAGCTTTCTGCCTTTGGACAGGCTAGAAACGTCGTCCAAGGGTCCAGGGTGCCTGTACATTGACATGAGGAGCACGAGGAAAGCCATTGGATAGAAACCTTCGATGAACAGGAAGATTACTGATAGGGCAGATAGGACAAGTCTCGGTTTTTCGCCCAGTATCGATCGTGCCACGTGGCCGCCGTCAAGCATGGCAGCTGGCAACAGGTTAAGCATCGTGACGACTAGGCCAACCCATCCTGCAAAGGCAAACGGGTGCAGAAGAAGCATTCCGTTAAGGGGAGGTTGAGGAAGCAAGTTCAAGCCTTCCAATGCCCGCGCGATCAGGATCCAAAGCACTGGCGACCCTATTGTGGTGGATGGAACTGTTGGCGAGGGAACCAGCATTAACAGACCGGCAAAGCTGACTATGGTGGCTATTATGAAGCCAGCTATGGGCCCGTCTGCTCCGATGTCAAACAGGGAGTCTCTGTTTGGAGGGAGGGACTTCTGCATTATCACAGCACCGAACGTTCCGAACGGGGGTGGTCCAGGAATGAAGTATGGTAGTGTGGCGTCGATGCCTTTCTTGTTTGCTGTGATCTTGTGGCCCATCTCGTGCGTGCCCAGCACTGCTAGCATGGCTGCTGTGAAGGAGGCTCCTCCAACGTAGGGGTTGATTACTTCTGGGGACATCATGTACCCCGTGATGAAGGTGGTTATGATTGTGGCGAGGAGAAGTGCCCAGTTTATCAGTGTGTTGCTTGGTTTGACTGGTGGTTTGGGAATCGCTCTGAGGACTATTCTGCTTTCTTCTTTTCTCAGGATCGGGATCAGCTTCATCGGTTCCAGATCTTTGAGAACTTTGAGGAAGGGTTCTTTGGTTTCTTGTGGTTGCTTGAGATAGTACGTTGGGATGCCGTGTTCCAGAAAAGAATCATCAATCTTGAATTGTGCTGAAACGATCCTTGTTATCTGTTCAAAATCGGCTTGAAGGATCACTGGCGGCTCAGAAGGATTAACAGATTTCTCGGCCATTAGATTCGCGCTCTATCGCTTTTTGTCGTATGAATATGCCAAGGAGGTAGAAAAGCCTATTGTAGTGCCTTCTTGGTTTCGTTCAAGATTGGCAACGAGATATTGTTTTAGCTGACCCCAAAAGCCAGGCATGTATCTGAGAGAGACTTAGCAATGGGCAATCAGCAAACGCAGAATTTTCTAGCTTGTTTGAGAACCTTGCTGGTGAGATCTATGGGTTTCATTCGCCAATTTTTTTCCCGTGACGAAAATGTTCTCATTCTCTTTGTTGTATTCTAAGATCTTAAATCCAGCGCCTGCATACAATTGTTCTATTTCGGGTTTTGTATAGCACCGTACTCTTGCCCAATACTTACTGTGGCGCAAGGCATATTCTTCAAATAGCGAAAAATAGTGGTCTGAGCAAAAATCTGGGAACTGAACGTATATGATGCCTTGCGGCTTAAGTAGGTCATACATACGTCTAAGAGACAGGTAAGCGTCCTCTTTTTCCATGTGCTGTAACGTATAGAAAGAATAAATCAGATCAAATGAATTAGCAGGAAAAGAGAACCTTGCAAATTCACTTCTGTGGAAGAAACAGTTTTTCAGTTCTATCAATTCATTCTTGGCTCTTCTTAGAATCAAAGCTGATGTGTCCACTCCGTGAACTTCTCTGCAATGAGGAGCCATAGATTTCATGACTCTGCCTATGCCACATCCAACGTCTAGTACTATAGTTTCCTTGTTTATGAACTTGAGAAGCCTAGAAGCATCTTCTTCTCCTCTTTTCCAGAATTCTTGTTCATTACCGATACCTCGTAAGATGGCTTCCATCGTCGAGCCTTTGGTTAGACCAGCTAGTTCCCAAGTGAGTCGGGCGGAAAAGAATAGTTTGCTTGTCAGTCTGTTCCTGAGTATTTTATTGCTGAAAGCGATGGCCTTCTTATGCATATGTCCGATATAGTCGCGCTTTTCATTAAAGCCTTTCCAGATTCTCACAAAAGCAGATTTCGCTATGGTTGATGTCTCTTGGTCAAGTCTTGAATATCCGAAGAAATGGGTTCTATTTATATTAGGAAGCAATTAGATAACAGAAATCTGGCATTGAGAATCTGAAGGTGCCCACAGACTCCATGAGCATTTGCTTCATAACAGACCCTTTGGTGACAACTATGGGGGCAGTTAGACCAGCCCTCTTGCTTGCAAGAGAACTCTCTCAAAGCGGACGAGAAGTTAGGATTATGACACCGCGCCTTCATAAGGGAATTGAGAAAACACTGCAGGCAATGGGCATATCTGCCAAGGCGGTCGGACCGAAATTCTCTTTCATACGCTCATTCCCCACGCTTGATGCTTGGGCTAGGTGTCTACTCAAGCACAATATCGTGGGTCGTGTTGACTCAGATGTTGTCATCAATACTTCTTCATGCATCATTGCTCATGCTAACGTGTATTATGCACAGGGTCTTATGACTAGAACCCTTGACGAAATGTTCTCTGGAATGCCCGTACATTACAGGTATAACTATCGTTTATTTCAGCTAGAAGCCAAAGCACTTGAGAAAAGACTAGTCAGTAAACTCAGGACGTTTTCCAAGTTCTTCATAGCAAATTCTGGATTCTGCGCATCAATGTACAAGGAGTGGAACGTCAGGGTCGATGGTGTCATAAGTCCACCATTGGACTGCTTATTCTTTAAGCCCTCAACATCGAAGCTGACTGCAGACTATGTACTCACCAACTTTGGTACTTACGGCAAGGAAGGAAAATCTTCGATAATCAAGAGAATTGCTGATTCAGGAGTAATGATAAAAGTGTTTGGGGACGCCCGGTCCGCATCCAAAGCCTTGGTGAAACATAGGAATATCAGTTTCTTGGGCAAGGTATCAGACAAAGAACTCGTACAACTGTATTCTAACGCGCTTTACGTGCTGTTTGCGTTTGCTCACGAACCATTTGGCTACATACCCATAGAAAGCATGGCATGTGGAACACCAGTTCTAACGTACAGAAAACAGGGTCCTTCAGAAACTGTAATAAACGGAAGAACTGGTTGGCTTACTGGCACAGATACTGAAATGGTCAAAATGGCCGTAGACATATGGAAGAATAATTATGAACCTAGTATGAGGAAAGACTGCAGAGAGAGAGCGTTGACCTTTGACATCAAAAGAATATATAGACAATGGACAGAAATCCTTAGTTTGAATTGATGATGGGCTTGCTGAAAAGTGGCATATCATGAAAACCTATCCGAACTGCTAGAATAAGATATCTTGGTTTGAATATGACAGAGCATTGCCAAAGCATGGTCAGTCTAGTCGCTCAATCATGACAAAAGCAAAGTATATCTTGTATGCTGGCGATGGGTACATTCCTCGGAACTCGACATTCTGCAGGTTGTTTGCAGTCGTGAGTTCAAGTTGAAAACTATGCCATCCTGAGAAAGTACCTGGCTCAGTGAAATTCTGTGGGTACAAATCGTATTCAGTTAACACGTTTCTTCCACTATCAGAGGAAATGCTCAATGCTAGTATCCTTTCGCTCTGGTTCTCAGACAAGCTAGAGATTTTCATGGAGAAGGTGGTTCTGTACTTGCCGACTAGTAGAGACGTGTAAGGACCATACCAGAAGAAGTCAGCTGAGACACTAGCGTCATTCACAAAAAAGCCATTTTCATCTAGATTGCCGCTGCGAAGTGACAGATCTCTCGCGTTAAATGTTCTCAGGCCAAAATCTGTCGTGGCATTGGCTGAAATTCTTTTAACACTTACTCTATCTACGTAGATGTCCACGTTCCCGCCGCCGAAAGCTCTGTATTCGATAGCTGTTCTGAGCTTTGTTGAGTTGAATGTAAGGGTGAGGTTAAACCAATCATTTGTCCGTGATTCAAAGCCGTAAATGTCTTTCTTACACAGTACTGATCTGCCGTAGTCGTCTGACACATCAAAAGTGCCGATATAACTGTCATTGTGTCCACTAAACCTGAGTAAGAACTTCACCTCATATGAACCTTGGAGCAGGTAACTATAAGGTCCGAAAATAAAGTATCCGGACGAACCTTTTGGACACAACACTACGCTTCCCGACTCGGAGGATGCATCAACTATTACCTCACCTGGAGGAGACATTACTGTCAGATCCTTACATGTTGAATAAGTCCTGTCGTCGATGTAATGTTCAAACATTGGTTCAGCATTGTAGTCTCTTTTGAAAAGGATAGCATCACTTGCAAGAGCGTAAACACCAAACGAGTTGCCAGTTGTGATCTCGGTCATGACTACTTTAGTCATATTGTCCATCGATAACATGTCAAGAAGTATGAATTCGCTTCTGTTCATTAGGGACTTGATGTATTCCTTGCTTCCTTCAAAATGGCTGAAAGGGATAACATACGCATTTATTCTATTTGACACGTGAGGAAACAACTGATTTTGAGTAAGGATGGAAGCATTTGACGGGACAACGTCTATCAGCTCATGCAGAGAACGAACGTTTTCACTTATCGAGAAATCAACCGGGGGATACCATAGAAGACCTACCTTAATGAAAGCGTTAGACATGGGGCTGAGAGGGCTTGTACTTATCGTGAACAGCAACGTAGCAACCATTATAGTTTTGAGACTGAAAAACTTGGCTGGGAGTGGAAGCTGCTTCAACGCATATATTGCTGCAATGAAAACGAATGCTAAAACGTAGAGTGGATAGTGACTGCCCACCGAGTAGTAGGCCCGATAGTTGGAAAGAAGCAGTGGCGTAAGGAGGAAAATGGCGCCAAGCGTGAATCTGTTTCTAAACGAAATGAATGCCAAAGGTCCGAATAGAAGGATGACATAGAAGAGTTTGTAGGAATAATCATATAGTAGAGCTTCGAACGCACGTTGCGGATTTGATAGAGCATATATAGGCACTAGAAACGGATCTTCCTTGACCCCGAGAACATTGAAGTTTCCTAATGCTTTGTAGAGGTTCAATAGTGCTTGATTAATAGTGAAAGAATTCTTGATGAATATTGCAGCGAAGAAATAGATCACGCATCCAATCAGGGTCACTATGGTTGCCAAGCCAACATCCATTTTGCGGGCTTTGAGAGACCTGAACGTTGACTTAATGTCGCCCATAAACAAGAAGCATGCCGAAAACACGAAGAGAATGATAGGCAAATGTTCTTCGACCATCAGGACAAGAGGGACTGTGAGGAAGTAGAGTTTCCATCGCCGCTTTATCATGAAATAGCACATGAAAAAAAACAAGAATGGCAGAAACATGTGCTGTTGAAAATCGAACCAGTTGGCTCCTTGAAGAGGAGGGTACAATAGATACGTGATTGCCAACACGAATCCAGCCTTGTTGCTCCCCAGCAATTCCTTGGCCAGCAGGTAAAGAGGAAGCGCACCCAAAGCCAACACAAATGATTTTATGATGAGCAAAGTGGCCGGTGATGGGCATATAGCGTAGAAAGGCAACACCAAGAAGAGTATTGGGCTTATGTGCATTGCAAAATAAGATCCGCTTACATTGTAGAATAGTTCAGGCGTATAGTAGAATAGCCTTCCGTCATGTAATGTCGTGTAGAATGCCTGATTGAATATGCCCAGATCCCACGCGTAGCTTTGGAAAACTGTATACTTTAAAACTGTGAAATACGAGAAGACAACTCCGTAGACTGCAATTGCTGCTATCGTCAGGAAATCGTAAGGCCTTGCTCTCAGCAATTGCGGAAACTTCGTTTTCAGTTGTTTCAGCATAACAATAATTTTTCTAACTGGTTCAGGCAAATGGAACATCACTCCATCTCACTTGCATGTCTAGAACTTCAAGGATTCATTAGCGCGCGAATCGATCTTCTACTTTATTGCCCAGCTGTTCTACTCTTCAGAGTAGTCTTAAGAGCGTATAGAAGGAAACTCCAAATCTCATTTTGCGAGAGTTTTGATTTTCCCTTTTTCCTATTTGTGAAAGTTATCGAGGTTTCAGTCACTCTGGCCTCTTGAATCCTCGCTTGCCTTAGTGTCTCTATTTGGATCTCATACGTCTGGCTGTGTAAGCTTGGCAACACCTTTTTGACATATTCTTTGGAGTAGCATCTGAAACCACTCGTGAAATCATTTATTGGGAGCGAAACGAGCTTTGCTGTTGCTTTATTGGCGACTCTGCTTACGATGAGTCTCCTGAGATTCCACCCCTTGACTCTTCCGCCGTCACAGTATCTACTTCCCACAACCACGTCATAGCCTTCACGAGCCTTTCGCAACAATCTCGGAATATCTTTGGGGTTATGCGAATAATCAGCATCCATCGTTACTATGTAGTCTGGGGGATCAGACTGAGATAGAATGAAACGAAAACCATCGGTTATCGCAGTGCCAAGTCCTGCTTTGCGAGGTCTAGTTAGCAAGGAAATGTTAGGGTAATTCTCACTCAGTTTTCCAACGACGCTTCCAGTTTCGTCCGGACTTGAATCATCTATGACAAGTATGCGGGGATTTGTCCCTAGGCTCTCTATTTCATAAATCAGATTCTCAATGTTCTCAGCTTCGCAGTAGGTTGGTAACATTATCAATGTTTTGGAGTCAACTGCGTCGTCAATGCTGTTGTCTTTCAATATTCCATCAATCTCGCATAGTAATACTCAACAGATTCCTGTCTTCGTGTATATGAAACTTGTGTAATGCTTTATACATGCTGTTCGTCCAAAATGAGACCCAAACAGCAAAGTAATAGACTAAACACCTCGGGGGTTACACTTAGGATTTATCGAAGTGAGAAACACCACTTGATCGCACTCAAGGCCGCTACCCGTTGAGCTTTGAGGAACGCTCATTAATCAAATATAGTCGAATCAACGATGCTTTATGAATGCCGTTTCGGTGCTTAAAAGATGAGAAATTTGATTATGCGGACTATCGAAAAAGTCTATAGCGTGACATGTTCTTTAAAATACTATCTGGGCTTTTCGAATTAATCTCGTTCCTGAAGCATCGTCAGCCCATAATGCTCCGCTACCATAGCACCAATCTGTCATGGCGCAATCACATTTGCCCAGATAATATTGCGAGCCTGCAACACTTTGAGAAGCAAATGGCTTATCTTTCGGCCAAAAGGAGAGCCGCCAGTATTCCTGACTTTGCTCAAGTGATTCAATGATTATTCTGACTTTCCACCTAATTTGGTTGCATTGACATTTGATGATGGATACTATGGTTTTTATTTAATAGCTTATCCTGTCCTGAAAAGATATAACATACCTTGCACGGTCTTCCCGATCACGCGTTTTCTGACCACAAGTGAGACGAAATGAAAAGACAGACTTGCACACATCATCAACGGCACGAAGGCGAGTCAACTCAACATTCACATTGGAGGCAGAGTCAAGTTGTACAATCTTTCCTCTTCAAACGAAAGGCTCAGGTGTACAAGAGAATTGAATGGTCTTTGTGAAAATGACCGAAGCTGAAAGAATAGTGCACTTTCCGACATTGAACACCAGCTCAAGTCTCGTCTGAGTCATCAGAGAAAATTATGATGAGGCGGGAGGAGATCTCACATCACCAGAAAGACAAACTCGTCTCATTTGGTTCCGACATCCATATCCACTACAACCTCAATGCGATCAGCACCGAAAAGGCAAAGCAGGAAATATCTACATTGAGGAAGAATTGGAGCATTGCCCTAGCGACTCACGCAAACTTTTCTTTTATCCTTTCGGAAAAAAGAACAACTTCAACCAAGTCAAGAAAATACTTGGAAACCAAGGTTCCTTGCTGGCTGTCACGACTGTTTCCGGGAGCATTTCGAAAAATCCTCACCTTCTTGAACTGGCTTCAACGTCATCAATGGCGCACTGCATAAATTTGAATGTTCTTTGCTATGGTTCACCCTTCATAGATCTTTGGGATGATGTTCAAATCAAGTCGTTGCGCGTTATTGGTGCTAGTCTTGGTTGTTGAACATGCTTTTGGCCTATGCTTTGCATTGCCCCAAATTCAATGCTTATCATGGCCACCGAAAGAAATAAGAATTGAGCTTGATTACTCAGTCCTGCAGAGGGAATAGTATGAGAACTTTCACTGTTAGAAAGCGTATTATTCCAATGTGGCTTGTCGCCACAATTCTAGTCTCTGGAGTCATTGGAGGAGCTCTTGCATACTACCTGTTGAGCACTGCAATGCTTCAGATTGAGATAGGAGAACCTATCGAGATTGTGTACTATCCTTCAGAGATGAGTCTTTTCCCGGGTGAAACCAAACAATTCAACATAACGGTTTCCAATCATGCATCTGCAAAATACTCAGTTGCTGTGAATTTCCACTTGAGCAACTCAACATATCAAGACATGTATGTCACGTTTAGCGATCAAGTCTATAGAGTCATGCCCGGACAGCAAAACATCACAGCTTGGCTAACGATCCTACCGGATGCTACCCCGATAAACACCACACTCACTATTGATTTCAAAAGAACAAAAGAAGGAGCTGTAATTTTCTCTGATGATTTCAACGGTGGCTTTGCAGATGGATGGACAGAGAATGTAGGGACATGGAACGTTATAAATGGAGAATACAATGTCGCAGTAGTCAACAACGGCATTTCAACCGTAAATGGGTTGAACCTTTCGGATTGCATAATTGAAACTAACGTACGATTGAATGACTCTGAGGTCGGCTATAGGGCAGGCATCATTTTCAGATATATTGACGAGAGGAACTATTACTCTTTTGAAATCGGAAGGGAATACAATGAAGTGGGCATAATCAAGTATTCAGATCAAAATCCAGATTATGGAGAGACTAAGGCGTCCGTCTACCAGTTCTTCTCCATTAATGCGAACGTAAACTACACGTTAAAGATTAAGATACAAGGTGCCACATTCACCGCGTATTTGAATGAACATGAAGCCCTTTCGTGGACAGATGAAACATACGAGAGCGGCAAAGTCGGATTACGAGCAAGAAGAGCCGATGTTTTCTTCGACAATTTCAGGATTCTAGACACGCCATAGCCGCCATCACCCCTTTTTCTGGATGAGAAAACCACGTCTCTACGTGATTTGCACATTGTAATTCGTTAGTGTTCACGGAATGTATCCGAACAAGAGTTCATCCCTATCGTATGATGAAGTGGTCAATTACTCATAAAAGAAAAAAGAACACGCACTCAAGGTGGATTGCGGGAGATGCCTCTGAACCTGATTGACGTAATCGAAAGCATTATTAAATGATCATAGGCTTAGTCTGTACCTAACTTCGGCAGAGAGTACAAATGAATTTCACTTTGGCTTGCGACATAATGATGGATTTGGAGGGATCGATTCGGCCAGCTATGTATTTGGCCAAGGCGCTGGCTAAGAATGGCCACAACGTATCGATCATATCCCCCATTATGTCAAACAATGTTAGACAGCATTTAGGTTCGCTAGGCATAACACCCTTGGACTTGAAGGTGACACTGTATGGGAAGAGCTTTGGTCTCTCGCTCTTGTGGTTCGAGACATGGGGACGAGAAGCCTTCCTGAGATTGAACTCAAGACGAATTAACAGAGACCAGCTTGTAACGATAAATTTCTCTCATACGCTGGTAGTTCCTTCCTTGTTCTGGTATCTTCAAGGTCCAACGTCAACGGCGCTGAAAGACATGGAGGACGAGCTTACTGGAGTCTATAGATCTGTTTATAGAATCCTCAGACCAGCAATCGATTATTCTGATGAAAAACTGATTAAAGACATAAGAAAAGAGTCAACATTCACCGTGGCCAATTCGAAGTTCTGCGCATCTCTTTATCACAAGTGGGGGATAGAGGCTGACGACATAATATATCCTCCGATAGACTGCAACCTGTTTCAACCCAAGGCATCGAAACCTTCAGGAGATTACGTTTTGACTTATTTTGGCAAGGAAACCAAGTTTTCAACTGTCAAAGCAATTGCTGACCGAGGAGTCAAAATCAAAGCTTTCGGTTCCAAAGTCCCCTTCATACCAAGAGACACAAGTACTCATCCGAACATCGATTTTCTAGGTAGAATATCTCCTGATGAACTTGTTGATTCCTATTCAAACGCCCTTTTTACGTTATTCACTTTTACACATGAGCCTTTTGGCTATGTACCAGTGGAAAGTATGGCTTGCGGAACACCTACGCTCACCTATGATATGCAAGGACCAAGCGAATCTGTTATCGATGGATATACCGGTTGGCTCATGAAAAATGACGATGATCTCATAAACAAGGCATTATGCCTTTGGGAAGAAGGGTACGAGCAATGTATTAGGTCGAGTTGTGTAAAGGAAGCATCAAAATACGATCGATACATTTATGTAAAAAAATGGTTAGACCTTCTACACGCAACATAAGCTTATCTGGTTTACGTAATGCTCTAGGTTTACAAATTAACGCCTTCCAGACTTCTGGTATACTGTTTCAACCTCATTGGCAATTTCGTCCCAAGAATGGAAAAGAGTTGAGCATTTGGCATTGCTGCTGAGCTTCTTCCACAATTGCTGATCTCTATAGAGTCTTTCAATTGCATCTGCGATTGCCCTAGGCTGGTTGTGTTCAACGATTAACCCGTTATGTCCGTGCTTCACGAACTCGTTAATCGCGGCGTTATATGGAGTTCGTGTTAGAATCACCGGCAAACCCAAGCTCATTGATTCAGCTATTGATAGACCATACGTTTCAAATTCGCTGGCTGAAGCAAACACCCATGACCTGCTCAACTCGTACGCCAACTCATCTCGCCTGTCCGCTGGAATAGGATCATGCACATATAGTCCACTTAAATTTCTGGAAGCAATCATCATTTGTTGACGAAGCGGACCTCCTCCAATGATGTGGAGTTCAATGTCATTTATTCTCTTTCTGACGATCTTGAATGCTTCCAAAAGCAGATCAAGTCTTTTCTGGGGTTCAAATCGTCCAACGAAGATCAGTCTCCCCCATTTAGGTTTCAGTTTGGCTTTAGTGAAAGAGGTATCGATACCATTCGGAATCACCTTGATTTTGCCTGGACTCATTCTTAAGTATTTGACCAAGCTTTCTCTGGCAAAATCTGAGACTGTAATATTATCAGTGCTTAGTGTTGATATGATGCGGGCAAGCAAATTGCTGATTCTGTTTATGTTCTTGTTAAATGAAAGTGGCCAAGCAACGTTCCACGAGACTATTGTTCTTGTGTTTGCTTGAGCTATTTTGGTCGAAAAAAAGGGAACGAGGGGCCAGATATCAACATCTATGACGTCGTATGAGCGAAACAAAAGTTGAAAAAAGGTCGAAAAGCTATGTCCAATGACTCTGTTGATTCGGTGATAAGTCAGGACTGGCAACTTGTCTGCATCAAAACGATGAATATTGAAAGTGCACATTAAGTCTTGGATATTTGGAGAACCTAAAGTGATGATGTCTATTTCGTGTCGGTGCGACAAACGCTCGGCTATCTTGCTGAATCTTATTCCAGAGCCGCCCAAGTCTGGAGGAAAACGTTCAACTACCATAGCTATCTTCAATTTTCGCTTCCTTCTGTTCTTGATTCCCATCGGTGTATTGAAACTCGTTATTTCCAGACTTAACTACAACTAGAGAAGTATGTCTTGCTATAGAAGTGAGAACCTCATGTTCAATGAACCTGCAAAAAAGTGGAAAATGCTGAAATGGAATTGGCAATAACCCTTTTGCAGTGGCACCAAAAGCTGTCTTTTTGACTGACAACATGATTTCAGAATGAGTAGGTAATGACGTACGAATCCTGTCCGTTCCATGAAGTTTGTCAGGGATTAGGTCTAATCGATTGGCTACCGGGTTTTCGATAATGAGTAAAGCTTCCTCACGAAAACATCGACAGCTTTCATTTAATGGCAGTTCTGGTCTGGCCAAGTGTTCAAACGTGCCAAAGGGGGTAACAATATTGAGGGAGTCGGGGTTGGAAAGAGGACTATGAGCATCGCCTAGAATGCAGTTTGTTCCCTTTCCAATCCTTAACGAGCATTCTGACGAGTCAAGCCCCATGGCCTCATATTTGAGTTGGCTTAACGAACCGCATATATAGCCATAGGTACAGCCAATATCGAGGGCTTTTTTGTTTGAACCATCGATCAGATTATTGTTTGCTTGCTTACTGACCCAAGACATTGCTTGCAAGCAAAGTAATCGCACAGCGGTCTTGACTGATAAAGCGAGACGAGATCGGCTGAAAGCTAATTCTTTATCGCATTCTTGTCTTGTCTCGTATGTTGAACCATAACGTTGGTCCTCTCTTTTGTCTGATGCCGATCGTGTCATTTATGGTCCCGTTTGGACGATCTTGACGTAATCTAATGCCACAGATGTATTGCTGGATTCGCACATTCCTCGGAACTCCATCTGCTTCAATCCGTCTATCCTGAAGTTGAGAGCAAACTCCTGCCAAGTATCAAATGCCTTAAAGTTGCTTGAATTCAGTATTCTTTGGCATATGATTCTGCCCGAATCAGCCGCCGCATCTATTGTGAAGTTCAGATTCTCGGATTTTGTCTTCATCCTGAATACTGCTGTATATTCTCCAGCAAAAATGTAAGTGTAAGGTCCAACCCATACAAGATTAGGCAGATCGTCCGGCTCATGAACTATTATTCTTCTAGAGTAGCTTGACAAATCAACCACTACTCTTGAGGATCTATACACAGGCAACAGATGGAAAACGGAAGGCGTATCTGAATTGAAGAGATTCTGGTATGGCACGAAAAGTCCCACAGGTTTATCATAGTCTTTCTTAAACAGCAGAACACCATCAGCCGATGCAAACAGCCCGTATTTACCAGTTTCAATCGTTTTCTCGAGTGCTTCACATGGTGAGAGGGTGGAAAGGAAGCCGACCAGAAAATGATGTGATTTAACATCAACGAGGATAAAGTCGACTCTCACGGACATAGGCCAAGTAAGAATATACACGTTTTCTCGTTGTGCTACGTGGGGGAATATGTCATTCTGCGTTGCTATGGAAGCGTTGTCGGGCACCAGTTTTAAGATGCTATGAACTAGCTCTGTATGTTGCGTTATGGTCAAATTGCGGCTACCGATTGCGGGGAGACCCACCGGGCTGATCATGACAGAAATGAGGAGGGTCGTGAGTATCATCAGGGCTATCATTTCTCTCTGTAGTTTCAGCTTTCTTTGTCCATCATGGGCTGAGAACATTTTTCTGACGCTGAATATTGTCGCGACAAACAGTTGCCCGATTAGGAATGCGGAATATTGAAAATAGGTGCTATAGTATGGAGTGTAGTCGGACAATGATGCCATCATTAGCCATGGAAGAGCGGTTAAGATTTCTATAGAAATCGTGGGTAGCATCAAAAGAGGTGCCAATAGAGAAAGCAAGTAATACACTTTTTCTGTGGGAATGACGGTGAAGGGAATGACTTCTGTTGGATGGGTGATAATGTACTTCAGCACTTCGGGAAGGCTTGATCCCCAATTCGTCCAGTTCCCTGGAAGACCAGAAGTTTTCAATATGTTGATGCTGCCCATGACGTAGAACGCCGTGTAGAACCACGCTATAGCAGTAATCATCAGTATTGCTGGAAAAAGCTTTTTGGTGATGGATTTCTTGTTTTTCACTGAATCTCTCTTTGTCCGATTTTTTATCAGAAGATAAGCAGCAAGGAACATGACAAGTATAGGAGCAAACTCTATGGTAGAAATCATTAGCAACGTAAAAAACAGGGCTTTAAGCCATTTTCCTTTGTCAATGTAGTGGAAGCTCAATAGAAAGAATAGAGGTATGAATGCTTCAACATGGAAATCGAAGCAATTTACGCCGTGTAAAGCAGGGTAAAGTAAGTAGACACAGGCTAAGCCAAGCCCTGAGAGTTTATCATTAAGCTGCTCTTTAGCAATCCAGTACACTGGCAGAGCCCCCACGGCTAGTATGAAGGATTGGAAAATGAGAAGCGTCTCTGGGGATTGAAACAGAGCATAAACTGGAAGGACTAGGAAAAGTATTGGCGAGAAGTGTGTCCCAAGAAAACTTCCGCTTGGATTGACTGGAAGCTCGACCACGTAGTAGAAAAGCTTCCCTTCATTTAGAGTTGTCCATAATGACTGCGTAAATATGCCAAGATCCCATGCATACGTTCTGAAGGCATAATGCATGAGAAGGGTATATCCAGAAAAGTATGCTGTATAGATCACAATAAGTATCCAGATTATTGCGCCAGCTTTTTTTTCCACGAGTTCTGTCAAGCGCAATGACTTTTTAGCCAGTTCTTCATTTACTCTTTTCAAAGCTTTCAACGAGCTTTCCCGCGTTTCGTATAGCTCACGAAAGCATTTGAACAAATAAGCATATTTGTCTTGTTATCAAGCTCTGACAAAGTGCTGTTAGTGTTCTATGAAAGAGAAACAGGGCAGACGCAGCGATTACACTTGATTTTTATTTCTCTGCTGTATTTAAGGATCATACACCACCAGCGTCTCCTAGAGTCACCAATACGTCTATGCTTCGCTCTGAGAAATCATAGTCCCCAAGTTACGGCATGATTTCGGACAACCAGTGAGGTCTAGCCCATTTCCCTTGGAACACTAGAATTTCATCGGTTATATACTTGAAGACAGAACTGACCTAGTTTGTCCAGCGGCTCACTAGACAATTTTGTGTCTCTCAAGTTCTTGACTGCTTTTGAAAGTTAAGGCTCAGTGAAATCTATCAGTCAAGAGATCCATGATGTACCCAACTCTCAAACCGTGAAACCTTATCTTTTCAACAATCATTGCTGTTTCGATCCACCTGAACACAACATAGCTAGTGATACAGTCCAGTCTTTCTGCAACAGATTTCATATTCGCGCGCGCCTTGCAGGAGACATTTGGGGAATGCAAGACGTTGACTAATTAACTCTTCCTAGACTCGCTGAATTCCTGTTCAATGCGAAGGTTTTTTTGAGGGCATTGCGTCATGAGCTTTTTGGGGTTTCCACCGTTGAGGCTATGGCCGCTGGATGTGTTCCGGTTGTGCCTAGAAACAAAGCCCGTGGTTTGATATACTGGAACGCGGAGAAGGCAAACCTTAACGAAGCTGCGAAGAAAATCAGGATGCTTCTAGAGAATGAAGATCTAAGGGCTGAAGCCTCCGCTAGGGCCGCCAAGCGGGCAATGGCCTTTGATAGCTCTGTTTTTGAAAGAAAGATTCTTAGGATAGTAGAAAGAATCTACTGTTCGAAGAGAACTTGGTAGAGGCACTCGTGCATCATTCTTCATGTGGTCGCAGGTCTGCTGTTTAGGATAGACTCAACATCATAAAAAGCTGGAAAATAAAAAGGAAAGGGAAGTGGTTTTATGGGTCGTGTTGCGTGTATTTCTCGCTTATTACGCCTAGGTGTTCTACTATCGTGAATGCAGGGTGCTTTGGATCACTAGTGTAGTCTATCTTTAGGATTAAGCTTGTTACGCATGGGTTCAGCGTTTGTAGATAGTGTATGCCGCCTTGGTGGTGGAACCAGTAGCTTGCGTAGAAAGTGTCTCTGCCGTAAAGGCCGTAGACTATGAAGCCTACTGTTCCGTTGATGTCCAAGTATGTTGAGATCAGCCCGTAGCCTACGTTAGCGCTTGCTTCGTATGCGTTCTTGTTCCAGCATGGGATTGCAACAAGTTTTCCTTGCCATGGCGCATATGGCGTGTAAGATTCGGCTGCAGTGTTGATGCCGTAGAAGCCGTCAGTAAAGTCGTTGAAGTATAGGGCTAGCAGGTTTGCGAGTGGACCGCCCATAACTATCATGTCTGAGCTTGAAACGGCCCATGTGTGGCACCAGTCGTCCACGAGTGCTGTTCTGCCCTTTGTGTCTTTGTAGTTTGCCCAGTCGCCTGGGGATGTTCCGGTGAACATGTACATGACGTATGGCGTGTTTGGCGTGGTTACTCCGGCTTCCATGTAGGCCATGTCCATTCCAGCGTTGCCTATTTCGACTTCTTTGTCTTTGAAGGCTGCAGCCACTAGGGCTGAACCCATCGAGTCAACGCTGTGGGCTTGGCGGCCAACTATTGTCCATTCATAGCGTGGCATTGGAGTGTTCTCGTCGTATGTGAACACTATTCTGCCCCAGTCCACTTCAACCATCCAGTTGTTAGTGGTGACTGGCCATGTTGTATCGTCGTATGGGTCAATCTCGTAAGGTATAGATTGGGAGGTGCTGCAGCTGACGAAGATTTGCACGTACTGCAATCCGTCTGCGCGCAGGAACCAGCCTGGAAATTCGAATTCTGAGATTGTCCATCGTGGATAGGTTGCTTCTCCGCTGTAATAGTATGGGTCGCCGTCGCCTTGAAGTGTTCCTACATAGTAGCCATTCACGTAAACAGCGTCTAATTCGCCTGAACCGAGGTTGACATCATAGTTTCTTATTTTTAGTGTGGCTGTCTTCCATGATTGTGTGAGGTCCGGTGTCTCTATGTAGAACTCTATTGGAGCGTTTAGATCGTTTCCATATATGAGTGTGTCCATGTCGCCATCTGCAAGTCCTCTAATTCCATCGTTGTCCGAGTTATCCACTGTTGTTTGGTACATACCCGATGTTGAGTAGAGTATCTTGAAATATCCGCTTACGTAGAAGTGTATGTGGGCTGTTCCGTCTGCTTGTTGATAGATGTCATAATCCCAATATCGTTCCAGAAGTGCTCCTGTGTCCAAGTCTATGATTCGCTCCGAGAATACGGCGTATTGGTCCCATTCTGTTGGATCTGGAATCCATTCGTTTGGCCCTATTTGAACGTAATGACTGCCAGGGTTTGCTGCAACTATGACTGGCACGTTTTCCATGTCGGTAATCCAGTAGTCATAACCTAGTATACCATCGGCGTCTATGTAGTCTGTGAATTCAACCCATCTTGCGGTTGGCTTGTGAACTGCCGTCACCAAGTCCCACGGGTTGAACACTTCGTTGAGTTGGTACATCACTTCTCTGTCAAGAGTATTGAAGCCCGCCATTTGGACGTCGTTCGCGTCGTGGTGGTCGGTCAGTCCGACAACCTCGACTCCTCTGAACTGCAGTGGGTATCCTTTGCCGAGCATGAAGTCCCATTCGCCTATCGTGAATGGAATGTCAGGCTCACCGGCTAAGAAGTCGGGTTGGCTTACGTTTAGCAAGGGTTTGAGTGAATTTGTCCATCCGTCTACTGTGTAGTCGGAGAGTACTGGCCAGAAGGCTTTCCAGCCTACGTATTGGGGATCAGGGTTACCGAATGCGTCCACGTCAGCGCTGATTATTTGGGCTACATCGTACAAGTGTGGAACGCCGGTGAATGGCGCATTGGTTACCATGTCGTACTTGTGGAGTTTGTAGATTACTATGACTTCATCTAAGCTGGTAGGGTGAGCTATGTGCCATGTGATCGTTCCTGTTTGATAGTTAATGTTGTAGTCTAGGCCTTCTTCCTTGAATACGCCGTTAACGTATACTCTTACTGAGCCAGTGGCTATTGGTGGACCGTATGGGTCTCGGCTGTCTGTTACTGCTACTGAGTCTATGTTGCCTGGTCCTTTGTATTCATATTCGCGCAGTATGCCTGTTGCTAGGTGCCATTCTGGACCGTAGCATGTGGTTAGTTGTTGGTGGTAGAAGTGTGCGTAGCTTGGCCATTCTGGTGATGGTCCAAGGTCCCATTCTTCTCTGTCACTGAATTGAATGTCAACTGGTGAAGCCAGTTCCTTGCCGCTCATTAAGAGTTTTATGTCCTTCAGTATTATGACTTGCTTCTTGACTTTTTCGAATATGAATGTGATTTTTATGTCAAGAACAGGCCACGTCTCGTCTGGGTGGTTAACGACGCCGTTGCCGTTGTCATCGATCCAGTCGTAGATGTGTGTTACAGAGAGTGCTATGTAGCGTCTTGGTCCGTCATAGAGCACTAGCAACGGGTCTGTGGTTGCGTATCCTGTTGTCTTTCTTCCACCGTGAGGACTTCTAGAAAGATCGTCATATGGGAATCCTGTTATCCAGTCTCCTCCGTTAACTGCCATGTCAGCGTACATAGCCATTGCGAGTATTTTTCTGTCTCTCAATGTCCTGTGTGTGTAGCGTGCTTCCAATACCCATCCGTTCAGCCACAGTTTCTTCTCGACACCTTCATTTGCGAAGGGGTCACGTGAAGTCTCTAGCCTTTGGTCATATGTTCCTACAACGTCGTAACCTGGATATTGTAGGCCTACGCTAACAGCTCCGTTGTCACTGATCAGTTCACCGAATTTTGAGACGCCCATGTCAATGCTGTCGGCTGTGTATGGATATAGTGAGTAGTAGTCAGAAGTGAGAACGCCGTTTGAGATTTTGTACCATGATGATGGGTCTGCTGCTGCTACTTTGTTTACTAGGAATGCTGATCCTAGGAAGGATAGTAAAATCACCATTGTTGTCATTATCGCAATCAAAGATTTTTTCATTTTTCTATTCCTCAATTTTATATCGTTCTTTTTATAGTGTTACACCTTACATTTAAAAGGTTTTCCATTTCATGACGCCTGATGGAAAAGGGCAATGTGATGTCCTTTAGGACAATGAAGGTTTCTTCACAATAGGTTTGCGGCTGGTGAGGGGCGATTTCGCAACGTCTCGCAGTCAAGACTGTTCACTTGAATAAGGAATCTAGCTAGACCTTCGGACGCAAACGAGTATCAGTTAGCACAATGTCAGGTGAAGAAACTATTTTCTAAGTACGACTTTCAGCACGTACAAAATAAAGTCTGTTATCTCATTTCTGGTCAGCTTGGACTTGCCTTTTTTCCTGTTAGTGAACGTGATAGGCATTTCTGATACTCTGGCTCTCCACATGCTTGCTTGCCTCAGCGTCTCTATCTGAATCTCATACGTTTGACTGTGCAAGCTGGGCAACACTTTCTGGATGAACTGTCTGGAATAGCATCTGAAACCGCTTGTAAAGTCGCTGATTGGCAACGCGACTATTTTGGCTGTAATCTTGTTGGCAATCTTGCTTGTTACTTGGCGTTTTAGGTTCCAGCCTATGACCTTCCCACCTTTACAGTATCTGCTTCCGACAACTATGTCATTGCCTTTTTTTGCTTGCGCCAGTAACTTGGGAATGTCTTCTGGGTTGTGTGAATAGTCGGCGTCCATTAAAATGACGTAATCAGGAGTGTTAGGCTGAGACAATAGGAAGCGAAAGCCATCTGTAATGGCTGTACCAAGACCAGCCTTGCGCGGTCTATTCAGCAATGTTATGTTAGGGTACTCTTCCTGCAGCTTGCGAACTATGTTTCCCGTCCCGTCCGGGCTTGAATCGTCAACCACCAGTATTGCGGGATTAGTTCCCAAGCGTTCAATCGTGTTGATCAGGTTTTCAACATTTTCGGCTTCACAGTAAGTTGGCAGGATTATCGCTGTGTCAATAGTATTGCTGTGATCTTTACTACAAAGGTCTGGCATTCTTCTGTAACCTTGCGTAATGTCGTGTAGGTGTTGTGTGTGTCGGTATATGAGACTTTCTCTGCAATTCGAAATCTTATGGTAGCATACAAGTGGGTCCAGCGAAGAAAAGCAATTCTAGATTGAACCAATTTTTCGCCATTCCGTAGAAAGTATTATAATAAATGCGGAACACGTATTGTTTCTGCAGACGTGACAATCTGATGTGTTTGAAGGCTTTGGCCGAGTGTGATCATCTGAGAATTGCGGTGTTTGTTGAGCATTTTCCGCCTAGAATGGGTAGTGACCGAAGAATATATGAACTGATGAAGCCGTTGGCCAAGAAACATGAGATAAATTTTGTGTGCGTTCCTTCCTTTCGTGAATTGAATGGAATGATACAACCTAAGAACCCTGATGCATCGACGAACGTGAGAGGTTTGTTTGTCCATGGGGGCATTATTGGGCACTACGTTGAGATTCCAAGTGTTTTGAGGCTGTTGTGGAAAAAATCGATTGTGCTGGCCTATGTTTTCAGCATGATGTTTCTCGCTTTCAAAACCATCAATGCATTGAAAAAGATCAACCCACACATCATTATGCTTAACTATCCAAGCGTTTATACAGGAATACTAGGATTTCTGGCAGCCAAATCCTTGCGAAGATCAAGCGTAGTTGACTTCAATGATCTAATAGCTCAATACACATTAGATTTATTGAACATGAGGAAGTCAAGCATTTTGGGCAAGCTAATCATACGGATTCAAGATCTCATAGTCAAAAGCTCGGATGTTGTTGTTGCGCCAACTAACTATATCAAGAACTATGCGTTAAAGCGTGGTGCAAGAAGTGAGAGAGTCTTCGTTATCCCTAATGGTGTGGATCTCCAGATCTTCAACAAGGATGTCAGATCGGATTTCGGAACCATGTTTGACTTAGCCAAAAGGGAAGTTTGCCTTTATTTTGGACGTTTCGACGAATGGGCCGGGACCAATATTCTCAGGGAAGTGGGTGTTGTTCTCGAACAAAAACGACCAAATATAAGACTCCTGTTAGTGGGCGGAGGACACAAAGAGGTAGACTTTCCCGGCAACACTGTGTTGATCAGTGAAGTTCCACACGACAAGGTTCCAGAGGTGATCTCGGTGGCCGATGTTGTCCTTGTGCCATTTCCTGAAAATGAGGTTTCTCATGCAGCTAGTCCATTGAAGCTGTTTGAAGCTTTAGCTATGGGAAAACCTATCGTTGCAAGCAGAGTAAGTGGAATTAGAGAAGTCATCGAAGATGGCCATGATGGCCTACTCGTTGATCCCGGCAAACCTGAAGAATGGGTTGATGCCGTGGAAGCTATCCTCGACTCACGGGAGTTGCAGACAAAACTGAGCACAAACGCTCAGAAATGCGTTGAGAAATATGATTGGAGGGTCTTGGCTTTTCAATTGGAGGATGTGTTGTTGAAGTCAACCGGCGTGTAGAATAACGTGGATAATTGAGCGGCCTAGGAGATAATCAGATGGAGAAACCCATTTTCACGGTTGTGCTTGCGTTGTTGCTGCCAAGCATGTTGCTGTTAACTCAGATAGTCCAATCAGTAGGTGCATATGGGTCTCTAATACCAACGACTTGCGTTTCACACGCAGGCCTCTCTGGCAATCTTGGAGAACAGCTTTTGCAAGTGGGAAAAGGAACGGAGATGATGGCACGTAGGGTTATCATGGATTCTAGAGGCCAATTCAGAAGAAACAGTTACTACCATTGGGTGAGCGAGTTCAATTCTGGTGCTAAGCAGCTTGACGATTGGGACAGAAAGAAACAGTTTTACAAAATTTGGTTAGACGACGTTTTTTTCATGCATTGTGGATTCTACGACTATCAGTTCTTGAGACATGTATTGAACACTCTTGCAGAAGCGACAAGAAAGATCAGCTTTCTATCTTGCACACCTGTTTATTTCGACATAAGATCGTTATATGGCTACCCAGACTGGGTGGACAATAGAAGCTACGGCGCTCTTTACTTTAACATAATGGTTTTCGACTATGTAAGAGTGACAAAAGATTTTAGCAGCGCAAATGGTTGGAAGGACGTTGTTCTGAGAAATCACAGGTTTATCCACGACAACTACATGGCAGGAGGGGTATATTATGACACAAAAGAGGTTCCTTTGCAGCCTGACTACGTGCTCAAGTCTGGCTACGTAGCCGATATGACAATCTACTACCTGATAAGTTTGAAGGCTTTGGAGTATCTGTATGGAATAAGTATTCGTCAGGAATTCGCTTATGTGACTAGGCAATTGATCAGCAAACTGTGGCAGAGCGATAAGGGATTCTTCATAGATTGGATAGACCCTGAAGGAAGACAGCACGTCCATTATGGCACGGAACAATTGTGGGGAGTCGTTTACAATGTTCTGCCAAATGATGTTCAACAAGCCATGTTCCAAGCGCTAAGAAAGGAAAAAGAACGCTGCGGAAGGTTCTGGCAGTATCAAATGTACGACGAGAACGAGAAGACCAGTGACGGTGATTATGCATATAAGTTGGGTCAAGTAATGCTTTACCTGCAGACGCTCAGGAAGTTTGGTTTCAACTCATCTTTCATACTGGAGCAGATAGACCGCTACGATCAATGCATAGTAGAATACGGCTTCTGTGATCACTACGTTGAGAAAGACGATGAATTAGTGAACATTGGCACGTGTAACTACATTATGAATGCTGGACCTTGGATTGCAGTATTGAGGAATATTGACTTATCAACATGATTAAGGGCATAATTTTGAACGCGTGTCCGACCGAAATCAGCACCTCATCCAGATTTGACACTAACGTAGTCCACGAAGACGTCAGCTACCCCATTGTTAAGATTCTTGATGCGTAACTCCAAACCATAATTCAGAGAGCTAGGGACTGAGAACGCTAACTGGAAGTCTTGCCAACCATCTGGAGATGAGAAATCGCTGGCCTTGATGAGTGATGAGTTTAAGACACGGCCAAGGTCACAACTAACGTCGACATAAAAAACGTCGCTTATCAGTTGATTGGAAGAGGCTTTGAGCCTAAATGTGGCGACGTATTGCTTTCCCAAGATGCTCTTTCCGTGCAATTCTGTGTCGATGTACGGACCAAAAAGGAAATCGTCGTTGAAGGAAGAACTTGTGGCTTTCATAACTAGACCAGACCAAGAAAAATCATCACTAACACTAACCCAAGAACCCCCAGACTGAGGCTTATTAACCGCAGCCTCTGCATAAACAATAGAGGCATCCCAAGCTTCGCAGATTGATATACGATCAACAAAAACATCTGCTACGCCATTATTGAGATTCTTAACTCTGAATTCCAAAGCCTGAGTTAGAGAATTGGGCACAGCGAAAGTTAGCTGAAAATCTTGCCAAACGCCTGAAGACGCAAAATCACTAGACCTAAGGGTCATAGACTTGAGAACAGTTTCTTCGTTATAGCACACATCAACACTGACCACATCGCTCGTCACATCTGATGAAACTTTGAGTCTGAACGTGGCCACATATAATCTGCCTGCCATATTATCCCCAGTCCATTCATGGTCGATGTATGGGCCGAAGAGAGTATCATCGTTCAGGGAAGAAGCAGAAGCCTTCATAACCAGACCAGACCAAGAAAAATCATCACTAACACTAACCCAAGAACCCCCAGACTGAGGCTTATTAACCGCAGCCTCTACGTCCACAACATCTTCGCAGAGATTGTCAGAATCAATGCTGAACATAGAATAGTGAGGCATCTCATGAGCCAGAGTAAATTCTCTTTTGAAAGGATTTGTAGGCAACAGCAGAAAGACATGGGTGAAATATTTGCTGCCCGCGTATCTTAATGCTCTATCTAGATCCTGAACATATGTTACGATCTCAAACCTTTCATCAAGATTAATCCAAGCTGTTCCGAGTTCTCTGAAAAAAGTCACAAGACATGGTCTAGAGTATCCGTGGACAGACACGTAATCGATGCTTAAAGATCCTAATCCTTCGTGAGAACCTGAGCTTGAGCCAAGGATTAACCTGCCAAAAGGCTCCTTCTTTTCATCATATGACTTTTCAAGTCCATCTACGAATATTGTTCTCCCCGTTTCATTGCATATTACTTTCACTATGTGCCAGTCCTCGTCAAGGGGAACAAGGACATGTGAGAGCATGCTTTCGGAATCCCAAAAACTCAGAGACTCACCTGCAAACACAATGCCTCCACCATGCCCATTTGATCTACGAACCGCAAGAATCGTGTGGGCCTTTGACTCAGTGGATATGTTGTTGACTCTGAATTTGACTTCGACGCTTCCAAGATAATCAAAGCCGAAGTCCCTTGATAATGAACAGCCTCCATTCGCGGATACGTTCAACGTGACTATGGAGTTTTCCAAAGCCAGATTGTTACTGCTATTGTACTCCCAATTATGATTTAGGCTTTCGAAATGGTCAAGGAAATCTAATGTTAAATTATTGCGGTATTGACTGTTTAACCATTCAATGTTAGTTGTCATTTCTTTCATGTCAGTTGATGAGATAATCGTTTGTGAGTATCGACTAGGGATGTATTTTTGGATTGGTTCATAGAGTTGATGCAACATTCCAAATTCATAGCTAATTGAGAAAAGAGCAAGGAGCAGTAGGTAAGTTATCTCTAACTTCCTTGAGTATATACAACGAGTTACTCTACGAAACCTCACAAGCTTGTTGTTGTAATTCAACAACGTTTTGGATCGTTGGTTTAGCTTGGAAACACCGTTTACTGCGTAGAAAGCGAAGACGTAAATCAGCATGAACATCCATCTATCAAATCCAGATATGGCGAAGCTTGGACTTATCAAAGGGAGAAAAGACCCGATCAACAGAAAGGACAATATCGGCGTCAGGAACCTGTCATGCCAGAAGCCAAGAATGGCAAATGGCAAGACCACCGCATACAGAAGGAAAAACAAGGTCAAAGTATCCGTGAAGAGGGCTGAGTAAGAACCGCCAGTCAAGTAGTTTTGAAAGAAAGAGAAACTTGGGAAATCATAGTAGTAAACCGCTCGAAAGGGGTAGATTGCTCCCGTTTCTGCTGGAACCAAAGGCAGAGCCCACCCTGCATAAATTCCTGCGATAACAACAAAGAGAGCCAAGGCAGGTACGTTCAGTGCAGCAAAGCGCTTCTTGAAAGCCATCGTTCTTGTTTTGCCTATTATAACCGCCAAGAGAATGAGAAAGTATATAGTAGCCATGTATTGGTGAGAAAGAACCATGAGTAGAGACAAACCAACGATCAAAAAAGCAAGCTTCCCGCTGAACTTTTTGCTAGCCAGATCTATCACTGGCAACAGGAAGAACAACAGAGCAATTGCCAGTTCATTCTTGAAAAGATCCCACCCAATTCTCATCGCGGCCAACTGAAACATCAACAGCATAGCGCAGAATGATGATTTTTTCATGCTCCATGACAGATAGGAACGAGAGAAAAAGAAAACAGAGACTCCAACGACGCCATACAGCACTGGAGCAAGGACTTTCATCACTAGCCATATGTTGGAGGTAAGCAGGTATAGCGGGATTGTGAAGATGAAAACGAATGGAGGCGCCGCCAGAAAGTTCTGATTCAACACGCCATGTTGTGCATACGTGATTGTCCAAGGAGCATAATAGTTTATCGAATCCCAGCCGACAGGGATTTCTCCTGCTAGGATTTCAGCTACGCCTCGAAAGATCACGAAAACGACAAAAACCAAGATATATGTGATGAATTTCCTGTCCAAACACGATCACTTGATGTTCTAGGTCAGAATCACATTCGGTTTTGTTAGCTTAACTATTTGAGCCTCGTTTAACACTTAAGTATTGCTGATTCTGAACAATCCAAAGCGCGCGCTCATCATGCTTCTTTCCCATTCTTGCTCATTTGAATGCCAACTTCATAATAGGCGACCGTTTCTTCTTAAAAAGCTTTTAACCTGTCTCATCAATCCAAGTCGTTAGGATACGGTTGACACTCATGCGTGACGTCACTGAGGGCAGAACTGACCGAAGCCGTTGGGAGGGTTTCTGGGGGAAGACTCGTGTGCGTGAAAACACACGAGTCTTCGAAGTGCTGATTGCCTGCTTTCGCTTCCTCGCAAATCTAGTGCGTTCCCAGCTCGCTTCACACCACATCAAAAAAGGAGAACTCCGGATTCTGGAAGTTGGTTGTGGCACTGCCGTCTCTTCTATCCTGTTGGCTAGACGAAAGAAACTACGGGAGATCATTGGTGTTGATTTCTCGCGCTCGGCAGTGTCTATTGCAAGAAAGAATTCTTGCAGATATCATGTCAATGCTAGTTTCGTCTTAGCAGATGCAAGATTTCTTCCTTTCAGAAAAGACACATTTGGCTTGACATGGAATATGGGACTTTTGGAGCATTTCAAGGAACCCCGCCCTGCTGTGAGCGAAATGGTAAGAGTAACAAGAAATGAAGGGGTCATCCTGGTGTTCATCCCTAGTCATAATAATATCCTTGTAAGAGTTAGGGACATAGTTCGAAAGGTCACCGGAATCTATTTTGACTTCAACAAGACATGGGGTGACTCCCGCGCTTACCGAATGGACCTCTATAGAATTTTCAGCGAGGCCAACCTAGTTGACATTAAAATCCAAGCAGTTTCGCAGGAATTGCTGATTGAAACCATGGCGATCGGCCAGAAACGTGTCTAACTTCTTTCAGGCAGTCTTTTCAATGTCCGCTTATTGTTCTTCATTCGCATCGACAATGCCTTTGTCCGCCTACTGAATTGCTGTATTCACCTAGCGATTTTGCTCACTGTCCGCTTTTGCGTACGATCATGTACCCATCTGACCAACCCTTCTGCAAGCTCGTATGTCTCAACAAAGAAGATTGTGCCTTCTATGGCTGGAGCAAAGTAATAATATGGGTTTATTGTTTCAAGGAAAGCATTAACGTTACTGAAAACCGAAAAAAGCTAGGGCTACTAATGAAGAAAACAAGAAGCAAAAAAAGACCAAACATGAATATAAGAATCCGTGATAGCACGCACTGAAACGAAGGAATTGCAATCTGGATGAGAGCTGGTGTCTAGGATTCTTCAATAGTCAGATTAGCACTGCACGGTTTCCTTGTGATCCCTATTCCTCTGCGGATCACGAAGTCAACTGAGTGTCTACTGCAGAAGTCTTTGAATGCATCGTTCCAGTCTGCGTCATCAGCGACCATTAAACCGTTGTCTCTGAGGCATGGCCATGCCGTCTCAAATTCGAACATCATTAAATCGTAAGTATGTGCGCTGTCGTGAAGAAACAAATCAATCTCACCAATTGATCGAAGTAGATCTGGCAGCTTCTCTCGAGAATCTCCCAACGCCAAGTGCCAATTGATTTTTAGATCAACGGGAACGACAAAACCGGGTTGTGTCCCTGAGGGAAGAATATCTGAATGCGGCTTGCCATTATCTCGCTGATACTTGACATTGGGGAGATCGATCGAGTAGAGTTGACCTCCACTTTCATTCAGGGCCTTCAACATAAAGGCAGATGAAGCTCCATAGTGTACGCCTGTTTCCACGACTATTCTTGGCTGCATCCGATGGCACACTAGATATAGATATTGAGCATGATAACATGACCTTGAGCACAAGTCGATTGCGCGGCAGGTCAGTTTGACAGGGTCAGAACCATTGCCATCTATTTTCATTTTGGAAACTTTTTGAAAATGGATCTTAATGTGTTCTCTGCTTATCCCCACTCTCCCATACCTCTTGAACCACAACCATATCAGCCTCGGATGACAGAGAATTTTGTGTAGGTCTCCTCTGTCTCTTGAACGTGTCTTCGATCTCATACATTTCCTTGTTGCCATTTTCAGCTTGAGTCTATTTAACTCTTCAGCGAACGCCTGACCTCACCTATGAGTGTTCTTTAACAGAGGTAGCTTGCTCCCATGCCTTGCAGCACGTGCCCTACCCAGCAGGCATTGGAAAGATTGTAATGACTGCAGGAAAAATACCTGAATGATTCTGTCTGAGGTCAAACTTTAGCCACGGGAACGCGTGATGATGATTCCGTTATTACCTTCGCCGCTCAAATCCTGCATAATCATTAGGTCTCTGTCTATGAAATCAAACTCGAGGACCAACCCATCCTTAGCAACGTTTCCCAGAAGATTGTTGGCCACCTCAAAGGTGGACAGAGATCTGTTGTAGAATCTAAACTCAGCGAAAAAACCATCGTAGTAGGTCTCGTCATATGCCTTCCCTACGTGCAGCGGCTTCTTGCTAGGAAGTGGGCTCCAGTCGCGAACCTCAGTTATTCCATCTACGTTTCCGTTTCGATATCCAGCAATGTGTGATCCATTGAAAGTAAACGCTATGTGAGTCCATTCGTTCAACGTGACTTCCATGAATGGACTTCTTCTTTCAGACCCATTTTCGTCCCACATTACTAGGGTAATGCTTGGGAATTCAGGGCTGTCTGTCCACATGATCTCCCATCCTTCTTTCTTGTCAGATGTGAACGCACTCTCCCCCATCCACCGAGCCCAGCTTGTGAAGGATGTGGGCTTCGCCCAGAACTCGAATGTAAGATTCTGGGCAGAAAGGCTCTCGCTATGAGGTACTTCGATGTATGTCTCATTCTTAAATAAGAGCAGGTTCGCACTCTCGGCCAAAGACTGTGGGTTGAATTGCCTAGGCCTTGCATAAACAGAAAAACTACCCTTGGCGTAAACCTCGAGAAGATTTGCACGCTGTTCTATACCAAGCATTCCAGCCTTTGTACACCAAATCAAATAGATGAAATCGAATTCCTTGTCCAAGCTCTCCTTTAGAACGTTGCCAAATTCTTTGGAATAATAGGAAATTAAGGTCATATTGCTTCTAGGCGTCAAGTTCAGCAGCACAAATCCTGAGAATTGACTCTCGAACAGCAGTGCCGAGTTTTCTCTAATGTTGGTGTCAAGCCATCTGACGCAGTCTTCCAAGTCGGGTATGTACTCAAATGGAATTGAAGTTTTCCGCATGGTTTCAGGCAAGTACCACATGGAGGGAAAGTTGCCATATAAAACGAAGGGGTCAGATTGGGGACGCGAAACGTACACGAAACAAAGAAAGAGAAAAGACAGCGCCATTATCAAACTGAAGCCTATCTTTGCAGATTTCCTTAACAGATGCCTTGATTTCAATCTAGAGATCCTTTCATTTACCACTCCGATTCCGTTGAATGCGTAGACACTCAGAGGGAAAACCAGGAGCCACATCCATCGATCCCAGTTGAAAAGCGAAACACCAGTCAACAAGGGACTAAAAGTGAACAGAAGCGTCAGGATTGTACAGTATCTAAGGATCGAAGAAAGCTTCTGATTCTTACACCCAACCAACGCAAGCGGTATCAGCGGAGCATATGCTACAACAAACGTCAAAGATATGTGGTTAAAGAGTTCAGGATAGCTGAAGAAATCCAAATAATTCACAAAGAAATGTGTTGCCGCCTGCTCCATCAAAGGTTCCCTATACAGGATTCGAAAAGGGTTTTCGGTTGTCGGAGGTCCAATCCTCACCGAAACGACAATCAGAATGAAGGCGAAAAGGGCGGGCGCAAGACTCCCAAGCAAAACCCGAATCCTTGAGTCAGGACTTCTTTTGAAAAAGCTCCTAATCACCCAAAGCGTAGTGATGGAGACAAGCAAGAAAAACATCATCTGATGCGTCAACGCGGTCAATAAGGAGAGAATAGCAAACTTCACATAGAGTTTCTTTGGATTGCCAGTCGTCCTAGTTATTCTGCCTAGCTCACTCATTGCAAGTAACATGAATGATAGTCCCAACGCATTATGGAATAGATCCCAAAAGAGGCGCAGTGCTGGTACCTGCACTAACAGAAACAAAGAACCCCATAGACTCTTTTTGTGCGACCAGCCCAGAGAGGTCAAGAAAACATAGAAGGAAATCAAAAAGAAACCATACAACACAGACCCAATGATCTTCAGTGTTACGTAGACATCACTAACCAATGCGTATGTAGCCTTCATTAGTAGCCAGCTTGTTGGGTGACCCCAGTAAACCATGTTTAACAGATCAAACCTGAACTTGGCTATGTAGGGAGCGTAATGAGCTATAGTGTCATTTCCAATGGGATACTTGCCAACCATGAGTTCTGGAATCATTCTGAGAATGAACGCGAGCGTAAACAAGACAACAGGATAAGCGAAGTCGAAATGCTTAATCTTAGCCCTTAGAGTATTGTCGTACTTTCGAGCGGGACCGGAGGTTGACAAGCTAGAATCATCCTTCACTCCTATGTATCCGACAGAGCTCCACTAGATCAAATTCATTACAATGAGTAAATTCACTGGAAGCTTGGGGACAGATGCTTTTGTCCAAGAACGCAACAAGAAGGTCCGCCACTTTCGAAGCCCATTGTGTTGTCATGATTCCAAACAATGCGAATAGTATTAGAGATGCCCGAGGAGACACCCTACCTGCACTCTCTAAAGATGAGGAAGCTCCTGATATTTGAAATTTTGGATGTTCGAGGTTCAGCTGGTCGCTGGTTTGATCACACACCGTTGTAAGCATTCCCTTGCATGTGAACAGCATTTGATCACCAATTGCTCGTGTAGCAAGTTCATTTCGTTTCATTTTACGGTCGAATCTCAGTCTACTATTGTCAGCCTCAGGAAATCTGGTTAACTGGATGTCTGGGCAATGACCGCTCCGTTGTTGCCCTCACCACTCAAATCTCGAAGTACCATCGAACCTTCGTTAATGAAATCGAACTCAAGTAGCAATCCGTCTTTGACAACTCCGCCAAGAAGATTATTGGAAACCTCGAGAGACGACAGAGATCTGTTGTAGAGTCTTAATGCGGCGAGGAATCCATTATAATAGGTCTCATCAAACGCCCTGCTTATTCGTAGTGGCTCTCTGCTAGGAAGCGGCCTCCAATCACCAACCTCGACTACCGATTCCAAATTTCCGCCTCGATACGCCTTCAGATGTGAACCATCGAAGGTAAAAGCGATGTGCATCCACTCATTTAACGAAATTCTCACGGGTTGACTTTTTTTCTCAGTACCATTTTCATCCCACATGGCGAGGAAAATGCCGGGATCATCAATATTGTCGTCCCACATAATCTGCCAGCCTTCCTTTTTGCTGAATGTGTACAAGCTTTTTCCCATCCATCGAGACCAGCTTGTGAAGGATGTGGGCTTCGCCCATAACTCCAAAGTGAAAATTAGAGGGGAAAGTTTGTCATTATCAGACACCTCAACGAATGTTTTGTTGTCGAACAAAAGCAGGTTGGAAGCATCGGTTAAAGATGGTGGCGTTAGGTGTTCGACTCTTACGTATACAGATAAGCTTCCCTTGCTATAGATCTTGACAAAAATGGTACTCGAGTCTGCGGTTGGTATCCTATAATCTGCCCAGAAGATCAGGTAGATGAAATCGAATTTCTGGCTCACGTTCTCCTGTAGAATCCGGTCAAATTCCGTTGGATAATAGGAAATTAAGGTCATATTGCTTCTAGGCGTCAAGTTCAGCAGCACAAATCCTGAGAATTGACTCTCGAACAGCAGTGCCGAGTTTTCTCTAATGTTGGTGTCAAGCCATCTGACGCAGTCTTCCAAGTCGGGTATGTACTCAAATGGAATTGAAGTTTTCCGCATGGTTTCAGGCAAGTACCACATGGAGGGAAAGTTGCCATATAAAACGAAGGGGTCAGATTGGGGACGCGAAACGTACACGAAACAAAGAAAGAGAAAAGACAGCGCCATTATCAAACTGAAGCCTATCTTTGCAGATTTCCTTAACAGATGCCTTGATTTCAATCTAGAGATCCTTTCATTTACCACTCCGATTCCGTTGAATGCGTAGACACTCAGAGGGAAAACCAGGAGCCACATCCATCGATCCCAGTTGAAAAGCGAAACACCAGTCAACAAGGGACTAAAGGTACATAGAAACACTAGTGCTGTGTAGCATCCGAAAAAAGACGGAAGGCGTGCCCTTCTGAATCCAACCAGAGCCAGCGGAACCAACGGGATGAATCCCGTGATGAATGTCCATACTATGCGATTAAAGAGTTCAGAGTAGCCGATGAAACCCAAGTAATCCACAAAGAAACGCGTTGCCGCCTGCTCCATGAGTGGCTCTTGGTATAAGACCTGGAAGGGGTTCACCTCGGGGAAAGGTACCAGTCTTGGCACGATGACAATTAGTGCAAATGTAAGAAGAGCAGGCAATAGGCTCTCAACTAAGACCATGGCCCTCAAGTGTGAGGGTCTTTTCGAACGGCTCTCTATTAGCAGGTATATCGTGATGACAACAAGTATGAAAAAGGTCATTTGGTGAGTCAATGCAGTCAAGATTGAAAAAAGGGCAAATCTCACATGGAATCCCCTTTCACTTTTTTCTGATTCTCCAATCTTGTTTAGTTCACCAAATGCGAGGAACATAAACGACAGTCCAAGTACGTTATGAAAGAGGTCCCAAGATAGACGCACGGTGGGCACCTGCACCAAGAGAAATAGAGAGACGAGAAGGCTTTTCTTCCGTGACCAGCCCGAAGAGGTCATGAAAGCATAGAAGGAAATCAACAAGAAACCATACAATGCAGATCCAACGATCTTCAGCATCAGATAGGGATCACCGACAACCGTGTACGTGAGTTTCATCAAAAGCCAACTTGTCAGATGACCCCAAAAGAACATGTTTATTGGATCAAACCTAAATCTGGCGACGTATGGAGCGTAGAAAGTGATTGTGTCTGATCCTATTGGATACCTGCCCACCATGATTTCCGGCGCAGATCTCAAAATGAATGCAACGACAAACAGGATGAGAGGAAACAAAAGGGTGCTACTCCACAAACGTGTCTTCACCCTGCCACTGAATCTGTGAAGCAAGCATAGATCGCTCAACTGAGAATCATCCTTTGCCATGTTTCCTTTCAAAACTACCATAAGTTTCCAGAATCATATCATGGATTTGGCTTATTATGACTTCCCAATCAAACCTCTTCTCAGCGTTTATTCTTGAATTGTAGCGCATTTTCTCGAACTTTTCATAGTCTTTCGACCAAAGATCGTGGAAGTCTCTTATGGCCGACGCTAGAGCGATTGGATCGTTTGAACGTATCAGTCTACCAGTGATGCCGTCAACCAGAATCTCTCGCGGGCCTGGGATGTTTGTGGCAATCACAGGGAGGCCTGAGGCTTGAGCTTCTATCGCTACTATTCCGAATGTTTCGCTTCGCGAGGGCATAACCAATACGTCACTGTCCCTGTAGATTGTGGGTAGTTTCTCATCTGACACATGAGCCAAGTATTGGATGTTCAGATATTGTTTTCTAAGCTCGTCGATCATCTGACTCATGGGACCAGAGCCTACTATCTGAAACTGTACTCTCCTCTGAAGACTCTGGTCCTGATTAATGATTCTTATAGATTGGCACATGACATCAACGCCTTTTTGGAGATTCATCCTCCCAACAAAGAGAACTTTGAACCTTCTTTGAGTTCCATCGTATGTTCGTGATCTGAACTTGTGTATGTCAACTCCTATTGGGATCAGATATGTTCTTCCCAGACCCCATCCTTTGAAGATACGCAAATCGTCAGAGTTCAGCACGTGATACGCGTCAAAAGTTCCTAGCAGGTGTTTGGTGACTGTATTGACATATAGATCGTGAAATGATGATCCTTGAAGCAACACGGCATGCTGCCCGCTGATAACAGGTCGATTGCGTGTCAGTTTCAGCGTGCTGATCAGCACGTCTTGAAAAGCGTAGGCATTAGGGAAATACAGAATATCGTAGTCTTTTTCGCTCAGAACTCGTCTCAATCCTTTGACACTTGGTATTGGTGAGTTGGAGCCAAACATAGGAAAGCGAAAAAATGGAACCTCAGAGTAGCGCGCGGAAGCCTTCGAGAGAAGGTCGCTAATCTCTTCAGATGAGATTCTCTCTCTGTCACCCATTGTTGAGGCCGTACACAATATCTGAGTTTGGATTCCAAGTTTTCGAAGGCGCGCTGCCACTTCCAGAATCCATCTTTCGAAACCGCCTCCGAACCTGAGGCTTATTGGGCTGTACACTAGCATTCTCATGGCCCTATCTCCTGTTTGGGCTCAACTGACCCAAGTTGTATACTAGTCACTGGTTCTCCAAGCTGACAATTTCTCATAGCCTTCCGTAGGCATATTGCAGACACGCCGCGCCCGCGTGCAACAAAGATGCGAATGGGTAAGGAATGATCACTCCAGGTGGTCAGTGACGCGCCTTTGAAGGGTTCAACAGTTGTTGACATGGTTAACTTTCTGATCCTTCCAAACACTCGTTGTACACTGACAGGATTTGACGTGTTATTGCTTTCCAGTCAAAAGCTTTTATGATTTCTTGCGACCTGTTGCTCATTTGCCGTGACAATCGATCATCACTTAGGAGATAGGCAAGCTTCTCTGTAAGATCACCAAGATCGCCAGGGTTTACCAAGAACCCATTTTCTCCATTTCTGATTACCTCCGAAGCTACACCAGTTCTTGTGGCTACTACAGGTTTTCGTGCTGCCAACGCTTCTAAGATGAAGATGCCAAAACCTTCGTATGTTGAAGGTATTATGACAGCGTCTGCCGCTGCTAAAGCTTCGAGTTTCTCTCGTTTGTTGATAGGACCACAAAACACCACTTTATCATTAACACCTGCCTTCTTTGCGATTTTTCTCAGTTGATGACCATAGTCAAGATTTGGCCCTGCGATCAGAAGTTTCACAGGATACTTGCATCGCAGTTTCGCCATAGCCATAATTGCGTACTGAAAGCCTTTTGTCTTTTCAAGCCGTCCCACCGCTAGAATCATTCTCTCGCCTTCTTCTATACTAAGACGCTCTCTGAACCTTGTCCCATCGGGTAGCTGCTCGAACTCTTTTAAGTCTATTCCATTGGGGATCACTGCTACCTTTCGGGCTGGGACACCTATGGCTTCGAATTCCAGCGCGACAATTTTCGAAACGGATATTATTCTCTTGGCAGCTTCTAGAGTCTTCTTGCCTATCAAGTCAAAGTATATCTTGTGGCCTAGTTTCTCGAAATCTCTGGGGAAACCATGTAATGTCAGGACAAATGGTTTTTTGCGAAGCATACTCACGAACGCTGCCCCATCTGACGTGAAGAGCTGGTATCCGTGTGCATGTATGATGTCCGGGTCTTCTTTCATCAGGAGGGGAACCAATTCGGGTGATATAGAGTACACGGTTCGAGGCACACGGAATGCTGAGACCCGACGTACTCTGACCCCGCCGCACTGCGTATCAGTACTTGTCTCGCCACTAGGCAAAAACCTTGATTTGTATGTAAAAACGGTGACATCGACTCCTTCATTGACAAGGTGTCTTGTGAGGTTGTACACGTGGTAGCTGCCTCCTCCTAAGAGTGGGGGCGGATAATCGTTAATCACCTGCAGCACTTTCACAAGTCCTTGCCTCTCAGACTGCATAGTTTTGAACACGTTAAAAACCGTTGTGTCAACTCTCACAAGTAATCCAGAAGACTAGTACAAGAGCTAGGCCATTAGGATAGGACTTCCTGAACTGCTGCGGCAAGCTTGCACGGCTTAGTTGAGGAATGTGCCGGGGCAGACTAGAAAGACTGAAGAGGAAAGACTACGCAATGTTGGTGTGTGTGTCGTTTGGCTAAGGGCATGGCGAAGAAAACAAAAAACCATATTGAAAGCTACGTTCGTTACAGGAGTGTAGCTTTCATTTTTCACGACGTACTTTCCATCATAATCCACAAGATTGCTTGGCCTTCTGCATTATTACGCGCTCTGGCCCGACGCAATAATGAAGGGTTGATGCGACAGACTCTCCGTAGTTATGTTCGGACCGTGCGAGGACGCGGAACACCTGATACAAGTATCCCTCCAATTCATGATGAGGACTACGAATCCCATTGGGGTAAGATCAACTATAGAGGAAAAGTCGTTCTCGATATAGGTGCTGATGTGGGAAGCACAGCAGATTTCTTCCTCAAGAAAGGCGCAAGGATAGTGATAGCGGTGGAGGGATCCAAACTTTGCTTTGAGCAGCTCAGAGCCAATGCGCCCCTAATGAAAAATGTGATTCCACTGTTCATCTTCATAGAGAACCCAGAACAAATCGAAAGCTTGATACAAAAATGGACGTGTGACGTGGTTAAGATTGATATTGAAGGTGGCGAGCTGAACTTGCTCAAAATCGAAGATGAAGTCTTTAGAAGAGTGCCTGAGTTTATTGTCGAATTGCATTCTAATGACTTGTTCAAGATGATGCTGCGCAAATGTGCCAGAAATAACTATAAAATAATGGATGTCAACTCGTACGACTCTCCATTGCGGATAGTCTATGCCAGAAGAATGAAAGAACCAAGAGGTTGAACTATCGTTTTGAACGATAGACTTGATCTTTAGCAAGAGAAGAGAGTCAAAGGCAAATACGCATTAGCGCGAGCATCAATGTTAATAACGAGTTGTAGGATAGTGTCGGCCATGGCGGCTGTCTCAGTTGTAATCACTGTGAAGAACGAAGAAGCATCAATTTCACGACTACTGGATTCCTTGCAGAATCAATCCTTGAAACCAAGAGAGGTTATAATTGTCGACGGAGGTTCCACCGACAAAACTGTTGACATTGTCCGATTGTTCATAGGCTCAAGAAGTTTGTTCAAGCTCATAGTAGCCAAAGGGGCAAACAGAGGCCAAGGTAGAAACGTAGGTATAGAGGCCGCAACTTCCGACATTATTGCACTCACTGACGCAGGAGTGGTGCTGGACAAATTCTGGCTCGAAAAACTGCTCGGATCATTGAAAAACGAAGGCGCGAGCTTCGTTGGTGGAGTATATATTCAAGGAGGAGAAAGTTTGCTTCAGAAGTGTATAGGCATTCTCCAATATCCAAATCTAGAAAAGCTGCATGTTGATAATTTCCTCCCTTCGTGCCGCTCTGTTGCATTCACGAAAAAGGTTTGGCAGGCCGTTGGACAGTGGCCGGAAAACCTGGAGAAAGCAGAGGACACATATTTCGATTTGATGGTTAGAGAGAAAGGGTTCAAGACAACCCTTGCGAAGGATGCAGTAGTCTACTGGCCAGCAAGAGACTCCTTAAGAGGTCTTTTCTTACAGTACTCTTCCTATGCAGAATGGGACGCGAAAGCATGCCTGCTCACGAAACTGAGAATCTACAAGCATTTGGCGTTAGCCCACATACTTATTGCTTCTTTTCTGCTTTCAACAATCTTCTTTGGCTTCTGGAGTGTTTTACTCTTGTTTTCTATCGTATCTGCATATCTTGTTATTAGCGGTGCAAAAGCCTACATGAACACACACAGAGTCTCATCCTTCTTTCTTGCGGCTGCAATTAAGGTCACGATTTTCTCGGCAGAAACCTATGGAGTCCTGAAAGGACTGGTCAACAGGGTTTTCTAGATCGAATAGTCTCATTTTGGAAGTTGTCTCAAGGAAGACGCATGGTTTTTTGGTTTATGCACCTCAGCATCCTAAGGGATGCTCCTTGACAAGCGTAGTTTCGTTCCGGATGATCTTGACTGCCCTTGAGACGGCAATATTCTATCAAGTTTGTTGAGCGTAGGTTCCCAGTAGCTTCTTCAATCCATCAGCCAGCACAGTTGCTGGCGCACCAAGTATCTTGTCCTGTATTTCCCTGCTTGCAAGGGTCTTCTCGAGATATTTTTGTGGTTTGTCTACATAGATAGGCTTCAAATTCTTCCCCAGAAGCCTGTTGATCAACTCCACAACTTCAGCAAAAGTGTGAGCTTTTCCAGAACCAACATTCACCACGCCAGTGAAATCAGCTTCTGCAGCTCTAAGAACAGCCGTCATTATGTCGTCTAGATACACAAAATCCCTGCTCTGCCGACCGTCTCCGTATATAATAGGTCTCTTTCCATTAAGAATCGCTCTCAGGAAAAGGGTTATCACGCTTGCTATTTCGCCCTTTGTCTCTTCTCCTGGGCCGTAGCCAGCGAATATTCTTAGTCCAACGCTTGGAACCTTATCCAAGGACAGTCTAGCCAGTTGTTCGCATGTCAGTTTGCACACGCCATACAGGTTTGTGGGTTTAGGCACCATCTCTTCTGTCTGCGGAACTGGGGCGTCTCCGTACACGCTGCCACTGGACGGGTATATCACCTTGGTGACGTTGTGCTCTTCGGCGAATGCGATTATTCTTCTGAACCCGAAGATCGTCTTGTAGATGCAATCATCAGGTTTCTCGTTGAACAAGATCACTGAAGAGGGGCTGCCGAAATGGAAAACGTAGTCAACGCCGAATCCCCCAAGTTTTGCGTAAGTATTCAACTGGCTCACGTCGCCCTCAACGAACACGTTGCAGGTCGCCTTCACCTTCTCTCGGTCTCCTGTTGACAGGTCATCGACCACAACGACGTTCGCGCCTAATTCATGAAGTTTGTTAGTCAGGTGTGACCCTATGAAGCCTGCCCCACCTGTTACCAATACGGATTTCCTGCTCCAGTTCATATCAACACCTAGCCCGCTATGTTAGTTGGCCGTGGACTCACGGAGTCCCTCGTGCGGTTCATAGTAAGAGTGGACAAGGAAAGCATAAAAGCTATTCGAAGACTCGTAGCAGCATGTACCATTGTAATGCTCTTGAGTTAGTATTTTGCAAAAAAAAGAGAGAAAAAGGAAATTTATGGGTCGTGTATTCCGCCTTTGTATGGACTTGTGCACGGATATCTGTAGAGGCTATCGTAAACCATCGTTTCGCTTATTGTTCCAAGCACTTCAACTATTGTGAATATTGGGTGTAGTGGGTCTGCGCATCCGTAGTCTATCTCGATTATTATCGATGTTGCGCAACGTGGGAATCTCTGTAGCTCGTATATGATCTCGTCGTGGAAGAATTTGCTTGCGTAGTATGTGTCTCTTGGTCCAAGACCCCAAATCAGGAAGCCTACGGTTCCGTTGAGGTCCTTGTAGGTTGTGATAGTTGCATAGCCCAAGTTGCCGTCATCACCGTATGCGTTACCGCCATGAGCAACAGAATTGGTAGATACGTTCCAGCATGACGCGGCTATTAACTTGCCTTGCCATGGAGCGTATGGTGTGAATGCTTCTCCAAGCCAGTCAACGTTAAGGCCGTAGAAGGCGTCCGTGAAGTCGTTGAAGTAGTAGGCGAACATGTTCGCGAGTGGTCCACCCACGCCGATCATGTTGGAGCTTGCGACTGCCCATGTGTGACACCAGTCATCCTTGAGTGCTGAGCGTTGGCCTGGGGTTGTTGGGTCTGTTGCCCACTTGTAGTCTGTTCTTGTACCAGGTGTGCTTCCGAAGGCGTTCATCACCCACGGTATGCTTTGTACACCCCATTCCTGGAACATCATGTCTTCTCCAGCGTTGCCTATTTCGATTTGCTTGTTCTTGAACGCTGGCGTAACCAGTGTTGCTCCTAGAGAGTCTGAAGTTGCCGCGTCTCTGCCGAGTACCGTCCACTCCCATCTACCTGGAATGTGTTCAGATATGTGAGCGGTGACAGTGTATTGGTATGCTGCTGTAAAGCTCCAAGCGGTCGTGTTCTTCCAATAGGTCATGTTGATCATGTAGTCATAGGTTATGTAAGCGCTATCGATGTGAAGATCAAGCTTGTTCGGTGTCGACGGTGGCGTGATGGTCCAATTCAAGGACAATGCCGTCAAGTTTAGCAGTGTGCCTTCTGTGCTGTTCATCTTTTCGTGGTCCCATCCTGCACTGCCCGAGCCGTCGCCAAGCTTCAGGAAGTCTATGAATGTTGTGTCTTCCTTGAAGTCTTTGATTTCCGAGACGTTGAACGCCAGTTGGCCGCTGAGGACGAGTGATCCGTTTGTCATAGTGCTGTTGTTCACTTGCTCGTAATGCGACCAATCCCAAGCGAATGTGTGGGTAGCACCGAACACGTCAGGGGTTGTTGCGGAGTACGACTGTGTGGATGTGTAGTTTAGTGATGTTGAGTTGTAGAAGTCTGTCCTGCTGCCGTTTACTACGAGATTGAAGCTTGCAGCGTACATTCCGCCTGCGTAGAAGTCGTCAGCCGTGTAGGTTGAGTAGAGGATCTTGATCTGTGTTCCTGCTGCAGGAACCTTTGCGGCTGGGATTGTTATTATGCCCACGTCACTTCCGCCTAAGGTCAATTCATAGTCATCTTTTGGCGCCGCGTATATTGATCTCGTTGGGTATTTGAGTGCTCCGCCCCACATGACTTTCTCGCTTTCCTCGCAGTATTGCTCCCAAACCGTGGAGAGGTATACTGGAGAGTTCACGAGAGTTATCGCCAGTGGAGTGAGTGTTGGGCTCTGTGCAGCATTGTACTCGCCTGCTGTGACGTTGTGGAATTCCACCCATCTCCAAGTGTCCTTGTGGACTGCTTGTACCAGATCCCACGGGTTGAACACTTCATCAAGTTGGTATTTGACTTCAGTGTCGAGTGTGTTGCTTATTGAAGGTGTCATCTGAAGGTCTTGTGCGTCGTGGTAGTTGACTATCCCGTAGACTGTTACTCCTCTGAATTGTGGACCCCACCATGGTGTAGTCTCGTTGTCATGGTCCAGCATGAAGTCCCATTCGCCTATCACGAAGGGAATGTCTGGCTCTGAAGGAACAGGCTGCATGTCAGCTTCGTTCACAACTATCAGCGACTGCAGATACTTGTCCCAACCGTCCACTGTGTAGTCTGAAAGTGTCGGCCAGAAAGCTGAGTAGCCCACGACGTTCTTGTCTCTGGAGATTATTTGCGCCACATCGTAAAGGTGCGGTAATGCATCGTTATCGCTATTCGGGTCTACGTCCTTGTACAGTTTGAAGAAGATTTCGAGCACTGTATTATTGAGCAATGGTGGCGTGAATGTGATGACGCCTGTGTTATAGTTAATTGTGTAGTGTTCACCAGCTCTCAACCAATTGCTACCAGATCGGATGTGTTCGGAACGCCAGACCACAGGCAACTTATAGCCAGTGTGGGTTACGTTGCCGTTCAAGTCGAGGTTCGTAGCTCCTTGCACTGAAGCATTGTAGTACCGGTATTCCCTTGTAATGTTCTTTGACAGGTGCCAGTCCGCGCCATAGCATGTTGAGAAGTTTTGGTGGTAGAAGTGTGCGTAGCTCTTCCAGTCCGGCGAAGGACCAAGGTCCCATTCGCCACGGTTGCTGAACTGCACGTCAACTGGCCCGTCCAAGATCTTGTCATCAATCGTCAGTTTGATGTCTTTGTAGATGATTATTTGCTTCTTCACCTTGTCGAAGTTTATCGTAAATATCACGTCAAGAACTCTGTAGTTCAGGGCTTCCCAAGTAGCGTTCAGGTGTGTCACGCACTGAGCGATGAATCTTCTCGGTCCATCGTAGAGGATGGTTATGTTCTCTGTTGATGCGATGCCGTTAGTTTTTCGTCCACCGTTTGGTTGGCCCGTCGGACTTGTTGCAAGGTTCTTCCAGTCTCCTCCCTTATCAGCCATGTCCGCGTAAGTGGCAAAGGCCCACAGATGCTGTGATCCGTTGGTTCTGAGATTGAAGCGTGCATCAAGGAACCATCCTTGAACCCAGTATTCTGAAGTAACGCCCTCGTTGGCAAACGGGTCTCTGCCTGAATAGTTCAAGCCGTTGCCTGTGTATGGGTTCACCAATTCGCCGAACTTTGAAAAGCCTATGGTCAAACTGTTCTTCTCAAACGGATATAGCGAATAGTAGTCCGAGTCAAGTACTCCGCTCTTTCCGTAGTACCAGTAAGTTGGATCAGGTGGGTTTACTGCGTTTATTCTTAGAACTAATGCAGATGCTAAGAACGATACTGTAAGCATTGCAATTGTCAATAATGCCATTGTGTATTTCTTCATTTTTCATTTCCTCATTTATTATAGTTCTTTCTATAGTGTTTCATTCTCCATTTAAAAGGTTTTCCATTATGGAAGAACAAACCAAGACCAACCCCAACACCCAATAATCACACAACCCCCACACGCGTGTCCAAAGCCAACCGCTCAAAAACAACGACAAAACATCTCGCAAACCAAAAAAACCAATCTTCACCTCCACTTCAAGAGACCACGAGCAACTCACAGTCAAGAAAGTCAAGCAATCAAGAAACAAGAGAATACAAGACGACAAAACGACGAGTACGCATACAGATCAAGCCGAAAAACATGCTCTTTCACGTCTCCTGCTCCCCAATCGGCGTTGCAGGTTCGACGGTGAGAAGGACAGAAATTCGAAGAATGACAAAATCAGCATCACACAACTATAAAGACTCATCCAAGTCAAGAATGGCCCCAAACGGGTCAAAAGACTTAACAGACTCATACACACCCATCCAAGAGGACGATGATAATCAAGACTTTCGCTGTCGGCATGTTCCAAACCAACTGCCACACAATAAGCTACCAAAATACACAAGAATCAATAATCATTGACCCGGGATTTGACGACCAATACACGACACAGAACATCATCGACTTCATAGAGAAAAACGCTTTACGAATCAAACTCATCATCAACACGCATGGGCATCCAGACCATACGTGCGGAAACAACATACTGAAAGAAAGGTTCAACATACCCATCTTAATCCACAAAAACGACGCACACTTGCTAGGCGAAACAGGAAAAAAAATCGCTGCAACCTTCGGCTTCAAAACCTACTCGCCACCCGCAGACAAACTATTAGAAGACGGAAACCTGATCAAATTTGGAAAAGCAACCCTCAGAGTACTGCACACGCCAGGTCACAGCCGCGGAAGCATATCACTGGTGGGAGAGAACGAAGTATTCACAGGCGACACGCTGTTTGCAGGCTCCATCGGAAGAACCGATTTCCCAGAAAGCTCCAACCTGCAAATGCAGCAATCACTGCAGAAACTGAAAGCCCTACCAGACCGCTTCACTGTCTACCCCGGACACGGGCCAGCCACGACAATAGGAGAAGAAAAACGCAGCAACCCGTTCATGCAAGCAACGTGATCACAGCACGCCCTTGAAGAGATCGGCTTCCTCTTCAATATACATCTCTTCGAAATCGCATTCCTCGCAGAAAGCCACCATGTCATCCAGACCCCTGAGAATGACAACAGGCGTCGCCTCTCTCGCCTGACCCATAAGCAATTCTGCGGCTGCCGCGATCTCATCGACGACTGCTACGTTCTTCACTTTAAGCACCTGCCCAAACAAATCCCTCTTGTCCCTATAATCTCTAAACAGTTTGAGCCCAGCCACGCCTATCGCATAGTTAACCTGCCCCCGCCTGAACGGGCGACTATAAGTGTCACACACGACGACGGCAACGCTCCTACCAGCAAGTTCCTTAATCGCTGAACGGTACTTCTCAGCCGACGCGCTTGGATCCTTGGGCAGCAACGCAAAGCTGGTTCTTCCTTCTACGTTCGACTTGTCTATTCCCGCATTAATGCAGATCAAGCCGCGGATGTCTTCAACCAGCAGAACTTCACGAGAGACTTTGATCACCCTTCTTGTCTCTTTCAAAACCAGCTCGATGAACCTCGGGTCTTTCCCAGTTATCTCCACTAACCCTTCAGCCCTCGCAGACGGAACAACGCGTTCAAGCTTAAAGACTCTCCTTTCCGCCTTAGACACGATCTTCTGCGCGATCACGATCACGTCGCCGTCCTCGATCATTAAGCCGTTCTTCCTTGCGCTGTCAATGATTATTCTCGCCACGTCGTCTCCGGGCTTGATCAGTGGAAAACCTTCCAAGGCATAGACCGTGAAGTTCTTCAACAAGTCTCCTCCTGAACGTGTTTTGGTTGTGCTTCTACTTCGTTAAATGTGTTGCCCAATGCTTTTGTGCGTTGATGGGTACTAAGGATTTCGAGGCCTTACTTCGGATTCATAATGCTTAAACTGGTATTGGTGTGAAATGATGTTGGACGGTCGGCCTTTGTGAGGACGCAAAGACAGCGGAGTGCTGACTGATTCAGATTCATGTGTATTGAGACATAATATTTAATAGACTCATGATCCGATATAAACAGGAGACAAACTATGACGAGACTGCAGCTCAAAGAAAGATTCGGCAAACTGAAAGCAGCCAAATTCAAAATGGGAAAACCACCGAAGAAAACGGAAATTCCTCCCGCTTGTCCACGGCCCATGCCAAGGGGCTTCAAGGTCGTTGAAAAATACCCACTCTATGAACCCTTCGCCCACGTTGCGATCGTGCAGAACCCAAAGACAGGAGAACACATGTACATACTTGACGAGCTGCAACTAGACGTTTTGGAAAGAGGAGTCTACAATCGGATTCTGGAAATCCTGCTAGCAGAAATGGAATCACCAAAAGAGGAGATACTTGACCCCCGAAAGTTCTTCAGCCAAGAGGCCAAGAAAACAGTTGACAAATACAGGATAAGCCTCGGCTGGCTGCCAGACGTGTCATGGTACAAAATCCTATACCACGCCGAAAGAGACCTAGTAGGCTTCGGCAGAATCGACTCAATCATGAAGGACCCAAACGTCGAAGACATATCCTGCGACGGAGTCAAAAAACCAGTCTACGTTTGGCACAAAAACTTCGAAAGCATCGAATCAAACATCAGATTCGAAACCGACGAAGAACTTGACAACATGGTCGTCAAACTAGTGCACATGTCCGGAAGACACGTAAGCTCAGCCTTTCCAATAGTAGACGCCTCACTGCCCGGCAAACACAGACTCGCAGTCTGCTACAGGCGAGAAGTCACATC
>Ga0315279_10001105_pt1 | contig 46223 bp, 34 predicted proteins | sample YL17G06_20_MG_FD_203694 | JGI IMG/M metagenome (GOLD analysis project Ga0315279, IMG submission 203694) | Sediment microbial communities from Yellowstone Lake, YNP, Wyoming, USA - YL17G06_20 | ecosystem: Environmental > Aquatic > Freshwater > Lake > Sediment | place: USA: Wyoming | collected...
GCTGAGAAGACTACGCCCATTCCCTGGTGGACCAATAACCAACTCACCCTTCGCTTCCGCTAATTATTTCCTCACTCCTTCCCGCCAAATTGTTAGGTCCTTTCTTCCGGCGAAAATCCAGGCTAGCAAAGCGGGCAACGAAGAGTCGCCCGGAAGGCCGCGTCTTCCTCTGCGCAACGCGTCATCAATTCGCAACCACGTTTCGTCAGTACCTGACACTTGGCCGGAATTCATTTTTGGCCAGTTACCCGTCGCCGCCTTGTGCGCGTCTGCCCATGTCAGTATCTGCGCGATGTTGAGTGGCGCAAGATCATGTATGTTTCGGATGCCGCGGTGCTCGGCCATCAATGTGGCCAAGGACGAGCGGCCCGGAAGGCCGCGTCGACCTGCAACCAGCGTGTAGTTGATGCCGGCCCACGTTTCGTCCGTGTCTGTCACCAGGCCAGAGTTCTGTTTCGGCCAGCGACTGGTCGCCGCCTTGTGCGCATCCGCCCATGCCAGGATCTGCTCGACGGTCAGCGGCGAAAGGTTCTTGCGGTTTCGCTGGCCGCGGTATTCGGCCAGCAATTCCGCGAGCGAAGAGCCACCCGGAAGCCCGCGCTGGCCTTGTTGAAGCCCAGTGTTGATTCTGGCCCATGTCTCGTCCGTGCCTGACACCTGACCCGAGTCTTGATTCGGCCAGTCGCGCGTTGCCGCCTTGTGCGCGTCCGCCCATGCCAGAATCTGCTCGACAGTCAACGGCAGCAGATCCTGTACGTTTCGGACGCCACGGCGGTCGGCCAGCAATTTCGCGAGCGAAGAACGGCCCGGAAAGCCGCGTCGGCCTGCCAGAAGTGAGTGTTGAATTGCGTGCCAGGTTTCGTTAGTGCCTGTCACACCGCCAGAAAACTGATTTGGCCAGTCGCCCGTCGCCGCCTTGTGCGCGTCCGCCCATGCCAGAATCTGCTTGATGGTTAGCTGCGAAAGATCCTTTAGGTTCCGCACGTCGCGGTGCTCAGCTAGCAAAGCGGGCAACGAAGAGTCGCCCGGAAGGCCGCGTCTTCCTCTGCGCAACGCGTCATCAATTCGCAACCACGTTTCGTCAGTACCTGACACTTGGCCGGAATTCATTTTCGGCCAGTCACGCGTCGCGACTTTGTGCGCATCCACCCAGCCTAACATCTGCTTAATGGCCAGCGGCGGAAGGTCCATTGTGTTTCGCACGCTGCGGTGCTCGGCTAGCAATCTGGCCAGCGAAGATCCGCCCGGAAGGCCACGTCGGCCTGCCCGTAGCGTGGCATCAATCCCCAACCATGTTTCGTCCGTGGCTGTCACTTTCCCCGAGTTCGTTCTCGGCCAGTCACCTGTCGCAACCTTGTGCGCGTCTGCCCATGCCAGAATCTGCTCAATTGATAACAGAGGCTTGTCGGTCGTCCGTTCGACCGTCCGCACGTAAAACGCCTGCTCGAACTCACGCAGAAGAAGTCGGGGAACATCAAGATGGATGTTGTCGGGAAGATTAATTCGACCGCCTGATTTCGACCGCTTTCCCAACGACAGCCGCAATTGGTCCAGTTCGTCCGCCAGTCGTCGGTCATGTGCTCGCAATGCCTTGAGCACTTGCCAGACTGGCTCGAAGGCCGATTCCGAGAGGACGTGGTCGGCGTCTTCGGACTCGTCGATGAAGACCGGAATCACGATGGTGCCGATCTGCTTGCCTTCGGCTTTGCGGATCACACGTCCGACCGCCTGAATGATGTCGACCATCGACCGCTTGGGGTCAATGAACGCCACGCCGTCGAGCACCGGAACATCGACCCCTTCGCCCAGGCAGGCGCAATTGGAGAGGATGCCTCGCTTGTCCTCCGACAGGTTGCCCAGCCCTTTCAGCAATGTGGCTCGTTGGCCGGCGGGCGTGTGCCCTGAGATGTGTTTCGTCCATAGTTTTCCCGTGGGCCGAGCCGACCGCGTCAGGTGGGGGATCACTCCCGGCAAGGAATCTCGCAGTGTGGCATCGACGAACCGTGCAGCCTTCGCCACCGACGAGTGGAACGTGATGATCTTCCGCAGGTCGTATTTCTTCATCGCCTTGGCCAAGCTGATCTGTGCGGCCAGCTTCCGAGCGTCGGTACTGAGGCCCTCGGCCGTGCGGATCAAGCGGGCCTCTTCGGCCCACGCTTTGGCTTCGTGGTCAGTGACGCCGATCACGACGACCTGATAATCGGTCAGCAACGGTGGGTCCGCACTGATCGCTTCGTGGAAGGTGAGGACGTGGAACTCGGGGCCGAAGACGTGTGCGTCGTCCATCGACACGAGTTCAAATTCCAGTTCAGCCGCTCGCCGCTTGACGTGCTCCTTGAAGTAGCGCGGCGTGGCGGTCATGAACAGCCGCTTGCGAGCCTTGATCTTCTTGCCATCCAGGACGGTCGCGAACAAGCCCTCGGCGTGTCCGGCCAGACGGTGGGCTTTGTCGCAGATCGCCAAATCGAACGGTTTCGCTTCGCTGGTCTGAGCGGCCGCGATGCGGTCGGACGACTGGTACGTGGCAAACACGACGGCCGGGCGTTTCCGACGCTGGCCGAGGAAGTGCCGAATCTCCGCAGGATCGGTCGTGACCTTCACCGCGAGATCGGCTGTCGATTGAATCGCAGTGTCTGCCTTGCTTTGCAAAACCGACTCGTCAGAACAGACGACGAGAGTGTCGAAGTCCTCCGCTGAGTGACGGCCCCACTCGGCAAGGTTCTGTTGGACCAGCGAAAGCGACGGGACGAGCACCAGCGAAAGAGAACTCTGCAACCGCTCGGCAATCCACAGAGCGGTGAGCGTCTTGCCCGTGCCGCAGGCCATGATGAGTCGACCTCGGTCGTGGTCTCGAAACCCGCTGACCACGGCCGCAGTCGCAGTGGCTTGATGGGGCCGTGCATTCCACCGAGGCAGCCGCGCGGCTGTTCCTCCAATCTGAACCGGCCACCGAACTTCTTCCGTCACGAAATGACCACGCAGTACCAGCCCCACCGGCTTCTCTTGACCGTGAAGCGTCCGGCGGGCCGTGGCGCCAATGTCGTCCGTCGTAGCCATGAGCAGTCGATAGGCGAACTGCGGACGGTTCGATTCGGAAAGGAACGAGTCGATTTCTCGTTTGGGGATCGCCCGGCCGGGATGGTCCGCCTTGGCTTGAATGGCCCACAATTCCCCCGTCCCCGTGCGAGCGACGATGTCGATTCCCGCATCCGTCCCCCACCGATCCGGCCAATCCTTCCACAGCCAGACTCTGTCGAACTGGCCTCGATACCGAGGAGCATTTTCCAAGAACCACTGGCACAGCCACTCGAAGTCACCGCCAAACGTCGTGCCCTCAGCATCACGGCGAATCTTCGCTTCGATGTACTCGAAGCTGCCTTCCGTCACACTCGGCTCGGACGCATGGCCGACGCGCACTTTGGGTAAACCTGGACGGATAGTAAAAACAAGCTGCATTTGTCGCATGCTCCGGTACGGATTCTGCTTTCGATATGGGGGCGTTATGTTAACTTCCCCCGGTTGCTGCAAAGCTCCCAAGCTCGAATGATGCAGCGGGATCGTGTTGAGAGGGGGAAATTTGCCCATAGCTCCGCCATGCGGCAGGAGCGCGCTTTCGGTTTGGGGCGCCTGCTCAGGAGATTTGCAGTTCGTCTGTATCACCATGCAGCGCTGCGGAGGCAATCGGCGGCGGCCTTGAAGGCAGTTCGAGACAATCCAAAATCTTGCGGATCGCCTCGGGCGTCCTGCGGCTCGCAGGCCGCAACATATCTAACTGCCCGTCAGTAGAGTTGAGCCGGATTTTTATGAGGGCATTTCGAAGCGGCGAAAAACGGTTTCCAGAAGCGGCAGGATGCTAATCTCCTTGAGCTTCCAGCTCAATACGGCTGCACGACTCGGTCACACTCCAAGTCGAAGGGCTATAATACGGAGAGATGTAAATCCCTGCCAGATTTTCAGGCCAGGGCACGGGAGAACCTGCGTCTTGTTTCCATGGCCGGAACCTCGAGAGCAACGCCGACAGACGCTCGGAGGTAAAGCGCATAAGCTCCCGAATCTGCTGATCTGTAGCTCGCCGGCGATTCAAATTGTAACCCGATACGCGGCCGCAATGCAGGTTTTCGACCGGCCCGTTGCGCCAGGCCGCGAGCGCCATGCTATTGGCGAGAATCCTGTACGGATACTGAACCACAATCGGACGCACCCGCTCCATTCGAGCCCTCAGATCGGCCCCCGCCAAATTCCAGAAAGGCGAGGAAGTCAATCCGTAAAACGCGTCGAGGATCTCTGCGCACTGCCTGCCTCGCAATCGGGGCATTGGCAGATGCTGGTAAGAAAGGTGGAGCAGGCGGTGACAGCCCCCTTCGTTTTCATGTAGCATGCGGATCAGGCGCGCCAGATTGGCGGAAAACTCAAGGTTAATGCGTTTCATTTCGGGGTCGGAGATCATGCTGATCTCCGCCGATCCGACTCGTGGGTCGAGAGGTTTGTGTTCATCCAGCAGGGCCGCCAGGTAGGTGCCCCAGCGCAAGCAGAGAGCAGTCGCGCCGATTCCGATCATTGCGGTGCTGAACCCGCTTGGATCTGGCGGTGTTTGGCTGCATAGCCAACCCGAGAGTTGATCGAACATCGCAACGGGAGGGGGCAGAATGACTATTGCCTCTCCCTGCCGGCCAAACGATCCGGCCTCGAGGCTGAAAGAACTGGTCAGCGGCACAGAGAGGATCTTCATAGGACTGTTTAATCTGGATACTCTCTACTCGACCACCTATGACAGGTAAGCGGACTCACCGCTCCTGAAGATATTTGCGGAATAAAAAACAGAAACGACGAAACGGCAACGATCCATAGAATCGCCATGAGATCCTCCCCTCGAACCTCGGCTCAGTTTATAGGATTCGCATCGTCTGTAACATTCATTGTGTAAACTCTCTCTGCAGTCCTGGCGTATAACGTGTTATGGCTGTCGTTCTGGAAACGCGCGATTTGAAAAAGCACTACACAATGGGCCAGGTTGTTGTCCGCGCACTGGATGGTGTATCGCTGACCATCGAGTGCGGTGAGTTCCTCGGCCTGCTCGGCACATCCGGCTCAGGCAAATCTACGCTTCTCAATCTCATCGCCGGACTTGACCGGCCCACTGAAGGAACCCTGAAGGTATTTGACCAAGATTTGGCCGGCATGTCGCGCGAGGAGTTGAGCGTTCATCGGCGCAAAAATGTGGGAATGATCTTCCAGTCCTTCAATCTCATTCCTACCATGAGCGCCCTGGAGAACGTCTCACTCGCCATGATGTTTGCGGGCGTGCCTCGAGCCCAGCGGCTGCAGCGGGCGGAGGAGCTGCTCGGCTCCGTCGGCCTGGGTGGGCGCCAGGTGCACAAGCCGAACGAGTTGTCCGGGGGAGAGCAGCAGCGCGTTGCGATCGCGCGTGCCCTCGCCAACGATCCCGCGATCCTCCTGGCCGACGAGCCGACGGGCAATCTCGACAGCCGCACGGCCCGTGAGATCCTGGGATTGTTGCACGAGCTCAACCTACGCGGAGGAAAGACCATCGTCCTCGTGACGCATGATTCCAACATTGCCTCCCAGTTTGCGCACCACACGGTGACTCTCCTCGACGGCCAGATAGTGGCGGAGGCGCGTCCATGATCTTTACGGACACCTTTCAATTCGCCCTCCGAAATCTGCGCGAGGCCATGCTGCGCACCGCGCTTACCACGCTGGGCGTATCGATCGGGATCGCTTCGCTTGTCGGAATGGTTTCGCTGGGCGTCGGCTTGGAGGAGCAGGCCTTCGGGAGGTTCATGAAATCCGGCCTGTTCGATTCCATCACCGTCACGCCCAGCATGCCCGGCTTCGGCCGCAACATGCGTCCGGCGGCCCGCAAGGCGCTGAAGGAAAAGGCCGACGAGGCCCGCGGCGACGTCAAAGCCGCCAGGCCGGAAAAACCCCGCGAGAAACTGGACGATGCTGCTCTCCAGAAGATCGCAGCTATCCCGCAGGTGAAGGATGTGTATCCCAATCTCCGCATCCCCGTGGAGATTCGGTACGAGCAGTTCTCGGAGTTCTCGGGCGCGGCGGGAGTGCCTATCTCCGCGCGGGGAGAGGGCGTATTTCAAAAGGTGAGCTACGGAAGTTTTTTCCCCAACGATTCTGACGATGTCTGCATGCTCAGCCTCGATTTCGCCCATCGCATCCACGAGGGCAATGCCGGCGACCTTATTGGCAAGGAGCTCACCTTGGCCTATGCCAGCTCATCGGTTTCCGCGCAGGCGGCTCCGATCGGTCCATTCGGCGGCATGAATATTCAGCGGACCGAAAAGAAATTCAGAATCGTGGGGATCCTCGAGCGCGAGCCAGGACTAAATTTCGGCATGGGTATGTTTTCCGCCGTCATGATTCCGCTGCGGAAAGCACAGGATATTGGTGCTTACGACATCAGCAATCCCCAGGCCTTCCTGAGCCAGCTTTCCGATAAGAGGACCTACAGTTCCATCACCGTGAAGGTGAAGCGGCCGCAGGACACCGATGAGGTCGAGAAAAAGATCAAGGACATGGGATTCATGGCTTTCTCGATCAACGACGCACTGCAGGGAGCGAAGAAGGCCTTCATACTCTTGGATCTCCTCCTGAGCCTTGTGGGTTCCATAGCTCTCTCAGTCGCATCTCTCGGCATCGTAAACACTATGGTGATGTCCATCCTCGAGCGCACCCGGGAGATCGGCATCATGAAGGCGATCGGCGGTAGTGACGGCGACATCCGCAGGATATTTCTTGTTGAGGCTTCTACGATCGGGTTGCTGGGCGGCTTGCTGGGAATGCTGCTGGGATGGGCCGTTGGACGGGCGATCAATTTCGGTGCGAACATCTACATCGAGCGGCAGGGCGGCACGGCCAGCAACCTTTTCACCATTCCATGGTGGCTGGCAGCCGGGGCGCTCGCATTTTCCATCGCGGTCAGCCTGCTTGCCGGAAGCTATCCAGCCGCGCGCGCGGCCCGGCTTGATCCGATCCAGGCACTGCGCCACGATTGACGCCGCGAATTGCACGAAAAACTGCAGCCACGAATTACACAAATTACACGAAATATATCTTCTATGAGATGGGCGGGCGCTAGCAGTGCCGCCCAGATAGTCTCTGTGTCTTGGTTCTCAGTGGTCTGTACTAACCCCAGAGACACAGAGGTTACGGAGAAAACACGCTTTTTGCCGAGGCCGATCTCTCGAGTGCCTGACTAAAATCTTCAATGAGATCGTCTGCGGCTTCGAGACCTATCGAAAGTCGAATAAGGCTGTCCGAAATCCCTAGCCGCCGGCGGTCTTCCGGCGCCATGCCGGAGTGCGAGGTTGTTGCCGGCCGCGTGATAAGCGTCTCGACTCCCCCCAGGCTCGGCGCGACGATGGGCAGCCGGGCGCTGTGCATGAATCGTTCTGCAGCCTCTACGTCCCCTTTCAGCTCGAAGCTCAGCATGCCGCTGTAGCCGTCGAACAACTCATGAGCACGGTGGTGGCGCGGATGGCTCTCAAGCCCGGGATAATTAACCCGGGACACAGCGGGATGCTGTTCCAGAAACTGCGCGACGCGAAGCGCGCTCTCATTGTGGTGCCTCATGCGCACGGCCAGAGTTTTCAGCCCGCGGTGGAGGAGGAACGCCGCGTGCGGGTCCAGCGTCCCGCCGAGGTGATTGAGCCTGTGGGTTATCTTTTCCACGAGCGAAGCTCTGCCTATCACGGCACCGGCCACTATGTCGGAATGGCCGTTGAGGTATTTGGTTGCGCTGTGCAGAGACAAATCATAGTCCCACTCGATTGGGCGGAAGTTGATCGGACTGGTGAATGTGTTGTCGATTATCGAGAGGAGTCCATGCTCACGGGCAAAACTCTGAACGGCCTTTAGATCCGCCACCTGGAGCAGGGGGTTTGTCATGCTTTCAACATAAATCGCCTTCGTGTTTGAGCGCAGCTTCTGCTTCCAGGAGTCCGGATCGTCGGCGTTGATAAAGTCAAAGGAAAATCCGAAGGACGCGAAATCGCGGGTCAAAAGGCCATGAGTGCCGCCGTAAAGGCAGTCTTGGGCGAGCATGTGATCTCCTGCTGAGAGAACAGTGAGCAGGGTAGTCGAAATGGCAGCCATCCCGCTTGCCGTTACCAGGGCGGCTTCTGCGTTTTCCAGCGCCGCCAGCTTCTGGTGAAGTGCGAGTTGGTTCGGCGTATTATTAAGTCGGATGTAACGAATCGCGTCATAAGTTTTTTCGCCTGTGTACTCGAATGTGGCGCTTTGAAAGATGGGCATGCATACGGCGCCGCCGATGCGAGGCTCCGGCTCGCCGGCGTGTATCAGTTTAGTTTCCGTGTGTTTGTACTCGTGGGTCATGTATTGCCTCCTCATGCGTGGGCAATTGCCCCTGTGTTTCCTTGTGTCATCGTGTTGTTCTTGAAAGACAACACGATGACACAAAGATCACGAAGATTCACAAAAAATTTGCGGCAAGGATCATGAAAGGGGAATCCGCTATAATCTCGGAAGTAGGTAGTAGGATGAGGTTAAAGATGAAGGGTCAGTTGAAATCGTCAATCGTCAATCGTAAATGGTAAATCCATTTTATGTTTCCACTTCGCGACGACAATCCCACCACCAAGGCGCCCATCGTCACCATAGGGCTGATTGTCGTCAATGTCCTCGTGTTTCTTTACCAGGTATCCTTAGGCCCCAGAGGTGGCCAGTTGTTCGTCTACCAGTACGGCGCGATTCCTGCCGTTGTCGTTGGCACCGAGTCGCTGCCGGCGAGAATTGGCGCCGTTCCGCCCTTGCTCAGCCTCTTTACCAATATGTTTCTTCACGGCGGCTGGATGCACCTGATTGGGAATATGTGGTACCTGTGGATCTTCGGCGACAACATCGAAGAAGCCATGGGCCGCGTGCGCTATATCATCTTCTATCTGGCTACAGGCTTCCTGGCTTCGATCAGCCACGTGTTGTCCAACATCGGATCCACCATTCCATCGATCGGCGCCAGCGGTGCTATTTCGGGAGTGCTGGGAGCCTACCTCCTGCTCTATCCCCGGGCGAGGGTTCTCACGCTGATTTTTCTGGGCTGGTTCATCCGGCTGATCTACATCCCGGCGGGTTTCGTTCTGGGTTTCTGGTTCGTGCTGCAGTTGTTGAGTGGCGGCATGAGCGTTGGACAGGATGCCGGCGGGGTGGCCTTCTGGGCCCACATCGGCGGATTTGTCGCGGGTATGTTTCTTGTTGGGCTTTTTAAGCGCAGGGAAGTCCGCTTCTTCAACCCGCCGCACTATCGCACCTATCACTCCGACGACTTGTAGCACCACAGAGACTCAGAGCAGCCACAGGCTTCAATCAATCGGCTTTGTGCTCTTGGTGTCCTTTGTGTCTTGGTGGTGAGGATTTAGAAGCACACCACCAAGACACAAAGAACGCCAAGATCACTAAGAATGCTGCTCAAAGCGGCAAGAATCCAGCGATTAGTAGGGGGATCTCGCCGAGCTTGGCGCTTGACGCTTCAGACTGAGCGAGGTTAAGATTCCGCCAGTTCATTGAGCATTTCATTACTCGCCGATTGGAGTCGAAACTATGAAAAAGACCGTATTCCTAATGGTGACGATTGCTATGGTCCTTCTGGTTGGCCTTGCCGCGTATTCCGCGGACGCGAATGCCGGCAAAGAAGTCTACGCCAAGGAGAAGTGCCAGCTGTGCCACTCGATCGCCGGCGTGGGCGGCAAGATGTTCAAACTCGATGGAGTTGGTGCCAAGCTGAAAGCCGACGAGATCAAAAAATGGATCAAGACGCCGAAGGAGATGAAGGCAGACGCAAAAATGAAGGCGTATTCCACGATTGCGGACAAGGATCTCGAAGACCTGACCGCATATCTTTTGACTCTGAAAAAATAAGAGCCACAAATTACCCGAACGGATCAGCCACGAATTACCCGAATTGCACGAAGAGCGTATGAGTCTATATTCCGTGCGATTTGTGTAATTCGTGGCTTTTCTTATTGTTGCTGGATGTTTAGTTCTTTCCGGAGAATCGCAGCGAGCTTATCCGCCGCGATGCGATTCCCCTCGAGATTGAGGTGAACCCGATCCGTCGTATGTGCAGTCGGGTCGATCCAGCCCGCGGTGTCGACAAAACGCAGCATTTTGTCTCCCGCGCCGCTCAGGGATTCCATGGTTTTTTGAATAACCTCACCGTGCGCGCCGGCAAACGGCCGCATGCAGAAAATCATGGCTGACGGGTATTGTTTGCGGATTGTTTCGATGTAGGCTTTATAGAGGGGCCCAAACACTTCCTCTGCCGCTCTGCCATCATTTGTTCCCATGTTGACTACGACGGCATCTGGAATCCGGGATTTGTCTATGGCAACTCCGCCGTAGATGTAAGGAAAGCTGTAGATTCCCGGGGGAACACCGCCGTTGGCCTGTATAGTGAGCCCCAGGCGTCCAAAACCTACGGTCCGCGGCTCGGCGCCGACCATCAGTGCGCTCTGATAAGCCCACGTCCGCCGTCCATCGCTGAATTGTGGCCATCTCTCTCTGGGCCGGGTGGTGCTCTTCTCGTCAACCAAGACCAGCACGCCTTCGGTGATACTGTCTCCTACATACTCGATCAGTCGACTGGGCCGTGGCGGCGGGTCCAAGAGTTTCCCCCCGGGTGTCAGAGAAAGTCCTCGGAACACGATGCTGCTCTCGAGAGGCGGATCCCAACGCCGTTCCCATTCCCGAAAACCCTTCACCACAGCCCGAATAGTGTGCTCGCCCTCCGACAGCGGCTCTCGACTGACTGCCAGTTCCTCGGCCGGGGCAGCCACTCTCCAGTCCTGATCATCCACTTGAAGCCACAGCGTGGGAAATTGCTGCGGGTAGTGGCTGACGGCAAAGTGCAGAATGGCGCCCGTGCCGCGGAAGTTTGCCAGGATAGTGCTTCCTGTGTTGACGCTGATCGCGCCGGTGCCACCGGCATCTTTGAGATCCCAGCGTCCCCAATACTGAAGGCGCGGATCGGCAGCGGAAATCTCGGGAGGTAGCGGATCAGTTTCCCTGAGGATGGTCGACATTGGGACGCCCATCGCTCGAAGGATAGCCGCACCCATGACAAGATCGCCGGCCGGCCGCATGTGCACGCCGTCGGTTGTGGGGTGAAAATCCGGTGCACCGCCGGTCTGCGTCGCCCTCAGCAGTAGATTGAAGTACTGATTCAGGTCGACAACGATGCAGTTTTTCTGCGCAGCTATGCGCCGCACTGCATCGCAGTAAGCCTCGAGTTTGACGTTCTCGGGTGAGCGCAGATCTTCTTTGATGACGGTCGGAGTCAAGAGGTAGATCTCCGCGCGCGTGGCCGCCTTAATGTCGTCGACCATCTTGGCCATCAGGATCGTATAGGTTTCCAGATCCACCCCGCGGGGAGGAGTGTAAAATCCGTGCCAGACGTCATTTACCCCGCAGGATATCGTCACCACCGTGGGATTCTTGTCGATCACGTCTCTCTTCAGCCGTGCTGACATGTCGGTGGACTTGTGGCCACTGATGCCCGAATTCACTATCTCGATCTTCAGTTCGGGATAGTTCCGGCTCAACACCCGCTTCATGAAAGCCAGGTACCCGCCCGCCTGAGTGATGCTGTCTCCCAGTGCCACGATCCGGTCGCCCGCTCTTAACCGGAGTTCCGGCTCCGCCGCCGGACCAATGCAGGGAAGGAGCAGGCAGAACGCCGCAAACATCGATAGTCTTCTCATGAGGAATCTGCCTCCTGGATCAATGCCGCGACTCATCATACAATCTGCGCCGGCCGAGTGAGCTTTTCTTTTAACTATTTCACGCCGTCAAAGTTTTCGAGGGAGAGGCGGTAGACGCCTTCGGTGCCGGTACCAAGATAGATGACAGACGGCTGGAATGGATCTTGCGCCAGCGAGCGGACTGGGGAACCGAACTTGGGATTCTCTATTTTTTCCCAATAAACGCCGGCATCCTCACTCAGCAGGACGCCACCGAAAGTGTTGTCGGCAGCGAGAATTCGCTTACCACTCGCATCGAGAAAAACAAGGGATGAGACATCCACGCCCAGGCGGCCGTCCAAAAGGCGTTCCCAGGTGCGGCCGCTGTCCCTGGATTCATAAAGACCGGCACTGGTACCGGCGAACAGGTGGTTTTCCTTCCCAGGAGCAAATACGAGACACTCAACGATTATATGATCGGGAATCCCCTGGGAAGAGAACTCCCACGTGGCGCCGGAATCGCTCGAGCGCAGCACGCCGAAGTGAGTGCCGGCGAATATCGGGCTGGAATTGTTTTTGGAGGCGAGGAGGGAAAAAACCCGCGGGATGAAGCTGTAATGGGGCGGCTTTTCAAAACGCAGTTTATCCAGCCGAGCGCGGTAGACTCCGTCGTTGGTCCCCGCGAAAACCCATTCCCTGCCACTATCAACCGCCAGATCGTAGACGGTGAGCCTGCTTATCGGGCCGGGCAGCTCGCTCCAACCGCTCGACGCATCGCGTTGAAGAAACGCGCCTCGTGCCGTGCCGGCGATGCGTCCGCGCTGCCCCGGCAGCACCAAAAGCGATAGCAGTCCCGAGCCGGGTATGTCCTGGCGATTCAGCTTCACCCAATCGTTGATCGGATTGTCGTACACGTAGAACCCGCCGACCTTGCCTGCAAATAACTCGCCGACAACGAAGCGGCCAGGCCTTGCGGGATCGGGCAAAACTCGTGCAATAGAACGATTCACAAATCCCGCGTTGGATTCTGTCCAGGTGCGCCCGCCATTATCGCTGCGCAACACGCCGTACAAGTCGGTCCCAATCAGGATGACGTTGCGGTCGGCCGGATCGACCTGGATTGCGTTGACGGTCAGATCAGGGGAAGTAACTCGATTCCATGTCTTACCCGAATCCCGGCTTATGAAGAGTCCCTCGGTGGTTCCTCCGTACACACGTTCGGAGTGGCTGGGATCGATATACACAATCTGCGCGCGTACCAAATAACTTCTGGGAAAGACTCTGAGACGGGTCCATGACGCGCCGTGATCGACGGAACGGTAGAGACCGGTGCAGGCACTGGCAAACACAGTCTTTGGGTCGCGCGCATCGATGCAGATGGAAAACACATCCGAATCGGAAATCATCCCCCGGCTATTCTGCACCCATGTCTTGCCGGAATCGTTCGAACGATAACCGAGATGCCAGGTCCCGACGAAAAGAAAGCGCGGATCCCTGGGATCGATGGCTACGGACTCCGCCTGTCGAAAGGCTTCGATCCGTGCGCCTCGCTTCTGCCAGGTTTTGCCGCCGTCCGCGGTCACAAAGATCCCGGCCGCCGTACCTGCGATCATGCAGTTCGGGTGCCCTTTGCTGATGGCGAAAGCCCGTACCGCGACATTGACGACGGGCAGTTTTACCTGATTCCATGACCGGCCGGCATCTCGGGACTCAAACAAGCCGCCTCCATCAGAGCGCAGGTCCCATCCGCCGATATACATGTGGTCTGCATTGACGGGATCTTCCACAATCGAGTCGATCACGAACTGTCGTCGCCTTAGACCGGGATAGACGAGCTTCCATGAGGCTCCGCCATCTGTGGATATGAAAAGCTGGCCGTCATTGGTCCCAAGATAAACCAGCCTGCTGTTCTTCGAACTGACAAGCAGAGAACGAACCGTGCCGCCATACGGGCCGACACGCTCGAATCGCGCCTCATGCGCCAAAACTTGAAGTGAACAGATGGGTTCGCTGAGGGCAAACAATGCCAGCAGGACGAAAACGCTGCAGGAGAAGATGCCGGAACTATGGGAACTGCCTTCTCTGCGATTGGTCAATTTGGGTAGCTTATAGGACGTTGCAGGCCTCTGCCCCCGCGCCATGGGACCGAAGACGGTGTAACCGAACCACTTCGGTCCCCGCGCTTGCAATTATGAAATCCTACACGCTTTGCAGGAGCGGCGTCGCAATTCACGGGCATGGCCTGCCCCCGTTCGCGTGTCCAAGGCATCAGTGAACGCTGAGAAGGATCTCCGCACGGCGATTCTCTTTACGGCCGGCTTCGGTCTTTTTGTCGCCGATAGTGCTGACACCGCCGTCAGTCGCGGAAAGCCGAGAAGCATCGATCCCCTTGCTCACCAGATAGTCGACCACAGCCTGAGCCCGCTTCAATCCCAAGCCCTTGATCCGTGCCTCGTGCCTGGAGCCGTCCGTATAGCCGGCTATGGAAGCACGCAGGTGCGGATCGTTCTTCATCTGCACAGCAGCATTATCAAGGATGGCCTTGGCCACGTTGTCTACACGGTTCCTTCCTGCAGCGAAGCCTGGAACCTTGATCTTCTGGCTTACGTTAACCGTCATGGTGCAGGAAGCCCTGTCGCCGCGACCATTGTCCACAGCGGCCGTCACCGTATAGCTGCCGGCACTTAGTCCCGCTCCATTGAACGTAGCGGTTTCACCTGAGCCGCTTATCGTGCCGCTTGCGGCGCTCCAGCTGATCGTTGGCGTCGCCCTTTCGGCAGTTGCCCGCACTCTGAGCTGAGCGGTACCGCCTGATTCGATGTCGACTGTTGGCGTCTGGCAGTCGATCTTGGGCGGCGGAACCGGTATCTCGCGCACGGTTACGCGGCTTGAGCATGAAGCCGTGTACTTGCCCGTATTCACAGTCACCGCGATCGTGTAATCGCCCGGCTGCCGGCCTGCCGAGCCGAAAGGAAAGTCCGGTGCGCTTGCTGCCTGAGGCGTGCCATTGACGGTCCACGAATAGGTCAGCGGAGAGCCGTCGGGACTGGCGGTATTCGCACGAACCGTTGCAGTTTCACCAACCTGAATCGAACTGGGCGACACCGAGCATGTAACCGTCGGGGGCAAATACTTCTTTTCCACCGTGATCTCGGTCATGCACGGGACGCTGTGCTTGTATTTGTCGGCCACCGTGACAGTGACGGAGTATTTCCCAGGAACTACACCGGTCGCGTCAAAAGTGGCTGTATCATCCTTGCCGGAAACTTTCCCGCCGCTGGAAGTCCAAGCATAAGTGACCTTCATGCCTTTTTTGGGAACCACGACGTTGGCATGCACGGTTGCTTTCTCATCCTGTGTGATCTGCTGTGGCGACACGGTGCAGGTCACGGTGGGAGGCCGTTTGTGGCATCCCGCGAGCAGTACCATCACCATGATAGCCGCAACAACCCCTGCATATCTGTGTTTCATGGCCCATCATCTCCCTAGTTTTAGCCATCGTGTCTGCATTGAGGCTGGATTTAGCTGGGAACCATCGTCCCCGCAATGTATGTCGGGGCTATGATTCGATTGTTCACATCGCAAAAGATACGGGGAGCGACATCATTTCCTCCCTCGAGTCCGCAGTATAACACCATCGCTGCCCCTTGTTCAGCAACCCCCATGCTAAAAATCTGAAAGGTTCGGACGTCGACTGGCGGCCGTCCCCGCGTGATTGGAGGCCAAGCGGCTCATCCCCGGCGTTCTCTAGCCTCTCGAAGTCCGATGGGAAGGCTCTCAATCGCGCGCTGGTTGAAGACAACGCTGTTGTTCGTATCGGCCCACGGGCAGGAAAGACCCCGAAGACTGCGAAACGAAAGACCCGCGCTATTGCACCTTCGCGTCCGCCGGCAGTGCGTCGGGCGGCTTGGATACCCGGCCATGGAACGCTTCGTCCAGCGAGATGTTGTGGTTATCTAGCGTCTTGCCGAGCGCCCGCTCCAGGGCCGTCTTGGCTTTGATGTAGACGCTCTTTGCGGCCACTTCAGTGGACCGCGCCTGCGCCAGGAAGCTCTGATATTGCATGACCAGAAAGCTGGTGGAAACGCCGTTCGCGTACTTCTCTATCTCGATCTGCAGCGACTGCTCCTGCAGCTTGCGGGCCTCAACGGCAGCGTCGTAGGCTGTGCGCGAACGCTGGAGTGCCGTCAGCGCGGCTTCCACCTCCAGCCGCACCTGGTTCTCCAGTTGCTGGTAGCGGACCTGCGTCTGGCGGAACTGAATCGCATCGCGAGCGTAATCGGCCTCGGCGATGTTGTTACGCAGAGGTAGGTTCAACTGGATTCCGATTCCGTAGGTCGGATAATTGCGGCGGAAGATCTGGGCCAGCGATGTGCCGAACCCACCGAGAAGCGCCGGGTCAACAATGCTTGGGGGTACGAGCGGATTCAACTGGCCCGCCAGGCCGCTGTTCTGGGCGGCGATTACCAGGCCGATGTCCGGAAGCATGGCGTTGCGTGAGCCCTTCAAACTGATCTCCGAGTTTGTAACTTGCAGCCGCCCTTCCTCGAGCTCTGGCCGGTTCTTGTATGCGGTTACTACCAAGTCCTGGATCGGCTGCACCTGCTCGCGAGCCGGGACGTCGATCGGCGTGGTCGGCACGATGCGCGCTTCGCGGAGCAACGTGTCTGCTGTGCCGCGCCGTGACAGGACGTTCTTCAGCACCAGTTCCTGCTGTTGCTCGAACCCTTCGGAGTTGGCCAAGTCCTGGCGGGCGGAGGCCATTTGCGCCTGAGCGCGCACCAGTTCGATGGGCGCCAGTGTGCCTTGGTCCACTTTCTCCTTGTTATCGTCGTAGAGCTTCTGCGCGAGAGCAATCGTCTGCCTCTTCACCTGTACGTCTTCCTGCAGCGTGACCAGGTCGAAATACAGGCGGATGACTCCAGATACCGTGCTGATCACCTGTTGTTGGAACACGAGATCGCTGACCTTCTGGTTGTTCCTGGCAATAAGGATGAAGCGCCGGTTTACAGCCGGGCCGAAGCCGCGCAGCAGGGGCTGCGTGAGATTCAGGCTGAAGTTGGAGCTGGAAAACGGATTGTAGGCGTTGGTACGGGTATTGGTGCTTTGAGAAAGCGCGTTGAAACCCGCATTGAACTGGGTGCCGGTACTGAAGTTCTTCAGGAACCCGAAATTGCCCTGCGTCAAGCGGCCCGCCAGCGTGCTGGTCCCTTGGGACGCGGGATTGGTTTGCAGCGCCGTTTGGTGTTGCGAGTTCAGAGTGCCGACCAGTGCCGGATTGAAAGCCGGAATCGGCGGGCCGTTGGAGAGCGGAGTCGAACCGGTGATGGCTGCGCTCGATTGCGTCGGCACAATCGACGTCAGCTCGGAGAGATTAGTCGATACCGCGCTCGAAAACGGCACGCCCGTCGCCGGCAGGTTCAGGATCGGGCTGGCTGGTCCGCCTACACCCGACGGGAGCTCGTTGACCGCAAGCGGAATGCCGCGCAGGATGCCGCCGCCATGGGCGCGCAACAAGTCGGCGGAGGCAATTCCCGGACTGAACCGTTGCAGCTCGATGTCGAGATTATTTTCGAGCGCGAGTGCGATGGCGTCATCCAAAGAAAGGTAGAGCTTGCCGCTACGAAGCAAGCTCCCAATCCGCGAGGAGTTGTCAAACGAGACCGGCGGCACCGGCTTCGCCTCGTAGGGGCGCTGCAGGCGCTCCCACCAGTGTCCCTCGGTTTTTTCTCCGGGGTGCGAACTCTGTTCTTCGGGAGTCTGGCCGGCGCCAACGCACGCGAACACCAATACGCCGGCCAGGAGCATCGCTATGAGTCTTTTATATAGGGGCATTTTTCAAACCTAGTGCCGACTTTAGATTCCTACACGATGAGTCTGAGATTTTGTCTCTCATAAGTGCGGATTGCCAATTTGATTCTTTTCAATTCGCAATCCGCAATTGACTAGCGATTTCCGGGCTCCGCCTTGGGCGCGGCGCCGCCGTTGGTCGCGTTGGACCTGCGTTGACCACCCGCTCCCTCGGACCTGGGACCCGCCACAGGCTGCACGACCGCACCCTCCTCAATCTCGTCACCCGGGTTTAACACCACGTGCTCCCATCCCTGCAGGCCGCTGACAACTTCGATTTCCTGGCCGTAGTCGCGCCCGACCTGGATCTCCTGCAGGTGGACCTGCTTGGCCTGCGGCGGGTAGGACCGGGCCGGGCGGCCAGCTGCACGCTGAGAGTCTTGCAGCTGTATGTCTTCGAGCACGGCGACACGGAGGCCTTTTGCTGTCGTGATGATGCAGTCGCCCGGAATCAGTAGCGGCGGCTCAGCGCGCGCTCTAATCAGCCGGACCTGAACGAACATGCCCGGCAGCAGGACGAGGTCGGCGTTCTGTACCTGAACTTCGGTCAGCATCGTGCGGGAACTGACATCGACGGCGTTTGCGGTTCGCGTGATCCGACCAGCGAACTCCCGGCTTGGGAATGCTTGGACAAGAACCACCGCGCGCTCGCCCGCTCGAATGCCGGGAGCATCGCTTTCCGGAACATTGATGAGCACGCGTAGGACGCCGATCTGTGCTATCCGATACAGCTCGCCTCCTTGCGTGCCGGTCGATGGGCCGGAGAGGGCGCCCGGACCCGCACCCGGGCTCTGGCCCATGCTGCCGCCGCTACCCGAGATCAGCGCGCCGACGTCGAAGTTGCGGACGGTAACCACGCCGCTAAATGGAGCGCGCACCTTTTCAAAGTCCTGCATAGTAACAAGCCGCTCCAGATTCGCGCGGCTGGCTCGCACATTCTGTTCGGCTGAGCCGATGCGCGCTTCAACCGACGTCACTGTCGCCGAGGTGCTTTGGAACGCCGCCAGTTGATTGTCGCCTTCCTGGCGTGAGACCGCGCCGTGATCCACCAGCACCTTGTAGCGGTCCCAAGTGACGCGGGCAAGTTCCATCTTGGCGCGAGCGTCCCCAAGGTCTGCCTTGGCCTGGTCGAGCTGCTTTTCCGCTTGGGCGAGGGTGGCGCGGGCCTGTTGCACCTGCTGGTCCAGCTCAGGCGCCTCAATCTCGGCCAGCAACTGGCCCTCGCGAACCCGGTCTCCGATGTCAATGTAGCGTCGCCGGACGTAACCGGACGCGCGGGCATAGATGTAGGCTTCAGTCACCGGCGTGATGTTGCCGGGAAGCGTCAACTCGGAGGTGGCTGCCGCGCGCCGAACCCTTGCAACACTCACCATGGGAAGAGTGTCTTCCGCGGTGTGCGCCACCGCCTCCACCACGCGCTGCCGCTGCAGATAATGGCGATAGCCGAAAATGAACAGACCAACGAACGCGAGCACCATGAGGCTAATAACCAGGATGACGCGCCGCGGCGACGAAGCGCCGGGGTGCAAAGGGCCTTCCCCTAGTGTCGATCTATGCTGCTCGGACGATGTTTCCTGCTCGTATGTTTCCATTTTCCTCATCCAAGCTGCGGGCCTGGCTCGCCCGCGTGCGATTCTTGCTCGAACTGGCGATCCAGGTTTGCCGGCGGCTTCTTACGGAGATAGCTATAAACTACCGGAACAAAGAACAAGGTGGTGAACGTGGCCATAATGAGGCCGCCGATCACCGCACGGCCGAGCGGCGCATTCTGTTCCCCGCCCTCGCCGAGCGCGAAAGCCATCGGCAGCATGCCTATGATCATTGCCAGCGCCGTCATCAGCACCGGGCGCAGGCGGGTAAAGCCCGCCAGCAACGCAGATTCGCGGGCGCCGGCTCCTGCTTCCAAGCGATGGTCATTGGCGAATACTACCAGCAGAATGCTGTTTGCCGTCGCCACGCCGATCGACATGATGCAACCCATCAGGGATGGAACGCTCAGCGTCGTCTCGGTGAGGAACAACATCCAGAGGATGCCGGAGAGCGCACCGGGAACGGCCATCAAGATAATGAACGGGTCCAGCCAGGATTGGAAGTTCACCACCATCAGCAGGTACACCAGCAGGATCGCGAACAACAAGCCCAGACCGAGGCGCGCGAAGGAGGACTCCATCGTCTCCACTTGTCCACGTACCTTGATGAACGCGCCCTGCGGCAACTTCGGTGTGACTTCCTTCACCACCCGATAGACTTCGGTGGCCACGCCTCCCAAGTCTCGGCGGTCGACGTTGGCATACACGTCGAAGACCGGCTGGACGTTGTAGTGATTGACAATTGCCATGGTGGCGGTGCGCTTCAGTTGTGCCAGATTCTGGAGCAACTGGGGCGCAGCGGTACCCGTGCCGGTGATCGGCGTGCGCTGCAAGGCGTCGAAGGAATTCACCCGGTACTGCGGCGTCTGCACTGTGATCTGATAACTCACGCCGTTGAGCGGATTCAGCCACTGGTTCGGCGCGACCTGGCCGCTGGAGCTGAGCGAGATGAGCATGCTGTTGGCGATGTCTCGCTGCGTGATGCCGGCCTGGCCCGCCTTTGTGCGGTCCACGTCTAGGCGCACCGTCGGGACGTTCATCTCCTGACGCAAGTGAACGTCGACCGCGCCCGGAATGTTCATCATCTTCCTTTGAATGAGCTTTGCGATCTCATAGTTCGCTTCCAAGTTGCGGCTCGTAACCTGAACGTCGATGGGCGCGGGAATGCCGAAGTTCAGGATCTGATTGGTGATGTTTGCCGCCTGGAAAAAGAAGGTTTCGTCGGGGAACATGCGGCTAAGTTCGTCGCGCAAGATACGCTGGTATTCCTGGGTTGGAGCGTGCTTCTCCGGGTTCAACGAGATTAAGATCTCGCCATCGGACGGACCGATGGTCGAAACATCACCGTAGGCGAGGTTTATGCCACCGATCGGTAGCCCGATATTGTCCAGAATCGTCTTCAGCTCGCCGGCGGGAATGACGCGGCGGATCTCCTGCTCCACTTGTGCGAAGACACGCTCGGTCTCCTCAATCCGCGTCCCTTCCGGTGCTCGGACGTGCAGCCGCATCTGGCCCGAGTCTACGTAAGGGAAGAAATCCCGTCCGATCAGAACCATCAGCGGCAGCGAGCAGGCGAAGTAGATCAGGAACAGGCCGAGAACGATGCCTCGGTGGCCCAGGCACCAGTCCAGGACGATGTGGTAGGTGTCGCGCAGGCGCTCGAACTGCCGGTGGAAGGCGTGATGCATGCGCCAGAAGACTCCCTTCACCGCAGCTTCGTGCCCTTCCTCGCCCTCCTGGTAGAGCTCTACCTCCGATGGGAGCATGTAATGCACCATCGTCGGCACCAGCGTCCGGCTCAGTAAATAGGAGGCGAGCATGGCAAACACCACCGCCATCGCCATGGGCGTGAATAGAAACCTGGCCGCACCGGTCAGCAGCAATACCGGCACGAAGACAATGCAGATGGCCAGCGTGGAGACCAATGCCGGCACTGCAATCTGTTCGGTGCCGTCAAGGATCGCTCGCATGAGCGGTTTCTTCATCGCCAGGTTGCGATGGATGTTCTCGATCGCTACCGTGGCGTCATCCACTAGAATGCCGACCGCCAGCGCCATTCCGCCGAGCGTCATCACGTTGATGGTTTGGCCGAGAGCGCTGAGAATCATCAGCGAGGTGAGGATCGAAAGCGGGATCGACACGCAGACGATCAGCGTGCTGCGCCAGCTCCCCAGGAACAGCAGGATCATCAGGCCCGTCAGCAAGGCGGCCATGACGCCCTCGCGCACCACGTCGTTGATCGCTGCCCGCACGAACAACGACTGGTCGAACAACTCGGCAACGTGCAGCTCCTTCGGCAGGCCCGATAGGATGCGTGGCAGCTCATTCTTGATGTCTCGGACAATGTCCAGCGTCGATGCGGCGCCGCTTTTGAGCACCGTGAGCAGCGCGGCCCGGCGGCCGTTCGTCCGCACAATGTTGGTCTGCACCGAGTAGCCGTCCCGGACCTGCGCGACGTCCTTGATATACACCGTGGCGCCGTTCACCGTCTTGATCGGCAGTTCGTTGATGCCTGCCACCGTGTCCGGACTGCTGTTCATGCGGACGAAGTACTCGCGGCCGCCGACCTTGGCCGTACCGGCAGGCAGGATCAGGCTTTGCAGGTTGATAGCTGTCGAGACGTCGGTCGCCGAAAGGCGCTTGGCGAACATGGCGTTCGGGTCCAGGTCCACCATGATCGCTCTCGGCTTGCCCCCGAACGGCAGCGGCACCGAGGCGCCCTGCACCGTAGCCAGCTGGGTCCGAATGAAATTCTGCGCGTAATCGAAGAGCTGCGGTTCGCCCAAGGTGTCGCTATAAACGCTGAGTTGCAGGATCGGGACGCTGGACGCATCGTACTTGATGATGTTGGGGGGGAAGATCCCCGGCGGCAGCGGCCGCAGGATGGTTTGTGAAATCGCCGTCATCTGAGCGATCGCCATCTCGATCTTCGCTGCGGGCTGAAAGAACACGCGAACCACGGACACACCATTGTACGACGTCGACTCCATGTGCTCGATGTCGTTCACAGTAGTCGTCATGGCGCGTTCGTCGACGGTCACCACCCGGTCCGCCATCTCCTGCGGTGAAAGACCGCTGTAGCTCCATACCACGCTCGCTACCGGGATGTTTATGTACGGGAAGATGTCCTTCGGTGTGCTGACAATGGCAATGCCGCCCAACACGGCGATCAGCACCGCCATCACGACAAACGTATATGGACGCCGTAAGGCGAGTCTAACGATCCACACAGATGCAGCCTCAATCTTGAATTGGCGCGCGTCGCAATTGGAGGAGGTTTACCACCTTCCAACTCTGAGCGGACACAGTAACACAATGCTCCTCAGTTCATCCAAATAATGAATTACGTTCTCTGCTCCTTGACGTTTCGAGTCCTCAATGAAGATGAGGACCAGCGAAGCCCAAAAACGCCCATTGACACAGGTGCAAGGGCCGGAAGATAAAGGACAGCACGATGACACAAAGGACGCGAAGCTGTTTCTGCGTCCTTTGTGTCATCGTGTTGTCCGTATGGGGAGGCCTCATGCAACGGCTTTTCATACTTGTGACAATACTGTGGACTGTGGCTATTGCCTGCAGCCTGCTGCTCGCTGAGGAAGCACCAACTTCCCATTGTCATGAACAGGCTCTGATGCCCGCTCGGAGGACAAGGTCAGCTTGCGATGGTGACCTACTTTTGGCCTGACAATGCTATGGTAAAGCTCATGGCGTCGCTCCAGGGGCCGTAGCCGCTGTCGTTCCAGGTCTGAATCCACCACCGGTAGGAACCGTTTGCCAGAGCGGTTACTGGGGTCACGAAACATGTTCCTGCGCCAGACGGGCATCCTGCCTGGGCCGCTGTGAACCAACGCTGAATCCTTAGCAAGCCGGTATTGTCGTCAATCGTTGTGATGGTGAATTTCGAAAGCACCCAGTGCTCGGAATAACCTCCAACTTCCAGATTCCAAATGTGGAAAGCTCTCTCCAAATCGGGATTCCCCACGCGTGAGGTCGCACCGGGGTAAACAACCAGGGCTTTGGGATTGTCTGCCGTTCCACTGGATCCCAGGTTGATGGCAGCACTGAAATCGGTTTCCATGGTCGCATCTACACCATCTCCAATATAGGCTATGTCTCCGGCGGCGATGGTCGCAACTGCTTTCGCAATTGATTTCCATGGCTGCGTCCAGCTTCCGTTCCCGCTATTGTCATCTCCTCTCGTTTTGACAAAGCAAATGTTTCCACTTCGAATGGTGTAAGAGAGTGAGTTGGATTGTCTGCCATTCACAGTCACAGAGATCTCACCTGCTCCATCCCGCGCAAGATGACTCACTTGGAACGAAATCATCTGCATCTTGTGATATGCGTGCATATTGGATGGCGCTGTCGCATCGCCCCAGTAGTAATAGGACGCTGCATCCGCTCCGTTGCAGACAACCTTGGAATCGCCTCGCGACGCACCAAGATTCACTCCCCAGATGGTAACAATCGCGCCATCCAGTCCTGCAACGCGGCCGGAGGAGGCGTCGCTATTGCCAAGCTTTGGTCCGCTTGTAATGTCAGAGAAATACAAAACCGGATCGGCGGTTTGCGCAGAGCATAATAGGATTCCATTTCCAATGAGCAGCCAGAACATCACTGACAGCTGCCTCAATAGTCTCTTTATGTTTATCATTGAAGTCTTCCATTGGTCAGTAGACATACAAGTGTTTCCATCGCGGCACCATTTGGTGAGCGAGGGAATGCGGGCGGAGGTAGAAGACGACAGGGCGGACCGATGCGCAAAAACTCTGTCCGCGACGCACGGGAAGGCTGTAGGGTGTGACTGAACACCATTCGCCCGGGTGAACAGTCGAAATAAGCCGCTTTTGAGAATCGTAGCATGGCCGCCTCTTCCCTCAGTGCGACACGCGCACGAAGTAGGTCCCAGAGGACTCGGCCGTTCCCACAACAATCACGACGCGGCCGCCCTCTCCAAGCCGATTGAGGGTCTCGGGAGTGATCGAATGCGTGTAGCCGTGGCTGTCATCGCAGGTGAAGGGCCGGTACAGGTCTCCTGCCGAATTGATGAGGAGGATGTGGTAGAAAGGCGGGGCAAACTCGTCGCTCCATGTGTGCTCCGAGCACGCGAAGCTGTCAAGGGTCACCTCGAAACTGCCCTTGTGCTTGTCGCTCAAGGGTATCTCATAATTCACGCCTTCGTAGCTCCAGTACCTCCTGCCGTTGCGCTCGACGTTCCAGATCCGTTCCTGTCCGGCCGTATCCGATCCCGAAAGCGTGAGGGTCCGGCTTCTTTCGCTACATCGCCCCAATAGGGCTGCCGGGAAGGCCCAGGCAGGCATCGCAAGCCAAGCCAACACCAAGCCCCATAACCAGGCAGTGGCGCGGACTCGCGTCCATTGGTGGTTGAGATGCTTGCCATTCGTCCCGAGGTCCACTTTGATCTTCATCTCGGTTCTCCTCTCCGCGCAAATCCTTTAAGCAGCATTCAATCGCGCTGTCATCCTTTAACGCGAGAAACCGAGTCGAAACTGGCTCACCTCTCGGAAAGAATTCGGCAGAGGGGCTGTAAGTGCACCTCATTAGCGGCGGCCGCGTTTGAGGGTGAGTGCAACCTGAGCGACGCGTTCTCCCAGGCGTCTTCCCTCCTCCAAATCTTTGCTGTCAAGCGGCAGCTTCCCATCGCCGGTCGTAGCGGTTGCGCCCAGCGCCTGTCCTTCACTGAGAACGATCATGCGGTTGCCGATCATCGCCGCGAGAATGGTTAGCAGCGTCACTTCCTTGCCGCTTGACACGTCGCCCGCTGTAACAAAGGCTGCGCCGACCTTGTCTCTCATCTGGAAATCGGGCGGCAGCACCTTGCATTCCGTGGTCCATCGATCAAAGAAGCTCTTCACCTCTCCCGCCATGTTCGACCAGTAGACAGGAGATCCGACGATCAAAGCATCCGCAGCGAGCAGTTCGGCACAATTTACCTCGGAGACGGTCTTCGTCATTGCTTCCGCGGCCTTTATTTTTTTCGCGCCTTCAGCCACGGCTTTTGCCAGGGCGGCTGTGTGACCGGTTTTTGAATAATAGACTACCAGGATCTTTATGGACTCCGGCTGCGCATTCACCTGCGCGGCCGCGGCCAGAAAGAGTGTGCATACAAGCAGTGTGGGTGCAGAACACTTATTGAATCTGCTCATCTCGTGTCCCTTTCGATGATTTTGCGGTTAATTCACAGGAGCCTAAACGACTTTAGTACTACCTCTGCAAATTCAGATTTATCCCTTCGCGAGACAATATCCAGATTAAGGGTCTGTCACGAAATAACGAGCCCACTTTGCTGCTGGCCTGCGGGCCGCAGCCCGAAGGGGCGCGGCGGCGGGCGGGCATCTGCTGCGTTGCCGCTCCTCGACGATGTGCATCGACATCGCCTGCGTCGCGGCGCCTTGCATCTGCCCGCCCGGCGCTCGCGCCGAAGTGGACCTGACATTTCGTGACAGACCCTAAGCTATACAAATACTAAAAAACTGAACATGTTCCACATTTCAAAGAAGGCTTATCTGGATTGAACCAAGGGCGTGCGCTTTGACTCAGAGACGATACTATTCCTCGGGCATGAAGTGGGAACCAATTATTGGATATTCGCGCAATTCCTCACGGCAACCATGTATTTGTTACCGGCACGACGGCCACGGATGAGCGCAGCGAGATCGTGGGTGCGGGTGACGCCTATGCGCAGACCGTTCAAGTGATCCGATACAAGTCCGTTCTGCGTCCCCTTTTTCTGCCGCTACCCATCAATGCGGAAAGGCGCCGTGAAGTGGCTCGCACCCCCCAAAAAAGTTCAGTTTGGCCGGAATCGGAAGTAGAATGGGGCCACTGTGAACGGTTCGCCACCGAAGGACGTAACCCAGCTGCTGATAGACTGGAACAACGGTAACCGCCAGGCCCCTGACGATCTGCTGCCGCTAGTCTACGACGAGCTGCGGCGCGTGGCGGCGCACTACCTGCAGCGGGAGCGGCCGGGTCACACGCTGCAGGGCACGGCGCTGGTTCACGAAGCCTACCTGCGGCTGATCGATCAGACGCGCGTGCGGTGGCAGAACCGTGCGCATTTCCTTGGAGTTGCCGCGCAGATGATCCGCCGCATCCTGGTCGATCATGCCCGCGCGAAACAGTCGGCCAAGCGCGGCAGGATCGCAATGAAGCTGTCGCTCGACGAATCGATCGAGGCGCCGGAGCGGGGCGAGGTGGACCTTGGGGCCCTGGACGATGCGCTGGAAGATCTGGGGAAGATCGATCCGCAGCAGGCGCGCATCGTCGAACTTCGATTCTTCACGGGCTTGTCGATCGAGGAGACGGCCGAAGCCCTCAGCATAAGCCCGGCAACGGTGAAGCGCGACTGGGTTGTCGCGCGGGCGTGGTTGTTCCGGGAACTGAGCGGGCGGGGATACACCGCTCCCTGAGGCAGCAAGGGGAGGGAGCATGTTACCTCCGGAGAAGTGGGCACGCATCAAGCAAATCTTCGAATCCGCGCTGGAAGCCGAACCCCAACGCCGGAGCCAGTTTCTTGCGGAAGCCTGCGCGGGCGATGAAGAGTTGCGCCGGGAGGTGGAGTCGCTGCTGGCCGCACACGAGGCTGCGGGCGATTTCATTGAGAGCCCGCCGGCCGAAGCATTCCAGGTAGCCAAGGGCCTGGAAGCGGCAGCGTCCGTACCGTGTGGACAAACCGACGCCGCAGAAGATAGCCGAAGCGGTGTGCGAGCAGGAGCCGGAGAAGCCGAGCACGGTGGTGACGCGTCCGAGGGGAGGGACAGCGAAAGAGGCTTTTCCCACGCACCGCCTGGAGACGGGTCTGGCGCGAAAGCTGCGGGGCGATCTCGACAATATCGTTCTGATGGCCTTGCGCAAGGAGCCGGAGCGCCGTTACGCGTCGGCGGAGGATTTGTCGGAGGACATCCGGCGGTACCTCGAGGGTTTGCCGGTCATGGCGCGAAGAGGGGCCCGGACCTACCGGCTGGGAAAGTTCCTGAGGCGGCACAAGGCTGCGGCGTTGGCTGCCGCGCTTGGGGTCGTGCTCCTGCTCGCTGCCGGCACGATGACAATGCGCTGGCTCGGGAAGGGCACGACAGCGGGCGGAGGGCCGGCTGCGGCGATCCGCTCGATCGCCGTTCTGCCGTTGGCCAACCTGTCGAGCGATCCGGAGCAGCAGTACTTCGCCGATGGGATGACAGAGGCGCTGATCACCGATCTGGCCCAGATTCAGGCTCTCCGGGTGATTAGCAGAACCTCGGCGATGCAGTACAAGGCGACGCTGAAGCGGCTTCCTGAGATTGCGTCGGAGTTAAAGGTGGAAGCTGTGGTGGAAGGTTCGGTGTTACGCTGGGGAGATCGAGTACGGATCAGCGTGCAGTTGATTCATGCGCCGACGGATCGTCACCTCTGGGCCAGGAGCTACGAGCGCGAGCTGCGCGACGTGCTGCAGTTGCAGGGGGAAGTAGCGCAAGCCATTGCCGGGGAGATCGAGGTCACGCTGAGCCCCGCCAATCAAGCGCGCAGGCGTAGAGTCGACCCCGAGGCGTACCAGCTTTATCTCCAGGGCCAGTATCACTGGTACAGAGCCAACCAGGAGAGCCTACAGAAAGCAATCCAGTTTTTTCAGAAGGCTATCGATACAGATCCGGCTTACGCGCTCGCTTACGCTGGACTAGCCAACTGCTACAGCTTTGGGGGGGTCAATTACTTTCCTCCCAGGGAGGCCTTTCCCCGCGCCAAGGCCGCGGCCATGAAGGCGTTGGAATTGGATGATACCCTTGCCGAAGCCTACATCTCTCTCGGCGGAATTCAACTCTTTTAGGACTGGGACTGGCCGGGTTGCAGGAAGAGCGTCGACCGTGGCCTTGAGCTCAACCCGAACTCTTTGAACGCCCACGTTCTTCATGCCTACTACCTGGATCTGATGGGACAGCAGGATGGCTCATTAGCCGAGATTAGACGGGCTCAGGAGCTTGACCCGCTGGCGCTGGTCATCAAGGTGGATATAGGCATCAGGCACTATTTCGCGCGCCGCTACGACCAGGCAATCGACGAATATAGATCCGTTTCGGAATTAGATTCGGACCCCTCATTTACTTCCTACTGGTTGTGGATGGCCTACGAGCAGAAGGGTGAATACGACAAAGCCCTTGCCGAGTTCAGAAAGCTGCTCCCGGTATCCTTCGTCGCAGATGGTGCCGCAAAGCTCAAGGGAAACCTCGGGAGGGAAGGCTACTGTGCCGTCATGCAGGACCAGCTCACAAGGATCCAGAAATTATCGGCGCGCGGCATTCTGTCGAGCATGGACATCGCCGCCGTTTACACCCTCCTCGGCGAAAAGGACCAAGCGTTTAAGTGGTTGGAAAACGCCTACCGGGAACGCACCAGCCGCCTGCCCTGTATCAAGATCGATCCCAGATTCGATCCTCTCCGCTCCGACCCTCGCTTTCAGGACTTGCTGCGCCGCATGAACCTTGCATGGTGACTCTGGGTCATGCCTGCAAAATCCATTTTCCACGAGTGGCGGCGTGTTTGCTCAGGGGCCGAGGGGTGAAGGGGCCCACTTGCCGCTCTCCCTTTCAACCTCCTGCCCCGCCTGGTGGAGGTTAGAGCCACGACAGCCGGGGAGCGGAATTACATCGTTTGCGCTGAATACCGCCTCGTCACGCTTTGGCGGTCCAGTCCTGCCACACGAGACCAGGCACGCGGGCGAATTTCGAGACATTCGCGGTCACAAGGATTGCTCTGGTCCTAAGTGCCTGGGCGGCGATCAACAGGTCGTAGGCTCCAATTGGCGTTCCCGCCGTTTCCAGCGCAGCGCGCAGCTCCCCGGCGGTCGCGGCATCTTCCTCTGCGAAGGAAACAATGGTAATGGCCCCCGAAAGGAAAACGCGGAGCCGCTCGGCGTTTTCGCGACGGCGCTCGCTGTGCGCGACGCCGTACCAAAGCTCGAAAAGTACGACCGCTGAGGTCGTGATCGATGCACCCCTGGACGCGACACGCCGCAACCGGCGACGCACTCCAGCGGGGTGGTCCTTGAGCAACGCGATAACGGCGTTGGTGTCGAGGAGGTAGGTCACTCGAACAGGTCCTCAGTTTCGGGCGTCGGCGCCTGACGGCGGCCATTTTCCATGAACGGCACCTTGGCGAATCGGTCCAACTCGGCGAACCATGCGTCCACATCCGTAACCATTGGCTCAAGCAGGATGCCGTTTTCGACGCGCCGCACGCGAACGCGATCCCCCCGCAGGCGAAATTCCAGAGGGAGGCGCACAGCCTGGCTGCGCCCATGCATGAAGATTTTCGCAACTCCTGTATTGGCCATGGCGACTTGATGACCGCTCCGATATACATCCATAATATATATCATGCTCGATGAATGCTTCAAGATTCGAATTGGCGCCCCGCTGGCCTTTGTCCGCGGATCATCGTCGAGCCGGATGCGTGAGCCCCCGAGGGAGTCAAGGCAGCGGATCTAGCGGGGTGCAAGTCCCCGCACCGTCAGTTACCTGTTTCGGACGGTTAGCATATCCGATGCATGCAGAGATACTAAGCATGTTCTGCTCGGATGTAAAAGTCACGGCTGCCCTGTGGGTAACACAGAGGTAGGAGCGACCGGGGTGGCGAGCAAACTTGGAGGCCTGAACGTCGTCGTATAGAAATGGTGACAGTCGCGAAATAGGGCCCGCCGGGAAGTTGCTTGGCGGACTTAGCGGGAAGCCGACCCATTCGCCCTTTGGGGAAGGCCGGAGAGGGCCAGGGAAGACAACAGGGAAAGCACCTGGCACACCGCCGCGATGTAAGGCCCAGGCATCCAAGGAAAGAACCGCAGAGATAACGTCGGGAAGGGCCGACACGCAGCAGGGGCTGGCCGCAACCTGCAAGGACTCTCTGACGGAGGTAAAACCAAGGGAGGAGAGAGCGTGAACGGTCTGGCGCATGAGCCCATAGGAGCGAGGACGGGAGGGTAATGCCTTTCGAAGTGCCGGGAAACGACACTCTGACGGCGATAACACCGGCGTCAGGCAAAGGGGCTCTGGGCGTTGGCGGCTTGTGGCAACGAGTAAATGCTCCGGCTCAGAACGGAGGATTTGTTTACTCGACAGCAGGCAGAGTCTGGCGACAAACCGGTTGGATTGGGTGAAGAGCATGGCCAGTGTGGTTTCATTCTTTCCAATTGTGGAAGGTCGCCAAGGAAAGCCAGCGCCTCGAACCGGACTCGGGAAAACCGACCGTCCGGGATCATCGGGGGGCCTGGGGAAACGTGACCATGGTGGAAATGTGAACCCAGCTCGCAACCGAAAGGACGATACTGGTAACCCTCCACCTACAGTGCGCGCGCCCCAGTTCTATCCCGACAAAGGTCTTTCTGTCGCCCCTGGGGCTCATCTTATTAATTCAAATATCCTGTGCGCCGGGCTGCGTTTCGCTTGCCCGAGGCCAGCTTGTGTCTCAGAGGCACAACGGTCGGTTTTTGTGCCTGGGATCTGCTCATAGCCGGCGGCGGAATGCCGGTTCCGCTGGCTCAATCCGCCGTCCAAGCCTGAATCGGATTGATCCGTCACCCGCCTTTACGTTCATCTACACCTTCAGCCCGCCGGACTTGGCCTTGTCGCACACCAAGGTCTGGTTGTGGTTGGGTAACCTGGTGCCCGCCTTCAGGTTCGTCTTCACCTTTAACCCGCCGGACTTGGCCTTGTCGCACACCAAGGTCTGGTTGTGGTTGGGTAACCTAGTGCCCGCCTTCAGGTTCGTCTTCACCTTCAACCCGCTGGATTTGGCCTTATCGCGCACCAGGGTCTGGTTGTGGTTGACTACCCTACCGCCTGCCGTCAAATTCGTTTTTATCTTCATGATCTTTCTCCTTTTTTTGCCTTCTACCCAATAACGCGGAATAGCCCGGCGAAAAGGCTCATCATGTTTCAATTCGGCGGTTTTTTTCTTTGGCTGGATTCCAGAGGACTCTGCCACGGATTTGACAAAATCTCGGAGGTCCGCCGCCCGGTTCGTACCAATGCGTCCAAACCAGGGCGGCTTTTGTTCACCGCATTTCCTGTTTCTCCGATGCGGCGCATCCATTACACTGGACCCGTGAACGCCGTCACCCGTGCAAAAGAGCTGATGAAAGCGGCCGCCGCACATGAGGCAGCGGGCCGGTACCGCGAGGCCGGGAAGCTGTGCCGCCGGGCCGTGTCTGTTCTGCAGCGTGCCGGAGCGGGGAAGACCGCTCGAAGGTGGCTGCTTCGATCACTCAATGCGCTCGCCTGTGTCCTCCAGGCCGAGGGGCGTCATGCCGAGACGGAACCGATCCTGAAGGAAGCCATAGCCGTGGCGGAAGAGGTGTTCGGGCCGGAACATCTCGAAGTCTCGACACCTCTCAACAACCTTGCCGTCTCGTTCAAGTACCTGGCCCGCTACTCCGAGGCAGGGCAGCTGTATCAGCGCGCTCTCTTGATAATCGAAAGAGCGCTCGGCCCAGATCACCCCGAAGTGGCAACGATTTTTCACAACCTGGGAGGCCTGGAGCACGCAGCGGGAAACTACGCCCGTGGGGAGCCGTTCGCGCGCCTGGCGGTAAGGATTCGTCGGCGGGCGCTGGGTCCAAACCATCCCGATGTCGCAGCGGATGTTGCCGCGCTCGCCGCGATTCTCGACCGCCAGAGCAAGTACGAGGAGGCCCGGCGGCTTTACCGCCGCGCGCTTGGGATCTTTGAGCGTGTCTACGGTCCCGAGCACTACGAGATCGCCGTCAACCTCAACAACCTCGCGGCCATCGATCAGGCGCAGGGCCGACACGAGGACGCCGAGCGGCTGTACCGGCGCGCCCTCACCATCAAAGAAAAGTGCCTTGGCCCCGATCACCCGGATGTGGCCTTTAGCCTCAACAATCTGGCCGTTCTGTTGAAGTCCCGCAGGCGGTACCTCGAGGCGGAGCCGCTCTACCGGCGGGCGATTGAGCTTTTCGAACGCGCGTGCGGTCCGGAACACCCCAATGTCGCAGCTTGCCTCGAGAACTATGGCCGGCTGCTCCGCCGGATGAAACGTCCGGCCGAAGCCCGGGAGTGCGAGCAAAGGGCGGCGAAAATCTTCGCAAAGGTGGAGACGCTCGGCGAGCACGCCCCGGCGGTAACAGCCACAATCAACCAGCGCTTCGCGCCCTTCCGTCTTTCGGTCCGGCCTTCGGCAATTCACCGGTGGGGTGTCTTCGCCGACGAGTCGATCCCCGCCGGCCGGAAGGTGATCGAGTATACCGGCGAGCGGATCAGCCGGCGAGAAGCCGGCCGCCGGGCCGCCGGCTCTCTATCCTACCTCTTCGCGCTGAACGAATCCTGGTGGGTGGACGGCGCCGTCGGGGGGAGCGGGGCGGAGTACATCAACCACTCCTGCGATCCGAATCTGCGCGCGCAGCCGGCCCGTGGTCACGTCCTATACGTGAGCAAGCGCAGAATCGAGGCAGGCGAAGAACTGACCGTGGACTATCAGTTCTTGCCGGATGACAGGAAGATCGCCTGCCAATGCGGCGCCTCCAACTGCCGGGGAACCATCAACCTCAGCGCCGAACAGTGGGCCCGGCTGCGGCAGTTCAAGACATCGTCGATGAGTTCGGAGAGCACAGGCGGGCGGTCCATGTAAAGGATGGCGGGCGTGCCGGACGCAGTCAGTCTCATGATCGCCTCAAGTAGCTTTGCATTTTCAGCCGCACCTTGATAAGCGCCACGGTCGCGGCGATGTTGGCGGTTGGCCTGGGACTTTTCGGATGTGCTATATTGAAACGCCGTGGAACGAAATGTAGATCAAGTTGCAGCCCGCGTAGCCGAGCTGCGCAAGGAAATCGAGTATCACAACTACCGCTACTACGTCGACAACGATCCCGTTATCAGCGACGCCGAGTACGACCGCCTGTTCCGTGAGCTCCTCGAACTCGAGAAGGAGTACCCGGAGCTTACCTCTCCTGATTCTCCAAGTCAGCGCGTGGGAGCGGAACCGCAGGAGAAATTCAGGAAGGTCCAGCATCGGCGTCCCATGCTGAGCCTCGCGAATGCATTCGACGAGGAGGAGTTGCGCGCCTTCAACAAGCGGATCCGCAATTTTCTTGAAGTGGACGATATCGACTTCGTGACCGAGCTTAAGATCGACGGCTGTGCGGTCACACTCAACTATGAAAATGGTGTGCTGGTGCGCGGTGCGACGCGCGGCAACGGCCTGGTCGGAGAGGACATCACTCCCAATCTGAAAACAATCCGTGTCGTACCCCTTCGTCTCCACGACGAGCCAATTCCGAAAATCGTCGAAGTGCGCGGCGAGGCCTATCTTCCGATTTCCGCCTTCAACAAGGTTAACGAGGAGCGTGAGGCCGCGGGAGAAACGCCTTTTGCCAATCCGCGGAATGCCGCTGCCGGAGCGCTGCGCCAGCTCGATCCGCGCATGACGGCCGAGAGGCCGCTCTCATTCTTCAGCTACTCTCTTGGTTATCGCGAAGGCGCGGAGTTCAAAACGCAGCTCGAAGTGCTGGAGCAGCTCAAATGCTGGGGATTTCCTGTAAATCCGCATTATCGCCACCGCAACACGATCGAAGAGGTCGCCAGGTTCTGCAGCGATTGGCAGGGGAAGCGCGATACCTTGGACTATGAGATCGATGGCGTTGTTATTAAGGTCAACAGACTGGATTACCAGGAGCGTCTGGGCGCCGTCAGCCGCGACCCGCGCTGGGCGGTCGCCTACAAGTTCCCGGGACAGCTGGCTACGACGCGTCTGGTGAAGATCGACATCAATGTTGGGCGTACGGGGGCTCTGAATCCCTATGCCATCCTCGAACCGGTCCAGCTTGCGGGTGTCACGATCCGGACCGCGACGCTGCACAACGAAGACGACATCCGCCGCAAAGACATACGCGAGGGGGATTCTGTCATCGTCAAGCGCGCCGGTGACGTGATTCCTCAGATCATCGGTCCTGTGCGCGAGAAGCGCACGGGGTCCGAGCGGGAGTTTCGCAATCCCACGGAGTGTCCGGTCTGCCACGCGCCGGTCGCGCGCGAAGAAGGCGAGGCTATGGCTTATTGCACGAACCGCCAGTGCCCCGCGCAGAGGCTCGAGTCGCTGAAACACTTCGTCGGGCAGAGCGCCATGGACATCCGGGGCCTCGGGCCGCAGACGCTTGAAAAGATGATCGACCTCAAACTCATCGAGGATGCGGCCGGGCTCTACTCCTTGACGGCCGACCAGATCGCGCGCTTGCCGAACTTCAAGGAGAAGTCGATCAACAACCTCCTCAGAAGCATCGGGCAGAGCAAGGCGCAGCCCTTCGCGCGGGTGCTTTTCGCACTGGGGATCCGGCACGTCGGCGAGAGTATTGCCGAGTTGTTGGCCAATGGATTCGGATGCATCGAGGCGCTTGCGACTGCCTCGGAGGAGGAGATCTCCGCGATTCAAGGGATCGGGCCGGAGATTGCGCACAGCGTGCGGACTTACCTGGATGTGGAAGAGAACCGGAATCTGATCGATAAACTTAAAGGAGCGGGGCTCCAGTTCCGCAGCGCAGAAGCGCCGGCCAGGGCCGCCGGAGCACTTTTCAACAAGACCTTCGTAATTACGGGAACCCTGCCCACCTTGAGCCGCAAGGACGCCACGGACCTCATCGAAGCCCACGGCGGCAAAGTCATTTCCTCGATCTCGTCCAAGACCAGCTACCTCGTGGTGGGAGAGAATCCGGGGTCCAAGCTGCAAAAGGCGCAGGAGCTTGGAGTCCCACAGATCAACGAAGAGCAGCTGAGAGCGATGGCTGCCGGGAATTGAGCACTGGTCTTGAACTCAGACTTGAATTGGTCAGTGAAAATGATGCACCCCAATGGGGTGTAGGCGAGTAGTCGGGGAGCGAAGAGAGTGTCTCGGAACCAGCTTTGAGGTTCAGTGAGGACGGGCTTCAGCCCGTCCGAGTAACTTCATGAGTCAGGATAACCATTTAGTTCGGGTCGTTCTTGACGTTGTGGGGGCACGGGCTAAAGCCCGCCCCCACAAAATGCTTGCTTTGGAGTTCTAAAGGGGCGAAAGATCAGTCATCGTGGTACCAAATCCTATGGAACGAGAATTTATCGGCAGGACATTCGACGACTTCTTGTTCAGGCCTCAGCGAGGCGTGGTGAGCAGCCGGAGCATCGTCGACCTGACGGGCCGTCTGTCTAATCACCATGAGATCTCGCTGCCCATTGTCTCGGCCAATATGGACAGCGTGACGGGCTCGGCCATGGCTAAGACTGTCGCTCTTGAAGGCGGCGTCGGCATCATCCACCGCGCAATGTCCATTATGGAGCAGGCGCGGGAAGTCACGCAGGTGAAGCGCAGCCACAGTTACATCGTGGAAAAGCCTCTTTGCCTTCAGCGCGGCGCCACAGTGCGCGAAGCCCGTCTCTTCACACGGAAGCACAATATTACCGGGATTCTCATCGAGGAGCGCCCGGGGAGCTACCAGTTGGCGGGGCTGCTCTCCAACCGGGATATGCCTTGGTCGGAGGGAATGGAAGAGCGTCGCGTCGAAGAGTTCATGACTCCTGCAGATCGGCTTGTTACTGCTGAGCCGGACATCAGCGTGACGGAGGCGGAGCGGATTCTGTTCGAGAAGCGCATTGAGAAACTACCGCTCGTGAACCGGGACGGGATAATCCAAGGCTTGATCACCAAGAAGGATCTGATCCTCAGTCGCCAGCGGCCATACTCGTCCAAAGATAAGAAGGGCCGCCTGCTGGTCGGTGCGGCTATCGGCGCCCGCGGCGACTATCTCGAAAGGGCGGACGAACTGATAAAGGCAGGAGCGGATATTCTTGTCGTCGACATTGCGCATGGCCATTCCGATGTGATGAAAAAAGCCGTGGGATCTTTCCGGAAACACATCGGCGACGCCGAGCTCATCTGTGGAAACGTGGGCACGGCGGAAGGCGCGCTTTTTCTGAAAGAGCTCGGCGTGGATGGTATCAAGGTGGGCATAGGTCCGGGACGCGGTTGCCGAACGCGGCTTGAAACCGGTGCCGGCGTGCCTCAGCTTCAGGCGATTCGCGAAGTCTGGCATGCGGTCAACGACTCGATTCCTATAATTGCCGATGGCGGCGTCAGGAATGACAAGGACATATTCTTGGCGATCGCCTGTGGTGCTTCCGCCGTCATGCTGGGCGGCATGCTGTCGGGTACGGATGAGGCTCCCGGGCACGTGATCATCGATCCTGCGACCGGGCAGAAGCAGAAGCTTTATCGAGGCATGACTTCACCGCAGGCGGTTCTCGAGGCACTCTACGACGCCGAGCAGGAGGAAAACGCCGAGGACGCGCTCTCCACTCCCGCTGAAGGCCAGGAAATGCAGGTGCCTTACAAGGGCAGCGTGATCGACGTGCTGCAGCGGATACGCGGACATCTTGCTTCTGCGGTCAGCTACGCAGGCGGGGGCACGCTTCGGGAAGTGCGGGCAAGGATCGTGCCGCATCCTCTTCGATACCTCATTCCCCTTTCGGAAAGCTCCTATCGCGAATCTTACGAAAGGTAAACTACAGAGACACTGAGATCACAGGGAGACCGCTCTTTTCACCTACGTCAGCATGCGCCAGTCTGAGCGCTGCGCCGTGGAATAACCGCAGCTAGCTGCATGCTGCCTATCTTTGACGTCAATGCGGGGCTTGTCCGAGGACTTCGAGTTCGCGAATATAGGTTTCACAGAGGGCGACATCTTCCAGTCTTTTAATGCCCTTCTCCTCGCGCCAGTCCGCGATAGGTGAAGCCAGGACTCCTGCTGGGCGGCTAGCAAGGCAACGGATCATTTCGTTGGGAAATCCGAGTTCGCCCGCGGGCCGGTCGTAGCAATCCTCTGACTCCTTCCAGGCCGAGCGGCGAAGTTCTTCCAGTTCACGAAACATCGTTTCCTTCCACAGGAGGAACAGTCCGACATTGGACTCCCCGAATTCCGGCGCTTGTACCCTCTCGAGATGCGTTTCCTGCGCCGCGCACACGCGCCCAGCTTCATCACGATACACGGGAGCATACGGCCTGATCATTGTCGTGGTAGGAAAGACCATTGAATACTCTGGAAAGAGCTCAGCCAACTTGAGGGACAGGGACACTGTTTCGGTTCGAATAACGGGCTGCGTTCCCCAGACTACGAGCGCGCGCCCGTGGAAGTCCCGCATCGCCTCGCGGGCGCAGAGGACTGCGTCGCCCGTCCCCAGCGCCCTGGTCTGGAACACCCACGACACGCTCTCGCCCCTGAGAGCATCACGAAGCGCCGCTTCAGTTTCGGGTGACACGATCATCACGATCGGCCGCGAGGGGTTGCAGGCCTGTTTTACCGTTTGGAAGACTCGTACCACAGTGGGTATTCCGAGCACCTCCGCGAGGGGTTTGGATCGCTCAAGACCGCTGGCCCTCGCCCTCTTTCCCTCTCCGGCAGCGACGATGATTGGCCAGACTTCAAACCCCTGACGATCGGTAGAGAGTCGGCCGAGCAGGTCTCGCATCCGGGAGCGAGTTTGGTCCGCTTCGCGCCATCTTTCATTGAAGCTCTCGATCTGCGTCCGAACGGCTTCTTCCATGCCGAGGGCCGAAAGTCCTGCGCCTGGGGTGGAGATCATGACGGAGCCATTGCGATCGGCATCGCGCCCTCGTGGTCCGTAAAAGTGCTCGCGGACGCGAGCGATGAGGGCAAGGACACGATCTTCGGTGGTGAGCGCAAGAATGTTGCCGCCAAAACCGCCGCCCATCAGCCGCGCACCGTAGACTGCAGGATCCGAGGTGATGATTCCGACAAGTTCCTCCACTTCGGGAGTGCAAACTTCATAGAGATCCCGCAGGCTCTGATGTGAGGCATTCAGCAGTCCCCCTATGCGGCGCATGGCGGAATCCGCCGCTGAAGCGAGCGAAGCGGCAGCTTGCAGCTCATCCCTTGCTTCAATCACGCGGCGAACTTCTCCTAGATGATGCCGTGCCCTGTCGCGCACGCGCAGAGGATTTCGCTTCCGCTCTCGAACGAGAGCGGGAAAGGCGCGCTCGCAGGCGGAGAATGCGTCCGAATAGCGGGGTTCCATTTCCGAGAGCGTGATCGTCTCGGGCAGGCTCTCCAAAAGCCGTTCGACATCATCCAGTGCAGCATACGATTCGGCGTGCAGTTCTTTCTGAGCTGCTTCCCAGCTTTCGTGAAGAGACGGTTCGCATACGGCCCAGTCCCGCAGCAAGGCGGGGATCCATATGCGCGCCACTGCGGCGCGTTCGTTGTACTCCAGCATGACTTCTTTGCTTTTATCGGCTGGGTGCGAAAAGAAGGTCAGCCAGCAATAGGGCTGCCCCGGCAGCGGTGCCAGTCTGCACCTTCCGTCCGCATAGGATATGTGTAGGGCGTTCATCTCGTGCGAGAGGCAGATGGTGAGGTGATCCATGGTCCCGCCTCTGGTGCCCACATACCATTCGGCTTTGGCCGAATCCAGAGCCAATTCGCCTGGAGTGCAGGGAATCCGATTTGCGCGGAGAAACGCAGCCCCGGCAAGCACAGTCAGTGCCGAGGAGGAGGAAGCTCCTCCCGCCGGCGGCACAGACGAATCGACCATGAAGTCAATTCCCTCGCCGATCCGGCCTCCGTGCTTCAAGCGCGCGAAGCAGGTCGCGCCCTTTACGTAATTGCTCCAGTGAGGAGTTGGTGCCGCACGCGAAAAGAGGAAGCGCTCCCAATCTCTGTCAGTGATTTCGGAGCTTCCTGCGAAGTCATCATCGAGATCAAAACTGAAAGGCTCGAAGTGCTGCAGAGTCGAGCGGCCGCGAACCCGGCTGTTCCCGGACGGGCGGTAAAGGAAGATCATGTCGTGCTCGCGGCTGCCGAACGTGAGTGATGCTGTGGGCAGATAACTCACGTAGTCAACGTGCTCGCCCAAAACGTTGATTCTTGCCGGGGCTCGAAGCAAGCCTACTGGGCCATCGCCGTACGCTTCCCTGAAAAGTGCGCAGTGGTTGCGGAGGCTCATCAGCTTACTCCGCAGGAGATCTCCGGGCCCATAAACCTGCTCAAAATGGGAGAGGAGCAAGGAGTCCAAGGAAGTGAGTTCGCCCGTATCCTTATGAATGAGTCTAGCCAATAGAGAATCGAGCCGGGAAGCAATCATCAGAACATCACCGCCGAGATGCAGAGAAAGTGCGGCCCTCGAGATCAACGAGATGCATCTTCATCCGGGTGCTTCTTCTGCTCTAAGAGGCGGGCAAACATCTCGTGCAGATCGTGTCCTCCCCGCAGTGTTACGACAAGGGTTACAAATGCGAAGCATAGCCCCGCAACCAGTACGCTAATAGTCCAGAAGATTCGCCAGAAAAGCATCGATTCTCCTCTCAGCGCAGGGCGGTTTCCGGCGCCGTGCGGCCGGCAGAAGCCTGCCCTCGGCCCGCAAAGGAACCTGCCAGGAGTCCCACTGCGGCCAGACCGAAGGCGCAGAAACCGGTCACGTTCTCGCCCCAGTGCAGGAAAAAGTATGGAATGATGGCTCCGACGGCACCCAATGACATTGCCGCATATCCCCCCGCGATGCTCGCGCGCCTCCAGTAGAGCCCGCCGATCACGCAAACGAAGGCGCCGGCCAGGAAGATCGTTGCTGTGATGTTGAGGTAAAGGTAAACGGCCCCGGGGAGCTTATAGTATAGGCCCCAGAACATGACGAAGAGGCTTACGAACAGATTGGCCAAGCGGTTCACAAGGATCTGTCTCTTGGAACTGAGCGGCCCTTTGCCCGCAGCGCGCCGCAACGGCAGAATGATGTCCTGGGAAATGATCGAGCTCCATCCGAGGAGATAGGAGCTGTTGACGGACATGGTTGCGGCCAGCATCCCTGCTACGACAATACCTCGGATGCCGGGTCCGAGTATCTGCGCGAGCATCGCAGGCATGGCCTCCAGAGGCTGCAGGGCGCGCCCGCCGACTACGGGAACGGGAACGCCGTCGCCGCCGATCTGCCCCGTGCCGTAAAGAGTCAGCGCCGCGATGCCCCATAGCATCGGCATCATGCCTCGGCCTAGGAAAATGAAGCCGGTCCATGTCATCACCTTCTTGGAAAGCTTCGGGCTCTTCATTGAAAAAACCCGCATTGCCGTGGTCTGCCAGCAGGTATGAATCGCAAACCACAGCAGCGTCTGCCAGACCAGGAAGGTGAGGCCCAGGCGCGGATTGAGAAACGGATCGAAACCCGCACCTCCCATGGTGGAAGAGATCTTGTCGATGATGTTGGTCCAGCCGGCGTGATAGACCGCGTAAATCGTGACGAGAATTGTCGCGATGGACAGCAGGACGTACTGAATGAAGTCCGTGATGACGACCGAAACCATTCCACCCAGAACCGTGTATATCAGTTCGAGCAGCAGGATGACAGTCATGACTGCGACCAGGTGGCGCGCGTCGATGCCGCTGACAATCGTCAGGAATTGACCTTCCACCTTGAGAAAAACCCCCATGTTCAGGATCCCTCCCAAGGCCACGAGAACCCCCGTCAGCACCCGGAGGCCGCGGCTGTACTTGACTTCAAAATACTCGGGCACGGTCATCAGTTTCAGCTCGCGAAACCGGCTGATGATGAGGCCCGTGCGGCCGACAATGATCATGACCAGGCCTGAAATTGCGGCGGCGGCGAAGGCCGCGAAGCCGGCCTTGTAGCCAAACTCGGCGTAGTACATGAAAGTGATCGTGCCGATTTCCGTGGCTGCCAACGTCGCGATGCCGACGTAAAGACCCAGCTCCCGGCCTGCAACCAGGTAGTGGGAAACGTTGCCCACGTAACGGCGGCCGAGGATTCCTATCGTCAGAGAGGCGATAAGGTAACCCGCCACGATAGCCCAATCCACAGGTGCGAAGTTCATGGAGTTGGAGTGTACCACAGAGACCTAGCGCGGCCTACCGGCCGCAACCGAAACGGTGGCAAGCAATCAGTCTGGAGAGACTCTTGACTGTGGTTTCAAGCAGGCAGCAGGCAGATGGCAGCAGGCAGTATCTAACCCAGATGTTTTTTTCTTTCCGTGCTTTTACTGCTTGCTGCCTACTGCTTTCTGCCTGCTTCTCTCCAATTATGTTTTCTAAAGGCGACCAGAATCGTTTCCTGGAAGCGAAGGCATCACGGCTTAGTAGCACAGAGATCACTGAGAATACGATCTCTGTGACCTCTGTGTCTCTGTGGTGTATCATCGGACAATGATCAACAATCTTAAAACTCGGCTTATCTTTCTGGTTTGCGTAACCGTATCCCTGGCATCGGTTGCCGCCGCGCAGGCGACAGGCCCTTCGGTTCGAGTTTGGGCGGCGCCGCTTATCATCCCGACATATGAATTGGGACCACCGGATCCCAATCCTGCTTTGTTAAACTCTCAAAGCTCTCGGCCGGTGTATCCCTATCCGAGGCTCGACGACATTACGGACAATCGAGTTCAGAAGTCCTACAAGGCGGTTTATCTTGAAAACGAGTTTCTGCGCGTTACTGTTCTTCCCGAGCTCGGGGGGCATCTCTACGCCATTTACGACCGGACGGCCAAGCGTGACGTCCTGTATACCAACCATGTTGTGAAGTACGGCATGGTCGGAATACGCGGAGCGTGGGTTTCGGGAGGCATCGAATGGAATTTCCCCGACGGGCACACCGTTACAACAGTTTCTCCCATCGACTACACGACACGTCGCGAAGCTGACGGCAGCGCCGTCATCATTGTGGGTGACACCGAGCGCATTCAGCGCATGCAGTGGGCCGTCGCGATCCGCCTCCGGCCAGGAAGAAAGGTTGTCGAGACAGAGGTGACCCTGAATAACCGACGCGAGGTGCCGGGACGTTATTGGTATTGGGCCACTGCCGCGGCTTCCGCCACTAATGATCTGCGTTTCGTCTACCCGATGCGCGAGGCCTACCCGCACACTTTCTGGCCGGTGTTTTCCTTCCCGAGGCAGAAGGGTGTGGATCTGGGAACTTACCGCGAGGTTCCCAACGCACTTTCGCTGTTTGCCCGCAATTCCAAACGGGACTTCTTCGGCGTCTATTATGAGAAGTCCGACTGGGGCATTGTCCACGTTGCAGATCACAGGGGGCTTGCCGGCAAAAAGACCTGGACCTGGGGCACAGATCCCAGCGGAAATATTTGGGTAGAAAAGCTGACCGAAAAGGACGGCCAGTATGTCGAGTTTCAGGCGGGCCGTTTCGAGACCCAGATGGAACACGAGCTCATCGCTCCCCATCGTGTGGAGCACTTCGTCGAATACTGGTATCCGGTACAGCGGCTGGGAGGGCCGTACGACGAGGCAAATCCATTTGGCGCGCTCAGGCTTTCCGTCGGGACCCGCCGTGCGCGCATCTCGATCAACGCCACTTCGCGCTTTGAAGGCGCTCGCCTGACAATCGAGCAGGATGGAAAGATCCTCTATGGTGAGCTGATTTCCCTATTTCCGGACCAACCGTTCACAACCGGCATTGATCTGCCAAAGATGGTTGACGCTCAGCCCGTGACGGTGCGGGTCATGTCCCCGGAGGGGTGGGAGATCATCTCCTATCGAACGGACATGCCGGTGGACGGCAATCCAGATTTCAAGCCGGCGGAGCGGCCCGTCCTCGATCCCGAGGTGGCCGCAAGCGCCGAGAGGGCCTATCTGCGGGGCCTTGCATTTGACAAGAAGAGCGACGAGCGGAACGCGCGGGCGGCATATGAGGAGTCCCTGAAGTACGATCCGGGATACTCTGCTGCGCGCCTGGCCCTGGGAATCTCGTTCTATAGAAGCGGCCAATATGAAACGGCCGCAGAACATCTCACGGCTGCTCTGCGCCGCAACACGGATTGCACGGAAGCGCACTATTATCTCGGCCAGGTGAAGAGATTCCAGGGACGGACTGGAGAGGCCGTGGACCACCTGACGTGGGTGGCGCGCTCCGGCGGCTACGAATCCCTTGCCCGCTATCAACTGGGGACCCTGGCGCTGACCTCCGGGAATCTGGCAGAGGCGCTGGATCAACTCACGCGCGCTGGCCTGCTCGAGCCGCGCGACATCAAAGCGCGTGCGACCCTCGCGCTGGCGGACCGGCTTGCGGGACGCCTGGACGATGCTCGAGCTCAGATCGATACGGTTGTTCGGGACATGCCGCTGGACTACTTTGCACTCAGCGAGCAGTACGCAATTTCCAAGGCGTCCGGCAACAACGATGCGGCTTCCCGGGCTGAGCAAGAGCTATGGAGGTTGCTATCTCGAGAACCAGACTCAATACTGGAACTGGTCTTTGATTACGCAAATCTGGGGCGAACGGAAGAGTGCCGGAGCCTGCTGCAAACAGCTCTTCAGCGCGCCTCAGCAGCGCACGCTCCGGTTTATCCGATGCTCCATTATGCCCTTGGCTACTTCCTGGAGAAGAGCGGAGACAAGAAGACCGCTTTGGAGCAGTACGCACTGGGGGCCAGGGGAAATGCTGTCTATGTGTTCCCGCACCGGGTAGAGGAGATTGACATCCTGCGCGCAGCCGTAGCGGCGAATCCGGCAGACGGCCGCGCTACTTATTACCTTGGGAATGCTCTGGCATCCAAGAACCGAGATCTTGAAGCACTTCAAGCCTGGCGCGCGTCCGTCAAGTTGGACAGCTCGAACCCCACTTGCCGGCGCAATCTGGCCCTGGCCCTGTGGCGCGTGGAAGGAAAGAAGGAAGAAGCCGCCTCGACCTATGCACTGGCCATCGAGCTTGCGCCCAACGACCCTCATCTGTACACCGAACTGGACGGCCTTCTGAAAGAAATGGGCGCGACGGACCGGCGCATCCGCCTGCTGGAGGGAGTGCCGCCGGCATTGAGAACCCGCTCGTCCATCGTGCAGGCACTTTCCGCGGCCTATGCGGACGCCGGACGCTTCGCCGATGCTGTGGCCCTTCTGGAACGCTCGACCATCACTTCGGGCGAGGGTGAGTTCACTGCGCTGGCCATTTATCGCCTTGCCTGCCTGGGCATCGCGCAGAAGTACCAGCAGGAAGGAAAGCATGTGGAAGCCGCTGCGGAATACCTGAAGGCAACCCAGTATCCGGCCAAGTTCGGTGTGGGCCGGTCTTCCACGGAGTCACATGCGCGCGAATATGTGGCAGCGGCAAGGGAACTCGAGGCCGCCGGCCAGAAAGAGGGTGCCGAGAGCCTGTGGCGGCGTGCCGCGGATGAGCCTCTGGGATCGCATATCCTGCCTTACGAACCCTGGTCCGAGCATTACTACTTCAAAGCCGAGGCCCTTCAACGCGTCGGCCGAGCGGATGAGGCTCGCGCATTGTTGAACCGTCTCGCCGCCTTGGTGGATGATCGCCGCATGCTTGAAGCGGAGTCCAATCCACCAGAAGGTACCCTCCGCTTCGTGCTTGCTGGGCTTGCCCTGAAGGCCCTTGGGCGTGGAGAGGAAGCGCGTACTGTCTTTGAGCGGGTACTCAAGATGGATCCCGGCAATGAACGCGCAAAGTCCGGGCTGGCCGAGCCTGCAAAGGGGCCGGCAAAAAACTGACGATTTACGATTTACGATTGAACACCTCTGTTAATCGTCAATCGCAAACTAAAACAAAGAAGCTGATAGTTACTCCTGGGAGGAAATACATGAGATATATTCGATTTGCCGCCTTCATCGTGCTATGCCTATCCCTATCCGTGCCTTCAATGGCTCAAGGGCCGAAGAAGAAGAGACTGCTTGCAGTCGGAATGTCAGCCGGCTGGGAGCACGAATCTGTCTCGGACGCACTTGTGACCATGTATGAGCTCGGAAAAGAATCGGGTCTCTGGGAGACCTGGGTTCGCACCGATACGACCTCCATCACGAAGAAGAAGTTGGCTGGCAATGCCAAAAACCTGGACTACTTCGACGCAGTCTTCTTCATGACGACGGGCGAGCTGCCCATGGATGAGCAGCAAAAGGGCGACCTGATATCATTCGTCAAAGATGAGGGAAAGGGATTTCTCGGTGCCCATAACGCAACTGACACATTTTACAAGTGGCCGCAATACGGTGAGATGATCGGCGGTTACTTTGATGGCCATCCCTGGAATCAGTTTCTCGCGACAATTGTCGTCGAAGACCAGAGTTTCCCCGCCACCCGGCACTTCCCGAAGAGCTTCCAGATCATGGACGAGATTTACCAGACGAAGGACCTTTCCCGGGATCGGGTTCGGGTATTGATGAGCCTAGAGATGAGCAAGATGGACATGTCGGCAAAAGGGGTGCATTCCAAGGACATTCCGATTACCTGGGTTCACGAGTACGGCAAAGGCAGGGTTTTCTATAGCGGCCTTGGACACCGCCCCGAAGTCTGGGAGCGCAAGGATGTCCGTCAGATGTGGCTCGAGGCGGTGAAGTGGACAATGGGCCTTACCCAGGGCGACGCTAGACCAGTCCGCTGAAAAAAAGCTCGCGAATGATGAGGCCCGCGTGAAGCAGTGTTCATCCGTGTCCTATAAGTCCGTCTGTACGAGGCCACCGCCTTTAGGCGGTTGAGTATTCACTGGTTCATAGCACAGTGACAAGGTACGTCGGTGAGTTCTGGTCTCCGCAGGAGACAAAGTACTCGACGAAGGCTGCCCCGGCTTGAAACGGTCCGAGCGTCGCCTCGTGGGTCTTTCTCGCCAGCGACTTTGCCGGCGTCTTGACCCATTCCGCCGATCCCCGGACACGCGTGTGAAGTTGAACCTTGCCGGCACCAGTGCAAACGATGGTCAGGCGAACCCGCTCGTTCTTTGATAGCAGGCTCGGACGAGTGGGAACGAACAGGCGCGCCTTGGCCTGCGGATCGGGAAGGGTTACCTGCTTGAAGAGGTTCTCCGTATCCGGGGGCAGCGGATTCAGGTACTCCTTCATGGACAGGCGCAGCCGGATCAGCGCAAGCCGGACGAACTTGTTGTGCATCGAGGCCAGCGTGCCGAGATCGTTGCGCGTGGCAACAATGCTTTGGAGGATGAGAAAAATAAGTTGATAAACTACGTGTCGCTCCTATACATTGTAGTTCATGCTCAAACCAGGCATTCTTGAAGCATTGCGGGCCCGATGGAAGTCGCTTGCTCCGATTCTCGACGAACG
>Ga0315279_10001106_pt1 | contig 46190 bp, 42 predicted proteins | sample YL17G06_20_MG_FD_203694 | JGI IMG/M metagenome (GOLD analysis project Ga0315279, IMG submission 203694) | Sediment microbial communities from Yellowstone Lake, YNP, Wyoming, USA - YL17G06_20 | ecosystem: Environmental > Aquatic > Freshwater > Lake > Sediment | place: USA: Wyoming | collected...
CGGACTAAATCTGTAGTACCTAAATAGATCCTTGACATTGTGATGCAACGTCAAGGATCATCCCCCGCTATGCGTACGGGTTATTTAGTGAAATCCCCCGAAGGGGGATGAAACTTTTCCTTGACATAAGTTCTAGTTGATTTAAAATAAAAAGAGAATAGAAATGGGATTTACGGAACAGGAGGCAGAAAAATGATTACCGAGATAGGTATAGTAGCGGGTGACATATGGCATTTTCTCGATGAACACGGAGAAGTAACGCTGTCTGTTCTTGTTAAAGGTATTGATAGGCCACGGGATAATATACTCATGAGTTTAGGTTGGCTTGCCCGCGAAGGCCATGTTATCCTGCAGCAAATCGGCGGGGATTACAAAATAAGCTTAAAAAGTAATGTTTAAGATCAGATTTAACAAGAAAATCGCTTTCAGCAATAACTCTAATCTACGATTTTCAGCCTGCCCTGGCTTAGTATTCTGGCAGGCCAGGGTGGTTAGGAGGAGGTTTTTTATTTTCTCAAACCATAAAAAAGGGGTGGTATTATTAATCGTTTTGGGCACGCTTTTAGTAGTAGCAAGCCTAGTTGCTGTTATATTGAGCCTTATCTTAAGCCACGCCCGGCACACCCACCATCAAACAAGCCGCATACAGGCTTATTATGCTGCACAAGCAGGAATGAATTTAGCTTTGGAGCAATTAAGAGTTGGACCACCTACAGGTTGGACTACTGGTACATATCATCTCTGTAAGTCTGGCTGTAGTTCCCCTGATATCAATGACTGGGATATCCCATATCCTGTCACGATTACCATATATGGTCTGGGAACTTCCATTGATGGAGTTGGCCGCAGAATCACTATTACTACCACTTACACATACACACCTTAATTCCCTACTAAAAATCTATACATTCGCGGCCTAAAACATTGTCCTTTAGGCAAAAATAAACATAAGGCCGCAAAGTATTCCGCCCATAGGAACTCTCCGGGCTTTAGCCCGGATGGGCTCCATTATAATCTAAGTAAGTCTATTATAAAGTTGTATGTCTTCATTTAAGTGAGCATATAAGTTATGGAGCATTCATTAAAGATGCAAAAGCGACATAACTTATATATGCGAACTTACCCTTGACATTTCGTCTCTGAGTAGTAACCTCAAAATGTCAAGGGTCAAATTCAGACATACAACTTACGTCATTTCATTCCGTAAGTTGTGTCTTCATTTGAGTAAGTCTAAGTAAGTATATATAAAAAAACACTTGACAAAACATATGTTTTATGTTCTAATTAACTTTACCGTTGAATATAAGGAAACAGGTAAAATTTGTTAGATTTGATAAGATTATCTTTAAATATTGTGTAAGAGTAAATTCATATGGTGGGAAGATTAATTGATATCAATGAATTGGCTGATTATCTAAGACTGAAAAAACAGACTATTTATAATTGGTTGCACCAGAGAAAGATTTCAGGTATCAAGGTAGGAGGTGTCTGGAGGTTTGACCGCCGCGATATTGATTCCTGGCTAAAAAGCAGAAGGCGCCTTTCTAAAACTCCGGGAGAAAACCAATGAATCCCGCACCTTCAATATGTTCAAAAAATTACTTAGGAAATATTAAGCAAATATTAAATAAGTATAACATTGGAATAATTGGATACATAAAAAAACTGAATAAAGGAGAAGGTGCGGGATGAATACATTGGGCGTATATTTTGGTCCGCAATTAATCAGTATTGTTGAAACTAAAGGTAGCAAGCCCATAAATTATATCCAGGTCTCGCAGTCCTCAATCCGCGAATTATTGGAAGAAAAAGTGCCTATTCCTGTAAAACTAACTGTTTTGCTTAAAGATGAGTTAGTGAAAAACAATATTGAGGCCAATGAGGCTACCGTTAGTATTTCAGGTAGGGATTTAATTGTCCGTACCTTTGAAATGCCTATTCTGCCACGCCAAGAATTAGATACCGCTGTAAATTTTGAGGTCAAAAAATACATCCCCTTTAAAATTGAGGATTTAATTTCAGATTTTCAGTACAAATTAGATAAAACCATCCAGAAAACGCGCGTTTTATTTGTGGGAATTAAGAAAGAAGTGCTGGATAACTATCTTAATATTCTTAGCCAATTAGGCATTAAAATAAAATCAATAGAATACTCTGCTTTTAGCATTTTAAGATTACTTAAATTAGCCGATATTAAAGAAAAAGGCATTATAGCGGTTGTTAATATTGATATCACAAAAGATGATGAGGCCAATTTTGTTGTTTTGGACGATGGGTTCCCCTTATTTAGCCGCGATATAAGCTTAATAGGCGGGTATGAAGAAGTTGCAAAGGAAGAGGAAGCGCAATCCAGTATAGTTTCAGAGAAATTAAAAAGAGAAATCCAGATATCTTTAGGTTATTACGATCGTAAATTCCCCGGCAAGAATATTAGCAAAATATTTTTTATTACGAACCCAAACTATCGGGCTGATTTAGATGGATTTATCAAGGATTTAGGTTTAGGTATCCACTTTATTGATATTAACAAGTATATAGATAGGCCTATTCCCTTTTCGTTGGCTTTTGTTAAAGGTTACAGCAGTTCTTTATCCAAGATTAATATAGGGGTAAAGATAAATCTATTGTTGGCGAAAGAAAGAGTTACAAAAAAGACAGCCCAAGAGGCGTTAACGTCGTTATCTTGGGTTATGTGCTTCAAATCGGATGTTATAGTAGTGGTAGTATGTTTTTTGATATTTATTGTGATTTTCCTATCCGGTATATATCGGGCATTACCTTTGCAAAAAGAACTGAATAATATAATAAATATACGCCCAGCGACTTCTACTATATCAGGAGAACTTAGTTTTGAAGAACTTCGCAATATAAATTCTAATTACAAGATAAAAGCAGAGGCTATGGATAACCTTATAAAGGAGCGATTATACCTGACGCCGTTGCTTGACGCTATACCACGTGTTGCACCAAAAGGCATACGGTTAGTAAACCTGTCTTTTAAAGAAGCAGAAGACAAAATAGAACTTATCTTAGAAGGCACCGCTTATTTAGGCAACAGCGAGAAAGAGTTAGAACTGGTCAATACATTCCTCTCGCGTTTAAAAGAAAATTCAACGCTTACTAAATATTTTAAAGAGATGTCCGTTGTTTCTACGGGAAATAAACAAATCGAGAAAATAACTATAACTAATTTTATAATCTCTTGCCAAGATTATAAGAAAGGCAAAGTAATAAAATGAGAATGGGATATTCCAGAGAAAAATTAATGAATTTGTTTCTTAAAGGCAGAAAAAGGGTTTTAAGTATCGGAATAATCCTATTTACCCTAATCATTACTTTAATTATTTATAGAGTCCAAATCAAAAAGATTGAATTACTCCATGTTAATAAAGATTCGGAACTAAAAAAGAATGAGGTATTAAAGGAAATTAGCCGATCAGAGAAAACAATCAAATTATATAAAAATATTTTCAGCAAAAAAGATGCATCTTCAGTTATGAATACGATCAGCAATATTGCGAGAGACTCTAATGTTAGGCTGATTTCGATTAGACCGGGTAACGAAGAAAATCAGCCTTTGTATATCAAATGCCCTTTTATTTTAGTTATTGACGCCGATAATTACCACGCTATAGGCAAATTTATAAGTTCGATAGAAAATCAGTCCGACATCTATTTCGTTGATGCAATAAGCATAAGGTCGCAAGAAGAAAGCCAAATACCGGATAAAGAATTAACTGGAGTGTCTAAACCGACAAATAAACTCATTGTTAATTTAATATTAAGCATAATTGCATTTAAAGGTTAGTAATGACAAGACCGAATAAGCGAGCACTAGTTATTCTATTTATGGCTTTGGCTATCGGAAGCCAAACCATGGTCTCCCGACCTATGGCTTTGGCTATATGGAAAGCCAAACCATTGCCTTACCGGCTTATCAGTTTTATTAGTATGGTTATTTCTCCTAAAACGGCCAAGGCAGCAGAAACAATGGCTCCAGAGGGCTCCAAAGGAGCCAATAAAATAGAATATAAATCAGAAGACTTAAGAGATCCTTTTCAAGAAGAGAAGATAGAAATAGAAGAACAGCCGCAGGTGCAGATTGAAACAGAGCCGTTAACGGGCTTCCAGGTACAAGGAATAGTTTGGGGAGGCGGTTTTCCACAGGCAATTATTAATAATAAGGTTGTGAGAGTGGGAGATACAATAGAAGAAGTGCGGATTACAGATATCAATAAGAGCGGCGTAACTGTATTTTCTGGGAACCGGCAGTATAATTTATCAACATCTTCACCGGTTAGTTCAGAGGGCCTTAGATAGGGCCAACCACAGGGCCAACAGGGCTTTAATAAGAATAATCCATTAAGGAGGTAAATATGAATAAGAATTTCAAGAAAATCGCCTTCGGCGATAGCCTTAAGATGAGATTTTCAGCCTGCCCTGGCTTAGTATTCTGGCAGGCCAGGGTGGTTAGGAAAGTGCTTTATACTTTCCTACACCATAAAGTATTTATATTTTTTTTCATCCTTTGCTTATTACCCCTAAAATTACCTGCTGCGGACCAATCATCTTTTGGTGACTCTAAGATAACCATATCTATGGATTTTCAGGATGCCAACCTGAAAGATGTGGTAAAAATATTTTCCATCCAGTCAGGCCTGAACTTTATTGCTTCGGAAGCAGTGCAGGACAGAAAGATAACCCTGTTTTTAGACAAAGTTCCCATAAAAGAAGCGATGGATAAATTATTTAAGGCGAATAATCTGGCTTACGAATTGGACGAGGAGGCAAAAATTTTTATTGTCAAAGACTGGGGTAAGCCTGAAATCGATACAATTACCAAGGTATTTTATCTTAAGTATGCCACTGTTTCATCTTCTTCTATAAAAGAAGAGATGTATAATCAGGTAAGTTCTGTTGGAACAACCAGTGGCGGTGGCTCTACAGGGTCAAGCACAAGCGGAGAAAGCGGTAAATGGACATCAGAAAAAGATGTAGGCATTACCAATGCAGTAAAGAAGAATCTCTCTGCACAGGGCTCTATAATCGAAGATTATCGCACAAATAGCCTTATTGTTACAGATATGCCTAACCGCATGCCTGTTATTGAAAAATTAATCGCATCTCTGGATCTGCCTGCGCCTCAGGTAATGCTTGAGGTAGAGATGTTAGATGTAAGTAAAAACATAGTGGACAAAATAGGGTTAGAGTTCGGACAAAATCCTTTTACTTTCGTTGTGCCTGGAAACCGACACGTAGAAAGTTTTATAGGTGACATGACTAAGAGAAGTTTAAGCATACCCGGTGCAGCAGGCGCAATAATTTTTGGACATACCTACGCTGAAGTCTTAGATTTTTTACGCACACAGACAGATACAAAAACCTTGGCCCGGCCACGATTGCTTACTTTGAATAACGAGCCAGCTGAAATTATGATTACCACTGACGAGGTTATTGGAGAAACGGTAAATTATGATGACCAGGGAAACATAATCTCGCGTACTGCTGAAAGGAAAACGACTGGTGTTTCCTTGCGGGTAACTCCCCAGATTAATCTTGAGACAGGTGAGATTACCATGTTTCTCTACCCCTCTATTAAAGAGGCAGCGACTAGTGCTTTTAGTGCAAATTATAGAGACCCGGAAGAGAGAGGAACAAAATCATTGGTGAAGGTAAAAGACGGTGAAACAGTGATTTTGGGAGGCTTAATCCGCAATGAATTTTACCAAACCATTACTAAGTTACCTATTTTAGGAGATATTCCCTTTATAGGAGCTTTATTTAGACATAAAAATAAAACCAAAGATAGACAGCGTGAATTAATCGTTTTTATTACACCCCATATAGTAAAAGATACAAATGTAGAGTTCGCTCAGGCAAAAAAAACGAGTCTTCTGACAAAAGAGCAGATTACGGTTTCACCATCTGGACGTCAGTTAGCTATAGATGCAAGCCTTAATAGCTTTGAGAAAGTCAAGTAAAAGTTTCATCCCCCTTCGGGGGATTTCACTAAATAACCCGTACGCATAGCGGGGGATGAAACTTTTACTTGATTCTAAAGGCAATGTGCCGAAGAATCTAAGATAATTTCAAGTAAAACATATGTTCCCTAGAGAAAAATATCTCAGATTAGGCGAACTCCTTCTTAAAGAAGGTATTATTACTCAAGCCCAGTTAGAAAAAGCGCTCAATATTCAGAGGCAGGAAGGCGGTCGTTTAGGCGAGATACTTGTTAAATTGGGCGTACTTAAAGAGGATCAGGTAGTAGCAATTTTGGGCAAGCAGCTGAATATTCCTTATTTTAATCTGGGTACTGAGTTAAAACCGGCAGCAGACCAAAGCTTAGAGCAACTCATTCCTAAAGCTTTTGCACTTAGAAATACCGTGCTTCCTTTATCGCGCACTTTAAGATCGCTGACAGTGGCGATGTCTGATCCGTTAGACCTTATCCTCATTGACAATTTAAGAAAAGTGACGGGTTGCGAAATAAATCCGGTAATCGCCACAAGGTCTGATATTAGCAAGGCAGTTGAAAATTTCTATGGCAAATCTAAAATGTTCGAGGAAGCAGTTGAGGCTTCTTACGAAAATATTTCTGCTATTTCCGATTTTGAGGAGACAGAAGTTGCTGACCAGGAATTGAGTCTTGATAAGCTTATTGCCCGGGCTGAAGAGGCACCGGTGGTTAAACTGGTGGATTTGATTATTCGCCAGGCTATCGACGAACGCGCTTCGGATATTCACATTGAGCCATTTAAGGATAGGATATCATTAAGATATCGTATTGATGGCAAATTATACGAAATACCGCCGCCTGCCAAACAATTGCATCTGCCGATTATTTCCCGTATAAAGATATTGAGCAAATTAGACATTGCTGAGAAGCGTCTTCCGCAGGACGGAGCGTTCTTGGTAAAGTTAGAAAACCGGCCTATAGACATAAGAGTATCTACAATTCCTACCATATATGGCGAGAAAATAGTCATGAGAATACTTGATAGAAGCGTTGTGGTCTTAGATCTAGATCGGCTCGGTTTTGAAGCTAAACAACTTGAGCAGATTCGCCACGCTATAAATATGCCTTACGGCCAGGTGCTATTAACAGGGCCCACGGGTAGCGGAAAGACAACCACATTATACGCCATATTAAACGAGATAAAGAGTCCCACAAAAAATATCATTACGGTTGAGGACCCTGTTGAATACAAATTAGACAGCGTTAATCAAGTTCAGGTAAAACCGGATATAGGGCTTACTTTTGCTAATGCCCTGCGCAGTTTCCTAAGACAAGACCCGGATATAATGTTAGTAGGTGAGATAAGAGATTTAGAGACTGCGCAAATTTGTATTCGCGCGGCCTTAACCGGCCATTTAGTATTTAGTACATTACATACTAACGATGCACCCTCGGCAGTAAGCCGTCTTATTGATATCGGCATTGAGCCCTATATGGTTGCGCCTTCATTATTAGTGGTTGTCGCACAGCGCCTGCTTAGGAAATTATGCCCTGATTGTAAGGAGGCGTATGAACCCACTGCTGAACAAACAGGGGCAGTCAAAATTAAAGCGGATTTAATCTACAGGCCGAAAGGTTGCGCTAAATGTGGCCAGCTTGGTTATCGGGGAAGGATTTGCATTGCCGAGGTTATGGTAATAAATGAACAGATACGCGATTTGATTAGTCAGGGAGCTTCATTTCAAAAGATAAGGGATGCTGCTAAAGAAAGCGGCATGAGCACGCTTTATGAGTCGGGATTGAGAAAAGTTGAAGACGGAGTCACCTCCTTAGAAGAAGCGCTTTCGGTCACCATAGGAGCAGAGTAATGCCAAAATTTGCTTATATAGCCAGAGATAGCAAAGGCACAAAGGTTACGGGTTCCGAAGAAGCTCCTTCCCAGGACGAATTAATCAGCCGGCTTCAGTTAAAAAATTTGGTGGTAGTAAATATTATTCCTGAACTTAAAAAAGAGGCTGTTGCCGTTATGCTTCAGGCATCAGGCAGACAAAGAAGATATCGGCATTATGGCGTTAGTGGCGATGATTTAGTAATTTTCTCCCGGCAATTAGCTACTCTATTAGGTGCAGGGGTCACTATTTTAAAAAGTTTGGATATAATCTCCAAGCAGGTATACAGCCGTAAATTTTATAATGTTTTGATAGAATTACAGAGGCACATGGAGGCGGGCTTAACTTTACATGATGCCATGTCTAAGCATCCAGAGGTATTTTCCGAGCTGTGGAGTAATTTAGTAGAGAGCGGCGAGGCAAGTGGAAATTTGGCAGTGATTTTAAACCGCTTGGCCAGTTACCTGGAAAGGAGAGCAGCATTTAAAAGAAAAATCATATCTAGCCTTATATATCCTATTATTCTAATGATTGTCGGCTTAGGCGCCCTTCTCTTTTTAACCATAAAGATAATTCCTACTTTTGCTGAATTATTTAAAGGATTCAATGTAAAGTTGCCTTTTCTTACGCAGATGCTTATCAAAGTAAGTTATTTTATCAGAAAAGGTATTTTTGGTATAATAGGTATGATTATTGTGCTGTTTTTTATATTGAGAAGATATATTAAGACAAAAGCAGGCAGAAGAAGATTTGAGCAGTTACAATTTAATTTACCCTTGTTCGGTGAATTCTTTCGTTCTTTGGTCGTCGAAAGGTTTTCTTCAGAGATATCTACATTAATTGAGAGCGGCGTTCCCCTTTTATATTCGCTGGAAATAACCGAACACAGTGTAAGCAATTCCGTTATGGCGGATATTGTTAGAAAAATCAAAGAAGATGTGCGTCAAGGCAAACCCTTAAATAGCAGTTTAGATAAGAGCAAATTTTTTGAACCCATGGTCATACAAATGGTGGCGATTGGAGAAGAAATCGGCGAATTACCCCAGATGTTTAAGCGCATAAATACGTTCTATGAAGAATACACCGAGACATTCTTAGCGCGATTTACTTCTATGTTTGAACCGATTATGCTTATATTTATGGGTATAGTTATTGGTGTGTTGGTAGTGGGTATGTTTTTACCGATATTTCAGATAGCCTCCATTAGCGGCGGATAGCATAGGAAATTATATTAGATTTGGACTGCACCCCCTAAAACTGTAATTTTGTATTGCAGACAGAGGGGTTCAGTCCAATTCTTCGGCACATTGCCTTTAGAATCTTAGATTCTTCGGCACATTGCCTTTAGAATCTTAGATTCTTCGGCACATTGCCGAAGAATCAAGAAAAGGTTTCATTAATGAAACTTTTTCTTGACTAAACTTATTGATTATGTTATATTTAAGTTCCATTTTTAATAATTCTTAATAAGAGGAATCCTTTAAAGATTGTAGCGGTCTTCATAGCCTAAAGGGATAGAAATTAGTTTATAGGTGAGAGCTTTCATTTGTATCTAAACTGTTGCGCAAGGAGGTAAGCGATGAAAATCAAATTATTGAAAACCGGACTGATAATATTTTTGAGTATTAATCTTATGGGATGTACATTTATCTTTCAGAAAGGGAGACGTTCGGATGCGCAAAAGATTGAAGAATTGTCTCAACAATTGGATGAATTGAACCAGGCAAAGAGGCTTCTTGAAAATACACTTAGCAAAGAAATCCAAGATAAGCAAGTAAAATTAGAGATGATGGAAAAGGGCTTGGTTATTACGGTAGTAGGTGATGTCTTATTTGATTCGGGTAAAGCCAAGATAAGACCGCAGAGCTTTTCTATATTGGATAAGGTTACTGACGTCCTAAAAGAGAATGTGCCACAGTTAAATGTAGGGATAGAAGGCCATACGGATAATCTGCCTATTAAATTTTCAAGCTGGAAATCAAATTGGGAGTTGTCCGCTGCGCGCGCCCTGAGTGTCCTGCATTATCTGGTTGAGGAAAAGAATATTTCTCCTGAGCGCGTATCAGCCATTGGTTATGGCGAATACAGGTCGGTTGCTTCTAACAGTACTAAAGAAGGCCGTCAGCTGAACCGTCGCGTTGAGATTGTTATTTTACCTCAATTTACCAAAACAAAAGAAACAGAAGAAACCGGCCTTAAGGAACCGGCAGAGAATTTAAAATAAATATTTTTTGTTCTGGTGTAGGAAAGTATAAAACTTTCCTAACCACTGAAACTTCGCGAGGAAGAGTCTTGAGTTCGCCAACGAAGTTGGCGAACGAAGTTTCTTGTGAAAATCTTATATAATTTTAATAATCGGGGGCATTATGGAGGAAAATATAAAAAACAGGGTCATCTTAATATTAGCAATATTGACTATAATATTTCTTATGGGAGCAATTCGTTCCTGTGGCGCGGGGGAAAAACTTAAAACGACTTTAATTGAACTGGATAAAGAAAAAGCCATCAGCTGGGATTCGGAACAGAAAATGAATGAACTTAAGAAAGAAAAAGCGGCTCTGGCAAAGGAATTAGAAGACACAAAAGCTGAAAATGAAACTACCAAAAAGGCTTTACTGCAGGAGCAGCTAGTAAGCCAGAGCTTAAAAGAAGAATTGCAGAAGGTAACTAAACTTAAAGAGACGTTAGAAGACGACTTAAAAGACGCCTTAGTTAAAGGTAAATCTAAATCTGCTAAATAACGCTAAGTTTTTAATGGTATAGGAAAGTATAAAACACTTTCCTATACCACTGCCACTGAAAATCGCATTTAAGTTATCCTAAAAAGGATAGACCTTCCTAAATTCTTTAAAGGAAGGGTCTAATCGCGAAGCGATTTTCTTGCAAGCAAATCAACAAAGTCGAAAAAATGAAGTAAAGGAGGCAAACAAAAATAAACCTTTATAGAAAAGGGGATAGATTGTCCCCTTTTTTATTAAGTGAGGACATAAGTTATGGAATCTGCTATTAAAATGTAAACGACATAACTTATAAGTCCGAACTTACCCTTGACATTTTTTGAGTTAAGGGTAAGTTTCGAAATCAACCCATATTTCAAAAAATGTCGAGGGTTAAATTCGCAGACGCTTCGCTACAACTTACGTCGCTGCCGCTTCCGTAAGTTACGTGCTCATTAAAGGAGGTATGTATGGCTATATTACGCAAGATAAAAGAGAAATTAATAAAGATAGTGCAAAAAAAGAAAAAAACCCCGCCACAAACATTGGCGGGTTCGCCAAGAATTTTGGCGAAAAGAATAGCTAAAGGCTTACCAGGGAAAACAAAAAGAGAAAAGAGTCCTACGGCTGAGAAAGAAGAAATTCTTGGCCAACAGGAGACGGCAATAGGCAAGACAAAGTTCTATACAGTTGAGGCGCCCAGGATGCCGCGCGTGATGCCGCAAGAATTACCCGAACAATATGGCCGGGATAAGATTGTATTGCAGGTACGCGACCCCTGGTGGGTACATGCTTATTGGGAGATAAGCGGCTCAACTTACGAAAAATTGAAGAACGAACTTAAAGATGAATTTTATAGAGCAAAGCGGATACTTCGCGTATACGATGTAAGCCAGATTATATTCGATGGCAAGAACGCCCATCGCTTTTTTGATATTCAGATAAATGAAGGCACCAGTAACTGGTATATTGATTGTGCCGGGCCGGGCAGGTCTTGGTGTGTAGATTTAGGGCTCTTGTTAACCGAAGGTAGGTTTATAATGGTAGCGCGTTCAAATACAGTGTGTACCCCTATCGAAGGCCCATCGTGGATTACCGATGAGGAGTGGATGATTCCGGAAGATATGTTTGCCCGGCTTTACGGTATGGGTTTTGGGTTGGGTAGGAGTTCACCGGTAGGAAAAGCCTGGCAGGAGAGGATAAAAAGAGAACTTTTTTCCGGGGTTCTTGCTTCTGGGGGGATTACTTCTTTAGCGAGCCCGGTCAAGAAAGTTCCCGGCGAAAGAAAGTTTTGGCTGGTGGTAAACACTGAATTGATTGTTTATGGTGCAACTGAACCGGATGCAAAGGTTTATGTTCAAGATAGACAGATAAATTTAAGACACGATGGGACTTTTACGATGCGTTTTGCCCTTCCTAATGGCAAACAAGTCATTCCCGTTAAAGCAATAGCCTCTGACAACAAAGAAGAACGCACGATTACTCCGATAGTAACCAAAGAAACCAAATAAGTGAGGACATAACTTATGGAGCGTAAGCGAACATAAGTTATGTGTCCGAACTTATCCCCACTTCTTGCTTTCGCAAGAAAGCAGGGGGGATTAAATTCGTCCTTCGCTTTGCTCAGGACTCGATGGACGATTCTGAACGAAGTGAAGAATCTCGCGCATACAACTTACTCACACTATAGCGTGTTCGTAAGTTGTGCGCTCATTTAATATGTATAAAGGTTATTTATGTTTGATTTTGCACGGTCATCTTCCATATGTGCGGCATCCTGAACATGAAGATTTCCTGGAAGAGGATTGGCTCTATGAAGCCATAACCGAGACCTACATTCCTTTAATTTTGACTCTAGAGAGGTTATTAAACGATAATATCGATTTTCGCCTGACAATGTCTTTAAGCCCCACGCTGATATCTATGCTTACCGACGGACTCCTGCAGGATAGATACTCGCGGCATATAAATAGACTTATCGAATTAGCACATAAAGAAGTGGAGAGGACGCGTTGGCAGCCAGAATTACAACATTTGGCAATAATGTATCTCAATAATTTTTGTAAAGCACGTGATACCTTTGAAAGGTTTAATCACAATCTTACTACTCCTTTTAAAAACTTCCAGGATCAAGGCAAGCTGGAAATTATTACCTGTGCTGCAACTCACGGCTTTTTTCCTTTAATGGATATCTGTAGAGAGTCAATCAGGGCGCAGGTTCAGGTTGCAGTTAGTCATTATGAGACTGTATTCGGCAGGAAACCCAAAGGAATATGGCTTCCTGAATGTGGATATCAGCCTGGCCACGATGAGATTTTAAAGGAAGCGGGCTTGCGTTATTTTTTTAGTGACGCTCATGGTGTGTTACATGGCTCACCCAGACCAAAATACGGTATCTTTGCACCTGTTTATTGCCGCGGGACAGGCGTTGCCTGTTTTGGTCGTGACTTAGAATCATCTAAACAGGTTTGGTCATCTATTGATGGTTATCCCGGAGATTATTATTATCGGGAGTTCTATCGCGATATCGGTTTTGATTTAGAGTATGAATATATAAGACCTTACATTCATCCTGATGGCGTAAGAATAAATACAGGCATAAAGTATTATCGTATTACAGGCAGTGAAAACAAGGAACCTTATAATCCTCATCTGGCAGGAGAGAAGGCTAGTGAACACGCAGGCAATTTTATGTTTAACCGTGAAAAACAAATTGATTATCTTTATGGCTTTATGCAGAAGAAACCCATTATTGTTTCTCCATATGATGCTGAGTTATTCGGCCATTGGTGGTATGAAGGGCCGCTGTGGCTTGAGTTCTTAATACGCAAGGTAATCTTTGACCAAAAAACCATCCGTCTTATTACTCCTGGTGAATATCTATTGGAGAATCCGCGCAATCAGGTAATCACACCTTCTTTATCCAGTTGGGGTTGGAAGGGCTATAGCGAAATGTGGCTGCAAGGGCCGAATGACTGGATTTATCGGCACCTGCACACTGCATCTGGCAGGATGACAGAGTTAGCAAAAAGTTCCCCTCATACAGACGGTGTTTTAAGAAGGGCATTGAAGCAGGCGTTGCGGGAATTGCTTCTTGCCCAAAGTTCGGATTGGGCGTTTATTATGGGTACAGGCACACACACCTCTTATGCCACCCGTCGCACCAAAGAGCATCTTTTAAGATTCACGCGTCTATACGAAGACATAAAATCAAACTCTATTGATGAAAATTGGCTCTGTGATATTGAATATAAGGATAATATATTTCCGGATATAGATTATAGGGTACACCAGTAACAGGTGATAGGTGTTAGGTTTTAGGTTATTGGTAGGACAATTTTACACCAAACACCAAACACCTAACACCAAACACCTAATATGATTGATAAGAATAACATTCCTAAACATGTCGCCATAATCATGGATGGCAATGGCCGCTGGGCAAAGGAGCGAGGCCTTGCGCGTAGCGCCGGCCACCGCGCAGGCATTGATAGGGTGAAAGAAGTTATAAAGGCGGCGTCTGAATTAGGGATTAAAGTGGTGACACTCTTTGCTTTTTCTACTGAGAATTGGGCGAGGCCCAAGAAAGAAGTAGGCCTGCTTATGCGTGCATTAAATAATTTTTTAGACCGTCAAATTAATGAATTAGATAAAAATAATATCAGGCTTATGGTTATTGGCCAAGATAAGCCCATACCGCAATACCTTCTCGCTAAGATTAAAAAAGCGAAAGAGAGGACTAAGGATAATACCGGCCTTGTTTTTGTCCTGGCTTTGAATTATGGTTCAAGGCAGGAGATAGTAGATGCAGTGAAGAAATTTACCAATGCAGTTATTAAAGGCGAAGCTGATTTAGAAGACTTAGATACGGAAAATTTTAGTAGTTATCTTTATACTGCAGGTTTGCCTGCCCCGGATCTTTTAATCCGTACCAGCGGCCAGATGCGCATAAGCAATTTTTTACTCTGGCAGCTTTCTTATACAGAACTATATTTTCCTAAAAAATATTGGCCTGATTTCGGAAAGGAAGATTTAGAGAAGGCGATAGATATTTATCAGAAGAGAAAACGTAGATTCGGCAGGGTGGGGAGGATAGATGCTAATAAAGAGAATAATTAGTTCAATCATACTCCTTTGTGTTCTGGCCATAACCATATCCGTTGATTGGCTCTTTGGTTTATTGGTAACTGCCTTTACTATTGTCGGGCTTTACGAGTTTTTCACTATGCTGGAGAATAAAGGGATAAATATATATAAATATTTCGGCATTGCCATGGGTGCCATAATGCCGTTTTCTATAGTATTCCGTTTTGAGCTTACGAGAAACTGGGAACTCCTCTTTATCGTCTTGGCATTACTATTTTTAATCATTATGCAGTTCAGGCGCCGGGAAAATTCCGGCGTTATTATAGACATCTCCACAACCATATTCGGTATCCTTTATATTTCCTGGTTCTTAAGTTTTTTAATCAAGATAAGATATCTTAGCGGCGGCATCGGACTGCTCCTTGCAGTAATATTTATTACAAAATTAGGCGATATCGGCGCTTATTTTATCGGTACGCGTTTTGGTAAAACCCCCTTGATACCACGCATCAGCCCCAAGAAATCTATAGAAGGAGCAGTAGGCGGATTAATATTTAGCGTCTTAGGCGCATTCATAAGCAAGCCGTTTTTTTCCGCTTTTAGCGGGATCCCGCCTTGGCGGGAGAACGTGGCGTATTTACACCTTATGTTTATGGGTATCTCTTTGGGTATTTTAGCGCAATTAGGCGACCTTTCTGAATCCCTGATGAAACGCGACTGCCAGGTAAAGGATTCAGGGCGTATCCTCCCGGGCATGGGCGGAGCTTTGGATTTTATCGATAGCCTGCTTTTTACTGCGCCAGCATTTTATTTTTATATGAGTATCATCTTAAAATAAGTGAGGACATAAGTTATGGAGCGAAGCGAACATCCCCCTTCGCCAAGGCTTCGGGGGATAGTCCTCCGAAGCTTTAGCGAAGGAGGACATAACTTATAAGTCTGAACTTACCCCCCCTTCTTGCTTTCGCAAGAAAGCAGGGGGGATTAATTCGTCCTTCGCTTCGCTCTAGGACTCGATTGGACGATCCTGAAACGAAGTGAAGGATCTCGCGCAAATAACTTACGTCGCACTTAAGGTGCTTCCGTAAGTTATGCGCTCATTAAATGAAACGCATTGCTATATTAGGCTCAACAGGATCTATAGGCCAGAATACTCTGGGAGTAATAAGGAATTTCCCCGATAAATTTTGCGCCGTAGGATTAAGCACAAATACCAATACCGATATTTTATATCAGCAGATAAAAGAGTTTCATCCGGCATTTGTTTGCGTGCGAGACAAAAGTGTTGCCACAAAATTAGAATCTAAATTGAAATCCAAAGGCATCAAGCTTTTTGTCGGAGAATCCGGCTTAAAGGAAATGGTTCAGGATAAGCGGATAGATAAAGTTGTCCTGGCGATAAGCGGCGCAAGCGTGCTCCCAGCTTTATTAAAGGCTATAGAGAGCGGTAAGGATATTGCTTTAGCTAACAAAGAGGCTTTTGTAACAGCAGGTCCTATAATCATGAAGAAGGCGGGCCGCAAGAAGATAAACATTATACCTATCGATAGCGAACAGTCTGCTATATGGCAATGCCTGAAGAATGAGGATAAGGATAAAATAAGAAAAATTTATCTTACTGCTTCAGGAGGGCCTTTCAGGCAAACAAGTAAATTAGACCTAAAAAATATTTCCGTGAGTGATGCATTAAAGCATCCAAGATGGAAAATGGGGCCGAAAATCAGCGTTGACTCAGCTAATTTAATGAATAAGGGTCTTGAAGTATTGGAGACAATGTACCTGTTTAATATAGAACCACAGAGAATAAAAGTCATTATACATCCGCAAGCCATAATTCATTCTATGGTTGAGTTTGAGGATGGCGTAATCTTGGCGCAATTATCCGTTACAGATATGCGCATACCCATACAATATGCGCTTACTTATCCGCAAAGGCTGACTAACAGGCTCCCCAGCATAGATTTCTGCGAAATAAGCAAGTTCGACTTTCAGGAGCCGGATTTCCGGAGATTTCCTTGCCTGGGATTAGCTTATCGGGCGGCAAATGAACAGGGAACTACCCCCGCTGTCCTGAATGCCGCCAATGAAGTTAGCGTAGATGAGTTCTTAAAAAATAGATTAGGGTTTGTTTCTATACCCAAAGTTATTGAGAAAGTCTTAGATAAGCACCGCAATAAAATTGAGCCCGGGCTGGATGATATTCTGGAGGCAGATAACTGGGCGAGAAGAGAAGCATATAAGGTGATTTATAACCTTCGTTAATCTCGTTATGCCCGTTGAGACCGTTTTATTCAACGAGCAAAACAAGCTAAACGAGCAAAACGAACTCAACGTTATCTAATCGATAAAAATATGATCTCACTTATTATCTTTCTATTTATTTTAGGCCTATTAATAATTGTCCATGAATTCGGACATTTTATCGTTGCTAGAAGATTAGGCGTGAGAGTGGAAAAATTTTCTTTTGGTTTTGGTAAACGGATACTGAGTAAGAAGAAAAACGACACTGAATATACTATAAGTTTAATACCATTGGGCGGTTATGTGAAACTTGCGGGTGATAGCGCGGATGAGTTTAAAAACAATCCCGATGAATACCTGAGCAAGAAACCATTCCAGCGCGCCCAGATAATATTTTTCGGGCCGTTATTAAACTATGTATTGGGATTCTTGTGTTTCTGGCTGATATTCTTTCTCGGTTATCCTACACTTACCGCGAAAGTGGGCGGATTAATAGATGGTTTTGGCGCAAAAGATGCGGGTATACAGGTTGGCGATAAGATTATAGCCGTAGACGGTAAAAAAGTAGATTTCTGGGAAGATTTACAAATGGCTATTCAGTCTAAAAAGGCAGCCACGAAAGTCTCGCTTTCGGTTTTACGGGATAATAAAGAATATACCATAGAGGTTAATATAAAAGAAAAGCGGTTAGACGATGCATTGGGCCAGAGGCGCAATGTGGGCTTAATCGGCATAACGCCCAAAGATGAAATTATAAAAGTAAAACACGGTTTCCTGAAATCTTTTGTTTTAGGTATAAATAAAACATTGAATTTGACAGTGATGACCTATAAGGCGCTTTGGCGAATGGTTACGGGCAAATTATCTATAGGCGAATCCATAACCGGGCCTTTAGGTATTTTCTATATCACATCTAAAGCAGCGAGCGTAGGAATGATTGCGCTTTTGCATCTGGTGGCGGTATTAAGCGTGAGCTTAGGCATATTTAATCTTCTGCCTTTGCCGGTATTAGACGGAGGCCACATCGTATTATTGGCTATTGAGAAAATAAGGGGCAAGCAGCTTAGTATAAAGGCAGAGCGCGTTATTACGCAGATAGGTTTTACGCTCATTGTATCATTAGCCATATTTGCAACTTATAATGACCTGTTAAGAATTTTCGGAGATAAGTTATACAAGTTTGTTAAGTAAGGCCACAACCTATGGAACGAGATCCTTCACTTTGTTCAGGATCGTCCTGAGGAACTAAGTGACGAAGGACGAAGTGAACATAAGTTGTGGGCTCATTAAATTCGCAGATGGCCTTACGGCCTACGACTTACGTCGTTTTGCTCCGTAAGTCGTCTGCTCATTAAAAATGGCCAAAATTATAAGACGCAAGACCAAAACAATACGTATTGGGAATATTTTTATCGGCGGTAATAACCCCATTGCCATACAGTCTATGGCTAAAACCAAAACTAGCGATATCGAAAAGACAATAAGGCAGATAAAAGAATTGGAGAATATAGGCTGCGAAATTGTACGGTTAGCTGTAAAAGATAGCCATGATGCAAAAGCATTGAGAATGATTAAGCGAAGAGTAAACGTTCCAATAGTCGCAGATATACATTTTGATTGGCGTCTAGCCATAGAAGCTATTGACAGCGGTACAGATAAAATAAGGTTAAATCCCGGCAATATCTATAAAAAAGACCAAATACGGAAAATAGCTAAGGCAGCAAAACTTAACCGTATTCCTATAAGAGTGGGGGTGAATTCTGGTTCGCTAAAAATAGGTGATAGGTGTAAGGTGTTAGGTGTTAGGGAAAACCTAAGACCCAAAACCTATAACCTAAAACCTAATACCAGCGATTTTATGGTTCAATCCGCTCTTAACTACATAAAGATATTAGAAGGGTTTGGATTCTATGATATTGTTGTCTCTTTAAAAGGGTCTGATATTTTTGATACTATAGAGGCGTATCGTAAGATGGCAAAATTATGCGATTATCCTTTTCATTTAGGCGTAACCGCAACCGGTTCGCCGTATTCGGGAGCAATAAAGTCTGGAATTGCCTTAAGTATTTTGCTATTGGAGGGTCTTGGTGATACTATAAGGGTATCGCTTACAGACAAACCCAAAGCTGAAGTTAGGGCAGCCAAGTCTATTCTCAAAACTTTGGGGCTGGGCAGCTTTGGTCCGGAAATTATCAGTTGTCCTACTTGCGGCAGATGCGAAGTGGATTTAGTAAAGATAGTCAAAGACTTAGATAAAAAACTATCCGCTATCCGCTATCCGCTATCCGCTATGCCGCTTAAAGTGGCAATAATGGGTTGCGTAGTTAATGGTCCGGGCGAGGCAAAGGAAGCAGATTTGGGAGTTGCCTTTGGCAAGAGAGATGGTCTTTTATTCAGAAAAGGGAAATCTATAAGAAAGATTCCTTATTATAGATGTGTGGATGTATTATTGGATGAGATGTCTAAGTGTGTAAGTTTGTAAGTGTGTAAGTTTGTAAGTAACAACTTAAAACTTTACACTTATACACTTTACACTCCGAGTGGAACGAGGATGCTCTGGTCAAAAACTTTTATTCCCACTCTAAAAGAGACACCGCAAGAAGCAGAATCCTTAAGCCACCAATTGATGTTACGTGCGGGTCTGGTGCGTATGCTTATAGCAGGCGTATATTCATATCTGCCTTTGGGGCTAAAGGTATTGAATAATATCCAGAGAATAATACGCGAGGAATTGAATTCTTCCGGCGCTAGCGAATTATTGCTTCCGGCATTACAGCCGCAGGAGTTATGGATAAAGTCAGGCCGCGATAAAGATATCGGTGATGTGATGATTAGGTTTGTTGACCGTAGAGGTAGAAATGTGTGCCTGGGGCCGACACATGAAGAGGTAATTACGGATTTAGTAAAAAATCACATTGCATCTTACAAACAATTGCCTTTAATCCTCTATCAGATACAGACAAAATTCCGCGATGAAATCCGGCCGCGTTTCGGATTAATCAGGGCATGCGAATTTATTATGAAAGACGCATACAGTTTTGATGCGGACGAATCCGGATTGGATAAGAACTACAAAGCAATGTCAAATGCTTATAAAAGGATATTCAAGAGGTGCGGGCTAAATATTCTGACAACCGAGGCTGACCCGGGCGTAATGGGCGGCAATGTCTCGCATGAATTTATGGCTCCTGCGCAAGACGGCGAAGATTTGGTTTTCGTATGCCCGAAATGTAAGTCTGCCAAACCGTTTAAGGAAGCAGGCGACCAGAGCTGTCCTAAATGCAACGTTACAGTAGAAAAAATAAATACTATTGAATTAGGGCATATCTTTAAATTAGGCACAAAATATAGTTCGGCATTAGGCGCAAATTTTATCGATGCTAAAGGCCAACAAAAACCCATAATTATGGGCTGTTACGGCATAGGCGTATCGCGGTTAGTTTCAGCGATAATTGCACAAAGCCACGATAAAGACGGCATTGTCTGGCCGAAAGAAATAAGTCCGTATCAGGTGATTATCTTACCTTTAGATACAACCGATAGAAAGATTATGGCAAAGGCGGTAGAGGTTTATAAGGAATTAGAGCAGGGCGGCATTGAAGTACTTTTTGATGACCGCGACGAACGCGCCGGCGTAAAATTTAAGGATGCAGACCTTCTAGGAATATCCCTGCAGATTATTATTGGTCGGGAATCTCTTAAGAAAAACACTTTAGAATTAAAAATACGCCGTAATCAGAGAAGGATGGTCGTTACCAAGAGAAAAATCTTAAGCGAAATAAGAAGAATTATAAAAAGATAACAGAGGTGTACAGTGAACAGCGTACAGTTTACAGCACCCATATTAAAGAAAGCTGTTTCCGCCAAAATAATGGCGGATCCGCCAATATTTGTGGCGGGAACTGTAAACAGTAAACTGTAAACTCCCGAACGAAGTGAGGGCGATGGATAGGCAGGAAATTATAGCGCAGTTACAGAATATTATAGATGACTACCTTAAGATTCAAGGACTGCATTTGGTAGATCTTATCTATAGGCATGAAGGCAGAGATTTAATCGTAAGGATTCTGGTAGACAGGCCCGAAGGCGGTATAACTGTAGGTGAATGCTCCGAGCTTAATAACCGGATAACTAGCCTACTGGATGAAAAAGATATATTACAAACAAGGTATATTCTGGAAGTCGCCTCTCCGGGTTTGGATCGGCCACTTAAGACAAAGAATGATTTTCTGCGCTGTACCAACAGAAGAGTGAGATTCTTTCTTAATGAATCCATAAATGGTAAAATTGAACTCGAAGGCCTGATAAGTAAAGTAGAGAATGATTCCGTATATATCGAGAGCAGGAATGAGATTATAGAGATACCTTTGACAAAAATTAACAAGGCAAAACAGGTAATTTAGTTGAGTAGAGAGTCGTCCTTCGACTTCGCTCAGGATGCTTCGAAGGATGCTGAGCATAGTCGAAGCACGAGCAGCGAGAGTCGCTTCTCTACTTGGGGTATAGGAAAGTATAAAAATCACCCACTGCGAAAATCGCAGTAAGTTATCGCGAAGCGATTTTCTTGCTATTCGCTACTTTTTTGGAGAAAAATATGAGTCAAGAATTATTAGCTATATTAGACCAGATGGAAAGAGAAAAAGGAATAAAGAAAGAAGTTCTTATAGAGGCCGTTGAAAGCGCGCTGGTAAGTGCTGCGCGCCGTGCCCTTAATATCAAGCCCGAAGAAGAATTAAAAATAGAACTTGACCGCAATACCGGGAAGATCAGGGTTTTTAGAAATAAGGAAGAGATTACCTCCATAGACTTTGGCCGCATTGCTGCTTCTACAGCCAGGCAGGTAATTATACAGAAGATACGCGAGGCAGAGAAGGACGTTGTGTTCAATGAGTTTCAAGGCAAAGTGGGCGAGATCGTAAGCGGCACGGTATACAGGTTTGATAAGGGTAATATTATAGTTGACCTTTTAGGTAAAACAGAAGGTATTCTTCTTAAGCGCGAACAGTCTCCTAAAGAAGAATTCAGGCAAGGCCAGCGCATCTGTACATATGTTGTAGAGGTAAAGAAAGATACGCGCGGCCCGCAGATAATTCTGTCGCGCACGCATCCAAATCTACTCAAGAAATTGTTTGAGTTAGAGATTCCTGAAATTTATGAAGGCATAGTTGAGATAAAGTCTATTTCGCGGGAGCCGGGAGCGCGCAGCAAGATTGCAGTCTGGTCAAAGAATGAAAAGGTTGATTCTGTGGGCGCCTGTGTGGGTATGCGCGGTAACCGCATAAGAAATATTGTGAATGAATTGCAAGGCGAAAAAATCGATATTGTGCGTTATAGCGATGATATAAGGGAATATATAAAAGCAGCGCTTTCGCCTGCGAAGGTATCGGAGATAAAATTAGATAAAGATAATCTTAAAGCAGAAGTTATTGTGGATGATGACCAGCTTTCCCTGTCTATCGGCAAACACGGCCAGAACGTCAGGCTTGCTTCCCGTCTTATCGGCTGGGAATTAGACATACGCACAAAAGTTACGGCGGCAGTAGCGCAAAAAGAAAAAGAAGAAAAAATAGAAAAAGAAACGGTTTCACTGGAGCAGTTATCCGGAGTGGGAGAAAAGACTCTCCAGGGCCTTCATGAAGCCGGGTTTAAGAGCATAGAAGATATTTTACGGGCTGATATTAAAGATTTGATGAAGATAAAAGGCATTGGAGAGAAGAAAGCAAAAAAGATTATTGAACAGGCAAAAGAGACACAAAAATAAGTGAGTGCACAATTTACGGTAACGTTAGTGAACGTAAATTGTATGCACGAACTTATCCCCCCTTCTTGCTTTCGCAAGAAAGCAGGGGGGATTAATTCCGACATACAACTTATGTTCGCTATCGCTCCATAAGTTGTGTCGTCATTTAATATGCTATGGCGAAGATAAAAGAAAAAAAGATTACTGCCAAGAAGAAGGCGAAGGACGAGAAAAAGAAGATAACACGCAAGGTAACAAAAGCTAAGTTGCCTAAGAAATCAGCTCCCGTAGCTGTTCGTAAGGCCACAAAAAAAGCAAAGATTAAACCTCAACCCACAACCGTACCTAAACCCACAGTTATTCCGCAAGAGATACTTAAAGAAAAAATAATTTCTCCTAAAAAAATTATTAAAAAAGAAAATAGGCCAGTAGTAGAACAAAAGCCGCTCTCAACACCGCCTTCTGTAGCAGATCAAATCAAAGTAGCTCCCAAGAAGGGCAAAAAACTTCCTTCCGCTGCAGAGGAAATCAAAATAATTCCTAAAAAAGTAGAAAAGCTGCCTATAGAGCAGAAACCATTACCGGTCGAGAAGCCTGCGGCGGCACTGAAAACATTAGAATTAAATCTGCCGATTACAGTAAAAGATTTAGCCATTAAATTACAAGAGAAGCCTTCTCTTTTAATTAAAACCTTAATGGATCTGGGCTTAATGGCGGGTATAAATCAGATTTTAGAAGAGCCGGTAGTAGCAAAAGTCTGCCAGAAATACGGTTACCAGATAAAAAAGGCGCCTGGCCAGGAAGAATTGGCTTTGCGCGTACACCAGGAGACAGATAAGGGTGAACTTTTACAGCTCCGTCCGCCCATAGTCACCCTTATGGGCCACGTTGACCATGGCAAGACTTCGCTTTTGGATTTCATTCGCAAAACTAAAGTTGCGGAATCCGAATACGGAGGCATTACTCAGCATATCGGTGCTTATAAGGTTGTTCTGCCGCGCGGCGAGATTACTTTTTTGGATACGCCGGGCCATGAAGCCTTTACTGCCATGCGTGTGCGCGGAGCCGGTGTTACGGATATCGTTGTTTTAGTAGTTGCTGTAGACGACGGGATTATGCCTCAGACCCAGGAAGCCATAGACCATGCGCGTGCTGCGGGTGTGCCGATAATCGTAGCCATAAATAAAGTCGATAAACCCCAGGTTGATATTGACCGGGTCAAGAAACAACTTTCCGGGCTTAATCTTACTGCAGAGGACTGGGGAGGCAAAACTATTACCGTACCCGTCTCGGCAAAAACAGGTCAGGGAATCGATAATTTATTAGAGATGATAATTTTAGAGGCCCAGATGTTAGAGCTAAAAGCAAACCCAGGCAGGCTCGCCCGCGGCGTGGTTATAGAGGCAAAGTTGACTAAGGGCAGGGGGCCGGTTGCAACTTTACTTGTGCAAAACGGCACATTGCATTTAGGTGAAGTTATAATTGCAGATAAATATTACGGCAAGATAAAAGCGATGTTTAATGACCGCGGTCAATCTGTAACCAGCGCCTCTCCTTCTTTTCCGGTTGAGGTTTCCGGTTTATCGGGCATCCCCGGCGTAGGAAAGCAGTTCTTCGTTATTGAGGATGAAAAATTGGCAAGAGAGTTGGCATTGAAGCGGCAGGAGAACGGAAGACAGCAGCAGGTAAAGGCGGTGAAGAGAATTAGCCTGGAAGATTTACATTCTCAAATACAAGAAGGAAAAATCAAGGAATTAAAGTTGATTCTTAAAGCAGATGTGCAGGGTTCGCTTGAGGCAATAAAAGAGACATTAAACAAGTTGAAGTCTTTAGAAATAAAATGGAATATTATACATGAAGGCGTAGGCAGCATAAATATGTCAGACGTAATATTGGCCATAGCTTCAGATGCTCTTATATTAGGATTCCATGTTGATGCAGAGGAAGGAGCTCGTGAATTAAGCGCTAAAGAAGGCACAGATATAAGGACATACAATATTATTTATGAATTAGCCAATGATATAAAGCAAGCTTTAGAGGGTATGCTTGAGCCAAAATTAAAAAAGGTCTTCTTAGGCAAGGTTGAGATAAGGAAGGTTTTTAAATTATCGCGTTCAGGAACAGTAGCAGGTTGTTTTGTAACCAAAGGCAAGATTAATCGCACTGCCTCTGTCAGCTTGGTAAGAAATGGCGAGGTTATATTTGAGGGAAAACTTTCCTCTTTAAAGCGTTTTAAAGATGACGTGAGGGAGGTTCAGGAAGGATTTGATTGCGGTCTGACTTTAAGTGGCTTTGAAGATATCAGTGAAGGCGATATAATCGAGGCTTATGAAATTGAGAAGATAGCGCGAAAACTTTAAAACCGTAAATTGTTGTATTGTTATACTGCTATATTGTTAAACCTTCTTGACAATAAAAGAATAGAACAATATAACAATAGAGCAATGGAGCAATTTTAATGACTAAGAAACGATTATTAAGCGGGATGCGGCCGACAGGCCCGTTACACATAGGGCATCTGGTTGGCGCATTAGACAATTGGGTAAAGCTACAGGATGAATATGAATGTTTCTTTATGGTTGCAGATTGGCATGCGCTGATGTCGGAATATGCTTCTCCTGTGGATTTAAAAGAAAATCTTATCAATAATGTTATTGATTGGCTTGCCTGTGGTATTTCTCCTCGTAAATCCACTCTTTTTATTCAATCGCACGTAAAAGAACATTTAGAATTATATATGGTTTTTTCTCTCATTACTCCTTTGGGCTGGCTTGAGCGCTGTCCCACATATAAAGAACAGCTGCGCGAGGTAACTAACCGCGATTTAAGTACCTATGGTTTCCTGGGATACCCGGTTTTACAGGCTGCAGATATTCTACTTTATAAGGCAGGGGCAGTTCCGGTTGGCGAAGATCAGCTTCCGCATTTGGAGTTAACCAGAGAAATCAGCCGTAGATTCAACGGTCTTTATAAAAAAGATATTTTTCCTGAGCCGGAGGCACTCTTAACCAAGACGCCCAGGATTTTAGGACTCGATGGACGCAAGATGAGCAAGAGTTATAATAATTTTATCAGCATCTGCGAAGAGCCTAAGAATATCCGCCTTAAAGTTCAGGGTATGTTTACTGACCCGGAAAGGGTCAAGCTTTTCGACCCCGGACATCCTGAAAGATGTAATGTGCACAGTTACTATGTAGTATTTGCGCCTGAGAGAGAGAAAGAAATTGCCGGTCTTTGCCGTCAAGCCAAGATTGGATGTACTGATTGCAAGAAAGAATTGGCTGAAATCCTGGTTAAGTTTTTAGAGCCGATTCAGAAAAAAAGGAACAGGCTTCTTAAGAATAAAAAGCAAATATTTAAAATATTAGAACAGGGCTCAAAACAGGCGGGCTGTCTTGCGTCTAAAACTATTTCCGAGGTAAAGGGTTTACTTAATTTAAGATGACTTACAAAATAAAGTTAGAGATATTTGAGGGGCCGCTGGACCTGCTTTTATATTTAGTAAAAAAGGATCATTTAAATATATACGACATCCCCATTGCCGAGGTTACTAAGCAGTACCTTAAATACACGGACATCATGCGGCTGCTTAATTTAAATATCGCCGGTGAATTTCTGGTAATGGCAGCTACTCTTATGCAGATTAAATCCAAGATGCTCCTGCCGCTGGAAGAGTCACAGGAAATATCGCAAGAGCAGGAAGACCCCCGGCAAGAATTAGTAAAGCGGCTGTTAGAGTATGAAAAGTTTAAAGAGATAGCGCAAAACTTAAGAGAAAGGGAGACTGATCAGCGCGATGTATTTAAACGGCCAAAATCACTGGAACAGGAAATTCCCGAAGATAATCAGGAAGTATACTTTGAGGCAAGCCTCTTTGATTTAATTACTGCATTTTCTGCGGCATTAGAAGGTGTTCCTAAGGAATTATTCTACGAGGTCATTAAAGATGAGTTTACTGTTGAGAGTAAAGTCCACGATATTTTACATATACTGCTTGTCTCATCTTCCTTGCGGCTTTCTGAATTATTTACCAAAGCAAAAAATAAAATAGAGATAATCGTTATTTTTTTAGCTATATTAGAATTAATCAGGCTAAAAGAGATTGTTGCCCGGCAGAAAGGGTTATTTCAGGAAATAGAGATTACCAGGAACAAGGAAAATATCATACCCTATGACAGAAGAAACAAGACATAAATTATTTGAAGGTACTAAAATCATTGATAAGGTTGGGGAAACCGAAGAAGACGTTGTTTTAAATATCTCTTTAAGGCCGCGCAGGCTTACAGAATTTGTGGGCCAAAAAGAGATAACGGACAATCTGAAGATTTGTATAACTGCCACTAAGCAAAGAAAGGAACCGCTTGAGCATATTCTTTTAAGCGGCCCGCCCGGGTTAGGCAAGACCAGTCTAGCCCATATTATTGCCCATGAAATGGGCACAAAGATAACCGCTACTTCCGGACCGGCTATAGAGCGCGCAGGAGACCTTATCGGTATATTAACTAACCTGGAAAGAGGCGATATACTTTTTATTGATGAGATACACCGGCTTTCTAAGGTAGTGGAGGAATTTCTTTATCCGGCAATGGAGAGCTTTCAGATTGATTTTGTGATTGATAAAGGCCAATATGCCAGGACCATAAAATTCAATCTTAAACCTTTTACTTTAGTCGGCGCTACTACGAGGACAGGTTTATTAGCTGCGCCTTTGCGGGGGAGGTTTGGGATATTTTATCATCTGGATTTTTATCTGATAGAGGATTTAGCCAGGATTGTAAAGCATTCTGCGAAAACTTTAGGTATGAATATAGACGAAGAAGGAGCCTTAGAGATTGCGCGGCGCGCCCGGGGAACACCGCGGATTGCCAATAGATTATTACGCCGCATTAGAGATTACGCGCAGGTATCCAAGATAGATAAAGTCAATCTTGAGGTTGCGGCAGGAACTTTGGATGAGCTGGGTATTGATAAAGCAGGCCTTGATGAGATAGACCGTAAGGTTCTAAAGTTGATGCTTGAATCTTTTGGCGGTGGGCCGGTAGGCATAGAATCTCTCGCTGCCAGCCTTAACGAAGAAGTTGACACCATCGCAGATACTATAGAGCCGTATTTACTCAAGGCCGGATATATAAAACGCACCTCACGGGGCAGGATTGCTACGAAACTTGCCTTCGAGCACTTCGGTATCAAATACGAAAAACAAGACGTCCTATTCTAGGGTCTGTCCCCGAAGGGGACTGACCCTAACAATCGATAAATATAATTGATATTTTGCGGTCTGTCTTGGCTTGCTTCTCGTAGCACCGCTCGATTTTCCCCACCGAGGAAAATCTCGCTTGAAGTTTCTGCTCGCTCGCCCTCAGCTAAAGCTTCGGGCACCTTGGCCGCTCGCATAAACTACATGCTACGCGAACCAACCCAAGCCCCCCGCAAAAATAGAAATGGATAAAGCACTAAAAGATTTTATAAAGGATAATGACGAGATCCCCGTAACATATTGGCAATTATGCTACAGAAGATTCACTTGTGCTTCCGAAACACCATACGAAAGATTGAGGGCAGTCTTTCTAGATGCAATAGCTGCTTCCGGTGGACAAGTAAATTTAGATGATGAACTCGAAGCTGTACTGCTTTTTCATGAAAGAATAAATCAATGTTTTAAAAATAATCAACGTAGCGATTTTCATGAATTCTGCAAAATTTTAATAGGGAGTGAATTCGAAAAAGAGGAAACAATTAGAAAGTTGTGGGAAGCCTTTGATGGCTTTCCACAGATTGGAGAAAAGAAATCCGCTATGATCATAAAGAATATAGTTTTGTTTTCTGAAGATGATATTTTTTACAATATTGATAGAGAAATGTATAAAGAATATTTAATAGTCCCGGTTGATAGAGTTGTACGCATATTGTGCAGAACCATATACAATGAACCGGAACTAAATTTTAACGAAATAAATGAAATTGCTAATAAAGAGTTTCCTGGGAATCCTATTTTGTTAGATGATTTATGGTTTTGGGGGCATTTTACCATGCAAGGGGATGAGGTCCTAAGCAACGGCAACGAGGCAAGAATTAAAACCGATTTTATCCTAACTGAAAGGTTTATTGATAAATACAGATTAATAGATAAAATTAACAAATTTACAGAATTGTTTAGATCTTTATAAATGAATCTGGCGGTTTTCGAGCGAATGGAGGTTTTAGCCAAAGCAGCTTGAGCAAGCGAGGGAATCCGAACGCGGAAGCATTCGGACGACGAGCATGTTTGAGCCCGTCCTGGCGAAGCCGACGGGCGAGTTGCGCAGGAGCCGAGATTGCGAAAGACCTTTGGCGTGAAAAAACCGACTTGAGCGAGAAAAGCGACGGATTCATTAAAGAGGTTATATGAAATTATTACTACATACCTGCTGTGCACCATGTTTAATATACCCTCTGGAGAGATTGAAAGAGAAGGAATTCGAGGTTACGGGATTATTTTATAATCCCAATGTCCACCCTTATGCGGAATACGAGAAGAGGAGGAAGGCAGTAGAGGATTACAGCAAGGGGGTTGGCCTTGATGTAATTTATCCAGAATACGTGCCCTCGCAGTATTTTCAGGAGGTGAACCTCAAAGAAAAGAATCCCGACAGGTGCTCACTTTGTTGGACCTTTCGGCTAAAGGCTACCGCCAAAACAGCAAAAGATAAAGGATTCGGCTCTTTTTCTACCACTTTATTGGTGAGCCCCTATCAGAATCAAGAATTGCTTAAGAAGATCGGAGATGCCATTTCGCAGGTGGAGGGAATTAAATTTCATTACGAGGATTTCCGTCCGGGATTTAAGAAGGCGCATGATTTAGCAAAATCCCACGGCGTATATTGTCAGAAGTATTGTGGATGTATATATTCAGAAATAGAAAGATACAGTAAAAAGTAATAATGCGTCAGGGACAGTCCCCTTCGGGGACAGTCCCTTTCGTGCAAAAAATGCAAGAAATCGGAAAAACATTAATTATCTTTGGCATTATTTTGATAGGCGTTGGGATATTATTGGCTTTTTTTAATAAGATACCTTTCTTAGGTAAGCTCCCAGGAGATATGTACATTCAAAAAAAGAATTTTACTTTTTATTTTCCTTTAGCAACCTCTATATTAATAAGCATAATCCTTTCCTTAATATTTTGGCTATGGTCTCGCCGCTAAAAAAGGTAATAGGTAATAGGTTATTGGTTATAGGTTTGATTACATTTCTAACCTACTACCTACTACCTACTACCTACTACCTCGTATATGCCCAGTCTTCGCGTTATGTCCGGGTAGCTATTCTACAAGATATTTATTCTCTGAGGCTGAAGATAAAGGGTTCTTTCGAGATCGTTGATTCAGTAAGTAACACGGTTTTAAACCGCGGTAAAAATTTAAATACAACTGTCACAGCGTATAGTGACGGCATTTTATTGGGAAATACGAGGTCTAAAACAAATAAGCTGTTTATTAAGCCGTATTACCCTGAGTCTATAATCATTAACGGCCGTACATTTAGAGGCGATATTCAACTTATAAAAAATAATATGAAGCTGTCAGTAATCAATCATATTGACCTGGAGGATTACGTCAAAGGAATCTCTGTGGGGGAGACATCACATTACTGGCCGATTGATTCATTAAAGGCAGAGGTAATAGTATTCCGCACATTCGCACTTTATAAAATGCAGGAAAACAACCAAAGGGATTTTGATTTAACCAGCGATGTATATTCTCAGGTATATAGCGGAAGGGCTGCCGAACGTTACCGTATAAATAAAGCAGTGGATGAGACAAGGGGCTTGGTCCTTACTTATCAGGGAAAGATTTTTCCTGCCTTTTACCATGCTACATGCGGCGGACATACGGATGATGCTTTTTTATTCTGGAATATAGATATGCCGCCTCTTAAAGGAGTTCCTTGCAATTTCTGCCAGGACTCACCGCATTTTAAATGGCACAATGTTTTATCGCTAGAAGAAGTCAAGGATGCATTGGTAAAAGGCGGCTTAAGAATAGAGAATATAAAAGATATTCTAATACTGGGAAGGGACAAATCCGAGCGCATAACAGATTTAAAAATAGTGACCGATAAAAAAGATATAAAAATTTCAGCCAAGGATTTTAGAAATATACTCGGCCCGAATATAATCAAAAGCACAAATTTCCAGGTAAAAGTAATTGACCATGATGTAGTATTTGAAGGTTTTGGCTGGGGCCATGGGGTAGGCCTTTGCCAGTGGGGCGCTTATTTTATGGCCAAAGAAGGTTATACCTATAAACAAATCCTTGAATATTATTATCCGGGAGTCCAGATTTCTTTACTTGGGGTATAGGAAAGTATAAAAATCACCCACTGCGAAAATCGCTTAAAGTTATCGCCGAAGGCGATTTTCTTGCTAATCGTTAATGATTATATGAACCCCGCACCTTCTATGTATTCAAATGGATTTAAAAATAGTTTAAATAAAGCAAGAGTCTTGAATGAGAAAGAAGGTGCGGGGTGAAACTATCAGAATTTGATTATCTTTTACCTAAAGAATTAATAGCGCAATATCCTTTAAAAGAAAGGGACGCAGCCAGGCTTTTAGTTTTAGACCGCAAGCAATGCACTATAGAACACCGTATTTTTAAAAATATAGTAGATTATTTTCAGCAGGACGATCTCATGGCGTTAAATAATACCGAGGTATTACCCAGCCGTTTAATTGGCTCGAGGGTAACCGGAGGTAAAGTTGAACTTTTGCTTCTCAGGCAAAAATCTGGCTTAACCTTTGATGCCTTAATTAAACCTAGCCGCGTAAAGCTCAAAGAGAAAATAATATTTACCCCGCCCTTGCACGCAAGAGCGGGGTTTAACGGCGGAAAAGTCTACGGCGAAGTGACGGCTAAAAATGAAATCACTTTTAAAGCTTTAGATATAGAGACAATTTATAACTTAGGTGTGATGCCTTTGCCGCCCTATATAAAAAGAGATTCCCAGGATTTAGATAGTGTTTATTACCAGACAGTATATGCCCAAGAATTAGGTTCTATTGCTTCGCCGACGGCAGGATTGCATTTCACAGAAGGATTAATTACGCAGATTAAATCGCGTGGCGTAAATATTGCTTATATTACCTTGCATATCAGTTATTCTACATTTAAACCGGTCAAAAGCGAAGATATCACCGAGCACAAGATGGAAAAAGAGTATTTTCAGATTAGCAAAGAGGCACAAACCAACATAAAACAGGTACATCTGAAGACGGGACGCCTATTTGCAGTAGGGACGACTACTTGCCGCACTTTGGAAAGTTATGCTTCAGGATTTAAAGAGGGATATACTGATTTATTTATCTATCCCGGATATAGATTCAAGATGACTGACTGCCTGCTCACTAATTTTCACCTGCCCCGCACAACTTTATTTATGTTAGTCTGTGCTTTTGCAGGAGAAAAACTGATTAAAAAGGCATATCAGGAAGCCATTGATAAAAAATACAGATTTTATAGCTATGGCGATGCAATGTTAATTGTTTAATGTTAATGACGACACAACTTATGGAGCGATAGCGAACATAAGTTGTATGTCGGAATTAATCCCCCACTACTTTCGTATTTAGCCTACGCTATATTGAAAGTGGTGGGGGATAAGTTCGTGCATACAATTTACGTTCACTTTCGTTCCGTAAATTGTGCACTCACTTATGTTTAATGTAATTCATAAAGATAAAAATTCAAAGGCCCGTCTTGGTAAATTAACCACTGCTCACGGAGAAATAGATACTCCCTGTTTTATGCCGGTAGGAACCCAGGGGACGGTCAAGACGCTCTCTCCCCAGGAATTAAAGGAAAGCGGTGCTTCGATTATTTTATCTAATGCCTATCATCTTTTTCTGCGTCCCGGGACAGAGGTAGTCAAGAAAGCAGGCGGATTACACGCTTTTATGTCCTGGCCAGGGCCCATACTTACTGATAGCGGCGGTTATCAGATATTCAGTTTAGCGCTTTTAAGAAAAGTTAATGACGGGGGTGTCGAATTCCAGTCTCACATAGATGGCCTGAAGCATTTTTTAACTCCCGAAGATGTTATTCAAATTCAGAAAGATTTTGGTTCAGATATCATTATGCCTTTGGATGAATGCGTACATTATCCTTGTAGTTATGACCATGCAACTGTGGCGATGAAAAGAACAATAGACTGGGGGAGGCGCTCAAAAAGAGTCCATAATAATCAGGCATTGCTTTTTGGTATAGTTCAGGGCGCAACCTATGAAGATTTACGTCAATCTTGCAGCGAGCAACTGAGAGAGATAGGATTTGACGGCTATGCTATAGGCGGAGTTTCGGTTGGCGAACCCAAGAACTTAAGCTATAATATTGTAAATTTTGTCTTAGGGTTTTTGCCGCAAGATAAACCACATTATCTTATGGGCGTGGGTGTGCCGGAAGATATAGTTAATGTAGTGGAATCAGGCATTGATATGTTTGATTGCGTGGTTCCTACGCGCTACGGCAGAAACGGGACTGCATTTACGAGTGAAGGCAGACTGACTATCAGAAACTCTCCCTATATAGAAGATTTCAGACCTTTAGATAAAAAATGTAGTTGCTATACCTGTAAAAATTTCAGTCGGGCATACCTACGCCATTTATTTAATACAGATGAAATTTTAGGTCTAAGATTGGTTTCCTTGCACAATGTGCATTTCTATTTAGAACTAATGCAAAAAATCAGAGAAGCCATTGCTCAGGATAGGCTCGTGGAATTCAAAAAAGAGTTCCTAGGAAATTATAACACAAGTAGGTAGTATGTAGTAGATAGGGGTTAGGTTTTCCCTAATACCTACCTACTAACTACTATATGCTGAAATTATGCGCATAGACATAATCACCATATTTCCCGGAATGTTCGAGCCGGTGCTGAATGAATCTATCGTTAAACGGGCGCAAAATAAGAGGAAGGTTGAGATTTACATCCATAACCTCAGAGATTACTCACAAGACAAACACAAAAAAGTTGATGACCGTCCTTTTGGCGGCGGCTCGGGTATGGTGATGCGGCCAGAGCCTATATTTAATGCAGTAGAAGATATAAAGTCAAAGGCCAAGGTTCAAAAGTCAAAAGTTATTTTATTATGTCCTCAAGGAGAAAGGTTAAGTCAAAAGGTTCTCACGAGATTAGTGAAATATAAACATTTAATTTTAATCTGCGGTCATTACGAAGGAATAGATGAAAGAGTCAGGCAATACTTAGTAGATGAAGAGATTTCTATCGGCGATTATGTTTTGACCGGCGGAGAACTGCCGGCAATGGTTTTGGTGGATTGCCTGGTGCGGCTTATACCCGGGGTATTAGGCGATAAAAATTCCTTGAATTTTGAATCATTTGCGGGTAATCTATTGGAGTATCCCCAGTATACAAGGCCTGCCAATTATCGTAGGATGAAAGCGCCGGCAATTCTTTTATCGGGTAATCATAAAAAAATCGCGCAATGGAAGCAAAATCAGGCCATTAAGAGAACCAAGAAGATAAGGCCGGATCTTTTAAGTGTGTAAGTTTGTAAGTGTGTAAGTTTGTAAGTAAATGACTTAGAAACTTTACACTTACACACTTTACACTCCGAACGACGGAAGGAGTGAGGAAGATGGATAAGATGAAGCTTATTGAATCTGAATATTTAAAAAAAGATATACCTGCATTTAATGTCGGTGATACGGTAAGGGTAATGGTTAAGATTCCCGAAGCCGATAAAGTGCGCCTGCATCCCTTTGAGGGTGTAGTCATTGCAAAGCGGGGCAATGGCATAAAAGAGAGTTTTACTGTCAGAAAGGTATCTTACGGAGAAGGCATTGAGCGCGTCTTTCCCATAAATTCACCGAGTATTGAACGTATTGAGGTTATACGTCCAGGCAAGGTAAAAAGAGCAAAACTTTATTATTTAAGAGGTAAAGTCGGAAAACGTGCTACCAAGATTGAGAGCGAAGAAAGAAAGACTTAGCGTATAGCGTAGAGCGTATAGCGTTTAGAAAAGCTATACGCTAAACGCTATCCGCTAAACGCTAAAAAAGATTGCTTTACTACGAACGTAAATTTAAAAAATTGGGTTATAATTTTATCATTGGAGTGGATGAGGTTGGGCGAGGGCCCCTGGCTGGCCCAGTAATGGCAGCAGCAGTTACTTTAAAAACAGTTCGTTTTAAAAACCGCATAGATGATTCTAAAAAATTGACCCCTTCCCAGAGAGAGCATGCATTTGGAGAGATTGTTAATAAGTCTGTATTTGGCATCGGCATAATAAACGAAAAAGTTATTGACCGCCTGAATATCGCAGTAGCAACGCGCATGGCAATGGAACAGGCAATATCAGGGCTCATCGATAAATTAAAACCCAATCATAGACAACATATCCATATACTTGTGGACGGAAATATAAAATTGGACATCGATTTACCTTTTACCAATATTATAAAAGGTGACTCTAAATCTAAAAGTATTGCCTGCGCTTCCATTTTGGCCAAGGTCGTTCGCGACAGGATTATGTCTTTATACGATAGGATATATCCGCGATACGGATTTTTAAAACATAAAGGTTATTCCACAAAAGAACATCGACTGGCGTTAAAGAGATTTGGGCCGTCCTTAATTCACAGAACCAGTTTTTACGGTGTCTAAACAAGATTTATATTTAGGTAAAAAGGGAGAGGAAGCAGCAGTTGGTTTATTAAAAGACAACGGCTATAAAATCCTGCTAAGAAATTATAAAACAAAATTAGGCGAGATAGATATTATTGCCTCTGACAAAGGGACAATCTGTTTTATAGAAGTAAAGACACGCCAATCCGACAGGTTCGGCCTGCCTTCTGAAGCAATATCCGCGTCCAAGCAAAGACAAATTTCTAAAGTAGCGCTCACATTCCTTAAAGAAAAAAACCTTTTAGATAAAAGAGCAAGGTTTGATGTTGTTTCTATACTGTATTCGCAAGATACGCCCCGATTAGACCTAATTAAAAATGCCTTTGAACTAAGTAATGACTTTGTTTATTAGGAGGATTTATGCTATCTGATATCGAGATTGTACGCAAGGCTAAGAAAGAACCCATAGAAAAGATAGCCAAGAAGCTTGCAATTGATAAAAAATATCTTATCCCTTATGGCCACTATATTGCCAAGATAGATTTAAGTATTCTGGAGAAGATTCAGGATGCAAAAAAAGGCAAATATATTTTAGTTACTGCTATTACTCCTACTCCTTTGGGCGAAGGAAAGACTGTAACCACCATAGGGCTTTCGATGAGCTTAAATAGATTAGGAAAACTTACTTCAACCTGTATTAGGCAGCCTTCCTTAGGGCCTGTGTTTGGTATAAAAGGCGGTGCTGCAGGAGGCGGATATTCCCAGGTGTTACCTATGGAGGATTTTAATCTTAATTTTACCGGTGATGTGCATGCAGTTGGCCTTGCCCATAACCTGGCAGCGGCATTCTTAGATAATTCTGTATTTAAAGGTAATACGCTAAATATCAATCCTGAGAAGATTTACTGGCGACGGGTAGTAGATGTCAGCGATAGGTTTTTAAGAAATGTAAAGATTGGTTTAGGCACAAAAGAAGACGGGATTCCCCGGGATACTGGTTTTGATATTACGGTTGCCTCAGAAATAATGGCAATATTAGCTTTAAATAACGGCTTAGAGGACCTGCGGCAGCGCATCGGCAGAATGGTTTTAGCAGATACTTTTGGTGATAAGCCTGTAACCACGCAAGATTTAAAGGTTGCGGGTAGTATGTCGGTTCTTCTAAAAGACGCTATAAAACCAAATCTCATCCAGACAATTGAGAATACGCCTTGTTTCGTGCACGCCGGGCCTTTTGCTAATATTGCGCACGGAAATAGTTCGATATTAGCGGATAGGATTGCCTTAGCTTTTTCCGAATATGTGGTTACCGAGGCAGGTTTTGGCGCTGACTGCGGCGCAGAGAAATTCTTTGATATTAAATGCCGCGCAAGCGGCTTTATACCGGATACAGCTGTGATTGTTTGTTCTATACGGGCATTAAAGATGCACAGCAGTAAATTTAGAGTGGTTGCAGGTAAACCATTGGATGAGGGTTTAGTTAAAGAGAATGTACCTGCGATAGAAGAAGGATTATGCAACTTAGAAAAACACATAGAAAATATTAAGATTTTTGGTATTCCAGTAGTGGTTGCCATAAATAGATTTAATACTGATACAGATAAAGAAGTAGACCTTGTAAAGAGAAAGGCTATAGAATTTGGTGCCCAGGATTGCCAAATTAGTGAAGTTTGGTTAAAAGGCTCAAAAGGAGGAATAGATTTAGCTAAGAGCGTAATTAAGGTAGCAAACCTTTCCAAAAAATTTAATTTCCTTTATCCGCTGGATTTGCCCATAAAGGAAAAGATTAAAATTATTGCGACCTCGATTTATGGCGCCGGGGATGTTGAATACGCGGATTTGGCTGAATCTAAAATTAAACTGTTTACTGAACGCGGCTGGGATAAACTACCTATATGTATGGCGAAGACTCATCTTTCTTTATCCCACGACCCGAATTTAAAGGGGAGGCCCAAAGATTTTACCTTACCGATAAGAGACATCCGTGCCTCCATTGGCGCAGGGTTTCTATATCCTCTCTGCGGTAAAATGCAAACTATGCCGGGGTTACCGAGCCATCCGGTGGGTGAAAATATTGATATTGATAAGAAAGGAAATATTATCGGATTATCATGAGCTATAGATACGGATCATTAGACAAATATTTAGATGACTTAGCCGCAAAGCTTCCTGCACCGGGCGGAGGTTCAGCAGCGGCTTTAACTGCTGCTTTAGGCGCCTCTTTAGTCAGTATGGTAGTTAATTTTACCATAGGAAAACCCAAATATGCCATGTTTGCAGAAGAATTAAAGACCATTTTAGAAAAATCTGAGAAGTTAGGAGGAGAGTTCTTGCGTTTAGTGGATTCGGATGTTGTCGCTTATGAAAGTAAAAATATAAGGGATGCCCTTAATGTCCCGTTTATGCTGGCTCGGCTCTGTTTTGAGGGAATAAGGTTATGTCCGCCATTGGTAACTAAGGGTAATGTTAATCTTATCAGTGATGTTGCCGTGGCAGCAGTTTTATTAGAAGCTGCTTTCTCATCAGCATATTATAATATAGAGATAAATTTAAAGTCACTCGGAGACAAAAAATTAACTAAAGCTATAAGAAAAGAATTAACGCAGAAAGAAAAAATAATCAAAAGAATAAGACAAGATACGGAGGAGAAAGTTGGCAAAATTATTAGAGGGTAGGCCGTTGGCGCAAAATTTAAAAGAGGAAATCAGGGGGCAGGTTAACTCTTTAAAGAAGAAGCCGGTTTTAGCCAGTGTTCAGGTAGGCGATAATCCTGGCGCAGAGGCATATGTGAAATCCCAGAAGAAAACCGCAGAGGGTTTAGGCATAGAATATCAATTCCACAAATTAAGTCAGGATACTACTGAGGCATCTCTTATTGAATTTATTCAAAAATTAAATGCTGATAAATCTGTAAATGGTATCATTATTCAGATGCCCTTGCCTGGACAAATAGATTATAAGAAGATAAGCCAGTTTATCTTGCCGCAAAAGGATGCGGAAGGCATGCATCCTGCTAATATAGGCAAGATAGTATTTGGTAAAGCTAATATTTTACCTTGCACGGCGGCTGCGGTGATGGAATTACTGAATTCTACAGGTGTAAATCTTTATGGTAAAGAAACGGTGGTAGTAGGCCATAGCGAAATTGTGGGTAAGCCTTTGGCACTTTTATTATTAGATAAGTTTGCTACGGTTACGGTCTGTCATATTGGTACATCTGGGGCAGGAAAGTTAGAAGAGCATGTGAAAAAAGCAGAGGTCTTGATTGTAGCTGTAGGTAAGGCCGGGCTAATTAAAGGCGAATGGATTAAAGAAGGAGCGATTGTTATTGATGTAGGTATAAATCGAGTTGGCGATAAAATCGTCGGTGATGTAGAATTTGAAACCGCCGAAAAACGCGCATCATACATTACGCCGGTTCCCGGCGGCGTTGGCCCTTTGACCGTTACAATGCTGATGCGCAATCTGGTTGAGGCAGCAAAGTTGCAGCAAGAATAAATGAAGGGACTGTCCCCGAAGGGGACTGTCCCTGATACAAAGCTCTTTTAGATATTTATTTTGCTGCGGGCTTTGCTCGCGTGCCGGAAGCAAAATCCTAAAATCAAAGATTAAAATGACCTTTAAGGAAAAAATACAATCTGGAAAATTCTTGGTAACGTCGGAGATTGGGCCGCCGAAGGGAATAGAGACTAAAATAATTTTGGAAGATGCTGAACTTATACGTGGCCGGGTGGATGGTATTAATGTTACTGACCTGCAGAGTTCGGTAATGCGCCTGGGTTCTTTGGCAGTTTGTAGTTTATTAAAACAAAGAGGCTTTGGGCCGATATTTCAGGTAACTTGCCGCGATAGAAATCGCCTGGCGTTACAATCCGATATTTTATCCGCAGCAGCATTAGGTATAGAAAATTTACTTATTTTAACCGGAGACCATACTACTTTAGGAGACCATCCTGAGGCAAAACCCGTGTTCGACCTTGATTCTGTCCAATTATTACAGGTGGTAAAAAAACTTCAAGAAGGTTTTGATATGAATGGTAATAAACTGGAAGGCGCGCCACCTAAATTTTGTGTCGGCGCAGTGGTTAATCCAGGTGCAGACCCAATAGAGCCACAGATTCTCAAGATGGAGAAGAAGATTGAAGCGGGTGCAGAATTTTTCCAGACTCAGGCTGTATATGATATAAAGGTTTTTGAGAATTTTTTATCTAAGATTAAGCATTTAAAGACAACGATATTAGCAGGAATCGTCTTATTAAAGTCCGCAGGCATGGCTCGCTATATGAATAAAAATGTGGCAGGCGTATTTGTTCCGGATAATCTAATTAAGGAAATGGAAGAAACCAAAGACAAGGTAGCAAAATCAGTAGAGATAGCTGCGAGACTCATCAAAGAATTAAAACCAATGTGTCAGGGCATACATATTATGCCCATTGGCTGGGATAAAAAAGTTCCGTTGGTTTTGGATGCAGCAGGTTTATAGGAAGCTGTGCAGTAGGGACTGTCCCCGAAGGGGACTGTCCCTACTTAGCGAAATAAGGCAGGGTAGGGAGTTAAGCCAAAAAGGGAGTCAATATGAGCATTGAAAAAAAATCTATAGATTTAGCCACACAAGAAGTTTTAAAGAAAGCCCAGGATGAGAATATAAAGACCGCTTGGGATAGGTTAGAATTACAAGAGCCGCAGTGCGGATTTGGGCAATTGGGTTTGTGTTGTACTGTTTGTGATATGGGTCCTTGTAGGATTGACCCTTTTGGCGAAGGTGCGCAAGCCGGTGTTTGCGGTGCAAATGCAGATACAATTGCGGCAAGAAATTTAGCCCGTAAAATCGCAGTAGGTGCTTCTGCGCATTCCGACCACGGTCGAGATGTAGCTTATACCCTGTCTTTATTATCCGAAGGCCACGCGCATGACTATGAAATCATGGATATTGAGAAACTTAAAACGCTGGCACAGGAATTCGGTATTGATACTAACAAGACAAAAGAACAAATTGCCAAAGAACTTTCTAAAAAATTATTAGAAGAATTTGGCAAACAGGAAGGGGAACTCGTATTTACGAAGCGAGCACCCAAAAAACGGCAAGCCATTTGGAAGAAATTAGGTATTACGCCGCGCGGCATAGATAGAGAAGTAGTGGAACTATTGCACACCACAACCATGGGCGTAGATAATGATTATAAAAATATTATTAATAATGGTATGCGTTGTGCCCTTTCTGATGGGTGGGGCGGCTCAATGGTTGCTACTGATGTGCAGGATATTATTTTAGGTGCGCCTGAGCCTATAAGGGGTAAAGTTAATTTAGGGGTATTAAAGGAGAATTATGTAAATATTGTGGTGCATGGCCATGAACCGGTTCTATCAGAAATGGCAGTGAAAGCAAGTCAAGACCCGGAGTTAATAAAATTAGCTAAAGCAAAAGGAGCAGAGGGCATAAACTTAGCCGGAATCTGTTGTACGGCTAATGAGGTTCTTATGCGTCATGGCGTTCCTGTGGCCGGTAATTTCTTGCAGCAGGAATTAGCTATCATTACCGGCGCAGTTGAGGTAATGATGGTGGACGTACAATGTATTATGCCGGCATTACAAGAAGTTGCTGCTTGTTTCCACACCAAGCTTATTACTACAAATCCCAAAGCACGTTTTCCCGGAGTTACTCATATTGAATTCGAGTCGAAAAAGGCTTATGAGGTGGCTAAACAAATTATTAAATTGGGTATTGAAAATTTTTCTAATAGAAATAAAGAAAGAGTAAATATACCTAAATATGAGATGGATTTAGTCGCGGGTTTTACTAAAGAGGTTGTCTTTCAGATTCTAGGTGGCAAATACCGCTCAACTTATAAACCTTTGAATGAAGCGATTATTTCTGGAAGGTTACGCGGTTTAGCGGGAGTGGTAGGTTGTAATAATCCTAAACAAACACACGACTATTTTCATACCACTTTGGTAAAAGAGCTCATCAAGAATGATGTCTTGGTTTTACAGACAGGTTGTTCTGCGATTGCCTGCGCAAAACAAGGGCTGTTGATTCCTGAAGCAGCAAAGGAATATGCGGGGAAAGGATTGCAGGAGATATGCGAGGCAGTGGGTATTCCGCCGGTTCTTCATTTAGGTTCCTGTGTAGATAATTCGCGTATCTTAACCGCAGCGTCACATATTATAGAAGAAGGCGGTTTGGGTGAGGATTTATCAGATATCCCTGCTGCTGGTTGTGCGCCAGAATGGATGTCGGAGAAAGCTATTACTATTGGATTTTATTTTGTCGCCTCGGGTGTTTATACTATTTTCGGCGCCAGTCCTTTTGCTACATTAGGAAGTAAAGATCTCACTGACTATTTAACTAAAGGCTTAGCAGAGACGGTCGGTGGCAGATTTGAATTCTGTGATGACCCCATAAAGATGGCGCAACTGATGATTGAACACATTGATAAAAAACGCAAGGCGTTGAATTTGAGACCAAGGATGTACCAATAATGAAACAGTTATATTATGATGTCAAAAAATGTTTAGGTTGTAAATCCTGTGAAATTGCCTGTGCTGTGGCTCATTCTATCAGCGAGGAGTTATTTAAAGCAATTAAAGAAGAAATTTTATCTTTGCCAAGAAAAAAGATAATATCCTCTAAAGATAAAAATTATCCGGTCTCTTGCCGGCATTGCAAAGACCCAAAATGCGTGGATGCGTGTATGGCTGCGGCTTTAGTTTATGATAAAGAAAAGGGCATGGTTTTACACGACGAATCACGCTGTGTGGGTTGCTGGATGTGCGTGATGGTTTGCCCATATGGCGCTATCAGGCCGAATATAAAAACAAGAATACCCATACGCTGTGATAAATGTAAAGATAAGGACGAACCCAGTTGTGTCAAGGCCTGCCCAACAGGGGCGATTATCTGGCAGGAAGAGACAGCAATGCAGCCAGGGACTGTCCCCGAAGGGGACTGTCCCGCAACAAGATAAGGGTAGACTGCGAGATAAAAAGGGGACTGACCCACGACAAGATAAGCACTGATTGGGAGATAAGCGAGCAAAATGAAACAGTTCATAATAATCGGTAATTCTGCAGCGGGCATTGCAACAGTTGAGGCTATAAGACAAAGAGACAAGAATTCCAAGATTCTTGTTTTTTCGGATGAGGATTATCCTGCTTATTGCCGTTGTCTTATCCCCTATTATTTAGCAGGAGATATAAAAGAAGATAAAATTTTATACCGGGCAGAAAGTTTTTATAGAGAAAATAATATTGAACTATTGTTAAATAAAAAAGTAATGCGCATTGACCCTAAAAAGAACCGTATTACCTGTGAAGATAAAACCCAATTTAATTATGATGCCTTACTTATAGCTACGGGTGCCTCGCCTAAATTCCCTGAAGGCCTTAAAGGTATTAAAAAAAGAGGCGTATTTGGCTTCCGTACTATAAAAGACACAAAGGATATTTGTGGGTTATTGCCGGTGACAAAGGTAGCCTGTGTTTTAGGCGGTGGACTTATTGGGCTGAAGGCGGCGTACGGCCTGAAGAAGAGAAATGTCGAAGTAAAAGTTATTATAAAGTCTAAACAGGTTTTGTCGCAGATGCTGGATTTCGAAACTGCTGGTTTTGTGCAGAGAAAATTGGAAGAAAATGGAATCGAAATAATTTTAGGACAGGATGTAGATGAAATTATCGGAAACGGCGACATAAAAGCAGTCAAGCTTGATTCAGGCAAGGCATTTGAATCTTCCTTAATAATTGTAGGTAAGGGCGTATCCCCAAATATAGATTTAATCAAGGAGACAGAGATAAAATTTAATGAAGGCATACTCGCTAATAATTTAATGCAGACAAATATGCCTAATATTTATACTGCCGGAGATGTATGCGAGAGTTTCGATGTTGCATTAGGCCAATTTTCAATGAATGCATTGTGGCCGGTTGCGGTTGAGCAAGGAAAAATCGCCGGCGCAAACATGTCAGGCGATAATCTTAATTATACAGGTTCCCTGGGAATGAATTCCATAGAGTTTTTTGGCCTTCCCGTAATATCCTTAGGGTTATATAAGGTAAAAGAGGCCGATACTAATTTTGAAGAATTGAAATTCTGTAATACAAAAGAAAATCTTTATAAGAAAATAATCTTAAAGGATAACTTTATTGTTGGAGCAATATTTGTCGGCGATATCAAAAATAGCGGCGTATTTTTAAGGTTAATCAGGGAAAGAATAAATATATCCTCTTTTAAAGATAGATTATTGCAAGAAAGTTTTGGTTATCCTGATATTATGGATTTTGTAAGTAAGGACATAAGTTATGGAGACGGCTATTTAAATAAATAGGCGACATAACTTATTAGTCCGAACTTACCCCCACACCAATTACATAAATAACGCAGGCTAATACGTAATTGGTGTGGGGGTTAATTCGCACTTATAACTTACTCACACTCTCGTGTTCGTAAGTTATGTGCTCATTGAAGGAGAGATTGTATGTCTAAGATTGTAGCAGCAGCGGTTATAAAAGGTGCTCATGACATCTTTAAGCAAGCATCTGATTTTCTGGATAAGGCAATTAAAGAGAAGGGCGCCGGGGAAAAAATCGGCTTTCCCGAAACTGCATTTTATCTTCCTTTGACTAATGCGCTTCTGGGCGCAAAAGTCGAAACCTTAAAAGACGCATTGCCAATTTTAGAACATGCAAAATCCCTTTTACCCAATATCCCTTCAGAAAGGGTCTGGCTTCCTTATTTAGGCGATGCCTTAAACGCAGGTATGTCTGCATTATTTTGTGAAGAAATAATTGTAGCACTGCGTTATCTTTATGGCCAGGAACCCCAAAAGGATTGCAATGGATTCTTTACTGATACGATTATGCGTTCTTTAGGAATACAGCTTGTAGACGGACGTATGCCTGGATTTGCCGCTATATTGGGAGCAGCTCCAGACAATAAAACAGCAGTGGATATTGTGCGGGAATTACAACAGAGGAATATTTTAATCTTTGTTGGCTCCTCAGTTAAAGGCCGTTCAATTATTGACCAGTTATTAGAAGAAAATGTGCAGATGGGCTGGGATAATTATATTGTTCCTTATGGCCGTGATACTATATCGGCGATATACCCTTTGAATTGGGCAATTCGTTCCGCATTAACCTTTGGCGGAATTAAGCCTGGACAGGCGCAAAAATGCCTTTTGTATGCTAAAGAGCGCGTATTTGCTTTTGGTTTAGTTTTGGGTGAACTCGACGATATAAAATACGCTACGGGTGCGGGTGCAATAAATATGGGTTTTCCTATAATTGCCGATACTGATATCCCGGAAATAAAACCCTCAGGTATTACTACTTACGAAGCATTGGTTAAAGAATTAGATTATAAGAAGATCGTGCCGCGTTGTATTGAGGTAAGAGGGGTAAAAGTCAAAGTTACCTCAATACCTATACCCGTTCCTTATGCTGCGGCATTTGAAGGCGAGCGGGTGAGGAAAGAACAGTTATATGTTGAATTTGGAGGCAAAGCGAGTAGCTCATTTGAGTATTTGACCACTAAGAATCTAGATGCGGTCGAGGATGGCAAGGTAGAATTGATCGGTCCAGATATAGACCAGTTAGAAAAAGGTAGTAAGTCCCTGCCCTTAGCCATAATCGTAGAAGTGGCTGGCAGAAAGATGCAGAAGGATTTTGAACCTATCCTGGAACGCCAGATTCATCGCTTTATTAATTATGCTATGGGCCTGATGCATATCGGGCAGCGGGATATGAACTGGATAAGAATTTCCAATGATGCCTTTAATAAAGGTTTCCGGCTTAAACATATCGGTATTATTTTACATGCTATGTTGCATCAGGAATACAATGCCATCGTAGATAAAGTGCAAGTTAAAATTTATACTAAATTATCTGACGTAGAGAAGTTATTACCTGGCGCAAAGAAGGTATTTGATGAACGCGATGAGCGTATCAGCGGTATGACTGATGAAAGCGTGGATACCTTTTATTCCTGTTTACTCTGTCAATCTTTTGCTCCTAATCATGTCTGTATTATTACGCCAGAACGCTTAGGGTTATGCGGGGCATATTCCTGGCTTGATGGCAAGGCATCCTATGAAATCGTTCCTACAGGACCAAATCAACCTGTCTTAAAAGGCCAGATGCTGGATGAGAAATTAGGGCGGTGGAAAAATATAAATGATTTTGTTTATCAGAGGTCTAACAAGGCTATTGAAAAGGTAAGTATGTATTCGTTGATGGAATCACCACAGTCTTCATGTGGCTGTTTTGAATGTATAGTAGCGATAATCCCAGAAGCAAATGGGGTGATGATTGTGCATCGCGATTATACTGGTATGACTCCCAGCGGTATGACCTTTACGACCTTAGCTGGCTCAGTAGGCGGAGGCGTGCAAACCCCGGGTTTCTTGGGGGTGGGTAAGTTATATATAGTAAGCAAGAAGTTTATCTTGGCTGAAGGAGGGCTCAGACGATTAGTCTGGATGCCCAAAGAACTAAAAGAACTTTTAGGCGATAAATTAAAAAAACGCGCTCAAGATTTAGGTAATCCGGATTTAATTGATAAAATTGCTGATGAGACTCAAGCTACAACGCAAGAAGAGTTATTGGCTTTCTTAGAGAAGGTGAATCACCCGGCTTTAGAGATGCCGGCCATATTATAATTTCTCTTGATAGTATAGGAAATTATATTAGATTTGGACTGCACCCCCTAAAACTGTAATTTTGTATTTTTGTATTACAGACAGAGGGATTCAGTCCAATTCTTCGGCACATTGCCGCAGAATCATTTGATTGTTTCATTAATGAAACAATCAAATGAAACTTAGGGATCGGTCAATACATTCTTACCCCCCTGGGCCAAAAAAGAAGTGTAATGTTCTAACATAGTATCCAGGTCCACAGCGGGGGTCATTAATAGCCGTTTATCTAAGTCAGGTTTTTTCTCT
>Ga0315279_10001107_pt1 | contig 46190 bp, 32 predicted proteins | sample YL17G06_20_MG_FD_203694 | JGI IMG/M metagenome (GOLD analysis project Ga0315279, IMG submission 203694) | Sediment microbial communities from Yellowstone Lake, YNP, Wyoming, USA - YL17G06_20 | ecosystem: Environmental > Aquatic > Freshwater > Lake > Sediment | place: USA: Wyoming | collected...
GTAAAAAAAACGCCCAAAGGCTGAAGGCTTGGCTGTGTTTTGTGGACGAAAGCGGCTTCTCGCAACGCCCTCCCATCCGGGCCACCTGGGCACCGCGCGGGCAGACGCCGTGCCTGGTCGAGCCGTTTAACTGGGAGCGCGTGTCGGGGATCGGTGCGGTGCTGGCCAGCCCCGACGGTCGGCGCACGCGCTGGCTGTTGGCGCTGCATCGTGGAGGGATTGGCAGCCGGCACGTCGTGCGCTTCCTGAACCACCTGAAGTGTCACCGACGTCGCCCAGTGATCCTGCTCTGGGATGGGTTGACGGCTCATCGCAGCCGGCTCACCCGTCAAGCCCTCCGCCACCATCGCGACTGGCTGCGCCTGCAGCCGCTCCCCGCTTATGCCCCCGAACTGATTCCCGTCGAACAACTCTGGGCTCATCTGGACGCCACCGCCTTGGCCAATACGCCCGCGGAGGATCTGGAGCGCTTGTCTCGCCGCGTACGACGCGGTCTGGGCCGCGTCCGTCGACACCCGCACCTGGGTCGAGCCTTCCTCCGCCATGCGGGTCTTTTTTAACCTCAAGTGTTACTCTATTCCGAAAACATCATTAGGTTTCCTAAACCGTGGGTCGGGGGTTCGAATCCCTCCAGGCCTACCACCTTAACTCTATGAACTCCCATTAGTTCCGCTGAATTCTGTCGCGACCGCCGCCAGCGCGAAATAGCAAACTGAAGTAAGACTGAAGTAATTTGGTCCACCGAGTCGGCCGGTTCTTTCTTGTTCTTGGTCCCTGTAAGCTCCGAAATCCTAAATAGCTGCCAACTCGATTTCTATTCTCCCTCGGCGACTGACTGCTTGAGACCACCGACGGTCTCTTTGAGCACCTGGACTTGATGATCGAGACCTTCCTTCATTTTGCGGACTTCCTCGACGATCGAGATGTCAAACGGACAAAGGACGTGCGCCCATTTTCAGATTTCCCAAGTGTATGGGTACCATCCCAGCTTGGCATTGCGCAAATAAGCAAGAAAAGGACCCCAATATCGTGGGACTACTTAATCAACGGCGGTTTCCAAATCACCTCTCTGGCCTGAGCGCTTTCGGGAGCTGTGTCCAAATCGTTGACCTGGTAGTAGATGGTTAGGATATCTCCGTCATCAAGCAAAACCGAAGAGGGATAGCCGCAGTCCCAATTAGGCGCGTCCCATGCCAGTACGATGGTATTTCTCTTGTCCCACGTTTGTCCCCCGTCAGGGCTGATTAGTGCGCGAACCCCAAAGGGGCGGTTCCGTTCTCCATACGTAAGAATTAGTCGCCCGTCGGGTAGAAGAACCAGATCACCGGGGTGCTCGCCCTTATTAGTGACTCCTCGGGGTGTCGTCCAAGTGTGCCCTCCGTCGTCGGAAAAACACATGGAGGTGCTTCCTCCCTTGGAAGAACGCAAGGCGGCAGCGAGTCTCCCCCCAGGGAGAGCGACCAGCGCGGTCTCATTATGGTCGCGGGCGATCAGCGAGGGATCTCCCCAACTCTTGCCGCCGTCCCGGGATCGAAGCAGATAAGCATACTCGTTGTTATGAGACTCATCCTGGACGTAGAAGCTCATCAATGCTAGGCCATCTAATTCAACGATTTTTCCATGAGGAGAGGCGTCCTTAAAACCCAGGGAGCTGAACTCATTAGGATCATCCCACGAACGTCCGCCGTCCTTAGACCGCTGGGTATAGAAATGGGATTCCAGGAAGATAAGTTTTCCCTGTAACGCCTTGAAGGCTTCGTAGCTGTCGAATTGCATCGTGCCTTTATAGCTCCAGTAGCCAAGCACCACTGTTCCATCGGTAAGCTGTCCCAGTGCCGGGTTCAATTCATCGCGGTCAGGAAAATCGGCAGCCACCGCTGGCCTGGTCCAGGTCCTCCCACCATCAGTAGAACGCACAACGTCAAGCCTGGCTTTCCCCCACGAAAACCTGTGCGGCCCACCTCCCCGCACGACAGCGATAATCTCACCGCTTTTTAATTTACAAACGACAGGGAAGTACCCTCCGCCCTTTTCTACTACGATTCTCCTGTCTGCCGGGTACGTCCGGATGGCAGTCATTGCCTGGTCTCCGGTCTTCACCGTCCACACACCGTCCCGATCCGCGAACTGGTGCGACTCGTCTTTTTGAGCCGCGGCGACAGCAAGGCTCACGACGCCGACGGCGAGGGCCAGCGTCAGGTAGGCGAAACAAGCTGCGGCTTTCATCGAAACCCTCCTATGCAGCCGCCCCAACTTCCGATTTGGGATGGTATGCCACATTCCAGGACAGTCCTGCCTCGTCTTCCCACTCGGGACATAACGGCTCGGAGGACGCTCTGGCAGGATTCTACACCCGGGAAGGGATGGCGGGGCAGACGAATCCCGGCCCGACCTATGAGCCTCTTGCCACCTATGATCACTGCAGGTCCCGTTGCTCACCCTCCTCTACAGCGGCGAGGCTCACTTCCGAGTGCGCCGGACAGAATCTCGGATTGAACCCACGGAATCGCCGCTAAACACATCGCAATTGCCCTGGGGAAAGCTCCCGGATGATTAAGCGGGCGCTTCCGATCCTTCGGTCCGGTGGTCGGTCGATCCGGACCTTCAGCTTCTTTCCCCATCTAACACATTCGGGAACGATCACCTGGTACAAAAAACCGGTCACGTCAGTCGGCGTTCTTCTTCTCCTTGCATTCAGACCAACCTGGCACGCGGCGCCGGCAGAAGGGGTTTAACTGAGTTATAATGCGTCCATTCTGGCCTCGCGGCCCTCCACGAAGAGGAAACGGGCGATGACGCATACTTCAATGCTTTCCCTAGCTGCAGTTCCGCTGCTTGTCTTACTGGAAGTGTTGCCTTGCGATATGTCGCCAAGAAGCTTGGAGGACTCAGTCGAGCGACTCACGCCGCAGGAGATTGCTAATGCTGAACGGCGGGCTCGGGAAGGCGACGTGCAGGCGCAGCTTCGTATGGGGTTGGTGTATTACCTGAGCTTTTTGGAACCTGAACAACACCCGCTGGCCGGGGAACCTGCTGAGGAACCACCGGGGGGCTACCATTCTGAGAGGGACAAGGATGCCTGGAAACAGAAGCTTGCCAAGCAATGGTTTGAGAAGGCGGCAGAACAAGGATGCGTTGCTGCCCAGTACTACCTAGGTCGGGTCTATTCGTTAATCCCTGAGCGAGGAGGTCTGATTGGCACCTTATTCAACGACCCCATCGAGGGCGTCAAATGGTACTCGAAGGCTGCTGAGGCCGGATACTCTCCGGCAATGGTAAGGCTCGGCCATTTTTACCAGGACCCGTGCTGCGGATTAGAGACTAACCTGGATCTTGCCGAGAAGTGGTACAGCAGAGCCTCCGACCTTGGAGACTCCAGAGCCATGTGTGCGTGGGCAGAGTTGCTGGACAAAAAAGGCGATCAAACACAAGCTACGAAGTTGTATCTGAAATCAGCAGAGCTTGGTGACTCCGAGGCTCAATTCTGGATTGGAGGGAGGTATATCGAAGGGAAAGGAGTTAACAAAGATTCTGGACAAGGTGTGGCTTGGTATGAAAGAAGCGCCACGCAGGGATATGTCTACGGCGCCTGCGGTCTAGTCTTCTGTTATGCAACGGGCACTGGAGTCAACAAGGACCTTGTAACCGCATTGAAGTGGGCACACATATCATATGTCTTCGACGCCTTGACAAAGTGCGATGCCGATGAAGTTTCGGAGGAATTCAAGCCGACGAAAGCGCAAAGTCACAAAGCCCGCAAGCTTGCAGAGCAATGGTTTGAGAGCCATCCGCAGTTCAAGGAAAAGCTCATGGAAAGCCGAAGGTGGCACAGGGTCACAATACCATAGCGGGTCGTGGGTCGATTCTCTCTTGATTGTAACAACCGTCGAAAAAGCCGCCCATCCTCAACGTCTCGATTTCCTAAACCGTGGGTCGCGAGTTCCCTTCGACAGGTTCAGGGCAGGCGAGTCTCCCCAGCCTACGATTTTTCCCCTTGTGATTCCAGATAAATAAGCCGGAAATTCCCCCGTGTACAACAGGTCGTAGAGACTTCTGCCAAGCAGTCCAGCGCCTGCCAGGAGCCCCACCGCGGTGGCCAATCTGCTCTCACTCCGCGCGCAACGTGCTCGCCGGATCGACCCGCGCCGCACGCCAGGCCGGCACCCCGCACGCGATCACCGACACGCCTGCCAGCAGCGCGATCACGCCGAGATACGTGACCGGGTCGAGGTGCGACACCCCGAACAGCATCGCGTCGATGCCCTGACTCGCCGCAGCCGCCCCGGCCAGCCCGATCGCGACGCCGAGCCCGGTGAGCATCATCCCCTGACGAACCACCAGGGCGAGGATGCTCGCGCGCGATGCGCCCACCGCCAAGCGCACTGCGATCTCGCGCGTGCGCTCGGCAACGCTGGCGGCGAGCACGCCGTAGATGCCGGCGGCCGCGAGCACTAGTGCCGCGAGCGCGAACGCCTCGAACAGGGCCAGCGCGAAGCGTCGCTCCGCCGCCGAGGCGGCGAGCAGGTCGTCCATCGTCGCGACACGCAGAATCGGCTGGTCCTTATCGACCGACCAGACCGCCTGGCGAACGGCGGGAGCAAGTGCGGCTGCGTCGCCGCGCGCGCGGACCACGAGCGACATCGCGTTGTCCGCCCAGTGCCACTGGGTCGTCGTGATGTACACAGCATCCGATTGGCTCACGGCCAGCGACATCTGCTTCACGTCACCGACCACGCCGACGAGGGTGTACCACGGACCGTCCGTGGCACCGACGTGGAGGCGCTGCCCGATGGGATTCCTGCCGCGAAACTTGCGTTTCGCGAAAGACTCGTTTATCACCACGGCGAGCGGCGCGCCCGGCAGGTCGTGCGCGTCGAGCAGGCGGCCGCGGTGGAGCGGGATACCCATCGTTTCGAAGTAACCGGGGCTCACCGCGTACCGGAACACGCCATGATCATCCCCAGGGTTGTCATCCGATTCGAACCGCGCGCCGTACATGTCGTAGTCGCCGCTCAACGGCAACTGGCTGGTGAGCGCGGCGGCCGTGACGCCGGGCACGTGCCGGACCGCCTCGAGCGCCTGGGCGAAGAACCGATACGTAGTGCTGTCATCGTCAAACCGACGGCCGGCCGTCTGCACCTGCATCGTGAGCAGGTGTGATGGACTAAACCCCGGAGGTACCGCGAACAGACGCACCAGGCTCCGCAATAGCAATCCTGAACCCACGAGCAATACGAGAGCGAGCGCGACTTCCGCGACGACCAGCGCGCTGCGGGTGCGCCGGTGTCCGCCGGCGCTGCGCCGCGAGCCGTGTTGGAGGTCCCGGTGCGGATCGCTGCGCGCCGCGTGAAGCGCTGGGGTTAACCCGAAGGCCAGGCCGATCAGCGTGGTGATGCCCAATCCGAAGGCGAACACGGCGCCATTGATACCGATCGCGCCGACGCGCGGCAGCTCCGGTGGGCTGAGCGCCACCAACGCGCGCACGCCGAGCATCGCCACGGCCATGCCGACCACGCCGCCCATCGCGCCGAGGAGCAGGCTCTCCGTGAGCACTTGGCGGATCAGGCGACTGCGCCCGGCGCCGAGCGCGGCGCGCAGCGCGAACTCGCCGCGCCGGTGTACACCGCGGGCGAGGAGCAGGTTCGTCACGTTCACGCACGCGATCGTGAGCACCAGCATGACCGCGCCGAACACGGCGAGCAGCGCCGGCTTGACGCCGCGCGTGACGTCGTCTTGCAGCGAATTGACGATGAACCCAACATCGCGGCCATACGTCTCCGGATGCTGCTCCTTCAACACGGCGTGCCCGAGCACATTGAGCTCTCGCGTCGCTTGATCTACACTGACCCCTGGCCGGAGCCGCCCCACCATGCGCAGGTGATGACCCCATGCCCGTCCCTGCGACATGTCGTACTGCAGCGGCGCCCACACCTCGGCCGATGGAGCCAACACATTCTCGAAGCCTCTCGGCATGACGCCGATGACGGAATAGCTGTCCGTTGAAGAGAACGTCCTGGCGTCCTCGAGGGTGACCTGCCGTCCGATGATCGTGCGATCACCGGCGAAGCGCCGCCGCCAGAGCCCATCGCTGATGATGACCACGTTCGGCCCATTGAGCCGATCGTCGGACATCTGGAAGTCTCTTCCCAGGATCGGTGACACGCCCAGCACATGGAAGTAGCTCGCACTGACACGCTGCCCGTCGAATCGTTCCGGCTGGTCCGCTCCGGTCATGGTCGGCTGCCATGGCCTGAGCACGGCGATCGCGTCGAAAGAGCGATTCCGTTCCACCAGGCCCCGATACATGCCGAACGTTCCATCGTTGCGCGACCCGCCGCTGCGAATCTCCCAGATCATCGTGATCCGGCCGGCGTGCGGGTACGGCAACGGCTCGAACAGGATCGGGTTCATAGCGCTGAAGATCGCCGTCGTGGCGCCGATGCCGAGGGCGAGGATCAGAATGGCGGTGCAGGTGAATCCTGGATGTTTCCGTAGCTGGTGGATCGCAAAGCGGAGATCCTGCAGCAGGATATCGAGCGCGGGCAATCCCCGCGCTTCGCGATGCTGCTCCTTCGCTTGCTCTACTCCGCCGAAGCGAATGAGGGCCTGACGGCGGGCTTCCTGCGGGGAGAGGCCGCGCTGCAGGCCTTCTTCGATCGCGAATGCGAGATGCGAAGACATCTCGGCGTCGAGTTCGTGGTCGAGAGGTTCCTTGCGGAAGAAGGCGCGGAGACGGTTGAGTGCCTGGCGAAGTCTGTCGGTCATTGCTTACCCCCATGTTCCTGCATCGCCAGCACGCGACCCATTACGCTGGACAGCCTCTGCCAGTACACGGCATCCTCGGCGAGCTGTTTGCGGCCGTTTTTCGTAATCGAATAAAATTTGGCCTTGCGGTTGTTGTCCGAGGTGCCCCATTCGGCGGAGATCCATCCGCGCTGCTGCAGCCGCACCAGCGACGCGTAAATAGTCCCCTGGTTCAGCAGGACTTTGTCGCCACTCACCTGCTCGATGCGCCGCGCAATACCGTAACCATGTAGCGATCCCATTGCCGCCAGCGTCTGGAGGACCATAAGGTCCAAAGTGCCTTGCAGTAAATCCAGCTTCGATTCCGCCATCCAGCCCTCCTGTGTTATTGCCACATCAGGATGCCACAACTCCGGTGGGAATACCACAGGAAAATGAGCGCTCCTAATTCTGTGGGATTCGGTTTTCGGCGGGCAAGGTGTGAACTGCGCCTTGACGCCCTTACAAGAACTTCCCGGGACGGCGTCCGCGGAGGCGGGAGGAACGGAGCACTTGCAGCCCTGCGTTCAACAGGGTAGACTCTTGGTACAGGAGGACAATATGTCCCTTCGACCCATTAAGCGGCTCATCAGGGCGAAGCCGACCCTGGAAGGTGCGGGCGTTCACCTGCGCCGCGCGTTCGGCTTCGGCAACACGTCCGACTTCGACCCGTTTCTCCTCCTTGACGACTTCCGCAGCGACCGTCCGGAGGATTACCTAGCTGGCTTCCCATGGCATCCCCACCGCGGGATCGAAACCATCACGTACGTCCTCGCGGGAACCGTCGAGCACGGCGACAGCCTCGGGCACAGCGGTGCCATCGCCGCCGGCGATGTCCAGTGGATGACGGCGGGGAGCGGCATCATCCACCAGGAGATGCCGAAGGGTGATCAAAACGGTCGCATGCATGGGTTCCAGTTGTGGGCAAACCTTCCGTCGTCTCTCAAGATGACAGCCCCGCGTTACCAGGAGGTGAAGGCGGTCGACATCCCTGTAATCACGGATGACGACGGCACCCAAGTTCGCGTCGTCTGCGGAAGCTTTTGGGGGAAGAGCGGCCCCGTGGACGGCATCGCAGCCGACCCGATCTACCTCGATGTGTCGGTTCAGCCGGGCAAGAGGAAAACCCTGCCGGTCGAGACGACTCGCCATGCCTTCGCGTACGTTTTCGCAGGGGCGGGGAAGTTCTGCAACGCGTCTGGGCCTCTCGCGGTGCCGACCGAACCGGTCGGATGGGCGGACACGTCGCCTCCCACGGAGGCGGACAACCGATCGCTTGTACTCTTCGACCGCGGCGACGAACTCACGGTCCAGGCCGGGGACGATGGGATCCGGTTCCTGCTGGTCTCGGGAAAGCCGCTTGAGGAACCGGTGGCGTGGTACGGCCCGATCGTGATGAACACGCAGGAGCAGCTCCGGCAGGCATTCAAGGAACTCGAACAGGGGACGTTCCTGAAGCGGTAAAGGTGGAGCTGCGACCCAGCTCGCCGGCGGAGCGCGATCTACCGAGCGATCACGTTTAGCACCGCTCTCGTCAACTATCAGCCGTCTCTGATAAACGCCGCAACGTAAGGCGAGGTATTCAACTACTGGACGCCGCGCACGCTTCCTGGACCTCATCGTGGAAGGGTACGCCGTTGATCCGCCCACAATCTCATATTGAGCCTGAGGAATAGTCGGCAAACTTATCGCAACAGTACTGGCGGGATGCTCACGGACGGCTGAAGGAGAGGTTCTGAACTGTCGGTCCGCTTGTGGGTCGATCGGGACCTTCGGCTTCATCCGTAATTCAACATATGGGGATTTCTCAACAGTTACCGGCGATTACGCAAAGTGTTTGAATGGCGCTCAATTTGTCTTAATCTAGTTGGGGAAGGCAGGTGCTCCCCTAATGGGGCGTGATAAGCAGCCGTTCGTCCGCAGGATTGCCAGGGCGGCGTTGCTTGTGGTTCTCCTGCCCATCATCATTCCGTTCGCAGCAGCCGTACTTGCTCTGTACTGGCTTCACCGGCTCGTGCTGTATGCCCTTATTTGGCTGTTATGGCTGCCGAGGGGCAAGGATGTGCTGCTGGTCTATTCTGACAGCCCAATCTGGCACGATTACATGAGAACACAAGTTCTTCCGCTGGTGCAGGAACGCGCCGTCATCCTCAACTGGTCACACCAGAGCAGATGGCCTAAATGGTCGTTTTCCGTCCATGTATTCCGGTCCTTTGGCGGGCGGGAGCGGTTCAATCCAATGGTTGCTGTGTTCCGCCCCTTCCGGAGCGCAAGAGTATTTCGGTTCTGGTCGGCCTTTAAGGATTGGAAGCGCGGATACACGGAACCAGTCGAGCGCTTGCGAAATGATTTGGTACTCATCTTGTAGGCTGTTCTTAATGTCGGCTGTTGAGAACAACGCTTCTCATAAGTTAAGACTTGCGGAAAACAATCCCACACTGTTGACAGAATCGGACACCTCCTGAATCGTCGCCCTCACGGAAGTGACTCTTCGGGATGCTCGCTGCACCTGCCACTCGTCACATAGTGTCCGGGTACGCCGTGATCCAAGCACCATCGCCAGAAGTTGGCAGGGCAGACCACTTCGATAATCGGCCCTGGACGCTGCTGGACATCAATATCTTGGTCCTTCTATCATCGGCAATTATGGACAAACCTTCGTTCGACCCCGGCTTTACAGAAAAATACCGCGGCGACTTGCATCGAATCATCAACCCGAACGGGCAATTCAATGTTCGCCGCCGCGGCGCCACCTGGCGGGACGTACATCCCTATCTCTTCATGATCAACACCTCCTGGCCCGTATTCGTGGCGATGATCTTCGCCGGGTATGTGATTGCCAACCTGGTGTTTGCCTTCATATACCTGGGGATTGGCGTCGAACACCTGCACGGCGCCGCGACAAACATGGCGTCCGACCGCTTTTTGAGTGCTTTTTTCTTTAGCGCCCAAACGTTCACCACCGTTGGATACGGCAGGATCTCCCCCGACGGCCTGCTGGCCAACCTGGTGGCGGCGTTTCAAGCCCTTCTCGGACTGATGGCGTTTGCCATCGTCACCGGCCTAGTCTTCGGACGATTCTCCAGGCCCGCGGCGCGCCTCGCCTTCAGCAGGCAGATGGTAGTAGCGCCCTATCAGGCCGGCGCCAGCCTGCAATTCCGCGTGGCGAATCGGCGCAGTAATAATTTGATGGAGATTGAAGCGCGGATACTCCTGATGACCGTGGAGCCCTCGGACCGCGGACTGCTGCGCAAGTACAAGCCTCTTACGCTCGAACGCCCCTCCGTCCTGTTCCTACCGCTCACCTGGACGGTCGTTCATCCCATCGACGAGGCCAGCCCGCTCTGGGGCCAGACTGCCGAACACCTCGCCCGGCAACAGGCCGAGTTTCTGATTCTGATTAAGGCTTTCGACGATACTTTCTTCCAGACGGTCCACGTTCGCCACTCCTACCGGCACGGAGAGGTGGTTTGGGGAGCCCGCTTCGTCCCCGCTTTCGAGGCGGACGCTCAGGGCCAAATGGTGCTCGACCTCAGGCGGCTCAGCGAGATCGCTCCCGCCCAGAATCCAGCCACCCCGTGAACGGTGCGAGGTCTGAGGGCGGCGGGTTGCTTTCTGGGCACACTCCAGGCAAGCAGCAGGCGATCCTCAACGCATCCCTGCCGTATAGTCGTCCCCCATCTATAACGGGTTGTGTCCGGTTACGCCGTGAGAACGAAGCCGCTGGCGCGGCGGTTGCTTCGCGTGTGCCCATCCGGACCCCAGACGTGCCCACCGCACGCCATCGATTTCGTGTGACCGCGCCGCAAGACCGGGTCCAACACCGGTTCGCTAACGTAGCAGATAAGAAAGAATGCAATTGCGACGGAAAGATCAATGGCCGGCGCGCGGCCATTGGTTGGGGTGTTCTGCTGCTCAGTTCGCCGCACAGGTTCTCTCTCTCATGGCGGCGAGCACGGGCAATTCCAGGCCTATTTCACAATCGCTTGGCTCAGACAGGAGAGTTCGTTTCGTGCCCGTCGCCGAAGTGGTTTAGCGTGACGGCGCGCTCTTGGATTTTGCGATGAGGTCATACACTGGTTTGTTGTCGGCGTAAACGCGCCACTCCTTCACTAAGCCGTTCTCCACGACAGCCAGCCATGCTGCTGGGGTGCGCCATTTGTTCTCAGGCGGAAGCTTACTATTTGCGGCGATAGTACCGCCCGCCGCGCCGAAAACAGCCACCACATTCCTGTCTGAAAGGATCTCCTCGTGAGAAACCCAGTAGTCCGGACAAAGAGCATAGTACCCTCGCCAGCCGGCGCGCATCTTTTCGCGGCCACGCACGGTCTGGCCCAGCGAGTCGATAAACACGTGATCTTCTGTCATCAACTCGGCTAGCTTGTCGGCATCACGTTGGTTGATGCAGTTGATGAAATTGAGAACAGTTTCCACGGGGCTCATCTGTCACTCCTTCGCGCAGTGTAACGCGGATTTTGGAAAGATTCTTGTCAGTACGCGTTATGCCCGGTCCTCCGCAGGGCGGCCGTGTGTACGCGAGGTCTGAGGACGGCGGCTTGCTTTCTGGGTACACTCCAGGCAAGCATCAGGCGATTCTCAACGCATCCCTGCCGTATAGTCGTCCCCCCATCTATAACGGGTTGTGTCCGGGTGCGCCGTCATTCGCCCACAATCCAAATGCCCAACGGCGAGTGATGCTTCATCACGAAACGCGCTTATCTGGTGCTGGCAGGCCGTGCGGCAGACATGGCTAGCCATTCCCGTGCGATTGGTTGCAATTTGCCGTATGCTTCCCATGCGGAGCGCGCCCAGGCTTCGACAGCTCGCCCATAGCGCGCGGGGTCATCGATTCCCGAAACATCGGCAATCGTCAGACTCCCGCGAAAGGAAGGCACCTCCGGCTTTGGCAATTTCGGATGGGTACCCAACCAAAGTTGAAGCCGCTTCAATTTGTTTGGATCGTTGTTCTGTTCCAAGGCCACACAGAGCCCGCAGAGGTGGGCGGCCAGCGATTTTGATGATTCCACGTACGACGAATGCTGTACGCAGTAGGTGTCCACAGCTAAGCGATGATACTTCCAATAAAGTGCGGGTTGCTCGAAATCACGCGCCAGCAGGACGTCGCGTAGGGCTGCACAGTTTGGCTGTCCAAGCCCCGAGCGCATCCCGCATTCAGGACAGATTTCTCCGCTGGCCACCGAATCCGTCATCTTCATAAAACCAGTATAAAGGATTGGTTAAAGCGACGACCAGGACCACACTCTACCGTCCCATTGTATGCGTAACAGACACGGCACCAGCGTAAGCGCTGTAGTAAGGAATGTATCGTCGCTAGCTCGGAAACAATCGTCCGCGGCCACTCCGCGACAGTCTGCCGCCAATTGGTCGTAGAGTCCGAAACCGGACAAGTGGCCGCAGCGGGTTGGTGCGCCGGGTTAGTGTCGAGAACAGGTCTAGACACCAGACGATCCAGTCTACTCCCACGAAACTTCCTTACTGGGGCCAGCGGAGAAGGGGTAGCCGTGCAGGCCAGAGAGGCGTGAATATGTAGGGCAGCGGTCGAAAAAACCGTCCGCCCCAACGTCTCGATTTCCTAAACCGTGGGTCGGGAGTTCGAATCCCTCCAGGCCTACCATTCTTCCCGTTTTGATTTCAGACGGATAGGCTGAACTCTACCTTACGCCCTGTAGCGGGTCGCGGCGGCTTCTTTACAGCCCGCCCGCAATTAAGATCGGCAGACGCTACGCGCTACGCACTCTTCACCTTCAACTTTCGACTGTCGACTTTTGACTTCCTTTTCTAGCTCAGTTGCCATTCCTACAAGTGGGGCTATAATAGCGCGCGAAAGGATATGTTTTGCCTCGAGGGCTATTGGTCTTCGAGAGAACCGCGTCGTCCAGTGGCAATGTGTGAAGCTCCCCGAACGTCTCCCCGAAGATTGTGGTGTTGCGTCCTTAGTGAACAGAGCAGGCGAACAGAACAAGATTGCTCTGGCGCCGTTTGGCCCGGGCGCCGGCCAAAGAACGCGAGGTGGCGACAAGGATGGCGCCGGGATTTCTCATGAGGGGGACCCGTGGCACTGAAACGCCTTGGCCTGATTGCATGTGTACTGATTGTCTCGATATCCGAAGCTCTTTACGCTGGCACAAGCATCACGGGGAAAGTGTATGATGCGTATGGCCGGCCGCTGAAAGACGTCACCATCACGGCTGCCGAAAACCACCTCAAGACGTTTTCCAACGACAAAGGTGAGTTCACCGTCCAGCTCGCCGCGTCCAGGGGGACAATCCGCCTTCTGTTCGAATTGCCGGGCTTCTATTCCGAAACACTCTTGTACGAGATAAAAGAGCCGGCCGCTCCGGTGGACGTGGTTCTCACTCCCCGCACGATCATCAAGGAAGAGGTGAAAGTTGTGGCTTCCCGCCTGGACATCTCGCTGGCTACGAACCCCGCAGCCACTACAGTAGTCGGGGCGGACATGCTGGACACAATGCCGCGTTCCCTTGCGATCGACGAGCCTCTGAAGGCCGTGCCTGGTGTGAAGGTGGATAACCAGGCGAACGGAGAGCGCGTACATCTTTCCATTCGCGGCCAGGGGATCCTGAGCGAGCGCGGCATTCGCGGAATTCAAGTGCTCTACGATGGCATTCCGCTTAATGACCCGAGCGGATTCTGCCCCGACGTTTTCGACGTAGATTGGGCTGGCGTCGAGCAGGTAAATGTGGTTCGGGGGCCGGTAGCATTCCTCTTCGGCGGGGGCTCCGCGGGCGGAGTGATTGACGTCCACACACGAGCCACCGATGCCGGACCTACTCACGGCGGTATTTGGGCGGAAGGAGGCTCCAACGGCTTCTACAAGACCAGGGGCGAAATCTCTGGCCGGGCGTCGGGCATCGCCTACCTGATTTCCGGATCGCGCACCGCCGGGGATGGATATCGGGACCACACAGCATTTTGGGCCGACAATGTCTACGGTCGCTTCAGCTTTAACCCTGTCCGGAGCCTCCGACTGAGCCCGTTCATCATGGGTACAGGGTTCTTTAACCAGAACGCCGAAGGCTTGAACCTAAACTGGGGTTACCCGAGCCGGGCTTGGTGGACCATGGCCAATCCGGACGCGCTCACTTACAACGAGTATCAGAGAACCCACCGGGTGACCGGCGGCTTCAACGGAGAATGGCACGTATCGGACAATCAGCGTGCTTCTTTCACCTTGTATAGCCGTCACACCGCGTACAAGGAACCCGTGCCTTCCTCCGTCGAACACCGGGACCTGACCGCGCTCGGGGGATCACTTCAATATGAAGTGGATTCGGTGCACAGCCGGAGTAAGAACCGCTTCAGCACGGGGGTGGACCTCGACGGTCAGTGGGTCGATGACCTGCGGCACCCGAACATCGGGAATGCTGTCGAGACACCAAATTTGCTGGCCAATCAGGCGATCATCCAAAACCGGGTTGGCGCGTACTGGACGGATCGGCTGACCCTGGGCACAAGGTGGACTCTGCTGGGTAGTATTCGCTACGACCACATCGGGAATTCATTGACCGATTACCTGCGGGCGAACGGCCTGGACCTTTCAGGAAGCCAGAACTTTACCCGTGCCACGGGCCGGGTGGGGGCGACCTGGGGTGCCACTAAGGACATCGCCCTGTTTGCCTCCTGGGGGCAGGGATTCCTTCCGCCCGCGACGGAAGAACTTTATGCCAATCCCGCGGCCCTGGGAGGATTTAACAAAATGCTCGTTCCGGCAACATCCAAGGGTGAGGAGGTAGGGATACGGGGCCATTATCGAGACCATATCTTCTGGGAGACGGAGTTATTCCGCCTTGATACCAAGCATGATTTCGAGCGTTACCGCATCACGAGCCGACCGCTCGAGACGTTTTACGCCAATGCCGGTGAGAGCCGCCGGCATGGCGTGGAAACCGAAGTCCGATGGTTGCCGGTCCGTTCCGTAACGGTCACAACCGCCTACACCTATTCGCATTTCATCTACACGAAGTACACCAGCCTGACCTATCCGGGGAACCTGACCGGAAACGACCTGCCCAACTCCCCACGACAGCAGGGATTCGTGGATGCCTCCTATGAATTCGCCCGGACTTGGTCCGTGAGCGCCAGTACGGAGGCGTACTCCCAGGCTTACATCGACCCGACCAACCGAACCTGGATCGGCGCTTACGGCCTGGTAAATGCCCGTCTCAGCAAAACGTGGCAACATCGCGGCGTATACGGGACCTTCTTTATCGTCTGCAAGAACCTCGCCGGCAAAAGGTACATCGCTTTCACGGAACCCGATCCGGACGGCAATTCGTACCAACCGGGGTCGAATCGCGAGTTCTTCGGGGGCCTCCAAATCCGGTTCTGATTGAGGGGGTCGAGGCGAGGCATGCCAGGCACTCTCGTCCACATCCGATGAAGCGCGTCGCGCCAGCCTGCTCTGCAGGCCTGCGACTTGCCCTGTACCACACGGTGCAAGGCTTGTGTCTCGTTTCTGTGTGCCCTGATCCGTCGGCTGACGAACTGCGGCGGGCGTTCCTTTCCGACTTTCATCCTCTATTCGTGGTAGGGCCGGGGCGACGTATGGGTCTGGACCTGCTTCGCGATCCTGAGCCTGTAGCGCGGACCGGCCCCTTCCCGATCTGAGGTTTTTCCATGGTGGGGCCTAAAGGCCGCAGAGTTACCAGACAACTCTGCGCTACCTTGCTTCCCTCAATGGTTTGGCAATCCTGTGGCCGAACCGCACCTGCTGGCGGACCGAAAGGGGCGCGACAATACCAGGTCGAAGGATTTACCTTGCAAAAATGCCATATGGTGGCATAATTGCAAGGTGGTTCCTCGACTCGCCACAGACCGGCTCCGGGTGGCCTTGCAGGCCTTTCCCGCAGTGGCCTTGCTCGGCCCACGACAGGTCGGCAAAACGACCTTGGCCACGAGGCTCGCTGACGAGGAGCGAGATCACGCCCTGTATCTCGACTTAGAACTGCCGTCCGACCGCGCCAAACTGGGCGATCCGGAGCTTTACTTTGCCAGCCACGAAGACAAGCTGGTCGTTCTGGATGAGATCCATCGTACCCCCGGCATCTTCCAGGTCTTGCGCGGCGTGATCGACCGTCGGCGGCGGAAGGGGATCAAAGTCGGCGAGTTCCTTGTGCTTGGCTCTGCCTCGATGGACCTGCTTCGTCAGTCTGCCGAAACGCTGGCGGGTCGCCTTGCTTACCTGGAGCTCACACCATTCACTGCTCCTGAGGTGGTCAAGAACGACACCTCGATCGCGGACCGGCTCTGGGTACGGGGCGGATTCCCAGACAGCTTCCTGGTCAGCAGCGACGCGGCCAGCTTTGAGTGGCGGCGAGCGTTCATTCAGACCTACCTCGAGCGAGACATTCCGATGTTAGGACCTCGTATCCCAGCCGAAACGCTGCATCGCTTTTGGCAGATGCTGGCGCATGGGCAAGGACAACTCTTTCATGCGGCACCACTCGCCTCCGGTCTCGGCGTCAGCGGCCACACCGTGGCCCGCTACTTGGATGTTCTGGCGGACCTGCTACTGGTTCGCCGCTTACAACCCTGGGCAGGAAGCCTCAAGAAGCGGCTGGTGCGCTCTCCCAAGGTGTATGTGCGCGACAGCGGCCTGGTGCATACGCTGCTGGGCATTCGAGACCAGGAGGAGTTGTTAGGTCATCCGGTGGCGGGGCCAAGTTGGGAGGGCTTCGTGATTGAGAACCTGCTGTCACAGGCGCCGCCGCGCACGACCGCGTGGTTCTACCGCAGCTTGGCGGGCGCCGAGATTGATTTGCTATTGGAGTTCGCAGCCGGGCATCGACACGCGGTGGAGATCAAACGATCGCTCAGCGACCCGCGGCCGAGCAAAGGATTTCATTTGGCTTGCGACGATCTGAACGTGCGGGGACGATGGGTCGTTTACCCGGGGCGGGAGCGGTATCGGCTGGACGCTCGCACCGAGGTAGTCCCTTTCACCGAGGCGGCGCGACCGGATTTTCAGTGGGCGCCAGAATCACGCTGAACCCACCTCCCGCTCGACACCGTGACCTGCCCCCGTTTTGTGGTCCAATCATAACGTACCTCCTTGGGGACTTCCTGGCACCAGACAAAGCTGGGGCCGGGCCGCAACGTTCGAACGGTGTGAACTCTGACCTACCTCCTCAAAAGCCGCTGAGTTGCAGAACAACCCAACGCTACCTAGATGCGCATTACACTCCCACTTAACCTGCTAGTCAGGCCTGTAGCGCACAATTCTTCCCTCGATGGTTTGGCAATCCTGTGAACGAATCACAACTATTGGCGGAACGAAAGGTGCGCCTCAGGCTCTCGACCGGCAACAAGAACCCATGGTCAGACAAACCCTGACCGTGGCTACCGGCGTCCTCCATTCGTGGTCGGGCGGGGCCGGCCTTGCAGTGGGAGCCACCATCGGCGCGAAGCGCTATGGAGTGCGGCGGGTTTCCGCTGCTCTGCCGCTCGCCAGCTTGCTGGCGGGGGGGGCCGGAAGCAAGCTTCCGGTCCCGAAGGCGGGAGCAAGCTCCCGCACTCCAGAGCGTCTGCGGCGGGCGTTCCTTTCCGACTTTCACCCTCCATTCAGTGGTCGCGCCGGTGCATCGGCTTGAAGGTTTTTCTCTCCCTCGCCGTGGCGGGCTGGGAAGGCTACGCCGCGGTTATCCGGCACATGGTGGCCATGGGCGATAACTTGCGCCAACAACTTGCCGCCTCCGATTGGGAAGTGGTCAACAAAACGCCTTTGCCACGGGTCTGCTGCGTGGATCGGCAACATCCCGAAGGCCGCTCCGCACACTACTTGGACAGCGTAGCGCTTAGAGTTGTTTCCTCCGGAAAGGCCTGGATATCCACCACACGGCTTGCCGGCACCACTCCAGTGTTGCGTGCTTGCATCACGAATTACCGCACGAGAGCCGAGGATCTCGCGGCTTTGGTCGACGCCCTCAACTGGGCGAGGCCAAAGGCCAACTAGCCAAGGGCTATCCCGTAGCGCCGCCCGGAACTTGTCCCGACATCGTCGGGAGGGCGGCACCTGCCCGCCATCTGGCGGGCTCCCGGCTGCACCGGGACAGGTTCCGCCCGCCGCTACAACGACGACGAAATCCTCGTTTCGACACGCACAACACTCGGACAGTGAGGCCGCGTGCCTTTCCTTATTCTCCTCGCTTCCCCACGCCCACGTGCGGCGCATCCTGCGCCGCTTGCTCCGGCGCGGTGAATCTGCGATTATGGTGCGCTGGATTTGAGAGATCCCTGCCTGACTGGAGGCTATCATGCCCGTTGATCTGAAACATCGCAGCCGCATTATCACCGACGGCCGCGACCGCGCCGGCGCGCGCGCCATGCTAAAGGCCATCGGCTTCACCGACGCGGATTTGGCCAAGCCCATCGTCGGCATCGCCAACACCTGGATTGAAACCATGCCGTGCAACTTTCATCTGCGGCGGCTGGCTGAGAGGGTGAAAGCCGGTGTGCGCTTTGCGGGCGGGACGCCCATGGAGTTCAATACCATCGCGATCTCGGATGGCGTCACGATGGGCACCGAAGGGATGAAGGCCTCGCTGGTCAGCCGCGAGGTTGTGGCTGACTCGATCGAATTGGTGGGCCGCGGCCACCTGTTTGACGCCATGGTGGCGCTGGTGGGGTGCGATAAGACCATTCCTGGAGCCGCCATGGCGCTTATCCGGTTGAACGTCCCGAGCATTGTGCTGTACGGCGGCTCCATCGCGGCGGGCCGTTTCCAGGGCCGCGACGTCACGATCGGGGACGTTTATGAAGCTATAGGCGCAAACGCCGTAGGCCTCATGTCCGACGCAGAGTTGAAACAACTCGAAAATGCCGCCTGCCCGGCAGCGGGCGCCTGCGGAGGCCAGTTCACCGCCAATACCATGTCCACGGTAATGGAATTCATCGGCCTGTCGCCCATGGGCGCGAACAGCGTCCCCGCCATGGACCCTTTAAAAGATGAGGTCGCTTACCGAACTGGGCAGATGGTGATGGACCTCCTCCGCCGCGGCGTTCGACCGCTCGACATCCTCACCCGCCAGTCTTATGAGAATGCCATCGCCAGCGTGGCCGCCACCGGAGGCTCAACGAATGCCGTGCTTCACCTGCTCGCCATGGCGCGGGAATCCGGCGTCCCACTTTCCCTCGAGGACTTCGACGCCATTAGTTCGCGCACGCCTATCATTGCCGACTTGAAGCCCGCTGGGCGGTACGTCGCGGTGGACGTGCACCGCGCCGGGGGAATTCCGCTGATTGCCAAGAAACTCCTCGAGGCGGGACTCATCGACGGCTCGCAAAAGACTCCCAGCGGGCGGACCATTGCCGAAGAAGCGCAGATGGCTCTCGAGACCCAGGGACAGGACGTGGTGAGGCCGGTCTCGAATCCGCTCAAGAAGACCGGCGGCCTGGTCATCCTGAAAGGAAACCTGGCGCCGGAAGGTTGCGTGATTAAGGTGGCGGGTGTCGAGAGGACCTATCATCGCGGACCCGCGCGGGTCTTCAACTGCGAAGAGGATGCTATGCGCGCCGTGACCAGCAAGAGCATCCAGGCGGGCGACGTCGTGGTGATCCGCTACGAGGGCCCGCGCGGCGGGCCGGGGATGCGCGAAATGCTGGGCGTGACTGGGGCGCTGGTGGGCGAAGGCTTGGCGGAATCTGTTGCCTTGCTGACCGATGGCCGGTTCAGCGGCGCGACTCACGGCCTCATGGCAGGCCATGTGGCGCCCGAGGCGGCCCGCGGCGGCCCTATCGCCGCGCTCGCCGACGGCGACGTGATCGCCTTCGACGTGGACAAACGCCGCCTGGACGTCGAACTTCCCGAAGCCGAAATCCAGAAGCGCCTCGCCAACTGGAAGGAACCGGAGCCGCGGTACAAGACCGGCGTCTTCGCCAAATACGCCGCGCTGGTTTCTTCCGCTTCCGAAGGCGCCATCACGCGCGTCAATCTGTAGGGCCGTCCCTTGGGACGGCCTGCCTGCCGCCCGCAGCATCTAGCGCAGACCCGCCTCGGCGGGTCTGCGGGTCTTTCTCCGGCACGTGGGGCCGCAATCCAAAATCAAAATTCCAAAATCCAAAATAAACAGTCATTTCCTTGCCGCCTCCCTGCGATTGTGCAAGAATAACTTGATTGCGACGCGTCAGGGCGGCTGACTGTCGAGCGGAGGGCATGTCGCCAGGGCGTCGAAACCACGGCAGGAGAAGCCGTGCATCCGGATCTCAAGAATGTGATCGAGCTCCAGCAGGTTGACGCGAAGATCGCCGGGCTCGCGATGCAGATCGAAGCCCTGCCTGCCCAGATTCAGACGCTCCAGGCGCAACTCGACAACTTCATCCACGCCCACGAAGAGCGTAAGAAGCGCCTCGCCGCCAACCAGAAAGAGCGCAAAGACCTGGAAGGCGACGTCAAAGTTATCCAGGAAAGGATCGCCAAGCATAAAGACCAGCTCTACCAGGTAAAGACCAACGAGCAATACCGCGCCATGCTCAAAGAGATCGAAGGCGAGGAAGCCAACATCCGCAAAATCGAAGACCAAATTCTGGAGGAGATGATTGAGGCGGAGGATCTCCAGAAGCTTGTCCAGGAGGCCGCGGCGCGTCTGGAAGGCGAGAAAGCGCGCGTAGCAAGCGAGATCAAGCGCCTGGAATCCGAACGCCAGGCCGACCTCGAGGAGCGCGGGCGGTTGCAGGTGCGGCGGCAGGAGCTGCAAACTGCCTTGAGCGAACCGGTGCGGGACCTGTATGAGCGCATTCGTGGGGTGCGGCGCGGCGTGGCGCTGGCGGAAGCCCGCGACGGCCTCTGCACCGCCTGCCATGTTCGCTTGCGCCCCCAGGCCTATAACGAGGTGCAGACCAACGAGTCCCTCCTGACCTGCGACAGTTGCGGTCGCATCCTGTACTACGTCGAGGCGGTGCCCGCCCAAACCGAGGACTCCGGTGGCCAGAAGGCTAAGGCGGGGGTGTAAGATAGCGCGGCCGACGAACCAAACAGCTACGACCTGCGGAGTTCTTCCCAGCATGCCCAACCCCCCGGAAATTCAGGTGCACATTGACGGCGCCTCGCGCGGCAACCCGGGGCCCGCCGCTTACGCGGTGCTGGTCGAATCCGCCGAGGGCGCGCCGCTCGCCGCCTTCTCCCGATGCCTGGGAGAAGCCACCAATAATGTTGCGGAATACCAGGCATTGCTGGCGGCGCTGGAGTACGCTCTCGCTCACCACCACCCACGCGTTCGCGTGCTGACGGACTCAGAGTTGCTGGCCCGCCAAATCCTGGGGCACTACAAAGTCCGCAGTGCCGACCTTAAACCGCTGCACGCACAAGCGCGGCAACTCATCGTGCGCCTGGAGGCGTTCTCCATCCGGCACGTCCCACGCGAGCAGAATCGCGAAGCCGACCGGCTGGTGAATCAAGCCCTCGACGCCGCCGAGAGGAAGGCGGGTTTCAGCCGGGCCGCTGCCGTTCGCCATCCCGAGCCTTTCGAAACCCTGCGCATCTCGGCAAGCTATCAACAAGGCATCCTGAAGCCCCATCACCAGCTTCCTTTCGAAGAGGGCGAAGAAGTGGACCTGGAAATCCGACGCAAGAAGCAGATGGGAAAGACAGCGTGACTGAGCGTTCAGAGGAGGAGTAAATCCATGGCAGAGCGGATGGTGAAATGTGTGGTGTTTCGGAAAGAACTTCCTGGCCTGGAGGAGCCGCCCTGGGCCGGGGAACTGGGGCAGCGCATCTACGAGAACGTTTCTCAGGACGCCTGGAACCTCTGGGTGGACCGCCTGCGGATGCTTATCAATGAATACCGCCTGATGCCGGCTAGCAAGGACGCTCAGGAATTCATCGCCCGCGAGATGGAGGAGTTCTTTTTCGGCGGGGGTTCCGCGCCCCCTCCGGCCTATGTCCCACCCCCCAAAAAGGCCTAACCCGCACCAGCCGGAGCCAAACAGGAAAGTAGGCGGTCGGTCCGTCAGCTGACGGACAGTCGGGAGTCCGGCACGCCAAGCTGGGCGATTTCAAACTGCCGCCGGAGCCGCATAGATAAAGGGCTCGCGCGACATGGTCGAAGATATCCTGCCAGGAAAGGTCACGATCCCACCCATAAGGGACAACGCTTTTTCTGAGACTGCGCTCAGAAAAAGTGGCCCCTGACGGGGCAGCCACAAACATGCAAAAAGGGCTGCGCAAGGTCGATCCCGCGTCTGCGGGATCGATGTTTGGCCGTAAGGGCCTACTACGAGCGCGGTGAATGAAGTTGCATTCCGGCAACACGATTTGCTACTCCTCGCCTGGTCGTGCCATCCGCGGGGCCGGATAACCGCGGGCGCGAGCTGTCCCGGTGCTTTTTATCGGGAACCCTGGGTGAAGTGCCTCTCACCCCGTCCGTCAGTTGACGGACAGAGAGGTGTATATTTTGGTCGACGCTCTCCTTTTTCTCGTACTCTCCCCTCGGCCCGTCAGTTGACGGAGAGAGGGGCCCGGGGGTGAGGGGGTGGACTCAATATCTTCGCTGGCAAAAATTACGTGGGACAGAAAACTAGGTGGTGAAGAGTGGGAGAAGGCAACCTGATGTAAAATCCCGTCCGCTCCGGGGGCCCAAAACGGAGGTCCCGTATTAGAAGTCAAGCTGCAGAACGAGACCAAGAAGGAGATATCGGCAATGAGACGGTTCAACCTTGTGATGGGAGCAATCATCCTGGCGATGGCTTCCAACTTGGCGCTGGGTACGACACCGACTGCTGAGGAGATCAAGCATGCAAGGCAATGGGCGGCCAGGCATCTCGATCCAAACGGCAAGGTGCTGCCATTCTCCTTTGTGTACGACGGGAAACCGTCCAATGACCTCCTGGCGAGGTGGCCAAAGAAGATTGACCAGAAGGAACTCGGCAACAACCGGACCCAGCACACATTCACGTGGACGGATCCGAAGACCGGCCTGGAGGTGCGGTGCGTGGCGGTGGAGTACGCGGACTTCCCGGTTGTGGAATGGACGGTGTACTTCAAAAACGCGGGGAAAGAGCAGAACACGCCGATCCTCCAGGAGATTCAGGGGCTCGATGTGCAGATCGAGCGCGAGAAAGGTCCCGAGTTCGTGCTGCACTACCAAAGAGGCGATTTCAATATTCCGGAGAGTTATGAGCCGTTCGAGCAAATGCTCTTCCCGAATACCACCCAGATATTTTCTCCGGTGGGCGGGCGACCCACCAACTCCGCTTTCCCATACTACGATCTGCAGATGCCGGGCGAAGGCATGATCTTGGCTGTGGGCTGGCCGGGCCAGTGGGCGATCACGTTCAAGCGGCAGACCGATCGGAGTCTGCACATTTGCGCCGGCCAGGAATTGACCCATCTCTACCTGAAACCGGGCGAGGAGATTCGAACGCCGCTCATTGCGCTGCTCTTCTGGCAGGGCGTGGAGACCGTCAGGGCGCAGAACCTCTGGAGGCGCTGGATGCTCGCTCACAACCTGCCCCGCCCCGGCGGCAAGCTGCCAAGCTCCCTCTACTCCTTCTGCAGCGGCGGGTTCTTCCCGGGGCTGAAGATCAGCGAAGCCGGCGAGAAACAGTTTATTGATGTCCTGACTCGGGAGGGAATCAAGATTGACTACTGGTGGATAGACGCTGGCTGGTATCCCTGCGGCGACCAGTGGTGGAAGACGGGAACTTGGGAACCGGATCGCGAGCGTTTTCCCCACGGCCTCAAGGCTGTGAGTGACTATGTGCACGCCAGGGGAATGAAGTTAATCGTCTGGTTTGAACCCGAACGTGTGACCGCGGGGTCATGGCTGGCGCAGAACCATCCGGCTTGGCTGCTCGGCGGCACACTTCTCAACCTGGGCAACCCGGAGGCGCGCCAGTGGGTCACCGATCATGTGGATCGGCTTCTACGTGAAGAGGGGATCGATCTTTACCGGCAGGACTTCAATATGGATCCGCTGGACCTCTGGCGGAAGAACGACACTCCGGATCGTCAAGGGATCACGGAGAACCTGTACGTGCAGAGCTACCTGGCCTACTGGGACGAACTGCGGCGGAGGCATCTCGACATGCTCATCGACAGTTGTGCATCCGGCGGCAGGCGGAACGATCTGGAGACCATGCGGCGTGCGGTGCCGCTTCTTCGCAGCGACTACCAGACATTCGATGGAAACCCCGCGTATGCGCCCGGGAACCAGGGCCATACCTACGGCCTCTCTTCCTGGTTTCCCTACTATGGCCAGGGTGTTTACTATACTTCGCAGCAGCTTGTTTACTGCGCGCGCAGCTACATGTGCCCCGCATTCGGGATTGCTGTGGATGTACGCAAACCCGGCATTGACTGGGATCTGTATAGGCGCCTAGTGAGTCAGTGGCGGCAGGTGGCGGACCGCATGTTGGGAGACTACTACCCGCTGACGCCCTACAGCCTGCAGAACGACTCCTGGATCGCCTGGCAGTTCGATCGTCCCGAACAAGGCGACGGGATGGTCCAGGCCTTCCGCCGCGAGAGGAATGAGGAAGCCACCAGGAGCTTCCGCCTCAATGGGCTTGACCCGGCGGCGCACTACGAGGTTGTGGATATGGACGTGGGAACACCCCAGACAGTTTCCGGCAAGGAATTGCTGGAACAGGGGGTGGTCGTGGAGATCAAAGGCAAGCCCGGCGCGGCAATCCTGACGTACAGGAAAGTGAAATAGAAAGAGGATGCCGGATGCGAGTAATTGCACCCTGATCCCGAAGTTCAGCTCGCCGGTGTCCTTGCCCCGATCCCGAAGGCGAAAGGATGTAATCGCTGCGACGAAGGCCGTTTAAGCTCGGGATCGGGGTTAAACCACGCAGGAGGATTGTATGTGGAAACTGACGCGTCGAGGTTTCTTTCGGTGGACAGGCTTGGCTGCGACCGCGGCGTATGGCCAGGAAAATCGAAAGGACAGAGTAGCCGCGTGCAATCCCGAGGCCCCCGTGAAAGCTGCTGCCCCAACGCCCCTGGATTCCGGCGGTGAGGCGCTGTCGGGAGCGACCCTCCCACATGAGGACATCTACCGGCTGCTCGGCTTCACCACGATGTCGGGCGAAGATCCGTTGAGGCTGTGGCAACGCCTCCACGACACCCAGCAATGGAGAGTAGGCCCTCTCGCGCCCGACGGATGGTCGGGGAGCGCCTTCGTCGCCGACGACGCCGACATTTTTGCTTTCCGTACGCTGTCTCTTCCCGATGCCTGGATGCGCGACTACCAAAAAGGCAATCGCGCCGAATACGGTGCAGGGCTTTTCGATCACTGGATGACGAACTGGCCGCAGTGGTGGAGAAGGGTGGGCCCCAAAGCCTGGGACAATTCCTATGCCCACCTGATTTGGCACATGCCCGAGGGAGGTCCTGAGGTCACGTACGAGTGGGCGCAGACGGACAAAAACGAAATTGTAGGCCGTTTGAGCCACTCCCAACCTGCCGACCTGATCGTGCAAGCTTACGTTCCGTGGGATGTGAATCCGCCGCAGTTTGCCGTACTGTACTCCGACGGTCCCGAGCGTCGTTTTCTGCGTGGCCGCTCCTGGGTTCCCGGCACGAGAGACGGCATGCGCTGGGTCCTCGCGGTCAATGTGAGCCCCGAAGAAACCGCAGGCGTAGGCACGGGCCGATGGCACGGGTACTATCGCCGGGTTAAAAGCCTTTATTTTTGTGGGCGTCAAGGACAACGATATGAGCCTTTGGAAAAGGCGACCAGGGCTTGGCTGGAAGGTGGGCGCATCGATCAGCTTCTCGAACGCAATCGCGCCCGCTATCTGCAGGCTCGGCCCAGAGGTACCGGCTGGCTCGCCGACGCCCCGGCCGCCATCAATGATTCCCTGGAATGGAACACGGTCTATACGCCTTCGCGCCGGCGGACGTACATCACCGTCAGCCGCCAATGGGCGCAAGCCAACAACTCTGCTCCAGACTTCCTGTGGGACAGTTTCTTCAATAGCTTGCTTGTCTGCCAGGAGGACGAGGCCAAGGCATTCGACATGATCCGCGACATTACCTCGTGGCAAAACGATCAAGGCATGTTCTGCCAGTACGGGCAATGGATTACACACCCGGACCGGTCGGTCTTCCCTGTAGCCTGGGGACACACCCAGTATCCTATCGGCAGCTTGTTGGCGGCCAAGGTTTACCTCCGGCGGCCGAACAAGGCGTTTCTGGGAGAAATCTACCCGCGCCTGCTGAAAAATCAGCGGTGGTGGTTCGGGGACCGTGGCGACGGCCAGCCGTGGCGCGACGGCAACCGGAATGGATTACTGGAGCTGGGTTCCAATTACCCGGAAGAGATTCCGTACGAGGACCGCCAGCAAGCCGCCTACTTTGAGTCCAACGACGACAGCCCTCAATGGTGGCACGTAGCCCGCTACAACCCCGAGACGCAAACCCTCGAACAGGACACCGTGGAGCGCAATTGCTTGTACGCCCTGGATTGCTGGGTGCTGGCCTGGATGGCCAGCGAGTTAGGCAGGCACGACGAAGCGGCTGCCCTTGCGGCAGAGCATCGGCGCATGGTGGAAACCATCAACCGCTTGCTGTGGCACCCCCAACGGCAGTGCTACTTCAATCGCCATTGGGACCATCATCCGGGCGATCCCTTCTTTCCCCAAATAGGGCCGGATATTTTCATGTCGTTGCTGGGAAAGGTCGCGAGTGCGCAGCAAGCCGCTGCCCTGAGGAAGCTTTTCCACGATCCAACTAAATTCGCCGGCGAGTGGATTCTGCCCACGATCAGTCGTGATGACCCTCTGTTCCCCCAGCAGGACTACTGGCGGGGCAAAGTCTGGCCGCCGCACAATTGGCTCATCTACCAGGGTCTGAAAATCTATGAATGGGACTCCGAGGCGCGCTTGCTGGCGGAATCCAGCGCCAAGATGTTTTTCCAATCCTGGCGTGAAAAGGGCGAGTGCCACGAGAACTTCAGCGCGCTTACCGGCGCGGGGACGGGGCAGAGCGATCCGCATTACACCTGGGGAGCGCTCATGGCGCTCATTGCTATCGAGGAGCTGATTGATGTCAGCCCGTGGCACGGGCTGCGCTTCGGCAACTTGCAGCCGGTGGAGGCCGCCAGCATCGAGCGCTACGACGTTGCCGGTTCGCTATATGACGTGGCGCTCTCCGCAGATGGCCTGGAGGTTAAAAGGGACGGCCGTTTGCTCTTTGCTGCAGACACGCCAGTCGAAATCCGGCGTGTGGAGTTCGTGGGAGAGCAGGCGAAGTACGAGATCCGTGCGCGCAAGCCGGTGAGACTACGCGTGGGGAACAACCCGGCGCAGGAATTCCCGGCGGGAGTGAGTCAGGGCCGCGCGCCCTAAACACGAGCCGGCTGGTGTCCAGTCGCGCATTATTGTTGACAATGAGGAGTTTGACGGGAACTCCCCTCACCCGTCTCCGTCAGCTGACGGATTGACGGACCACCCTCGGTCCGTCCGTTGACGGACAGAGGGGCCGGTAGTGAGGGGGGGGCGGCTCAACATCTTCCCTGTCACTAGAATCGCCGACTGACCGATACACGTACGTGCATTGCAAAAATGATGGCCTTCAACAAAGGAAGCTCCCGGCAAGGGACATTTTACCGGGCCTGGAATCATCTTAATGGTTAATGGGTATTTTCTTCATTCCGGCCGTCTTCAGGTGCCCCCTATTGGCCGGTTTTCAGGTGACCACCGAGGCTTAAGCTGCTGGAAACAAAGGATGGCGAACTTGTCTAATCGTGAACTTCTCGAGGGGTCGCGTTTTGACTTTTCTTTGCGCGCCTGCCTAGAATGCAGCGGCAATTTCATCGCTGGCCCGTTCAACTGCAAGCAGGGACGACCAATTAGGAGGGCATTCATGAACATGACGAAAGTGCTGGGGCTCACTTGCACCGCGAACGTCGGAAGCGACCGCAAGGCGGCGCGCATGGGTCAGCGCTCGTCCCGCGCCTGCGGGATCGGGGCAAGCAAGTCACGAGTTGCGATTTGCGCCTCCGGCTTCGCTGCGCTGGCGTTACTGCTTTTCTTCGGCCAGTCTGCTCCGCTTGCCGCGCAAGAGCCCGCGAGGGACTCCAAGCAAGCCGAAGCCAAATCCGGCGAGGCGAAGGCCGGGGAAGCGAAGCCGGCCGAATCGAAGGAACCGGGCACGCCGAAGGAAGAGTCGTCCGTCACCGATCACACGCTTCGTCTCGGCGCCCAGACGATCCCGTACAAAGCGGCCGCGTCGACGACGCTGTTGAAGGACGAGAAAGATGAGCCGACGGCGCTGCTTTTCTCGATCGCGTACACGCGCAGCGACGTCAAGGACGCGAGCACGCGCCCGGTCGCGTTCATTTACAACGGCGGTCCGGGCTCGTCCTCGGTGTGGCTGCACATGGGCGCGTTTGGGCCGCGGCGCGTGGTCACGGCGAACGCACAACCCACTCCGCCCCCGCCTTACAAAGTCGCCGACAACAACGATTGCCTGCTCGACAAGACCGACATGGTCTTCATCGATCCGGTGGGCACCGGCTACAGCCACCCGGTCGGAAAAGGGCAGGGCAAAGATTTCTGGGGTGTCGACCAGGACGTCCGCTCGCTCGCGCAGTTCATCCTGACCTGGGTGACGCGCAACAATCGCTGGAACTCGCCGAAATTCCTGATGGGCGAAAGCTACGGCACGTTCCGCTCGGCGGCGCTCGCGAACTATCTGCATCAGCACGATCACATGGACATGAACGGCATCGTCCTGATTTCGAGCGTGCTCGACGCCGGCACGCTTGCGTTCAACGTCGGCAACGACATGCCGTATGTGTTCTACCTCCCGAGCTACTCCGCCGCGGCGTGGGTGAACAAAAGGTTGTCGAATCGCCCGGACAACCTCGAAGCGTTCCTGAAGGAAGCGCGCCAGTTCGCGTCCACCGAATTTGCCGATGCGCTGATGAGGGGCTCGCACCTAACCGACGCGGAAAAGGCTGACCTCGCGAAGAAACTCTCGCGCTTCACCGGCCTCAGCGAAGACTACTTGATCAAGGCGAACCTGCGTGTTCGGCTCTCGCAGTTCCAGGCCGAACTCGAGCGCGCCAAGGGGCTCACGACCGGCCGCTACGACGCGCGCTTCACCGGTCCCACTTACGACTTGCTCACTGAGCACGCCGCATACGATCCGTCGTATACCGCCGTGGCGGGCGCATTCACCGCCGCCATCAACAGCTACCTTCGCGAAGATTTGAAATTCAAGTCCGACCGCACCTACGAAATTCTGAGCAACGAGCCCGGCCGCAACTGGGACTGGAAGCACAGCGCCCCGGGCCGCGGCGAATACTTCCCCGGCTCGCCAAACGTCGAGGAGGATCTAATCGCGGCGCTGATGTTCAGCCCGAATCTGCAAGTGCAGGTAGAAAACGGCTACTTCGATATGGCCACGCCGTTCTTCGCGACCGAGTACACGATGGACCATCTCCTGCTGCCGAAAGATCTTCGCAGCCGGATTCACCTCGAGTATTACACCGCCGGCCACATGATGTATTTGAACGACGCAGACCACGAAAAGCTCGCCGCGAGCGTCCGGGCGTTTGTGGACTCCGCTTCCAAATGACGATCGCGGCGGGAACATGAACGAGCGGACGCTGCCTTTCCTCGGTGATCCGGAAAGGCACGATCCGTTCGAGTTTCACGAGGAATTTCTGCGCAACGCGAAAACCGGGAAACGTTATCCGATCCGCGGCAGCAAGCGGAACGGATTACTGGAGCTGGGTTCCAATTACCCGGAAGAGATTCCGTACGGACGATATTTGTCCCAAGTTGGCCAAGGGTCGGTCTTTCGGACCAGATACCGAACAAGGCCGACGACAAAGGGACATCGCTGGGAAGAGCAGATGCGTTCGTTCAAACGCTCGATGTGGTTTGTGTTGCACTCCCGCTTGCCGCTCAGGATATCGGGCAAGCGACTTCAGAGTTGCACTACTGAAAGACCAGGAATCAGCCGGAAGTGGCGGACATTGAGCGTAGCCACAGCATAGCCGAGGTGCAAGGCTGTGGCGCCGATCAACAGGTCCTCGAAGGCGATGCGCACACCGCGTGTGGCCTGCTCGCCCTCAATCCTGCCGGCAAGCTGGGCGATTTCGAGTGTCACTGGATGCACCACCACGTCGCGGCAGAGTTCCTCGGTAAAGGCCCGCCGGCGTTCGTGGTCCGCAGCGGTTTTGGCCCGGTAGATGCCATGAGTTAGCTCAACGATGGTGATGGCACACAGCGCCGTCTCGGTCTCTCCTTGGGCTGCCTGTACTCGCTTGAGGATTTGCCGCACACTTTCTCCGCCTCTTTCTCCCGCGATGAGGATGCTGGAGTCCAGGATCAGTCCCATGTGGAGAGGTCTCGCGGCTTGCGGCTGTTTATGATTTCTTTAAGATCAGCGGCGAAGTCCGGGCCCATCGTGAGTTCGTAGCCCAGTTCCTTTGCATGGGCTTCCGCTAGAGCGATGGATTCTGAAAGCAACCGCCCACGTCGCGGCTCGGCAGACCGGACTACGGCTACGGGCCGAGCATCATGTTCGATGATAACTTCGCCACCCGCGCGTACGTGATCTAAAAGGGAACCGAAATCGCTCACCGCTTCCGAGTCTGAGACATGGATAACATCCTTCGGCATGTTTCCCATTATACCGCTGTTCCCAGTCCTTTTTGGTCAGCTTCCCAGGTTCCTGATTCCTCGTCGCATTTCGGGCCGGTTATCGCGGGAAAGTGCGGTGGGCTGAATCGGCCGTCGTTTGAGCCGAGGGAGGCCCAAAGCTTCTTATAGGAGGCTGATTCCCGCAGTGATGCCGCAGTCAGGGGCGACCATCGGAAGCCGCGCCCGACGACCAGAACCTCCACGAAGCCCCGATCCCGAAGCCGAAAGAATATAATCGCTGCGACGAAAGGACTTTAAGCTTGGGATCGGGGTTCGTAAGCGGTACCCTTCCGAGCAGATACGACCCTTTCTGCATATACGCGCGAGGCCCGTACCGTACACGGTACGGGCCGAGCGAACAATCCGAACTTCGGCGAACTTCGATCCCCGGAATCTAATCTAATGACCAGCAATACGATAGCCAGGGTCAGAGCGATTTAACTTCGGGATCGGGGCGAAGTCTCCCGCGCTCAGATGGCGGTCCACCCGCCGTCGACGATGAGGTTTTGCCCGGTGACGTAACGAGAGGCGTCGGACGCAAGGAATAGTGCGGGCCCCTTGATATCATCTTCATCCGCCATGCGACCGAGGGGAGTATGGCGCGCGTATTGTTTGCGAAACTTCCTCGGCGTGTCAGCGGTCGCCACCCCTCCCGGCGAGAGACAATTGACACGAACCCGATAAGGAGCGAGGAAACTGGCGAGATAGCGGGTCAGACCAATGACGCCTCCCTTAGCAAAGGCGTAGAAGACCGGATTCGTAACCGTTGTCCCTTTATAGATGGAGAACGTGGGGCCAACGACTCCGTAAATCGAAGCGATATTCACAATTGATCCGCAGCGTTGAGCTCTCATCGGCTCCGAGAAGATCTGGCAGGACAAGAAAAGCCCCGTGGCGTTCACCTTCATGGTGGCTTCCCACTGTTCTGCGGTCGCATGGTCCAAATCGCCGCCGCGTCTGGCGACCGCGCTGTTAAACAAGATGTCGAGCCGACCGTGCTGCTTCAGGATGCGATCCCGCAAGGCGCGAATACTCGGCGCAGAGGAGAGATCCAGGGTCTCGTCTTCCATGCGCAGGCTTTGAGATTCGCCCCACCGGGCAAGGGCCCGGCATTTCTTCCTATCCCGTGAGGCGACAATCACCGTGGCTCCGGCTTCCGCCAGGGCACACGATATAGGCCGTCCCAAGATGCCTGCTCCTCCGGTCACCAAGGCCACTTTCCCGTCGAGCCGAAAAAGATTTGTTGCTTGCATCATCGCTCCACCGCCTGCCCAGGTTAGAAGCGCGTGGCGTTTATCGGCTTGGATCCCTGTCGATCAGCCGCAGCCCGCAAGGAGCTCCCGACGGCCACGCTCCACCAAGCAGCCTTTGGGGAAACCGTCTGTTAATCTCCCGTATAATGCGAGAGCAGGCCATCTTATCATTCTTTAAGCATAGTAACGGAGAGTCTTCTGTAACGCCTCCGCCTGCTGGTTGACTTTATCCAGTGTCTGCATACTCGTCTTGAACTGGCACAGGCGTCTTTGGAGGCTCTCGATCGTTGGGCAGTCGCCCTCTCCGTAGGCCTTTACCCTTCCTCTATAGCGCGGATCGAAGTTCGGTGCCTTTTCCCGGGGCCCGAAGAAGGCCAGCGTCTGGAAAATTGGCTCCAAGTGCAGGGGCTTCCAAGCCGAATAAAGGCCGTCACCGCCGTGCCGGATAAAGGTCTTGCGGAACTCCCGCCAGTCTCGGCCGAGCAGTGTTTCGTCCAACTTGCACACGTAGGTCCAGTAGGCGTGAGTACAACCCTCAGGAACGCAGGGCGGAACAAGCCACGGGCATTTTTCTTCCTGGATGATTTTCTCGTATTGCCAGGCGATGTAGCGCCGCGCGGCCACCAGGTAATCCAACCGTTGAAGTTGCGCCAGGCCCAAGGCCGCCTGCATCGCCGTCATACGAAAGTTATAGCCCAAGCGGTCGTGCCTCTCAAAGCTCCAGTCCTGGCGCACGTCGCGGGGGATCGAGCTACTGCCGGGTCGGCCCGAGAGGGTGCGAAAGCCCTGGCAGGAGTGTTTCCGAACATTACGCGCATACTCTTCGTCCCGGGTAATCACCATACCCCCGTCTCCGCCCGTGGTCATATGTTTCGAGCCTTGGAAGCTGAAGCTGGCCGCTTGGCCGATGGTGCCCACGAGCCGGTCTTTATACATGGCGAGAAAACACTGGGCGTTATCTTCAACCACCGTGAGCTGGAATCGCGAGGCGAGAGACATAATGGAGTCATAGTCCGGCGCGAGCCCGTAAATGCTCACGGGGATAATCGCCCTGGTGTGCTCAGTGATCTTGCGCTCGATGTCCGCAGGGTCGATGCAGAAAGTATCGGGATCGCTATCGGCGAAAACGGGCACCGCGCCGCATTCGACCACGACGAAGGCCGTCGGGGCGGCCGTTAGCGCTGGAATAATGACTTCATCACCTGGGCCCACTTCCGAGGCGAGCAAACAGGACAACATGGTGCCGGAACCGGAGTTGTGGGAAATCGCGAATTCCACTTCGAACTTCTCCGCAAAGGCAACTTCAAAACGGCGGACCATGTTCGCCGGGTCTTTGACGTTGCTGAATCCGTCGTCGAGTACCTCTTGCATATATTGCCGATCGAGTTCCCCACAGCGGTTCGGGGGCAAATGGCTGAATACCTTTTTGGGGTCAAGCTCTTCCGGATGGACCGTGACTAAGGAACTAAGCATAACGGCCTCCCTGTGACTATACATAGGCGGCGACGTCGCCAAACGCCTTTTGGAAATTCGGCGCCATCATGGTACGAGACTAGGCAGAGTCTCGCGCCCGATCGTCTTAGCTTGCGCGTAGTCATGCTCGATAAAGGTTCTCCGAGTGGTAGACCAAGCCACACAAAGTACAAAGGACGGCATCTTGGTCGCCATCGCCGCCCCAATCATAGAGCCCGGGGTCTGCATGATACACCGTCGGCGTGGGCAATTCCTGCCCCGTCAAGAACTCCACCTTGTGCAGGCCTGGGACGTGTCGATAGAGTACCACCTGCCTTCCGGCCTCGCCGCCGCAGGCGACGAGCAACTCCGCCTCGGCTCACCATTTTGGCGTTTGCATAAAGTCGGCCCAGTCCAGGATAATCGACCACCGGCAGGCGACGAGCGTGGAGAAGAGCCTCTCCGCGGGAAGGCGCGAACGATGAGTATTTCCGACTGGGTCGTGCTGGGGAGCTACATCCTCATCGTAACCACGCTAGGCGGCCTTTTTTATCGCCGACGGACCTCAACCTCCGAGTACTTCCTCGGTAGCCGCTCGATGAGCGCCGTCCCCGTAGCCATTTCGCTGGTGGCTGCGGACCTCAGTGCCATCACCTACATGGGGGTACCCGCCTGGTGTTACAGCCGCAATATGGAGCTCTTCCTGACTACGTGTGCCTACCTTCTGGCAGCACCAGTCGTAATGCGCCTGTTCATGCCTTTTTATTCTCGCTTCAATTTCTACACCGGTTACGAATACCTTGAACGGAGATTCGATCTCAAGACTCGTCTCTTGGGAAGCGCCATATTCCTATTGACTAGAGGGGCGCACGTCGCGATCGTCATTTATGTTCCTTCCCTTGCCCTCTCCGTGATCACTGGCCTGCCTGTTTATGTCTGTGTCCTTATCATGGGAGTCTTCACGACCTTTTACACCACCCTGGGTGGAATGAAAGCGGTGATCTGGACCGATGTGCTTCAGTTTTCCGTTCTCGTGCTGGGCATGGTCGCGATATTCGGATTGTCCGTTGCGAGGATTCCAGGGGGGGTTCTGGGCGCGTTTCAGGTTGCCAAACAGGCCGGCCGGCTCCAACTTTTGAACTTTTCCTTGAACCCTCGAGAGCTGACTTCCGTCTGGGCGACACTCTTCGGCGGAGGCACGATGGTCCTTTCCACTTTTGCCACTGACCAAGCGTACCTCCAACGCTACTTCACCACCAAATCCTTGCGCGAAGGACAACGCTCCATCCTCATGGACGCCCTCATTTCCATACCGGTGGTCTTGGTTCTCTATTTACTGGGTGCTGTGCTTTATGCCTTTTATCACTTCCATCCTGCCCGTCTTCAAGGGCTGCCGCACCTGGATGCCATCCTTCCATTTTTCGTGGTGCATGAGCTGGGCGGATTGTTTTCGGGATTGATTATCGCCTCCATCTTCGCCTCTTCGATGGCCGTTATGAGCGCCGGCATCAACGCGTTGACGACCGTGACTACGGTGGACATCTATCGCCGGCTGCTCCAACCCGCTGGTGACGAATCGCATTATGTTGTCGTCGGCAGACTGGGAACACTGGGATGGGGCGCCGTAGCCACCGCAGCGGCGCTGTTTGTTGGCCGACTCGGGCCGATTGCCACCGCCTTCAACATCATCAGCAGCTTCTTGGGAGGGCCGATTTTGGGAATCTTCCTCCTCGGTATGCTCTTCCGAAGAGTCAACGGCACCGGCGCGGTAGCGGGTGGAGGTGTTGGGTTGGTTGCTGTTTCTCTGTTGGCCCGGTGCTCCCAAGTATCCTTCTTCTACTATGCGCCGGTGGGTACGCTCGTCACGATGGCTTTCGGCTATCTCATCAGCTTATTCCGACCTGCGCGATCCGCATCTGAGTTGGCAGGTTTAGTTCGCAGTCTCGAAACCCCCACGACGCGCTAGTCCCGTGCCCGCCTAGTTGGGCGCTTTACGAAAGCTTTCGCACCCAACCAAATTCCGTCACCTGACGGATGGGCGGAACGGGCTCGGGACTTCGTCAGGCGGTCACGGGACTAGCCTCAGCCAGTTTCCTGTCCAGTGAGCCCGGTTGCCCTTGATCGCGGAATTCTGAATTGTGAATAGTGAATTCCGAAAAAAGCCTTCAGGGATTCAGTTCATAATTCACCATTCATCATTCGTGCCGCAGCCCCATGATCGGGTCGACTTTGGTTGCCCGGCGGCGCATCGTATGCTGAGATACTTCTCCGTCGGCTGACGGATCACCATGACATCTCGCGTGTTCTTCGGCAAGCTGCTAGGATTCCGGTTGGCGTTGAGCTTCTTCCAGACTAAGGGGCCATGCTCCTAAGCCAAAAACTCGTTCTGCTCGCTGCTTGCTTCTTGAGCCTTGGGTTCGTCTTCGGCGATGGAGGGCCGAAGGCGCCCACGTGGCTGGGCAAGGGGGAGTATCGCCTGCTGGTGCGGGTGGCCCCTTTCGACCTCGGCGCACGGAATTCCGACGAGATGCCTGCGCAGATTGAGATGAGCGCCCAAGACATGGCAGCTAAAACCGGCGCGCAGGGCAGAATTGACGTGGCGTCAATCCAGGTGGAACGTTACGATGCGGAGACAGGCGAGCCCTTCCGCTATGGCAAGTGGGCCTATGCGCAGGAGCCTTGGGAGGTGCCTTTCCGCTGGTACGACGCTTCCATTCCTGAGGAGTTCCCCGAGTTCGCAGGCAATGTCGACCGGACGAATGGAGAACTCCGTTACGCAAATTTCCACAACTGGGGTTATTTCTACGAGACCCTCGGCGAGTGGAAAAGCGGGCACCTGGTATGGATTCACACCCAAGAGGGGCGTCGGCCTTCGTGCTATGCCATTTACTTCGATATGCTCCCGAAGGGTCACGAGCCCGATACGGTGCCTCGACGCGGGTTTCTGGGCGATGGGATGGAGAGAATCACCGAACCTGGCCCAACTACCCACGGCCTGCGCACAAGTCGCATCGCACTCGCTGACTGGAATGGCGACGGCCTCCCAGACATCCTCGTGGGCGGCGAGCGAGGGGGCATGGTCTGGTTCCCCAACCGGGGTACGAAGACCCATCCCAATTTCGCCTATCCGAAGCTGGTTTTCATGGCTGATGGCAGGCCGCTTGACGTCGGCTTTAGCAGTTCGCCGTTGGTTGTGGACTGGGATGGTGATGGTGTTCAGGACCTTCTGTGCGGTGCGGAGTGGAACCGCGTCATTTGGTACAAGAACGTGGGGACAAACGCTGATCGGAAGCTGGTCTATAAGGGTTTCATTAGGGCGGATGGGGAACCGCTGCAACTTCCGCATGAGCCCAATCCCGAAATCCCCGGCATTTACAAGACCGATTACCATCCAGTACTGGCAGTTGCCGACTTGGAGGGCAAGGGTGAGTTTGACCTATTCGCCGGCGGCTACGTTACGGGAAGAATTTATTGGTTTGAGAACCTGGGGCGGGATAAGGATAACCTTCCAAGCCTCAAGTTCCGCGGTCCACTGGAGGCCGATGGCGAGCCGATCGATACGCAGTGGGGGGCAGCGCCGGAGTTTGCAGACTTCGATGCGGACGGTGATCTGGACTTGATCAGCGGGTCTTTTGCTATGACCCCTGGCGGCGGAGATTCCTGTAGCAGCGAGAATTACCTCTATTACTTCGAAAACATCGGAACGGCGAAGAAGCCGCGTTTTACGCGGCGCCCGTTCCCGGTCAAGGGCAAGTTTCATTGCGGGGCTTTGGCGACCCCACGCGCGGCCGACCTCCACGGCGATGGACTACTGGACTTGGTCGTGAGCGAGGGTCCCAACATCTACATCTTCAGGAACGTCGGCACTCGTACTTCCCCACTTTGGGAATACGACGCGCATCCTCTCCCCGGCCGCTGGAATACAGCTCCTGTCTGGGGTCAGCCAACCGATTGGAATCGCGATGGGTACTTCGATTTGGTGAATGGCTTTACAGTACAGTTGAACCAGGGCAAAGGGAATCCCCAGCTCTTCGGCCCGCCCGAAAACATGTTGCCTCCAGGCGAACAGATCTTTCACAAGTCACCGCGAGGCGATCAGTGGACCTACACCCAGGTGGTGGATATGGACTCCGATGGCCGGCCAGATATCTTGTACGGAGTGCATGAGGGGAACGTCTATCTCCACCGAAATCTCTCCAGCAACGGGCAAGGTCATTTCGACACCGCGGGCGTGCTGCTCAAGACCGTGGACGACAATCCCATCAAGGTAGGACCACTTCCGGGACACCCCTGGGATTTTGAGGTGCTACAGGGCGCGCGAACTACCCTCACAGCGGCGGACTTCGACCGCGACGGGAAAGTCGATCTGGTCGTTGGAGATACTTACGGAAAGGTGCGGTACTATCGAAACCTAACGGGCGGACCAAACCCGAGGTTTGCTTTTCCCGTGGTGATTGCGGACGCAGGCCGCCGTCTGGTACCGACCACGGCGGACTGGAACGGCGATGGCTGGCCCGATGTCTTGGTTGGAACGGCGGGAGGACCAGTCCTGCTGATCCTCAACACTGGGAAGTCCACGGGGCCGCAGTTCCTCCCGCCCCAGACACTGGACGTTCTCCCTCTGCCGTTTGAGTCCACGGTCATGGCATTCGACTGGAATGGGGACGGGGATCTGGATCTGCTTGCGCTCGCCTCCTACGGCTACCTGTGCTGGTTTGACCGCTCTTTTCTTGAGCATGGCTATGCCCTGGCGAAGTTGGAACGAATAGAAGCGAGCGGCCAAGGGAAATAGAGGTGCGGGGGAGGAATTGATGGCCGAAAGGGTTGACGACCGGCAGCTCGTCCGGCACGATTCTATCGCTGCCTGGCTCCCTGGGGATGAGCCTTGATCTTCCAAGATGGAGCGATGAAGTGAATTTACGGACAAGAGTAAGGGGTGTTATCCCAGCTATCGGAACACCGCTGGCCGAAGGCGATCGCGTCGACGAGGCTGGCCTCCGTCGGCTGACCCGCTACCTCCTGGACGCCGGGGTGAATGGCATTCTGGCGAACGGGACGATGGGCGGCTTCGCCTTCCTGACCGATGATCAGCAGCTCCGGGCTATCTCGATCGTGGTCGACGAGGTAAACGGCAAAGTTCCCGTGATGGGAGGGCTCGGTGAAACAAGCACGAGCCGCGCGCTGCGCCTGGCCAAGGAGATCGCCGGCCGCGGAGTAACTCATCTTTCCGTATTACCGCCCTTCTATTACTTTGCCGCGCAAGAGCACCTGATTTCGTACTTCTGCGAGATTGCCAGCGCCGTGAACCTGCCGATCTTCCTTTATGACAATCCGGTCATGACCAAGTCTTATATCCAACCCGAAACCGTGGCAGAAATCCGCAGACGCACACCCAACGTCGTGGGTATCAAAGAAAGCAACCAAGACTGCGTCAATTTGCAGACCCTTCTCCATCTCATGAAAGGAGATGACGAATTCGCGATTCTTACCGGCAGCGAATTCCTTATCCTGGTCGGGCTCCAAATGGGTTGCTCGGGGTTTGTCGGCGGTCTCCATAACCTCTGTCCCCACCTGGCTGTGGCGCTTTTTAAGGCTTTCTCTTCGGGAGATATCGAACGGGCGCGAGAATTGCAGCAAGACCTGATTGAGACCTGGCAGATCTTCCAGTTTGGGAATATCTGGGGGGCTTTTGACGAAGGGCTTCGCTACTTGGGACTTGCTGAACGCGCCGCCGGCGCTCCGTACATTACCAAACTCACGCCGGATGAGAGGGCCAAGGTTCATGCCATCCTGGACCGGTATGTCAAGCCCTACCTAAGTTCTTTTCATCCGGGCGCGTCCGTTCCTGAGGCTTGAGAACTTCGCGGGATCCCCCACCACGATGATAACTCGACCAAAACTTCTTCCGTCGATGCGTATGACCTCGCCAGCACGAAATCCGTAGGGGTCGATGCGAAAGAAGAACAGCTTGCTGTTTTTCAGCTCGCACGATGGTGGACCTGAGGGGATTCGAACCCCTGACCCCCTGGTTGCAAACCAGGTGCTCTCCCAACTGAGCTACAGGCCCCCAAAACGCATTCACTCAATACTGAAGGGGAATCCAGGAATCGTCAAGAGGCCATACCTCAGAGGCCATACTTCAAAGGAGCGCGATTGTTATTGTGTTTGAAGATGCGCTTGGTCAGATTCTCCGGGTGGCCGACATAAAAGGGCCTCGTGGGTTGACTCCGCAACCTGCCTGCGGCAGGCAGGGATGTAAAGCATGTAGCGCAACTCCCGCTCTTTGGAGTTGCGGCTTTTGTTTGTGGGTAAGGGGGTAGCCCAGCCCTGCGGAACGGGGCATTTGCTGACAAGATAAAAGCCGCAGGTCTAAAAAGCGAGACCTGCGCTACGCGGTCAATCGTCAATCTTCAGTGGTGAACTGGTGGGCCTGGGTAGAGTTGAACTACCGACCTCACCCTTATCAGGGGTGCGCTCTAGCCACCTGAGCTACAGGCCCTCGCTTCGGCCGGCCAACGCTCGGAGGGACAGCGGTCCTGCCGACAGATTTACAAGTATAGGCGGAGGCCCAGGCTCACGCAAGCGGAATCCTCCCGCATCCCATGTCTGGCGTTTGGCGAAGGCCTGTGGTAGAAAAGGAGTTCAGGGCACGTGCCGCCTTCACTGCCCGGGGAGTCCGCGCGGGGCAAATTCTTCCGCGTCGTAGGGAACCGCCGATGCCGAGCGTTCACAAGAATATTCTTCCCAACGGCTTGACCGTCGTTACCGAGACCATGCCCGCGGTGCGCTCCGTTTCCATCGGCATGTGGTTTCGGACCGGCTCGCGCCACGAGCGCTCCGAGGAAAACGGCATCTCGCATTTCCTCGAGCACATGGTTTTCAAAGGCACGAAGCATCGCACGGCCGAGGAGATCGCGCGCGCGGCGGATTCCATTGGCGGTCATCTGGACGCTTTCACCGCCAAAGAATGCACCAACTTTTCGATCAAGGTCTTGGATGAGCATCTGCCGCGGGCCTTTGAGGTGCTGGCCGACCTTGTGAACAACCCGCTGTTCGAGCCGGAGCACATCGCGAAGGAATCCCAGGTCATCCAGGAAGAAATCAAGATGGTGGAAGACACGCCCGACGACCTGGTCCACGAGATTTTCACCCAGAGCTATTGGCGAGACCACGCGCTGGGCCGGCCGATCCTGGGGACCCGCCACACCGTCCGGGCTTTTACCCGCGAGCGCCTGTTCGAATACTTCCACCGCCACTATGCCCCCGCGAACATGCTCATCGCTGCGGCCGGGCAGGTCGAGCCCGCGCGTTTGATGGATCTGGCGGAGAAGGAGTTCGGAAGCCTTCCGGCCGGGGTTCCTGTCAGCGACGGCCCAGCACCCATCGCTCATCCCCACATCAAGCAGCGACGCAAAAAGCACCTTGAACAGGTCCACATCTGCGTTGGCGCCCCGAGCTATCCCCAGCCCCACGCGAAGCGCTTCGCTGCCTACATCTTGAATACCGTGCTTGGAGGCGGGATGAGTTCGCGGCTGTTCCAGAATATCCGCGAAAAACGCGGCCTGGCGTACGCGGTCTTTTCCGGGCTCAACAGTTTCCGCGATACCGGCTGCTTGAGCGTTTACGCCGGCACCAGCACCGAACATGCCCGCCAGGTGATTGACCTGGTGCTGGAGGGGTTCTGCCAGATCAAGTCGAATCCGATCAGCGCGGAGGAACTCCAGCGCGCCAAGGACTACCTGAAAGGCAGCCTGCTGTTGAGCTTGGAATCGACCAGCAGCCGGATGGCGAATCTGGCCCGGCAGGAGATGTATTTCGGCCGCTACATTTCCCTCGACGAAATCGCCCGGAGCGTGGACGCCGTCGCCGTCGAGGAGGTGCAGGAAGTGGCGCGCGAATTCTTTGACAGCAACCGTCTGGCCATTACCGTTCTGGGGCCATCCAATGGCCTGAAGCTCTCTCGCTCCGACCTGGCCTGCTGAGCCCCGGTCCCCAAGTTCAGCTTCGCAGTGTCTTCGTATTGTTGTTCAGAATCTCGGGAAATGCGAGGGGCAGGCCTTGCAGGCGGCAGCATTCGATCTAGGGGCGGACCCCCGTGTGTGCCCCGTAGGGCAGGCACAAGCGCCTGAAACACGAGCGGGGCAGGCGCGGGGGCCTGCGCCTAGACTGTCGGTGACGGATTTGGTTCAGCGGTTCAAATCGCTCCCAACAACCCGTTATCGACAAGGTGTTGCCCTGCAGGGTCGGCCGCGGTTACCCGGCCAATTGTGGCAGCGGAATTATTACGAGCACATTATCCGCGACCGAGGGCTGGACGTTATTCGGGAGTACATCGCCACCAATCCCGCACGCTGGGAGACCGATGGGGAAAATATTCTCTCGAATGCCGCGAGGACGAAAACAATCCGTTGACCCCACGCAGGCCGAACGGCTGTATATTGGCGCGCGCCACGCACGGTCCTAACAGAAAGGAGGAATCGTATGCTACCCGATCCATTCGCCCACATGACCATGGTGGATCTGACGCTTCCCATTACCGACGACATGCCCATATGGAGCGGTGAGCCTCGGTGCTTTGTTCGAAACTGGTTTGTTATGGGGCGCACGCACGGCTCGCGCGAACCGCTCAATATGAAACATTTCAGCATGTCCGGCCACCAAGGCACTCACACGGACGCTCCTTACCACTTCAATTATGCGGGTTATACGCTGAGCGGCGTCCCATTAAGCAGATATAAGGGCTGGTGTAAGGTACTGGATTTCACAGAAAAGAAACTGGGCGACGTATTTCTGCCCGGCGACTTCGAGCGGCGGGGCGTGGAGGACGGCGACCGCATTCTCATCCATACGGGATGGGACCGCTACTTCCAGCCCTTCGACCCTCTTTACTATGATATGAGGCACCCGCATTTTTCGGGGGCAGCCATTGACTGGGTTTTGGCGCACAAACTTGAACTCATTGGCCTGGATGTCCCTTCGGTCGATCCTCATCTTGAAGACCACCCGAAGATCTTCCGAGATCGTGAGAATTTCCCGATCGTCCTTGAGTTGTTAACCAACTTGGACAAGATCGTCGGCAAGGAGGTGTATCTCATAGCTTTCCCGGCGAACATTAAGGATGGCGACGGGGGATGGGTGCGGGCGGTCGCATTCCTGCCGGATGGAAGGAGTTAACAACTTCGCACAGAGGTAGCTAAAGAAGGCCGCTTTTCCTTTCCCGATTTCTCGCCCATCATCCTATAACCCGGATCCCGAGGGCGAAATAATATAGTCGCTGCGGCGAAAGCCGTTTAAGCTCGGGATCGGGGTATAATGGCGCTTAACTGCGTTGGGCGAGCGTCGCGTAGGGGCCGCTATTAGGCCGGCACAAACGAAGGTGAGTCACGTGGTCGTGCGGTCTGGCTACAGCAAGGTCCTCTACGAGGTTAAACTTTCGGCTTTCGATTTCTCTTCAGCGGAGGCTCTTTGAGCGTCAAGCTGTGCATCCTGGGCAGCGGGAGCAAAGGGAACTCCGCCCTTGTGGCGACGGAGAAGACGCGGCTGCTGGTGGATGCGGGCCTCAGTCGCAAAGAGACCTACGCGCGGCTCACCGCCGTGGGCGAGCGGGCCGAGAGGTTCGACGCCCTCGTCATTTCTCACGAGCACACCGATCACATCAGCGGCCTCCGGTTGCTGGCGCTGGACTTGCACGTCCCGATCTACCTTTCCGCCGCTTCCCGCGACGTCGTAAGCTGGGACCCGAAGATTCGGGGCTTTGAACTCTTCACCCCGGGCGAGAAGTTCACCATCGGCGACATCGAGATTACGCCTTTTTCCGTTCCTCACGATGCCCTGGACCCCGTTGCCTTCACCTTTGAAACGCGCGGCATCAAGATCGGTCTCGTCACCGATCTGGGTTATATCCCGGAAGTTGTGAAGCAACGAGTGCGGGGCTGCCACTGCCTGGTATTCGAGTCGAACCACGACCTGGAAATGCTCAAGGTCGGTCCCTATCCGTGGTATGTGAAGCAGCGCGTGATGAGCCGTCACGGACACCTCTCGAACCACGCTACCGCCGGGTTTCTCGCCGGCGACTACGACGGGAGCGCCCAGGTGCTGGTGCTCGCCCACTTGAGTGAGACCAATAACCACCCGGAGATCGCGCGCCTGACCGCTGAGGAAGCCCTGGCCCGCCGGACTCGGGGTGGAAACCCCGAATTACATCTGGCGCGCCAAAGCACGCCCACGCAGGTTTTCCAGTTCTAGCGTCTGCCCGTCATGCTGAGCCCTTCGGCTACGCTCAGGGTGAACTCCGCGAAGCATCTCCGCAGGCACTGGATCCCTCGCCGCGCTCGGAACGCCAGAAGCGAGAATGTGCGAGCCCAGAGGACTTCCCTACCCAACCCTGCGCAAGGGTGTTTCTGCCTTCTCCTTCCTCACTTGTGATACGATGGTGCGTGCAATCGACAATCCCAAATCGGAAATCTAAAATCCCATGATTCCTCGTTATACCCGCCCGGAAATGGGCCGCCTCTGGAGCGACGAGAACAAGTTTCAAAAGTGGCTCGAGGTGGAGATCGCCACGGCGGAAGTGGAAGCTGAAGCCGGACTGATCCCCAAGAGTGCGGCGCGCGCTATCCGCCGCAAGGCGCGGTTTGAAGTCGTCCGCATTCTGGAAATCGAGAAGCGGGTCAAGCATGACGTGATCGCCTTCACTACCAACGTCGCCGAGCACGTGGGCCGCAAAGGCCGCTATGTCCACTACGGGCTCACTTCCAACGACGTAGTGGACACGGCGCAGGCACTGCAGATCCACGAGGCTTCCGAGTTGCTGCTCGGGGGCCTGCGGCGGCTGGGGGAGGTCCTGAGGAAGCGCGCCTTCGAGTTCCGGGACACGCCCATGATGGGCCGCACGCACGGCATCCATGCTGAGCCCATCACCTTCGGCTGCAAGCTGGCCATCTGGTACGCGGAAAACCAGCGCAACGCGGAGCGGCTGGCTTACGCGGCGGAGCAGATGCGCGTGGGAAAAATCTCCGGCGCGGTGGGCACCTACACGCACCTGCCACCGGCCATCGAGAAGAAAATCTGCGCGCGGCTGGGGCTGCGTCCTGCGCTGGTTTCCTCGCAGGTGATCCAGCGTGACCGGCACGCCTTTTATCTCTGCACGCTGGCGGTGATTGCGGCGTCGCTCGAGAAAATTGCACTGGAAATCCGCGGCCTTCAACGCACTGAGATTCGTGAGGTGGAGGAATACTTTTCGCCGGAGCAGAAAGGCTCTTCGGCCATGCCCCACAAGCGCAATCCCGTCACGGCGGAACAGATCTGCGGCTTGGCGCGGGTGGTGCGGGCCAACGCGCAAGCTGCGCTCGAAAACGTGGCGCTCTGGCACGAGCGGGACATTTCCCATTCCTCCGTCGAGCGCGTTATCCTGCCGGACTCCACTATCCTCCTCGATTACCTGCTCCACAAGACGGCCCACCTGGTCGAGACCATGTTCGTTTATCCCGACCGCATGCGCGAGAACCTGGACCTGCTCAAGGGGCTGATTTTCTCCGGGCAACTGCTGCTCGAGTTGGTGGAGAAGGGAGCCTCGCGCGAGGAGGCGTACCGCTGGGTGCAGCGGAACGCCATGCAGGTGTGGGAGACGCGCGAGGATTTTAAGGTTTTGGTGGAGCGCGACGCGGACATCCGGCGCTTCCTCAGGCCAACGGAAATCGCGCGGGTCTTTGAGGTGGAGCGCTACCTGCGGCACGTGGAGGAGATTTTCCGCCGCGTGTTTGGAAGGTAGCCGCGACCCGTCGGGAACGGGTCACGCGTGCAGAAAACGAAAACCCCGGCACCCTGGCCGGGCGGTTTTGAGGCATCCTCCGAGCTGCTGCGTGCCAACGGGGGAGCAAGCCCCGACTGGTCGGGGGAGGCTTCCCGCACGCCCTGGTGTTACTCTGTTAGGTTAGACTTCCTGCCCCGCGACGCGAGCCTCGTCAAGCCCGTCAGCTTACGGGCGGCAGATCCCGCATGCGGGACCGGCCCTCCGGGCCCGTCAGCCGACGGGCTGCTCCGGCACCGAGGTGACGCCTGCGGCAATTGACCTAACAGAGTAATGCTAGACAGTTGCATCGCATCTCGCCTCAGGCGAGAATAAGGCCACTCGGAAGCTTTATGCTGGCATTCTTGTGCGGAGGAATGGAGTACGCGCCCGAAGGCGGGCGGCAGTGGCGCCAGCGGATGCGCCTGTGGATTCAGGAAAACCTCAACCACCGGGTCTATGATCCCAGCGAAGAAGCGCGGCGCATCCTGAGCGAGGAGGAACTGCGCAAGCTTCCGGCGTGGAAGACGGCGGAGCGGGAACGCTTCCGCAAGGTGATGCGGTTCATCATCAATCATGATCTCGACGTGATGGCCAGCCAGGCGGACTACGTCGTCTGCTACTGGGATGAGGCCGCGGCGCGAGGCGGGGGTACACAGGCCGAACTCACCGCCGCTTTTCGGAAAGGCATCCCGGTCTATGTCGTGACGGAATGGCCCGCAGAGCAGATCAGCGGATGGGTGCTAGGGTGTACGGACAAGATCTTCACCACGTTTGACGAACTGAAGCTGTTCCTGGCCGCGACCTATGGGAGGAAAGCGCAGCTACACGCGCTGAAAGAGACCCGGTAGGGGAGGCCCCTTACGGTCCTCCCGTAGAAAATGAGCGGGAGGGTCGCAAAGCGCCTCCCCGACCTGAGGTCGGGGGTTGAAATGAAAAAGGCGGGAGGCGTTCTCGGGTTGTTGATAGTGCTTGTTGTTGGGTGGTTCATCGTCAAGTCGCAGTTCACGCAGGGCCCGACGGGCGGCGCGCCGCCCAAGCAGACCATTGACGTCGTGGGGGTGAAGAGCGATCTACTCGCTATTGCCCAGGCCGAGCGGATGTACCTGGCCAGCCATGGCTCCTACGCGACCCTCGACCAGCTCCAGCAGGAAGGCTCGCTCAGCTTCTCGGGGACCAGTCGCCGGGGTTACAACTACGCGGCCGAGGTGGACGGCGGGCAGCACTTCAAAATCACCGCCACACCCTCCGACCCCGCGAAACAAGGATGGCCTACG
>Ga0315279_10001108_pt1 | contig 46168 bp, 44 predicted proteins | sample YL17G06_20_MG_FD_203694 | JGI IMG/M metagenome (GOLD analysis project Ga0315279, IMG submission 203694) | Sediment microbial communities from Yellowstone Lake, YNP, Wyoming, USA - YL17G06_20 | ecosystem: Environmental > Aquatic > Freshwater > Lake > Sediment | place: USA: Wyoming | collected...
GATTGAAATCCAAACATGGGGTGCGGGTGGTTATTGTTATCTGGTAGTCGCCCGCGCGCGGGCGTGGATTGAAACCATGCCGTTGCCACCGGATCACCGCCCGCGCTTGGTAGTCGCCCGCGCGCGGGCGTGGATTGAAACATCTCGATATACATGCCATGGTAGGGATAGATGCGTAGTCGCCCGCGCGCGGGCGTGGATTGAAACAGAATCGCGGCCTCGATCTTGCTGCGGGGACCGCGTAGTCGCCCGCGCGCAGGCGTGGATTGAAACTGAATCGGCCACTCAGGATCATTGAAGGGATGCGGTAGTCGCCCGCGCGCGGGCGTGGATTGAAACTCGTTTGTGGCAGTCGGGATTGGAAGGATCAGCAGTAGTCGCCCGCGCGCGGGCGTGGATTGAAACAGATCAGGCGGGTTGCCGGCGGTCTGGGCTGAGGGTAGTCGCCCGCGCGCGGGCGTGGATTGAAACCCGCCATACCGCTGGCCAATCAATATGATCTCCGTAGTCGCCCGCGCGCGGGCGTGGATTGAAACGAATGTCGAAATGTTGTGTGCTGCACGTATTCTAGTAGTCGCCCGCGCGCGGGCGTGGATTGAAACCATCACCCCGTTTGCCGGACAGGAACCAACGAGCAAGTAGTCGCCCGCGCGCGGGCGTGGATTGAAACCATATGGTAAGAAGCAGGCTGACACGTTGCATTATGTAGTCGCCCGCGCGCGGGCGTGGATTGAAACGATTCCTCTTCGGAGGATCACTAATGTTTATGATGTAGTCGCCCGCGCGCGGGCGTGGATTGAAACTATATGCGGGGTCGTGGTCGAGGTCGGGGTCGGTAGTCGCCCGCGCGCGGGCGTGGATTGAAACCCGTGAGAATTCATGCTTGGATTGTGAAGCGAAAGTAGTCGCCCGCGCGCGGGCGTGGATTGAAACCTCAATCGTCGTGATGGCCTCGCCCGAGTAAATCGTAGTCGCCCGCGCGCGGGCGTGGATTGAAACAGGTCGAGTGGGGGATGTTGGAAGGGCTGCCGGGTAGTCGCCCGCGCGCGGGCGTGGATTGAAACGAATGCATCGGCTAAGTGAAACTCGAACGGATAGTAGTCGCCCGCGCGCGGGCGTGGGTGTGCTGGTCGATCTTGATTCCGATGCCGAAATTGGATTTCTCGCCTTGGGCCGAACGCGCCGCGAGCTCTCCGATTTGCTGGGACAGCCGGTTAACCTGGTTTTGCAGGATGGTCTGAAACCACGGCTCCGCCGTTCTATCGTGTCAAGTGCCGAGATCGTGTATGCGGCGTGAAGGACAATACCTGATTGAAGAATGTAGTCACACAGTCTATAATGTGGTTACCAACTGTGTGGAGGATCCCGTGGCGGAAACGGTGGTGGGTGTGCGCGAACTAAAGGCGCGGCTCAGCAAATATCTGCGGCAGGTCAAGGCTGGCAGGAGCATCGTCATCACCGAGCGCGGCAAAGCGGTGGGCAGGCTTGTTCCCAATGCTCAATCCCTGGAAGAAAAACTTCTCGCCATGGTGAAGTCAGGTCGGGCAGAGTGGAACGGCAGTCCCTTGAAACCAATGAAGGCGATCGCCAAGGTCAAGGAAGGCTACTCAGTGGCCGACTTGCTGGTCGAGGATCGACGGTGATCGTCTATATTGATGCCAGCGCGTTGGTCAAGAGGTATGTCCTGGAGGCGGGAACATCGGAGGTGGAGACTCTGCTGGCGACGGCGGACCTGGCAGGCACCGCGCTCATCAGCCGGGCGGAAGTGTCCGCGGCCATCTGCAAGGCTGTAAGGATAGGAGTTGTCCGTCCCGACCGAGGCAAGGCTGCCGTGAAGCAGTTTCGTGCCCACTGGCCTTCCCTGTTCCGGCTCAAAGTCGACGGAATTGTCGTCGACAGGGCCGACCTGCTCGCATGGGAGCATCACCTGCGGGGCTATGACGCGGTTCATCTGGCCTGCGCGCTTTTGTGGCAGGACTCGCTCGCTGAGGCCGTCACCCTGGCGACCTACGATCAGGACCTGTGGTCTGCTGCAAGACAAGCAGGCCTGGAGGTCTGGCCTGTTCCGCGGGAGTGAACGGTCAAAAGAAATAGTGTCGGTCGTGAGGAAAAGCCGCCGTCAATGGCGAAAACTGCCGATATTGTCTCATATTTGAAGAAGCGCTGATCTCGGAGACCGCGCGCGGGCGTGGATTGAAACCACGTCCTAGTGATCAGCGCAATCCTATCGATTCATGGGACGAAAATGCCGACCTTCTCCCTCAATTAGCGTGCCATATGATCCGTTTCGCCGAGGCGTTCCCGTAAGAGCAAATTGTCTCCGCACTGCGAAGACAGTTGGGCTGGACTTATTTCAAGCAGATCATTGATTTGGGAAACGCTCCTTGAATCACCTAAGCCTGCCTCTCCGCGAAATTGAGAGGCGTCCCTGTTTTCCGGGGAATGCAAGGGTACAGCCGGCGGGCTCCTCTTTTCAGATGTTGTAGATCGGGATGTGAAGCCGCCGGGCGCACCGGAGCATCCGGTCGTCATAGCTCGCCAGTTTCACTTTCTGGCCATTGTCCCGCAGGAATTCCAGGGAAGCCAGATGGAGCGCGTCAAGGATTCGGACGGGTGTTGGAAACGGTTCGAGCGCCCGTGCCAGAACCGCCGGTACGAGTTCAAGCAAGGCGAGCCGACCGATCAGCTGCCGCGCTAACTCGCCATGAGTCCTGGTCAGGCCGCGGGCGTGAATGCGAGTCCAGAGTTCGTATTCGAGCAGACGGCTGGCCACTAGCGTCTCCTGCCACAAGCGGGCGGGAGGCGCCTTGTCCTCCGCGAGCAACTGCGCCAAGGCGACAGACGTATCGAGGTAGATCACCGGTCCTCCCGGTCCGCCGACAGCTCCGCCCGTAGTTCCCTCCACGAACATACGGGTTTCCTGGGCGGCGGTCCACCTGCGGGAAATCCGGGCCGTGTTATCCACCCCTGCCGCACGGCGCCGGCCAGCAAAGCATCGGCCAGTTCGGACCCACGCCCGGCGCCCGGAGGGACGAGTTCAGCGACCACCCGATCACGATCCGTCACCAGCACCGTTTCGCCCCCGGCGGCGAGGCGCACGTACTCGCTCAGTTTGTTCTTGAGGATTTTTAGACCCACGGCGCGCATGATGACAAAGTAGCTTCCGGAAGCCACTTTATCAAGCCTCAGGTCGCTGGGCAAAGAAATGCTGGGGCGCACCGGAAACCGCTGATGGTCTCGCCGACTGAACCGGTGCGGGCCGATCGGTGTCTGTCCGACGCGGGCAGCTGGAGGACGAAACCGATCCCGGAAACCTATTTCAAGCGTCGGACTGCAAGGCAGCGTCATGCATATTCGTACACGGGCGTTTCGATGACCTTGTCAGGTTCCCTCCGGGCGCTTTTTACTATATAGTAGCGCCGGCGCGGGGCACTTATGCGGCAGGCGATCCGACGATACTTCCACTTCGACGAGCATCACACATCTTTCCGCACGGAACTGATTGCGGGCGTCACCACCTTCATGACGATGTCTTACATCATCGTGGTGAATCCCAAGGTCCTGGAAGCAGCAGGGATCCCAATCGGCGCCTCTATGGTAGCGACCATTGTCACCGCGGCTTTCGGGACGCTGCTCATGGGAATCTATGCGCGCCGCCCTTTTGCCATCGCTCCCTACATGGGCGAAAACGCCTTCATTGCCTACACGGTCGTCGTTGTCCTGGGTTTCCGCTGGCAGACCGCCCTGGGAGCTGTCTTCATCGGCGGGGTTCTGTTCATCCTGCTGACCATCTTCCGGCTGCGGCAATGGCTCGTCGATGCGATCCCTGAAGGGCTCCGCTATAGCTTTGCCGTCGGCATCGGCTTGTTCATGACCTTTATCGGACTGAATGTCACAGGGATTGTGGTGCTGGGAACTGCCGGCGCGCCGGTCAAGATCGGGATGATTACGAGCCCTCCCGTGCTGGTTGCCGTCCTCGGGTTTCTTGTCATTACCGTGCTGATGCTGCGGCGAGTTCCCGGTGCGATCTTCCTGGGCATTCTGATTACCACGATCTTTGCCTTTGCATTTGGTGTGGCAGCACCCCCAAAGGCTTGGATGAGTCTCCCCCCAAGCCTGGAACCCACGTTGCTGAAACTCGATATCCGCGGAGCCTTGAGCTGGGGATTTTTCGCCGTCGTCCTCACCGTGTTTGTTATGGCGTTTGTCGACACCATGGGGACTCTAATCGGAGTCTCATCGCGCGCCGGCTATCTGGATGAAAAGGGACGGCTGCCCGAAATTGAGAAGCCCATGATGGCAGACGCGCTCGCAACCACTTTCGCGGCCCTGGTGGGCACGACCACAGCGGGCGCCTACATCGAGTCTGCCGCGGGCGTAGAAGCAGGAGGCAGGACGGGATTTACTGCGATGGTGACTGCCTGTCTGTTTCTCCTCTCGCTCTTCTTTGCTCCTTTCCTGACCGCCGTTCCTCCCCAAGCTTACGGCCCCGCGCTCATCGCGGTTGGCTACCTGATGTTGAAGCCGATCAGCAAGATCAACCTCAGCGACTACACCGAGCTTTTTCCGGCGTTCGCGGTTGTGATCCTGATGAGCTTCACGTACAACATCGGCATCGGCATCACGGCAGGATTTGTCCTTTACCCCTTTTTCAAGCTGGCCGCCGGAAGGCACAAGGAAGTCAGCCCCGGCCTGTGGGTGCTGAGCGCACTCTCGCTTCTATTCTTTATTTTCTACCCGTATTCCAGATAAGACCCAGTATCACGAGATCTGCTTCGAGGGATCGGGTGCGTGCGGCGCAGGGGGTTGCGTAAACTCCGCCGATAGCAGACTTCTGACCTTTCTGGCGTCGAGTGCGGGTCGAAGGTCGGATGCGTCGAAAGTGCAGGTCCGCAGCCCGATTCGGGGTCGAAACTGACGAGCGGAGCTGTCATGGGATCCTGGAAGATGGCAGGGACCAAGTTTAGGTCAGAGCTACAACTTGGAAGCTGGGGCGCTGCGATACGCAGCTCCCGATACCATACTGCTTTCGGGTCCGGCTATCCGTTTCGCGGGTGTCAGTAGATATCTTGAGACCAGGTCATGAGCCTGAACGGCCGCTGGAAGAGATGTTCTTTCAAACACCCCTCGTCGAAGTGCATTTGGGGAGTGCCTTGGACCGTTACAGTCTTTCCGATGAAGGAACCAAAGAAATCGCTATTTCCGACGGCTTTTAGCGGGGCATTCGGGGCATAAACCTCAACATAAGCCGAAGCTCCACCTGTGATGGACATTTCGTTGGTACCGGCATAAAAAATCGTCAGCTTGGTGGGATCTCCCAAGGGATTTGCCACTCCCTGGCCGCTCAAATCCAGATCAGTTTTTACGAATATGGTTGTGGGACCGCTGATGGTTAATTGGCCGGTGGAGTTCTCGGTTATTGAGTCAAAATAGTAGACACCGGGATTGAGGGCCAAAATCCCTTTCGCCCCAATCGTGACTGATCCGTAGCTCCCGGGGTTCAGAGTCGTGGTTCCATTCTTCGGGTTATAGTCGGTCGTTCCCACGGAAAAACTCGGTATCGGCGGAAAGTAATGAGGTTCCGACAAGTGAATAATATCTCCCGTGACAACTGTGCCTCCACCTTCGGTAAACGTTCCCGCAGGCCCGAAGGCCACGTCGCCCTTGATGGTAACGTTGCCGTTCGTTGATACCGAGCCATTGGATCCGATAGCTCCGTTGTTCCCTATATTCGTGCCGCCGTAGCTACCCAAAGCGGGATCATAGCTGTCGACAAGCACGGTTCCCCCCAGGTCGATGGAATCGATACCCCAAAACGCACGGTCGAACATTGCGTTCCCGCTGTTTTCGATGATCGCAGTGATTTGCGCCATCCCCAGGGGGCTGGCAACGGTTCCCCAATAGCCGAGGCTGTTGATACGCCATCGCTCCATCGCCGAAGGATAGGAAACGAAGGTAGTGGGATCAATGAAATTAGCCGGCGTGTACTTCAGAAGGGTGGTGTTCAGGGCATAAACCCCTGAGTTATTGGCATCCGCCTGCAGCGATTGGTTGCCGAACTGGGCAGTGAAGGCTGTGGTCACGCTGCTATCCGGATAAACGGAGGAACTGCCTGTCTGACCCGCTAACATAACACTGCTGCCGGAATATCGAACAGGAAAACTGGTGGCGTCATAATCCGAGGACGGCAAGTGGGGACTGTAGTTGTTGTTGAACCAGATAAGCGCTTTCTGCGCGCCCGCGTTCGAAACGTAGAAGGCCTCCTGCGTGTATTTATAAGCCGCACTCGTCTTCATCTCGTTTCCAACCGTGAAGACAAGAGCCGTCGAAAGCACGCCCAATGCCACGAGAAACAGCAAGGTCATGACGAGGGCTATGCCATCTTCATGCTTGCATCCGAAATTGTTCTTGTCGCAGCTCATCGGTTTGCCCATGTAGTAACCTGGGGTGGAGTCAGTGGGAGTCGGTTGACGCCGCCATATGTTTGGAGTTCTTTTAGAAGAGCGGAACCTGCCACACCGCTCGGAATTACGATCCTCGACGACAGCTCAGTTTCCTGATATTTCGAGCCTGTGACCCACGTGTTCTGCACGGTCAGAGCCAGGCTCACGGACGTCACCACATTCTGACTGTCCGTGTATAGCGTAAACTGGACTGAATCTGACTTCACGTTACGGACCAGCGGCAGGGCCGGATTCATGCTTGCTTGTGTGATCGGGGTCATCGAGCGGGTGATCTGAGCGTTTGCTTTGTCATAATCATATTCGACGTAATACACATTCCCATCGCCGTCTATGTCGCCGAAGAATTTCAGCCTCGTTACTGTGGCCGATGAGTCGGCCCCCAGGCCCGCGGGAGGAATCACTCCGGTTAAATACGGAAGCGCAAACAGCCGGATCGGAGCGCTGGCGGCGTGGGCGATCCGGGAAACACCGCTGATGCTGTCAGTTCCGACAGCGGTAACCTCAACTATTTCTTTGTTCGCGCCGCTGTCCAGATCCACATAATCCCCGATCGTGAAGCCGCTGCTGGAAGCGACAGATACGGCCTGCGGGTCTATCGAGGCCGTAATCGCGGAGGTTGTGGTGGTGCTCCGGTCTCCGTGAGAGCCCGCTTGAGCGATCTCCATCGTCATCATTTCCAGACCGCTGCGAGCATCCTGGTTTGCCTCGACGCTGCTCTGTTCGGAGCCGTGTTGATTGACCGCGACCGAAAACAGGCCAACGACGGCTCCAATGAGCGGCACCAGGATCAACAGCGAAACCAGCATTTCTGCTATCGTGAAGCCATCTTCAAGTGTTGCCCGAACGTTGCTCTTCATCTCACCGCCTCCCGGCCAGATGGCACGCTACTGTGTTTTATACGTGACGACAGTAGTATTGGGAGCGATCCCATAGTTGAAGCTCTTGTTGCTGGTAACGGCAACGATGATTCTCTTGAGGTTCGACGCATCATTAATGATCTGCCATTGCCGGGTATAGGCGGCTGAGGCCGCGGTAGTCCGCGCGCCGGTCGCATCGAGATAATCCACATAACGGGCCACGGGTGCAGCCGGGGGAATGCTGCCGCCGGCCGTCAAGCCCACGCCATTGGCAGGAAAGGGCGGCGCCACCGTGACGTTCGTTGTCGTGTCCGTAAATTTGAGCGTGGTCAGCTCTTCCATCTTGTCGTGGGCAGAAGCGGTTGCCTTGGTGGCATCACGGCCGTAGGTCTTGCTGGCAACCACACTGAAAGCCAGAACCTGGGCTAGCGCAAGAAGGCCAAAGAGGAGGATAAGCAGGGCGATCATACACTCGACCAGTGTCATCCCGCTCTCGTCTGGCAAGTCGCTGTGCGTCCGACGTTCCTTAAGATCTATTGGGTGCTCCATTGTCCGTCGCGGTACCTCCACAGCTGCACTTTGCCGGAAAGTGACACGGTCATTGCAAAATCGTCGCTAGCGTCGGAGAGATAGATTACGTTATTTGCCGTCGGCTTTCCGGTCGCATCAATCGGAATGCCCCTGGAATTAAATGTGATGGAGGTGGATGACGTCGTGGAAAACCCGGACGGCGCAGAGCTGGAACTGGCCTTGAAGGCAATCCCGCTGTTTGCTAGCCCGCTGGAGAGCGCATTCGTTGACCCCTGAAGATCGTAGACGCTGGTGCTCTTGTTATATTTCTTCAGGCTCCACTCATTGCCTGACAGATTGAGCGACAGCTGATAATGAGTCATCTGCGACGTGGCGCTGAGCCTGGCGTAGCTCAACGTCGTGGCGATGTTTCTGGCGTCAGCGGACAGTTGCCAGCTTCGCATCGAGGAAGAAAGCATGGGAATAGAGAAGCCCAGCACGATCGCGACCAAGGCCAGCAGGACGACAAGTTCAATCAGAGAGAATCCTCTCTCTCTTTCTATTACTCTGACCTCAGCCATACGATTATGAGACGCGGTTTCATTGTGTGTTGCTGTCGGTGATGCGCCCGACCCCAGGCACCCCACCACGTTTCTTGTCGCCTCATAGTGCCTTAGGTCCAGCCGTAGATTTGTGAACTACGACACAAAATCGGCAATTGTTTGCCGCGTTTGAATCCGAATACCTCGGCATGGCTCCCAGATGTGGATGTCGGCGCGTGATTCGAGTTTGGTTTCTGTGAATGTCCTGTGTAGGAAAGGGCCATTTCCTCCTGCCCGCAAACGTCGGCGACACCTTGACCTCTGCGTTCCTGCGCACATATTCCTTGGAACACCATATGAGGGACCTCCACGGATTGCGCGCCTGGGAGCACTCGGGCTCAGGCGAGAGGGATGCATTCCAAAGTTTTTTCTTTATCCGCAAATTGATCGTCAACCTTGGCGTTCTAGATTAGAGAATTTATCGACCGGCACCCGCGTTCATCTGCGTGCATCTGCGGTTGCTATTCTCAGCGTCTCTAAGGTGAGATGTTTGGGTTGCGGCTTAGCTGCGCCAGGTCATACGTGGCTGCTTTCTATTCTCGGAACGGGCCAGACGCTTGCCCCGTATTGTGGTCGGCTTCAAGGTCACAAGATCCGGAACAAGAGGCCGAAAGTGAGAGAAACATAGCGCCAGTTCGGGATCGTTACGGCGCCTGCCGGAGCGAAGGGCGCGCTGTAGGCCTCCACTTCCGACGTGAACCGCACTGTCCTGGTCAAATCCAGATACAAGGAGCCCCATCCTCGAAGCGCCGGCTTCCATGGCCCAACCTGTTCTTTGTGTTTCTCGAGCCGCTGAAGTCCTATCCCGAGGTCGACTTCAGCGCTCCAACGCCCATCGCCGCCGAGTTCCCAGTAAGTGCCGCCCTCCATGGTCTCCACGCGCTGCGGAGCAAAATAGCCTGCATCCGATATCCTCTGGAAGCCAAGCCGGTGATATTGAGCGGAGACCTCTCCGCGCCATCCGATCGGAAAGGCCAGTGCTGCGTCACCCTGGAGCCGAAGATTCTCCTTCTCGATAGCTGTCTCTATCTCAGCCGCGCGTCCGCCGATCCTTAACCGCAGCGGTCCGGCGGGTGCCGTTCCCTCGAGGCGCAATTCGTTGCGCATTGCTCGATTGCTTACAAGAAGGGGCGTGGTCCCGAGGGGCATCCTCTGCGCCCTTATGTCCACGGCCGCGGCACTGTCAGGAGCACGCCACCGGATACGAAGATTTGCCTCGGGCGTCGTCCATGCAGCTGATCCGTTTGCGGCGAGCCGGGCCGCGCCGGCGTCAAGCGCGAGACGGAGTGCTGGGCGAGGCCGGCCTTCCAGCCGGAAAACACCCTCATCGAGCACGGCGGTTGTCAGCCCATCGTCGATGTCGGAACGGGTCGCTCGAGCTCCAAAACGGAACCCGCCTCGCATCGCCACGTCGCCGCTCAACCCGAATCGCCAGGTCCGATTGCCGTCGGAATCTCCCGAGTATGCGCCGGCGGGTTCCAGAGCCGGCGCATTGCGAAAGAGGGCATTGGCCAGGCGCTGCTGGACATCCTCGGCCTTGGGCGCGAGCCGCGCTGCGCGGCCATAGGCGCCCAGCGCTTCGACCGGCTTTCCCAATCGGAGGTATTTATCGCCAACGGCGAGCCAGCCCCAGGCGTCATCCGGCTCGAGCTCTGCATAGCGACGATACCAGCGAAGAGCGGTTTCATCATTTCGAGCGAGCTGTCCCAGCCGGTAGACGGCATGAGATTGCTCCGGGTTGATCTCGAGCACCCGAAGGTAAAGAGTCTGCGCAAGCTTGCGGTCCTCATCGGCGAAGGCGGCATCGGCGCGGTGCACGAGGTCGGTGATTTTTTCGGTCTGCGCAACAAGCCGAGCCGCACAGAACATGAGAAGAAGAGCGAAAGCCAAGCGAGGACCGCGCTGCATGAGTGGGTTCATTTCTTCCTCACAATAAGCCGGGCTACCTGTACCCCTAGCAGGACCACGGCGAGCATCAACAAAGAGGCGAGCAAAGCGGCCCAGCGCACCACATTCTCGATTTCGAGCCGCGAGATTTTTCTTGCGCCGTCGCCGACCGCGGCGCTCGCCACCGGGCCCAGTACGAAGCCGAGCAGCCAACCGGTGGCGAAGATTCCCAAGACGACTCCCACACTGAGCAGGAACAGCCTGGCCATCGAACCCTCCGCTCGCGAGGCGCGACTCCTCAACAATAGATTGCGAATCGGGGCCAGCAGTGCCGCCAGAACATAGAAGAGTCCCCCTATCCCGGTTCCCGGAAATCCTACTGTCATTCAGTGTCCTTTCTCATACGTCTGGAAGTGCCGGCCGCGAACCAGTTCGTCCCAGACCGCCAGCAGGAAAAACACAGCGTTCACCGTGCGCAGAATAAAAAAGCTCGGGACGCTCGCGAGCGCCCGCCGCCCCTCACCGCGGGGCAAAGCACCTGCCATGACGGGGACAATGATGGCAGGAAGATCGATGACGTAGCCGAGCAGGATGTAAGGACTCCTCAAGAGCAGGGCAAGGAAAGGCAGCAGGATGAGATAGACGACGGAAGCAACGATCGCGTCCCAGCAAGCCACGGCCACCGCCGAGCGGAGAAAGGGGATTCCGAGGAGACCGCGCCAGTGAAGCCGGAGGTTCTGCACGAATCCGTGCGACCAGCGCCGAAGCTGCTTCTTCATGAAGGCATAGCTGTGTGGCTCGAGCGGGTAGCACACAGCCTCCGGGATGAACCTCGTCGAGTAACCCCGCTGGTAGAGCGTCCAGGTGAGGTCCATATCCTCGGCCAGGCTTCGTGTGGAAAATCCACCGACGTCCCGGAGCAACACGGACCGGTACATCGAGAAACACCCGGAACTTATGAGAGGTGTGCCGTATTGTTCCTGCACCTGTTTGTAAAAGGCAAAAGCGAAAAGGTATTCGACATAGCGTCCCCGCTCCCAGACACTCCTGATCCGACGTGGCAGGACGGTGCCGCAGGCGGCGGCAACGTCCGGGTTGGCGAAGGCCGGCAACAGTTTCTCGATGGCATCTTTCGCGAGCGCGGTGTCTGCATCGATGGCGATGGTGAATTCCGTATGGACGAGATTGAGGGCGAAATTCTGCGCCCCTGCCTTGGAACCGGTATTGGCAGGCGGACGTACGACGGTCACTCCAAAAGAGCGGGCGACGTCGCAAGTGCCGTCTGTCGAACAGTCATCGACCACGATGATCTCGACCGGCGGGGCCGTTTGCTCCATTACGCTCCTGAGGGTGTCGGAAATAGAGGCCGCTTCGTTAAATGCAGGGATGATGATTGTTACAGGCACATTTTTGGACTGTGAGGAAGCGGATATCGATGGCATCGCGTTATCACTGTGATCTGAGAATAATATCGACCGGCCTTAATCATTCATTAGCCTGTAGAACAAGGGCTCGGGTGGGCGGAGAACGAAGAATGGCGCTTCATTAGCTTAAGGAAAACACCGCCTCCGGCGGTGAGACACGACGAGGCCCTTACGTTCCGGCGCTGATCGTGCATTTGGGATTTTCAAAAACCGGTCGAGGTGATTCGAGCCCAGCCCGCGCTTCATTTGATGAAGCGCGTTTTCGCCTTAACGGAAGCCCAACCACGCAATTCCGTGGCTGTCACCGAATCTCTAAGAGAGCGCGGAGTCAGGCCTGGAGGATTTCGTTTTAGCCACCGTGCCATTCGGCAGAGGAACGGCGAAAAGCGAAATTGTTCAGGCCTGACCCCGGCACCGAAGCCGAAGGACACGCGACGAATATTACCCTTGACGTGTGACGCGATGAGTAATAGCCTGTGAATGTGATCAAGTCCTTCCGAGACAAACAAACCGAGCGCCTCTTTCACGATCTACCTGTGGCACGGCTCAAGGCGTTTGAGAGGCCTGCGCGGAGGAAGCTGCTGTATCTTCACCGGGCCCGGGTTCTGCAGGACTTGGCGGCGCTGCCCGGCAACCGCCTCGAAGCTCTGAAAGGAGACAGGCGGGGTCAGCACAGCATCCGTATCAACGAACGATGGCGGATCTGCTTTCGCTGGGAACAGGGGAGCGCGTTCGACGTCGAGATCGTCGACTATCATTGAGGGATAGACAAATGATCAGGAAGCGTCTGGAACCAATTCCGCCCGGAGAGATCCTCCTCGAAGAATTCATGAAGCCTATGCACATCAGTATCAACCGGCTCGCCCGCGATATTGACGTGCCGCCCAATCGAATCAGCGCCATTGTCCGCGGCAAGCGGGCCGTTACGGCGGACACGGCACTCCGCCTCGGCAAGTACTTTGGCGTCTCACCGGAGATCTGGCTGGACCTGCAGTCCGATTATGAGCTCAGAGTGCTTCGTCGCACCGAGTGGCCGCGGATTGAACCCCGCATCCGCACGGCCGCTGCCTAACTTCGCAGTACAGACTGCTGAATCAAGCTCTTCACTTCGCTGCGGCTGAGCTGCTCCGCTGTGCACAGTTTCCCCGTTTTGTCAGCACGGGTGGCTTGCCTTCCTGCTTCTCCGCTCCCGGATCGAATTCACTTTAACCCGCGCGAAAAAGGGACAAGAATTAGGAAGATTGCGAAGTACGCTCCAATCGGGAGGCAAGCCATGGCCATACCCAGGGGTACGATCAAGGTCTCAGACACCGTGTGGGAGATTCCCCCGAGTTACAAGGATGGCATGCGGGTTCCGGCTCGGGTCTATGCGACTGAGAAGCTGTTCCGTGAGATGGACGAAGGGGTATTCGACCAGGTGACGAACGTCGCCATGCTGCCCGGCATTCTCAAGTACGCCTTTTGCATGCCTGACGGACATTGGGGTTACGGCTTCCCCATCGGCGGCGTGGCCGCGATGGATGCCGAGGAGGGCGTGATTTCGCCGGGCGGCATCGGGTTTGACGTGAACTGCGGCATGCGCCTGGTGCTGACGAATTTTACGGAAGAGGAGGTGAGGCCGCACCTGCGGCAACTCGTCGACATGCTGTTCCAGCGCGTTCCGGCCGGCGTCGGCTGCTCCGGATTCGTGCGCATCTCTCAGGACGAGTTTCGCCGGGCCGTCGAGCAGGGCGCGCGCTGGTGCATCAAAAACGGCTATGGTTGGAACGAGGACCTCGAGCGCACCGAAGAGGAGGGCTGTATCTCGGGGGCAGATGCCTCAAAAATCAGCGACAGGGCCGTAGAGCGCGGCTTCAAGCAGCTTGGCACGCTGGGATCGGGGAATCACTATCTCGAGATCCAGGTGGCCAAGCCTGAGTATGTCTTCGACAAGAAGCTTGCGGAAGCCTTCGGCATTACCATCCCGAACCAGGTAGTGATCATGTTTCATTGCGGCAGCCGCGGGTTCGGCCACCAGATTGCCACCGACTATCTCCAACTGTTTCTCAAGGCCATGACGGCCAAGTACGGCATCCGGATCCCGGATCGGGAGCTGGCGTGCGCGCCATTCCATTCTCCCGAAGGCAGGGACTATTATGCCGCTATGAAGTGCGCCATCAACATGTCCTTCGTCAACCGCCAGGTCATCCTGCACCGCATTCGCGAGGTCTTCTCGGAGGTTTTCCACAAAGACCCCGCCGATCTGGGACTGCACCAGGTCTACGATGTCGCTCACAACACCGCCAAGCTGGAGAAGCATGTGATCGACGGGAAGCCGCGCGAGGTGCTGGTGCATCGCAAGGGCGCCACGCGGGCTTTCGGGCCGGAAATGCCCGGGATTCCGCAAATCTACAGGCAAACCGGCCAGCCGGTCATCATCGGCGGAAGCATGGAGACAGGATCGTATCTCCTGACCGGCGTGCCGACGGGCGACCAGACCTTTTACTCTACAGCCCACGGCAGCGGCCGGACTATGAGCCGCAACCAGGCCAAGAGGCAGTTCCGCGGCAGAGAACTGCTGGAACAGATGGAGGCGCGCGGCATCCTGGTACGCACCGTTTCCTACTCCGGCCTGGCAGAGGAAGCGGGGCCGGCTTATAAGAACATCGACGATGTAATCGAAGCCACCGAGCAGGCAGGCATCAGCAAGCGGGTTGTGCGGCTGCTGCCCATCGGCAACGTCAAGGGATAGATGCGAAATACGAGTTCCTAGCAACAAGTGCTGAGTGCTGAGTACTGAGTGACACACTTTTGTATTTACTCAGCACTCAGTACTTTTTACCGGTTATCGAGGATGGGTACGAGGGATGGAAGCGAGAACGCCGATCAGTCTGATCACTGGAGCGTTGGGAAGCGGCAAAACCACTTTGCTGAGGCGAATTCTGCGCGGCACGGAGCGGCGCCTTGCAGTGCTGATGAACGAGTTCGGAGAGATCGCCATCGACAGCCGGATTCTCCCGGGGGAGAACCTGCGCATCATCGAACTGGCCGGGGGATGCGTCTGCTGCGAGCTGGCGGGCGAATTCGAGGCTGCCGTGAATGAGATCATCGAACGCTTCCAGCCGGAGCTGATTGTGGTCGAGGCAACAGGTGTGGCCGAGGCGGATGCTCTTGCCTATGAGGTACAAGACAACTTGCCCCAGGTGCGTCTCGAGAGTGTCATTAACATCGTCGACGCCTACGCCAGCATCGAGCATCCCGAGATCGGGTATGCCGCCCGCTCGCAGCTACGGCAAGCGGACCTTATCCTGATCAACAAGACCGACCTGGTCGGGCAGGCTGCCGTCGAGACGGTCAAGAAGCAGGTGCGCCCATATAACGACAACGCGGTTCTGATCGAATCTGTTTTCTGCAACGTCGATCCCCGCATACTCTTCGGGCCTGACGTTCCCCATCGCGAAGGGCTGCGCGCGCCCCATTCGGAACAGAACCTTCGTTCGTTCACCTTCACCACCGGCAGGATGCTCGACCGAACCAAGTTCGAGCAGTTGGTCGCAAGCCTGCCGGCCGAGGTATACCGCGCCAAGGGCTTTGTGCGGATCGACGACAAACCATATCTGTTCAACTATGTGGCGGGGCGGTCCGAGCTTGAGGAGTTCCCTTCGGATAAGACCGAGCTCGTGTTCATCGGTCCGCACCTGGAAGGCGCGAAAGAAGCCATCCTGGCTCGGCTCCGCGGCTGTGAGGTTTAAGAGCATGCCGTACCGATACCTTCCCGACATCGCAATAGCCGACGTCGCATTCGAGGCCTGGGCAGACACTTTGGAAGGGCTTTTTACGGCTGCCGCGGACGCTACCATGAATGTCATGGTAGGGGATCTCGCAACGATCGCAGAGCACGAAAGCCGTGCCGTGCGGGCGGAAGATACCGAAGTTGACATGCTGTTGTTTCAGCTCCTTCAGGAGCTGATCTTTTTCAAGGATGCCGAGAAGCTTCTGCTGCGCGTCAAACAGATCGAGATCCGGCAACTCGACGGGCGCTACCTGCTGAGGGCGGAAGCTCGCGGCGAGCAACTCGATCCCGCCCGTCACGATCTGGTGGTAGACGTCAAGGCAGTTACACTCCACCGCTTCAACGTGAAGCAGACAGCCATGGGTTGGGAGGCGACTGTCATCCTGGACATTTAGCGCGCCGGAATTGATTTGCGACTTTCTGGCCCGCTGTGCTCGCTGTATGATGGGAAAGAACGAGACTGCCATGATCAAGAACCGTGCGCTGTTGCGGGAATTTGAGGAATCGCAGTTGCGGAAGGAAGCGCCGGACTACCACCGCAACTTCAGGATCTTTGAGGCTCTCTATCACGAGGCCCGCTTGCTTGGAATCTTTCCTCTCAAGAATCCTCTGGATGGAATCGAGGTCGACATTCACCTTGCGAGAGTCATCAATGTTCGAATGCCTGCTTGAAAGGATCGCGCTGTCTTGCGACAGTGTCAGAATTCCCTACATGATTGTCGGTGGACAAGCTGTGCTCCTGTACGGCGAACCCAGGCTTACCAAGGACATCGACATCACTCTTGGAGTTGGCCTCGAGCGGTTGCCGGATGTGCTCAAGCTCGTTCACGAAGTGAGACTGGAGGCGCTGGTCGATCCCGAGGTCTTTACAAGGCAGACGATGGTACTGCCCTGTTCGGATCCGGCGACGGGGATTCGTGTAGACCTGATTTTCTCCTTCTCTCCTTACGAGCGGCTGGCCATCTCGCGCTCGCGAACGGTGAGGATCGGCGGGGCCGACGTAAGATTTGCTTCCCTCGAAGACCTCATCATCCACAAGGTGATTGCCGGCCGGCCTCGTGATCTCGAAGATGCCAAAAGCGTTTTGGCAAAGAATCCGGCAGCGGATCGAATCTACATCAGGCATTGGCTGAACGAGTTTGCGTCAGCTCTAGGAGAGGATTTTCTCAGCCGCCTCGACAGCATCAATGACGTCTGATCCCATAACTCCTATGATCGACGGATTTCCCGGCCTTGAGAGATGATGTGGCGGCTGCGATGGAAGTCCGCGGCGCCCGATGTGCATCCATGCGAGTCGAGCTGGTCAAGAGCAGAGCTGGCTGCTTCGACTGCGGTCAGGCAACGTACGAGGTCCGATCCGGCGGCGAGACCTGTTGGGAGATACAATCCGCCCTGGCGGAGGAGGCGTAACATGCGAATTCTTTGTGAGCGAAAATCGGTGGTTGCGGTATGCGTTGCACTCGCGCTCTTTGCCGCGCTCCCCACGGCGGCGCAGCGGAGCGCGCAAGGAGCCAGAGCGCCCGAGACTGTGACGCTCCTGAAACCGGCGCGTGTGTTCGACGCCGAGGACGGCAAGACCCACGAAGGCTGGGTTGTGCTGGTGCGAGGAGAGAGAATCGCAGCCGTCGGGCCGGCTGCCCAGGTTCAAGTTCCGGCGGGAGCGCAGGCGATCGAGCTGGCCGGAATGACGCTTCTTCCTGGGCTGATGGACATTCACTCTCACATATTCCTCCACCCTTACAACGAAACCCTGTGGGACGACCAGGTCCTGAAGGAACCTCTTGCCTACCGGACCGTAGAAGCCGTGATCCACTGCAAGGATACGCTGATGGCGGGATTCACGCTCCTGCGCGACCTCGGCACCGAGGGTGCAGGCTATGCGGATGTCTCGGTGCAACGCGCCATCCGTGAGGGCCTGATTCCAGGGCCGCGCCTGCTGGTGGCGACACGGGCGATCGTTGCCACCGCCAGCTATGGTCCCGGACCGCCCGACTTTGCTCCGGACCTGGACTTGCCAAAAGGGGGCCAGGAAGTGAGCGGGACGACGGAGATCATTAAGGCAGTCCGCGAGCAAGTCGGGAAAGGCGCCGACTGGGTTAAGGTATACGCGGACTACCGGCACGGCGTGAGCGGCACCGTGCCGACCTTCAGCGAAGACGAGCTGCGCACGCTGGTGGCGGAAGCCCGCTCCGCAGGCAGGCCGGTCTCTGCCCACGCCACAACTGCTGAGGGAATGCGCCGGGCGATCGTCGCCGGAGTGGACAGCATCGAACACGGCTACGGCGGCACGGAGGAGGTCTTCCGCCTCATGGCGCAGCACGGCGCCGCGTATCTCCCTACACTGGCTACCGCGGAGGCATATGCAGAGTATTTTGAAGGGTACAAACAAGGGCAGCCGCCGACGGCGGGGATGCAACAGGTCCTGCGCGCCTTCAAGTTTGCGATGGATGCCGGAGTGACGATCGGGCTGGGAAGCGACGTGGGCGTCTTCGCTCACGGCGCCAATTACCGCGAGCTGGAGTGGATGGTGCGCGCGGGAATGACTCTGCCGCAGGCTCTCCTGGCGGCCACCGCCGTAAACGCCAAGATCATCCGCATGCAGGATCAGCTCGGCCGCATCCGGCCCAACCTGTTTGCCGACCTGGTCGCGGTCCCTGGAGATCCCACGCAAGACATCAAGGCCGTGCGTGACGTGCGTTTCGTCATGAAGGGCGGGGTCATCTACAAGCGTCCGTAAGTAAGTTCGGTGCCTGTCACCGGATTTCTATTCCGCCGCATCAGTCAGCGTGACGGAGGCAAGAGGGGAGGTCGGTCCGATGTCCGACAAAACAAAGACCGAACGGGAGCAGCCCCCGTACGCCTGGCATTCTCTGAACGCCACAAATGTGTGCGCGCGCATGAAATCCTGCGCCAGCTCGGGCCTGGATGCTGCGGAGGCAGACGGACGGCTCACTCGCTTTGGACCGAACCGGTTGCGCAAGGTAAAGGAAGTGAAGCTCTGGCGGGTCTTCTTCGAGGAGGTCCGCGAGCCGATGATCCTTCTGCTTATTGTCACGGGCGTTTTGTATGCCCTGTGGGGCGTACTCAAGGATGCGCTCACGATCCTGGGAATCATCCTGATCTTGGTCTGGGTTGAAATCTACAATGAGTTTCGCGCCAAGAAGGCCATTGCCGCACTCCACAAGCTGGCGGCCCCCACGACGATCGTGCGGCGCGGCGGGCAATTCCGCGAGATCCCGGCAGAACAGGTCGTGCCGGGGGATCTCATAATCCTGGAGACCGGCCGCAAGGTTCCGGCCGATGCCCGCCTGCTCGAGGCCCATGGATTGGAGGCTGACGAATCACTGCTCACCGGGGAGTCGGTGCCGGTCGAAAAAGATGCCTCTGTGATACTTCCCGAGCTTACTCCCTTGGCCGAAAGGCGCAACCTCGTGTTCGCCGGCACTACGATCACGCGCGGCCGAGGTGAAGCCCTGGCCGTTGCGACCGGCATGGCAACGGAGCTGGGCTACATTGCGCGCCTTACGGCGGAAGTCAGGGAGCCGCGCACGCCGTTGCAACTGACCATGCGCGAGCTGACGCGCTGGATGGTATGGCTTGCGCTCGGTTTCAGCAGCCTGGTGCCTCTGCTGGGCTGGCTGTGGGGGGGCGAGCCGCTGCATTTGATGCTCCTGACCGGTCTTTCCATGGCGTTCGCAACCATCCCCGAGGAGCTCCCGATCATCATAACGATGGTACTGGCGCTGGGTGGCCATCGCCTCTCGCGGAGGCACGCGATCGTCAAACGCCTGCGGGCCGCCGAGACGCTGGGCGCCGTCACTGTGATTGTCACGGACAAGACAGGCACGTTAACGCAGAATCGCATGGAACTGGGCGTCGTTGATCCCGAGGTCTCCCGCAGGCGCATCCTTGAACTCGGCGTGCTTTGCAGCACTGCAATCGAAAGCAATGGGGATTTTATCGGGGATCCATTCGAAACCGCGTTGCTCCGTGCTGCCGAGCACGCGGGACTGGATGTGGGCACAGTGCGGCGCGAGCATCCGCTGCGTGATGCATTCACCCCGGACAGCGGGCGCAAGAGGATGTCGGTGATCTTTGAGCGGGATGGCCGGCTGGCCTGCGCCGTCAAAGGCGCGCCGGAAGCGGTACTGCCCCAGTGCAATCGCAGAATGGCAAGAGGAGTCGAGCAGCCGCTGGACTCGGCCGCGCGGCAGCAACTCCTGGCGCATGCCGCAGCCATGGCCGGGGAAGGGCTGCGCGTGATGGCCTTCGCGGAGAAAATGGCATCGGGAGGCCGTTTGACGCAGGAAGCGGCCGAATCGGAGCTTGTCTTTGTCGGCCTGGCAGGGCTGGCCGATCTGCCCCGACCCGAGGTGAAGGAAGCGATCAAGTCGTGCCGCATGGGCGGGATTCGCCCCGTGATGGTTACGGGCGACCACCCTCTCACCGCGCTGGCTGTGGCCAGGCAGATCGGGATGGAAGACGACGGCCGCCTGCTCGCCGGACAGGATCTCGCCGCTCTCTCCGAGGCGGAGCTCGGGGAGGAGGTCAACCGCGTCTCCATTTTCGCTCGAACCAACCCTGAAGATAAAATGCGCCTGGTGCGGATCCTGCAGAAGCAGGGAGGGATCGTAGCGGTTACCGGAGACGGGGTGAACGACGCTCCCGCGCTGGCTGCCGCTGACATCGGCGTTGCCATGGGGGAAACCGGCACCGACGTGGCGCGCGAAGCCGCAGGCATCGTCCTTGCAGACGACAACTTTGCAACCATTGTCACGGCCGTCGAACAGGGCCGTCTCATCTTTGCGAACCTGCGCAAAGGAGTTCGCTACTACCTCGCTTGCAAGATGGCTCTTATCGGAACGACTCTGCTCCCTGTGTTGCTCCACGTGCCGGTTCCGTTTGCCCCGATCCAGATTATCCTGATGGAGCTGTTCATGGATCTGGCGGCGGCCGCAGCGTTCGTGGTCGAGCCGCCCGAATCGGACCTGATGCGACAGCCGCCGCGGGACCCCAGGACTCCCTTTATGAACCGGGAGATGATCGTGGGCATTACCAGTGCCGCCGCCGGGCTGTTTGCCGCGGTTGCCTTCGCCTACTTGTTCAGCTGGTACACCGGCCGCGGCCTTGCCGGCGCTCAAAGCGTAGCTTTTGTCACCTGGCTGCTTGGCCACGTCTTCCTTGCCTTCAATCTGCGCTCGGAGCATGAACCGATGACGCGCCTGGGGCCGTTTACGAACCGGCTGATGACGCTCTGGGCGGTTGCCGCCGTAGCATTCAGCCTGTTCGCCACCCTGATGCCGGGTGCGGAGGCGGCTTTCAAAACAATCACCCTATCCGGTCGTGACTGGGCCTTGGCGACAGTCTGCGCGGCTGTCGGTACTTTTTGGATTGAAATCCACAAGCGGCTCTGCCGGAAAACGGCCTAAACCGCGAAATGCATGATAGATGCTTTTCGTATCTTGGCTGTGTATCCTGATTTGTGTTTGGTTGCGGCCATGGACTGTTTTCAGCATTTCGTGGTTTTTGTAGATCAACGCGCTCAGCCGCCGGATTTCCACAGCTTGACTTACGTCGAGCCTTGGCTTAAAAAGGAGTTACCCTCGATCACAAATGCAAGGAGCACTCGATGATTTGGAAAAAGTCCGAAGCTGACGTGACGGTCGTGCAAGCCCAGCCTCAACCGCAAGCCCCCCCGGCGCCCTCTCCACGAAACCAGGGGCAACCAACGAAAGAGCAGGCCCTGATCGGACCTTCGATCGAAATCAAGGGTAACCTCGTTGGCGGCGAGGATTTGTTCGTCGAAGGGCGCATCGAGGGGAGGATTGAGCTCCGGCAGCACAGCGTCACCGTCGGCCAGAGCGGGCGTATCAAAGCGGATATCTACGGCCGCACGATTGTAGTTCTCGGTGAGGTTGACGGCAACCTTTACGGGGAAGAGCAGATCGTTTTGCGCCAGTCAAGCACGGTGCGCGGCAACCTCTTGGCGCCGCGCGTGACCCTGGAAGACGGCGCCAACTTCAAAGGCAGCATCGACATGAGTTCCCCGGCTGCCGTCCAGACGCCGGATGCTCAGACTGTCGGAGACGAAATGGAGTCCACAGCGCCGCAGATTCAACAGCAGGAACAATCCGCGGACAACGACTGATTCCCACGCGGCCGGAAAGGCCGCTGCAAACGGTCGTCAACACGGCGAGTTTCGCCGCTCCGGCATCAAGATGATGGGGATTGCATCACGACATTCCTACCTGGAACGCGCAGCATACAGATCGCTTGGTCTCAACACGGTACTGCGTTCCCTGCAGGATGATCGCAAGTATCACATCCTCGACCTCGGACAACCGCTCGGCGTCAATGTGGAATTCTGGTCGCAGTTCCGGTGCCGGCTTTATATCGAGGACTTCTATCGCAGTTACAGGGCGAAGGCAGCGTCAGAATCCGAAGTTTCCACAGATGCCATCTTTGCAGAGTTGCTTCGGTTCAGCGAAGAGACGAGCTTTGACATCATCCTGGCCTGGGATCTTTTCAATTACCTGAACCCGGAAGAGAGCGAGATGCTAATCCGGCAGTTGAGCCGGTGGTGCCGGCCCGGAACCCTGCTGTTCGCACTCATCTCGTCTCTGCCGCTCATCCCGGCCGAACCCATAATCTTCAGGATTCTCGACAGCGAGCGGATGATCTATGAAACGCGCACGCACGAGACGCAGCCATGCCCGCGTTATTATCCAAGAGATATCGCCAAGTTCATGGGACGGTTTGAAGTGTCCAGTTCCTTCCTGCTGCGCCACGGAATCCAGGAATACGTTTTTGCTTACCGAGCGTGACCAGCCGGGGTCGGATCTGCATTATTCAATTTTCGGCGTTTCTTGAATACTGAAGCTGTGATCCCCACGCGGCGGGGGGCTCGAAGCGGCGCGGAAGAGTTATGGTGAAGCGGGCGCCTTTTCCGGGGGCGCTCTCGAGTTCCATTCTGCCGCCGTAGCGGTCCACCAATCGCTTCACGATGGAAAGCCCGAGCCCAGTTCCAATCTCGCCGGTCTGCTTGGCAGCTTGGGTGCGATAGAAGCCATCGAAGATGCGTCCCTGATCGCGAAAAAGACGGCATTGGCAACCCAGAGGTTAAAAGGAGAAACAATGCCGCGGACCGGATCGGCCGGGAGCCGGCTGCTCCGGGAAAGCGGCCAAATGTCCAGACCTTCAATAGCTGCTACGATTCCGATGAGCGAAACAGCAAATGCGGCGAGGATGTAGCAGGAGCGCAGAGGACGCAGAGAGAAAATCGAGGCTTTTCTTCTTCGATCCTTCAGTCTCTGCACCTCTGCGGTGGATTCCCTTACCACATCCCAGGGAATCGCACTTTCTTCCGCAGGCCGCAGCAGCTTCCCGGCATTCGTGGCGGCCTATTTCAGCTTGGTCTTCAGCAACGACAGCAGGAGGCTGCTACTGATCGGCTTCTGCAGTACGCCGGTGAGCCCAAGAGCGCTGAAGTCCGTCGCCATGTTCAGATTGTCGCCGACTGAGCTGAGAACGTAAACGGGCGCGGTGTTACCCAGCGCGCGCGCTTCCTTAACAAAACTCGTCCCTGCGTCGATCTCCTCCATCATCAGGTCCACGATGAGCAGGTCCGGCTTTGCCGATTTGTACAAGGGAAGTCCCTCTTCGGCACTTCGCGCGGTGACGACGATGTAGTTGTTCGCCTCCAGGACAACGCGCAGTGACTCCAGGATATCCGCATCGTCGTCGAGCACCAGAATTACATGCTTGCCGTTTTGCATTTCAATCTCCGTTTCCTGCAGTCCGGCTTCCGACACTACATGCCAATGCCGCGGAGGCTTGGGCGACATCGCCGCGCTCAAGCAGAGTCGACATGAATTGCAGGGCCGACTCGAGGTTGGCCTGAGCGTCGGGCGAAAGTTGCTCTCCAAAGTCGCTAAACTCGTAGCCGCGGATCCCGAGGGCATAGGCTTCCGGCTTGCGGCCGAAGAGCTGCTCTGCCAGGGCCAGTACATGTTCCGGTTCGAGGCTGTGGCTCGAAAAAGACAGGGCGGCCTGCGGGCGGACGGGCCTGAGAAAGAAAGGGGAATCCCCGCTGACTGAGGCATCGACAAAAATGACGACCTTGTGATCGGCCGCAGTTTTGACGTCCTCGAGCGTTAGCTGGTAATCCGTTTCCACATTGACGCCCGGCGGCGCGATTTTTTCGATCGCCTCGCCGAACGCCGGTCCCAGCCCGTCATCGAGGCGTGCGGGATTTCCATAGCACAAAAGCAGGATTCCGCCCTCAGGATCGCACTTCATCGAACTTTCCTGTCGAGCAGCCGCCCCTGATGGTCGAGGATCGCCACTTCCAGAGGCATCTGCCCCATCGCGTGAGTTGCGCAGGACAGGCACGGATCGTAAGCGCGAATGGCCACCTCGATGTGATTGAGCAAGCCCTCCGTGATCGTGGGCGCTCCGGAGAGATACTTTTCGGCCACTTGCTGAACCGCACGATTCATGGGTTCGTTGTTGTGGGTGGTCGAGACGATCAGATTCGCCATGGTGATCTGATCGTCGCGGTTCACCCGGTAGTGATGGAACAGTGTGCCCCGCGGCGCTTCGATGATGCCCACTCCCTCGTCACGCCGCTCGCCTTTCACGACCAGATCTTTCCCCTGCAAGTCGGGATCATGCAAGAGGCGCTCGATCGTTTCTGCCGAATGGAGCAGCTCGATCATGCGGGACCAGTGATACGCCATGGTAAGGTTGTTCGGTTTTCCTTTCGTCAGCGCTTTGAACTCCTGGCGCGCCTTTTCGGCCTGCGGCGTGTCGAAAAAGTCGCAGTTGTTGACCCGCGCCAGCGGCCCCACTCGATACCAGCCGTTTTCCGGTCCGACCGATTTGATGAAGGGGAACTTCATATAGGACCACGGCTTCACTTCTTCGGCGATGTAGTCTGTGTACCGCTGGTTGTCTACATGATCGAAGATCTTGTCACCTTTCGCATTCGTCGCTCGCAGACCGCCGTCATAGATGTCGTGAGCTCCGTCGGGACGCACGATCGAGAGGTGGTTCGAAGCGAAGGAAGCGAAGGAGGAGAGTTCTTCGAGGTGCTGAAGGGTATAGTCCTTCGCGATCTTCAAGGCGCCGGCCGACCAATCCAGGATCTGGCCGATATCCTTGAGAAACACATCCCGCTCCTCGACCGTGAGATTCTTGTTCACGCCCCCCGGTATCGCCCCGGTTCCGTGAATCTTCTTGCCGGCGGTAGCCTTGATGATCTCCTGCCCGTACTTGCGCAGCAGGATGCCCTGTCTGGCAAGCTCGGGATACTTCGCCGCCACGCCGATAACATTGCGCACCGAAACATCGGCGTCGAAGCCGAAGAGGAAATCGGGCGAACAGAGATGGAAGAAATGTAGGGCGTGCGACTGCAGGAACTGGGCATGGTGCATCAGACGCCGAATTTTTTCCGCAGTGGGAGTCAGCTTCTCGCCGCCCACGATTCGGTCGACCGCCTTTGCAGACGCCAGATGATGGCTGACGGGGCAGATGCCGCAGAGCCTCTGCACCATGACCGGCGCCTCCCAGAAGGGCCGGCCCTGAATGAAGCGCTCAAAACCCCGGAACTCCACGACGTGAAGACGCGCCTGCTTGACTTTGGCCTTCTCATCCAAAAGGATCGTGACCTTGCCGTGCCCTTCGACCCGGGTGAGGGGTTCAATAACGATTCGTTTCGTGTCGGTTGTCCTAATCACAGCTCGCTTCTCCTCGAATCAATCGTACTTGATCAGCTGGTAAGGCAGCTCGATCGGCTTGTTGTTAAGCAACGCCACCAGGGCCTCCCAGAGCGTGTCTGCCGGGGGAGGGCAACCGGGAAGATAGTAGTCGATCTTCACAACCTCGTGGGCCGGATAGACCTTGTTGAGCAGCAGCGGAATCTCCGCATCGTTTGGAATCTGCTTCTGGGGATTGTAGACGGTCGGACCGTTGAGGTACGCTTCCTTCAGGCATTCCTCCAATGAGATGGTGTTCCGCATGGCCGGGATGCCACCCATGGTGGCACAGTCTCCCACCGAGATCAGGATGTCGCACCACTTGCGGAACTTTCGCAGAACTTCAACATTTTCCTCATTGCAGCATCCGCCCTCGATCAAGCCAACAAGGCAGCGGTCGTGGAACTCCTTGATGTCGTTGATCGGCGATTTGTGGAACTCCACAAGCTCGGCCAGGTCGAGAATGCGCTCGTCGATATCCAGCAGCGACATGTGGCAGCCGAAGCAGCCGGCCAGCGATGCTGTTGCAACTTTAGGTTTTCCCATTGTGATCTCCTCTCCACTCACTCGGCCGCTGCCGCCTTCTCGATGTCGGTCCCGATCGGCTCGCGATCGTACAGCCGCTTGCCGATCGGCACGGCAAAGCCGACACGCTTGCGCAGGATTGCGCCCACGGGGCACACCGCAATCGCTTTGTCGGTGACGGCTGCGTTGGTTTCGCCCAACCCGGCGCGTGCATCGACCGCAATGCTTTTGTTCGTGCTGCGCCCGACGAACTGAAAGACGTTCTTGCCGTCGACATCCTTGGACGCGCTTATGCAACGGCCGCAGAGCACGCAGCGGTTTCGGTCCAAAAAGATGTCCGGATGCGATGCATCCACATCACGGTAGGGGAATTGATACGGATACTTGGGCGCCGTGATGCCGAAGCGGTAGGCGAGGGCTTGCAGCTCACAGTTTCCGCTCTTCTCGCAGAACATGCAGAAGTGATTCCCTTCCACGAACAGCATCTCGATGAGGCTTGCTCTCAACTTCTGCACTTCCGCCGCATTGTTTTCGACCACGATGCCGTTTGCAATGGGCTGCGTGCAGGCTGACTGAGGCCGCCCGTTCACAAGCACAGTACAAACCCGGCAGCTTCCGTGCGGCGCAAGGTCCTTGTGGGCACAAAGCCGAGGGATATAGCGGCCTGCGGCATCGGCGGCCTGCAGGATGGTCTGTCCGGGATCTCCCTGAACGGTTTCTCCGTCTAATATGAATGCAATCTTTTCGCTCACTATGCCTTCTCCTTCAGTCTGTCAGATGAACCGACTTTCTGCCTGCGATCCTCGAGGCTTCGCTCACGGCAAACGCCAGGTCGAACTCCGGCTGCCGTCCGTCGGACACAGGTTTGACCAGAGCCTCATACACGGGCCGGAATTTCGCCAGCGAAGTCAGCACCGGATTAGCCGAGGTCTGCCCGAAGCCGCAGCGGCTCGTCAACTTGATGGTCTCGCCCAGTTCCTTCAGATACTCGAGGTCGGAAGGTTCGCCCTTGCCATTCCGGATCTTCTGCAATCCCTGCCTCAGCAGCACGTTCCCCACCCGGCACGGAGTGCAGTAACCGCAGCTTTCGTGGATGAAGAATTCCATGAAGGCGTCGACCGCTTTGAGCAGGTCGCGGCCGGGTCCGAAAACCATCATCGATCCGCCGGTAGCCAGGTCGTCAAAACAGACCAGCCGGTTGTATTCCTCGGGGCCGACCATCTGGCCGGCTGCGCCTCCGACCTGGACGGCGATGGCATCCTCCGCTCCGGTCAGCTTGAGGACCTCCTGCAGCTTGATCCCCAGAGGGACTTCGTAGATTCCCGGACGCTTGCAATCGCCGGAGATGCTCAGGAGCTTCGTACCGGCGCTGCGATCCGAGCCGTAACCTGAGAACCAGGCCGCCCCGCGCTCCAGGATGCGGGCGACGCAGCAGAAGGTCTCGACATTGTTAACGGCCGTCGGGTAACCCAGATAGCCCTGTTGCGCCGGGAAGGGGGGACGGGTCTTCGGGTCTCCGCGCAATCCCTCGCAGGAGCTGAGCAGCGCCGTTTCCTCGCCGCAGATATAAGCGCCCGCACCCATCTGAATGCGGATGTCGAAATCGAACCCTTGCTTGCCGCAGACATTCTTGCCGAGCAAACCCTGGCGTCTGCGCTCGGCGAGAATCGATTCCAGGAATGCGAACAGGTAGCTGTATTCGGCGCGCAGGTACAGGATCCCTTCGGCGGCTCCGATTGCATAACCTCCGATCGTCATCCCTTCAAACAGGGTGTCGGGATACTCAGTCAGGATCACGCGATCTTTGAACGTGCCCGGCTCCCCTTCGTCCGCGTTGCAAACAATGAAGCGCTTGTCTGACGCGGTGGCGCGTGTGAATTCCCACTTCAGACCGGTCGGGAAACCGGCGCCGCCACGCCCGCGAAGTCGCGCATTCTTCACGTTGCGGATGACCTCCGCCGGGCTCATGCCCAGCGCATTAGTCAGCGCCTCTCCGGATTTCATCGGGGCCAGGACCACGGGGCCTCTGGTTCGGATGTTGTTTTCCACCATGGCTTGCACGAGATCGTGGGCGTTGTTCCCGTCTCCCAGTTCCCTGACCAGCCGCTTGGGATCCATATGCTGCTTGAGGTCCGCCACGATCTGACGGGCCTTGTCGGTTGACAGGTGGGTGACCACGACCTCGTTGATGAGGGCGGCCGGCGCCTGGTCCGACATGCCGATGCAGGAGGTCCATTCCAGGCCGATTTTCCCGTCCGCGGTCGAGCCCCCCATTTTGACGCCCAGTTCCTGCTGAAAGACTTCGGCCACCCGATCCATCCCGTGCATGCGGTCGATGATGGAATTGCACAATCGAATGACGATCTTCCCGTTCGGTTTTTCTTTGAGAAAGGAGTAAAAGGTAACGAGGCTCGCAACCTCGACGCGATGGGTCCCCAGAGCTTCGGCAATGACATCCATGGCGTCATCGCAAACGCTGCCGTGATGCCTTTGCACCGCCAGGACCACATCCATCATGCGCCTGCGGTCGTTACCGTACTCCCGGCAGATGTTCTTGATTGTTGCCCTTAAATCGTCGTTCATAATCATATTCGCCAGTTCAGCGACCTCATATGTACGCTAACAATGCATGACCCGGTCGCAACGGTGAATCAGGCCGACCGGGTCGATTTACAGATAACTGTGCTTCCAAGAAACCAGCAGTATCGTTTGTGCCAACTATCTTTTACGACACTCACGGCCGGAATGCCACTAAATCCTCTGCCGGATCCAGCGCGGTCGCGCCGCCAGCGCCTCTTGATGCGGTGGCATGACTGTGCGGGTGAGCCAATAGCGGCGTCGTGCCGCCGCAGAGCGCCTCCGGCGCCCATTTGGGGACCGGGACCCGTTCTCAGGCAAATTCATTTGAATCTGCGCCAAAAAACAACTAACTTAGAGCGCTCAATACAGGCGAGCTGCGGTTCTGTTGCGCACGAATTTCTGAATGCACTCCTTGGGAATCAGGCATGAAAAGGCGGCGTTTCCCTTCATTGACGGTGCAGATCATGATCGGCCTCATGGTCGGCATTCTCATCGGCTGGCTTGAGCCCGGCTGGGGCAAGGCGATCAAGCCCATGGCCGACATCTTCCTGCGCATGGTCAGGATGATCATCGCGCCCCTGATCTTTTCCACTCTGGTCATTGGCATCGCCGGCACCGGGGATTTCAAAAAAGTGGGGCGCATCGGGCTGAAGGCGATCATCTATTTTGAAATCGCCACGACCATCGCTCTCCTGATCGGGCTCGCGACCGTCAATATTTTTAGACCTGGACAATATGTCCCGCTCAACGCCACGCCAAGCTCATCGCCGGCACGCTCGGCGAGCCCGCTGGCCCAGGCGGGTGCGCCTGCATCCGCACCGGTCATAAGCTCGATCTCGCCATCGGCGCCAACGGTGGGCCCGGGCGAACAGATGATGGTAGTGCACGGCAGCCAGTTCCAGAAAGGGCTGACTGTGACGGTTAAGTTCCCGGGCGGAGGCATGGCGGTGTTGAGCGGTGCGCTCTTCCAATCTGCGCGTCCGGACTCTTTCGAATTGACGCTCACGATGGGTACAGCCGGGGAGTATACGCTGAAGGTGTACAACCCGGATGGCGGCCAATCCAACCAGTTCAAACTCAGCGCTCACCAGTCCGGCAGCGATTTCCTCACTTACATCTTTCCCGCCAGCGTGGTGGATGCCATGGCGCAGGGCAATATCCTACAACTCGTCATCTTCTCCATCTTTTTCGGTCTTGCTCTGGCTGCCATCGGTGAAAAAGGGCGGCCGCTCATCTCCGTTTTAAACACGGTGGCCGAGACGATGTTCCGCTTTACCGATCTGGTGATGAAGTTTGCGCCGTTGGGAGTGTTGGCGGCCATCGCGGCAACCGTCGGGGATAAAGGGCTGGGTGTGCTGAAAGGCTACGCAAGCCTCGTCCTCTGCTTTTACGGAGCCCTGGTCTTCTTTATCTTCGTCGTGCTGTTCTTGGTCTGCGCCATCATCCGCGTCCCCTTTTTGCGCCTCTTCAAGGTCATTCGGGAGCCCTTTACCATCGCTTTCACTACCGCCTCGAGTGAGGCCGCCCTTCCTACGGCCATGGAATCGATGGAGCGTTTCGGCTGCCCGCGTGACATCGTGGGCTTCGTCCTGCCCACGGGCTACAGCTTCAACCTCGACGGCGCCACTCTCTACCTCTCGCTGGCATCCATTTTCATCGCGCAGGTCTTTGGCATCCCTCTTGACGTCAAGACTCAGCTTGCCATGATGCTGACGCTCATGCTTACTTCCAAGGGCGTTGCCGGCGTGCCGCGCGCATCCTTGGTGATCCTCGCCGGCACAGTTTCCAGCTTCAATCTCCCGATGGAGGGCATCGCCCTGCTGCTCGGCATCGACCAGATCCTCGACATGGGCCGCACGGCCACGAATGTGACCGGAAACTGCGTCGCGACGGCTGTTGTGGCACGGTGGGAGGGGGTGCTCGACGACGAGAAGATGATGGCCTTCGAAGGCGGACGCGCGGCAGCGATGAGGTCCGCAGCCACCGGGCAAGAACTGGACCCTTAAGACCTTCAAGACCGCAAAGGTTCCGCGAATTCGACGATTTCGGGGGACAGTCACCAAAATCCCCAACTAAGAAATCAATTCAAAGGTTCTAAGAAACGGCACTGCGGGTGTTCGAGCCTTGTAGTCTCATTCAGCTATTTGGTGAAGAAACTCTCGATTCCAGCCGATCCTAAGGGCGTAACAAGGGGAGAAGTAGCCCCGACCGCCAGGAGCCGACCATCGTGAACTGCCCCAAGTGCAGATTCATCCACGAAGAGCGGGCGCACTACAAGAAGTGCGGCGTGATATTTGCCACGTTCTAGGTCTTGCATGCACCGGACTCTCTGGCTGCGGTCTCAGTCCAGGAACCGCAAGGTGCATCCAACAAGTCAGGAAAAAGCGAACCACTATCAATGCTTTTACTGTGACTCAGAGCGGCACGCCATCTTTTTCGTACTTCGCGCAGGGCGTCTTACTGGCGCTCACTCAGAGTCCATACACCACGGTCAGCTTTTCGGGCGCCGCGGTCGGGATAAGGTACGATTCGCAGATGAACTCAATTATCAACACGTCGGGCGGAGGGGCCACATGTTTTTCTGGAAACTCCACCAGTTCGACAGCAAGCGGAGGGCAGTACCTATGAGAATCAAAAGAATTCTACTCAGCGTTGGGATTTTGAGCATGGCCGTGGCTACGCGCTCAGTCGATGCGCATGTCGGGCGCCGGGCTCACACGGCTCGTTCTGGCGCCTTTGGCCAATCCAGCACGAGAACAAAGCTGACGGCTCCTAAGCATTTTTATATCAGACCGGACGGAAGCGACAGCAACGACGGCTCTGCTGACGATTCGAGCCACGCATTTCAGACGATTCAGAAGGCCGTCGTCGTCACGAATCAAACCTTGGATCTCTGCGAGCAAACGGTCACGATTCATGTGGCCGATGGGACCTATACAGAGGACGCCACGGGCGGCGTGGGATTAGAACTGTCCGTGGCTTCCGACGGCGGGCAGATTATATTCGAGGGAGACCCAGCCTATCCTAGAAACGTTACTCTGAACGTGACCGGAACCTGTTTCTACTTCTATGGAGACAACGTCGACACCCTGATCAACGGCTTTAAGCTCGTCGCAACCGGGGTGGGCATCTTTGCGGATCTCAACAGCAAAAATGTCAAATTCCAGAACATAGAGTTTGGCTCCTGCGGGATCGCGCACATAGAAGTGGGATCGCGTTCCCGTATTGTGGCGACGGGAAACTATTCGGTTTCTGGAAACGCTCAGTACCATATTTTCGCAACCGACTTCGCGACGGTGATGATCCAGGGCAGGACTTGCACTTTTTCCAACAGTCCGGTGTTTTCTCAGGCTTTTTGCTACGCCCGGTACATGAGCATGGTCCGGATCAATGGGATGACCTGGGCCAACAGCGGGACCGTGACAGGCAAGCGCTACAACGTACTCTCCAACTCGATCATCGACACGGTGGGCGGGGGAGCCACTTATCTGCCCGGAACTATTAGTGGGAGCGTCAGTACGCAGGGGCAATATTACTGACGCCAGCCCATCGAGGAAGCCCTGATGGGCCTAGACCTGCAGGTCCCTATAGAAATCCTACCGGTGGGACTGACCTCTCATAACGTCAGCACCGTCTGCTTGACCGGATACAGGGCCGGGCTGAGTCCAGCGTTCGCGACCGCAGCATCGGTGACTTACGAATTCGAGGTTACCGCCTGCTAGCGCTCGATCACGTCAACCACAACACGGGGTACATGGACAGTGCCCATACCGGCGGTAGCTCGATGAGCACCCTGGCGAATCACACGATCTTCAAGTATACCACCCCAAATACGGGTCTTCCGTTTCGATCTCCTTCGAGGCCGTCTTTAAGAGGCTCTACACGGGAACGGCCTATGTTGTCCTGTGGGATCGCACGGCTGGGGCGGCTGCAGCCACGCTCTCGGATGGCGGAACCGGTGCCACCTTCGTAGGAAAATCGGCCGACGTGACAGCGCTGCTTGCAGATGGCCATGAGTATGAAGTAAATGGAAGCGTCTCTGGCACGAGCAATTGGATGTATGTTTACCAGGCGAAGATCTGCTTCAGCATCTCCTCCTTGACAAAGGTGGAGATCCCGTTGCGGCTGTCGAGGCAGGTGACTGCCGCAAGCGGGCCGGCCGTAAGAACGCTGATTGATCCGTCCAAATATTCTGCCCCAGCTGCCTATTTTCTCCTGACCGAATATTATCGATCTGGCGCTGCTGGATAGAATTTCCGAAATTCTACTTGGCGTTCGCCTTCGCTACTTCCTGGAGGGTCTGTTTCGGGCCTTTTGTGCCGCCGGCTCCTTCCCCGAAGATCGCCACCGCCATGTCCAGCGCGGCTTTAGCGTGAGCGTGCGCGTCGGCCAGTTTCGCTTCCTTTAGGTCCACGCGGGCCAAGAGATCCAGCGCGCTAACCGTGTCCTGGTGTTCGGGCCGGAACATTTTGGCGGTGTGCTCCATGGACTTCTCGGCGAATTCTCGGCTGCGCGCCAGATCGCCGCTGAGGAAATAGGACTCCGCCATCGCCAAGTGTGCGAGGGACACGTCGCGGCTGTCGACCTTCTTATTTTCTATAACCTCCAACCCACGGCGGCAAAGCTCCTGCGCCTCCTGGTAATTGGCGCGGTGACTTTCGATCAGGCATCCGGCGAAAAGCACGCGCGACGCGAAGAGCGGCTCGGAGTCGTTGCTCTTCGGTACTTCTCGGAGCGCGTCGCGGATGAGTTTTTCCGCGCGCTGGAGGTCGCCGGACCGAAGGCGCGCCAGTGCCTCCAGGCTGCGGCAGTATGCCAGCACGATACTCTTGGCCTTCCGGTAGCTGGACTCGCGGATCGCCTTGGTCGCCCAGGAAGCCGCGGCGCCGTACTCGCCCTGCGCCAGCAGAAAGGCCGCCTGTTCCCGCGCGGTAAAGCCATTGCCCAGCCCTGTTCGGGCGGAGATTGTGTCTGCCAGCTTGAGGGCCTCGCCGGCGTCCTTCGGCTTTCCCACTTCCATGAAGAACTTGCCCAGGCCGGCGTAGTAAGTGGCGGAATAGGTGTGCAGCGTGTTGTTCTTTTCGATTCCGGCCTTGAGGAACTCGAAGGCCTCGTCGTACCTTCCCTCGCCAATCAGCTTGTCGATGTCTGGCCCGTCAAAGGTTTCGTCCTCGATCTGCGCCCACGACGGAGCGCTTGATAGCAGGAACAAGAGGATGAGTCCGAGACGGCGTGACATGATCGCCTCCGATAGAGAGAATAACAGATTTCGGGGACGGTCACCAAAATCCCCAATTAAGAGGTCAATTCAAATGTGGATGACACATCCTCGATTTGGGGATTTTGGTGACTGTCCCCGAGGAGACAGTGGCAAGGTTCTATGGATCTTGTGGCTGGCCTGTTTGATTGTACGAATCAACGTCAGTACTTGTGCTTGCGGGAGGAACCAGGCAGCTTGGGCACCTGGACGGTTTTGCTCAGTGCGGTGCCCCCGCGAAAGATGCGCAGCAGAAGGCGGCTTCCCGCGCCCCTGGATTTGACATGGTCGTAGAAGGCCTGGGGATCGCTGATCTGCAATCCGTCAACACCCAGGATAGCATCTCCTGCTAGTACGCCCGCGAGGTCGAATGCAGTCTGCTTGCTGACGTTCAGGACCAGGAGACCGTTCCCCGCGGGCAACTGAAAAAAATGGGCCAGCTGCTCTGTCAGCGGTGCCAGGTCTATTCCGAGCCAAGTTTGCAACTGGACGTCGCGCGCGGCGATCTGCGCGCCGGGCAAAGCCATCAAGCCGGGCAAATCCAGTTCCAGCTTCTCGCTGGGATCCTCGGGTTTCCGCCCCTCGATCACGGCCGCCGCGGTCACCGGTTTTCCCTCGCGCCGCAGCTCAATGATTGCCTTCGAACCGATTGGAGTGTTTTGTACTACCTGCATAAACTTGAGTGGGTCCCGGATTTCCACCCCGTTCCATTTCACCATGGTATCTCCGGGAAGGAGCCCAGCTTTAGATGCCGGGCTGTCTTTAGTCACTTCAGCGATGGTAATCCCGGTTCCTGATTCTGCTTGAGGCGCCGGGTATACACCCAGCCACCCAGTCTGTATATCGCCGCCCGCCTTGATGATCTTGTTTGCCGAGTTGAGCATCTGCGAAACGAGTAGAATGGTCACGTCCAAGCGAGGAACTGGCGAAATTACTGTGGTCTGTTGGTCCGAGATCAGCCCGATGACCTGGTGCTGAGCGTTGAATATCGGGGCGCCGATCACGTCCAAAGGACGGCTGATCTTGATGGCCCATTCGCCGCCGGATGTGCCACCACCGGCACTCACTGACAGAATCTGGGCGTTCTCGAACTGGGAAACCTTAGGACCATCGAGTATCGGGACGGTCACAGAAGTGTCGCCCTTCAATTCGCAGCGCTCGCACATAGGGGTTCTCTTAAACCCGCTGCCGTCGGCGCGCACGACCGCAACTCTTACGCTCTGGTCGATGCCAATGAGCTTTCCGGGGTGTTTGCGTCCCTGAGAGTCGATGACTTCGACGCGCGGATTGCGCGCGTTGATGTACACCCAGCGGTATCCAAGGAAGGTCAACACGTATCCCTTGTCATCGATCACAATGCCCGTAGACGGAAACAGCCTGACGATTTTTGGCCGATAGTCCCGGAGGACCTGACCGGCGATCTCCACCGACTCCGGAGCGCCCAGCATCTCTGTTATGAAGTTGACTTGGACGAGGGTCTGCTCGGCTTTAAGGGACGCATTGTCTTGGGCGCGCACCGCAGAAGAAGTCAGAGCAAACATCGTCCCCATCAGGAACAAGCAGGAGAAGCGGGATGGTGACTCCAATCTTGCGGCCGACATGGTTTGCCCTAGTAGCTTATTCTCCGAAAGTAATAATCCTGCGGGGCCTGGTCATAGCGCATGCCGATGGTCTTGGGCAAACGGAGGAAGAGTTGCCGGCCGGAGACCGGGACCAGGATGTCAACGAAGTCCGAATCGCCCGGCTCGGCGAAAGGCGTAGCCCAGTTGTCACGGCCGACGGGACCGAAACTGCGAACGTTGAATGTAGGAGCTATCGTCAAGGCATTGCCTGCGTCGGGCAGCCCCGAGCGTGAACCCAGCGACGGATCGATATGGTTTGCCTTCTTGCCCGGCTCCTCTTTGGGAACCGGAGTCGCCGCACGACTCATTGCAGCTTGGGGCGGCTGCGCGCGGTCAAACCACCCGCCGTAGTGCAGGGTAAGAGTTGCTACTGCAATCAAAGCGGCAACCAGAGCTACCGCGCCTGCGGTGCGCCATGAGAATCGATCGAGGCCGTAAAGCCAAAGGTCGTGGAGATTCCAAAAGCGGCGGCTTGCCTTTTCCTCCCGAATTCTGACAAGAAGCGAGGCCTCGAAATTCGGCGGGGCGCCGATGCGACGGAGCTCGCGGGCCATCTGCCTGAGGCTGAGAGCTTCCGCTACATCCTTTCCGCAGGCGTAGCATTGTTTTGCGTGCCGCTCCATGCCAAAGCGCCCGGGAAAATCCAACCCGCCTTCCAGGTAATCTTCCAATTTCCGATGAAATGTGCGGCAATCCATGACTCTATTCTATATGTAATGCTCCAGCTTGCGCTGGAGGAGTTCCCTTGCCCGGTGCAGACGCGATTTGATAGTGCCGGTCGAGCATTTCAGCACCTTGGCGATGGTCTCGTAGGACAACTCCTGAATCTCCTTCATGATGAACGCGCTACGGTACTTCTCAGGAAGGGATCGGATTGCATCGCCAAGAACTTGACCGCTTTCCTTGCGGAGCACTTCGTCCCTTGGCCCCAGCCGGACATCGGAGATCTGCATCTCGGGGCGCTCGGCTTCGCTCGCCCGGCTGCCGTCCCAAATGTTGTTGTAAAACACCTGGCCGCGCCGCTTGCGATAGCGCATCTCATCGATGGCGAGGTTGGTCGCAATACGGTAGAGCCAGGTCGAGAACTGGTAAACGTTGCTGTAACGGCGTATGTTCTTGTAAACCCGGAGGAAGGTCTCCTGCGCCAGGTCGGCGGCAACATCGTAATTGCCGACCATCATGTTGAGGTAGTTGGTCAGCGCATCCTTGTACTTGGTGACCAACTGCGTGAAAGCGGCATCGTTGCCCGCGAGGAATTCGCGCACCAGATTGTTGTCGGTGCTCGGGACGGACTGCTGCAGGCCAAACTCCAAGCCATCCATCGGCAGCATTTCCCCTTGTGCCTCAGCCATGCCTCGACTCTTCCTCAGCTTCCACGATGCCATATGCTTACACGACCCGCAGACCTTCCGGTTCCGGAATTATTTCACGTCCATCCAGCTGTTCCCTGACCCCATTTCCACGCGCAACGGGACTTTCAGGGAGACGGCGCTCTCCATCTCCCGACGCACGATTGCCTGGACCTCTTCCACTTCCTTCTCGGGACTTTCGAGAACCAGCTCGTCATGAACCTGCAGCAGGATTTTAGACGATAGCCCCTTGTTTCGCAAAGTATTCCAAATCCGGATCATGGCGATCTTTATGATGTCAGCCGCAGTGCCTTGGATGGGGCTGTTCACCGCAGTGCGCTCGGCGAACTGACGTACGGCGTAATCCTTGCTGTTGATGTCCGGAATGGGTCGCATCCGCCCGAAGAGAGTGCGAACCATGCCGTTCCCGCGCGCTTCCTCGATCGTTCGGTCCAGCCAGATGCGGACCCCCTTGTAGCGCTCGAAGTAGGCGTCGATGAAAGCCTGCGCATCCTCGCGCGAGATCCCAAGCCTCTGCGCCAGGCCGAAGGCCGAAAGCCCGTAGATGATGCCGAAATTGATGACCTTGGCTCGGCGGCGAATCTCGGCCCGGTTGGCTCGTTCGGCCTCGCTGAACACCTCGCGGGCGGTGCGCTCGTGGATATCCTCGTCATGGCGGAAGGCATCGATGAGCACTTCGTCTTCCGACAGGTGAGCGAGCACCCGCAATTCCACCTGGGAATAGTCGGCGGAAATGAACCGGTTTCGCTCATCAGGCACGAAGGCGCCGCGGATTCGGCGTCCAAGGTCGGATCGGATCGGTATGTTCTGGAGGTTGGGATCCGAACTGGAAAGGCGTCCCGTGGCTGTCCCCGTCTGGTTCAAAGACGTGTGCACTCTCCCGGTCTCGGGATTGATCAGGGTCGGAAGAATGTCGACATAGGTCGACTTCAACTTGGCGAACTGCCGATAGTCGAGGATCAGCCTGGGCAGTTCGTACGACCCGGCAAGCTCCTCCAGGACGGCCTGATCGGTGCTGTATCCTTTCGTCTTGCGCGTCTTCTTGAGCGTGGGCAGATTGAGCTTCTCGAACAGGATCTCGCCCAACTGCTTTGGAGAATTGATGTTGAACTCGGTCCCAGCTGCCTCGTATATCCGGCTCGTGAGGCCGGCGAGCTGTTGCTCCATTTCAGTGGAGAGTGACTGCAGCATCTTGGGGTCTACTTTTACGCCCACGCGTTCCATGTCGGCCAGCACCGGGATGAGCGGCAGTTCTATTTCCTCGTAGAGCCGGCGCACTCCCAGGCTGTCCAATTGCGGCGAAAGCAGGTCATAGAGGAGGCGCACTGCCTCCAGCTCGCTGCTGAGCGCGTCCGCTACTTCCTTTTGAGCCGTTTCGGAAAGCAGTAGCCCCGCGGCATGCACCTCAGGAATCGAGATCTGGAGCTTCTCCAGAGCCCAGCGCTTGAGGGTGTAGTCTCCGACGTGGGGGGCGGTGAGGAACGCCATGAGCATCACGTCCTCAGCGCTTGCGTCCATGTGCACGCCACGGCGCTCCTGCGCCAGCTGGCAGAGCTTGGTGTCCCAGCAGATCAAGCTCAGAGCCGGATGGCGTAAGGCATGGTCCAATGCGCGCGCCATGTCCTCACTTCCCAAGTCGAGAATTACCGGCGCCCCTGAGCCTGTGCTGACGCAAGCTGCTTCGGCCATCTTGTGCGCCGCCTCTCCGTCCTGGAGCTTCAAGGTCAGGTAGATGCGCGGCTGGCGCACCAGCTCTTCCAAAAATCGCTTCGCGGCTTCCGGAGAGAGCCATTCCGCCTTCGGTGTCTCCTTCGGCTGTTGGTCGCGGAACTCCGCCATCAGCGATTTGAACTCGAGTTCCTTAAACAGTTGGAACGCTGCCTTGCGATCCGGCGGACTGAGCACGAGCGCATCGAGGTCCAGCTCCAGGGGGAGGTCCTCGCGGATGGTGGCGAGCTCACGGCTGACGCGAATCAGCTCGGCGTTGTCGCGCAGGCTCTGCTGGTACGTCTTCTTTTTGACCTTCTCCCAGTTCTGGAGGGCATTCTCGAGCGTCCCGAAGGTCTGTATGAGATCCTTGGCCCCTTTCTCTCCGATCCCGGGCGCGCCCGGGATGTTGTCGGAGGCATCCCCCCAAAGTCCCAGCAAATCGGACACCTGCTCCGGCTTGACGCCCAGCCTCTCGACCACTTTCCCGGCATCCATGAGCTGGTTGTCCTTCATCGGGTCCATAACATAGACATAGTCGTTTACCAACTGCAGCATGTCCTTGTCGCTGGTTACCACGATTGCGGTGAGCCCGGCATCCGCGGCCTTGCGGGCCAGCGTTCCCAAGACATCGTCCGCCTCATAGCCGGGATAGGAGATGACCGGCACGTGAAAGACGTCACAAACTCTGCGGATGTAGGGCAGCTGGAGAGCCAGATCCTCCGGCATCGGCTTCCGTGTGGCCTTGTAGGCCTCAAATTTCTCATGCCGCACGGTTGGGCCTTCCAGGTCGATCGCGACCCCAATGTAGTCGGGCTTCTCATCCTCTACGAGCTTGCGCAACATCGAGGTGAAGCCGTAGACCGCGTTGGTGGGAAATCCTTTGGAGTTGCTCAGCCTCTGTATGGCATAGTAAGCACGATAGATATGCGACATGCCATCGACCAGATAGACGCGCTTCCGGCTCACGATGACTTCCTCATGAAAAGGATGCGCTCAGGCGCCTGGCGTGGTCCTGGCGATCCGTGGCAGAAGTACGATCGAGACAAGGCATCATTGTAGCATCGCGAAATTGGCGGCAGTCACCTTTTTTCACCCGTGAGAAAAGGTGCCTGCCACCAATCTGGTTACATCTCGGACGGAGCAGACAATGGAAGGCAAACAGAATCCGGAGATCGCAGTTGTCCGGCACGATGAGCTTTATCGCGGAAAGGTGGTCGATTTGCACGTCGATACCGTCCGCCTGCCATCGGGACGGAATGCGATTCGCGAGGTGGTGAAACACCCCGGGGGCGCGGCTGCTGTTCCCGTACTGGAGGACGGCAGGCTTCTCCTGGTCTGCCAGTTTCGCTATCCGCTCCAGAAGTACATCCTTGAGCTTCCCGCGGGCAAGCTCGACAGCGGCCAGTCGCCGCTCGAAACCATGAAGCGTGAACTCGAGGAGGAAACCGGGTACCGGGCTGAGGTCATGCGCTACGAGTTCTCCTTCTGCACCTCGCCAGGATTCAGTGACGAGATCATCCACCTTTTCCTCGCCAGACGCCTGACGCACGTCGCTCAGCGGCTCGAGGAGGGAGAGCACATCACCGTCGAGAGCTACACTCTCGACGAATGCTTGCACATGATCGAAACGGGCGAGATCGCCGACGCCAAGACCATCGTGGGCCTCCTTTGGTATCAGCGGCTCAGGTCCGACCTCCGGCCTCAGAGTGAAGAGAGCGGACGTACGTCGTAAGACCGGCAAGACTCGAACACTCAAAGGCTCTGGGAAACGGCGCTTCGGGGGATTCGAACCTTGGAGTCATTGTAGTTATTTAGTGAAGAAACTCTCCGTTCCAGCCGATCCTAGAGGCGTAATGACGGGGAAAAGTAGCCCTGATTGCCCGGAGTCCATCATCGTGAACTGCCCCAAGTGCGGATTCGTCCAGGAAGAGCGGGCGGACTGCAAGAAGTGTGGCGTGGTATTCGCCAAGTACTATGCACTGCATGCACTGGACTCTCCGGCTCAGGCCGCAGTGCAGGAACCGCAACGTGCATCCAACGAGTCTGCCAAGGAAAAAGCATCCCCGGAGTTGCCCGGCCTTCGCGAAGTTCGGCAGCACCTGCGCGATCTGCAGGAGCGATTCAACGGATTGGAATTGGAGCAAGCGGGACGCCAGCGAATCCGCAACGAGATGCACGCACTGGAGGAGTGGCTGCAAGAGAGCCTGGGGCACGTAACCACACGCCAGGACGAGATCGAGCGCCGTATCTCGGAGTTGGCTGCGCCTCCCGCCACGCCTACCCTGGAGGACTTGACCGATCTCAGGATGGAGCTGCGGGCTATCGACATCGAGTCGGTTCAGAAGCGAATCGAACGCGTCGAAAGCAGGCTCCAGCTCTGCACCGAAGAGCTGGCCGCAAGGAGTGATCCGCAACTTCTCGAACTCCTTCCCATGCTCGATGAACGGCTGACCGAGATGGAGGGCCGCATCGAAGAACTCTTGGAGACAAAAGGTGCGTCTCCCCCGAATGGGACACAGGCGCAGTTGGATGCAGCCGTCAAAGGGCTCGAGGAGCTCAAAACCGCTCTGCAAAACGTTACGGTCCGCTACTCGGAGATCGGGGAGCTGAAGAAAAATCACCTCGTGCTGCACAACATGCTCGAATCCCTCCAGCAGGGCATGGAGAGCTTGGGAAAAGAATCCACCAAGGCTGTCGCCGGGAAAATCGCCGAGCTGGAAAAGGAAGTATTCGCACTAAAAGCGGAGGTGCGCAAGGCGTACGAGCGCATGGAGTCGCTGGAATCTCAAGCTCCTCCGGCGACGGAACCCTCCAAGACGGCCGCCTTAAGTGAGATTTCATCGCTGAGAGAAGAAGTCGTCGCCTTGGGCAGGCTCCGCGCTGAAGAGCAGGAGCAGATGCAATCCGAGCTGGGCGCGCTCGAGGCCAAGGTCGACGAAAGCTTTGAGATCCTGACAAAGCTCCCCGAGAAGCTGGAATCGTTCTCTTCCCAAATCCTGCGGCTGGACCAGCAATACCAGCCACTGAGCGAGACTCTCGAAACAGTTTCCAGTGCCGCCAGCGGAGCGCCGCAAGAGATCGCAGACCTGGGGCGCCAGGCCACGGAGCTGCGCGACGAACTTCTGCAGGCGCGGTCGCAAATGCAGGCCCTGCAGGCACAATTTGACAACTTCGCAGCGCGCCCGCCTCTGAGAGCGAGCGCTCCAGCACAGGTCGACGTGTGCGCCATCCGGGAAAACCTGGACGAGATCCGCCGCTTCATGACTACCCTGTCCCGTAAGCTCTAGCCCGATTAGCAATTGACGATTGACGAGTTTCTGAGCATTTCACTCGTCTGCCGTAGACCGTCGATCGTCAATGTGGCGATCTCTTATATCGCTGAAATAGCTTAAATTCCTGAGGTTTTCCGGGCCAATTGTGGTAAGATTTTTGATTGGTTCAGGGTTAAAACATTGAGGGAATGTCATGAAGAAAACCGCCGCCGGCTCGGGTGTCGAAGCTTACTGCACCAAGTGCAAGCTGGTGCTGGCCCATACCGTGGTAACTATGCATGGCACAAAGCCGCGCCGCGTCAAGTGCAACACTTGCGCGGGCGAGCATAATTACCGGGCAGAGAAGCCTCAATCCAAGACCGCAGTCAAGAAGACGGAAAAGGGCAAGTCTCCCGCAAAGCGAACTCGGCAGAGCTGGACCGAAATTATGCAGGAAGCCTCCGCGAAGCCTCACAAAGCCTACAGTATGGCAGGCAGTTTTGGAGAGGGCGACTGGATCGAACATAACGTCTTTGGACTAGGTTGCGTGCAGTCTTTCACACAGCCCGATAGGATCACTGTACGTTTTGCGGACTCCACCAAAATGCTTATTTGCAACCGGAGCTAGGTGAAACTCGTACTCCCGGCAGAGAGTTCGCTCCTGGAGGCGGTTCGAGTACTGATTCCCAGTGCATCCAATCGGACCCTACGTCAATTGCTGGAGCGCGGGCGCGTCCGGCTGAATGGTGAGACCTGCAAGATCGCCGCACGGCGCCTTGTCTCGGGAGATGTGGTCGAGATCCTTGCTTGGGGAGATTTCCATCCCTCGGTGCGCGGACTGCAAATCGTCTTCGAGGACAAAGACATCCTGCTCATCGAAAAACCAGCCGGACTGCTGACCGTGGCAACTCCGCACGAGCAGGAGCGGACCGCTCATGCTTATCTGCGCCAGTATTTGAGGGAGCGCAGGCCGGCGCAGAAGCTGTTTGTCGTGCACCGCCTGGACAAGTTTGCCAGCGGCCTATTGGTCTTCGCGAAATCCAAATCCGTCCAGGCCAGGCTGCAAGCCCTGTTTGCCAGCCACAACATCCAGCGCAGGTATTGGGCCATCGTTGAAGGCCGCGTGGAGAAGGAGCAGGGCACCATCCGGAGCTATCTAGCGGAAAACCGGCTCAAGCGCATGCATTCGACCGGTGACCGATCCGCCGGCAGGGAGGCGGTGACCCATTATCGCGTCCTGCGGCGCTTTCCACAGCTGACTTCTCTGGAGATCACTCTGGAGACGGGGAGGAAGAACCAGATCCGCGTTCACCTAGCCGAGCTTGGGCACCCTATCGTCGGGGACCGGGCTTACGGCAGCAAGATGAATCCGATGGGTCGCCTCGGCCTGCATGCGTTTCTTCTCGGATTCAAGCATCCCACGCTTGGCACTCCCATGTTGCACACTACCAAGGCGCCGCCCGAGTTCCGCCGCTACCTTGACAAGCGGACTAATCTAGTTTAGTTTGATGGATCATATGGGGAAGCATCGATGAAAAGGATCAACGTTCACGAAGCGAAAACCCGGTTATCTTCGGTCCTGGCAGAGATTTCGGAGAAGGGAGAGAAGTACCTTATCTGCCGCAACGGCAAGCCCGTCGCCGATTTGGTGCCTCATGTGAAAAAGAGCCGGCTGACTCCGCACCCAGTCCTGAGTCGGATCCGCATCAAGTACGACGCGACGGAACCTCTGAGCGCGGACGAGTGGGCGGCAGAGGAGTTCTGATGCTCCTGGACACGTGCGCGCTTCTATGGCTGGCCGAAGGCGGAAAACACCTGTCGAAGGAAGCATGGGACCGCATCGAAGACGCACCGATCGTCTACGTCTCGGCCATCAGCGCCTTTGAAATTGCCGTGAAATGCCGTTCCGGTAAGCTGAAGCTTCCGGTTCCCCCGGCAGAGTGGTTTCAAGCCATTGTGGACCATCACGGCCTCGCCGTCCAGCCGCTCAACTGGGATGTCTGCATGGCGGCTGTTGAATTGCCTCCCATTCACAAGGATCCTTGCGACCGGTTCATCATCGCGACCGCGAAGATGCGCCGCCTGCCTGTAGTCACGGGAGATCCGGTGTTCCGCTCTTACGGGATCGACGTAGTATCCTGAGCGGGGCGCGCCTTTGTTGAGCGCTCTGCGGGTTCCTGCGTGAAGACCGTCCACCTCACTCGCTTGGCGCGATAGTCGGTAGGACCGCGATTAGAATCCTTCCCGATTCGTTGTAATTGCCCGGATCCGTCAAGTAGGGGATACCCATGGCGACTGACCATCCCACAGCGTTGGCCAGCGACATTCGCTATTGCTCTCTCAGCGCCACCATGGGATTCAGCCTCATTGCCCTGCGCGCGGGAACATAACTGGCTGATAGAGCGACTGCAGCCAAGAGGATAGAAGCAAACCCGAAAGTCAATGGGTCGGTCGAACTCACTGCGTAGAGCATGCTGGAAATCTCGCGCGTCAGGGCAAGCGCCGCGATCAGACCGATGGCTATACCCGCCAGCGCAAGAAGCAGTGCACGTCCGACTATCAGCTTGAGCACGTCGCGTCGCTCTGCACCTAGAGCCATACGGATCCCGATCTCGTGCGTGCGTTGCGAGACTGCATAGGACATCAGGGCGTAGACCCCTACAGAGGCGAGCACGAGCGCCAGAAAACCGAATAAACTCATCAGCGCCGCGATCGCCTCTTGATCCGAATCTGCATCGCTGACATGGTCTGCCATGGTCCTGACGTCAGGCAGCGGCAAGCTTGGATCCATCGCCACAACCTCTTGCCGCACTCCTCGCGCCAGAGTGTTCGGATTCATGGCGGTGCGGATGAGAATGGTCGCGGACACCTGAAAATTCTGGGCGAACGGCAGGAACATATGGGGTGTGGGCTTCTGCTCCAGACGCCGATAACGGGTATCCTTCACGACACCGACGACCTCCTGGTATGCGCTCAAACTGATAAATTGAATCATGCGAAAGCGCTTGCCGATCGGGTCCTCGCCGGGCCACACCTGGTGCGCCATACTCTCGCTGATGATCGCAACGCACGGGCTCCCCTGCCGATCCTTATCTGCAAAATCGCGCCCGCGGACCAATGACACGCCCAGTGTTTCAAAGTAGTGCGGCGCCACTTCGTCATAGTCCACAAGGATGCCGGGTCCACTTTCCTGTCCCTCGGTGAAGATTTTTCGGGGGCCGGACAAGAAACCGGGAAAAGGCGGGTCGTGCGCAAGGCTCACGGATAGCACACCGGGGAGAGCCGCTAGACGCTCCACGAGTAGGCGCTGCAACGACCGCACCCTGCTTTCTGCATAGCCCGTGGGACGCAGTTCAAGCGGAACGATCAGCAGGTGTTTGGTTTCGAAGCCAAGGTCGATCGTCTGGCGGTTGCGCAGGGTCCTCACGAAAAGGCCGGCTCCCACGATCAGCACGAGAGACAGTGCCACTTGGAGGATTACAAGCAGGCTGCGTAGCTTGGAACCGCGATAGCCGCTTTGGGACGCTCCATCCTTGAGCGCGGGGACCAGATCAAGCTTGGAGCTCTGAAGTGCGGGCGCGAAACCCATGATCATTCCTGTCAGAAGCGAGATCAGAAATGTGAATCCCAGCACGCGTCCATCGGGGCTCAAGTCGAGGGGCCCCCAAAACACTTGCGACAAGCGGCTGGGAATAATTCCGACAAAAACTCCAAGCAAGCCGCCAAGCAGAGACAGCAGCACGCTCTCCGTGAGGAATTGCCGGATAAGCTGAACGCGGCTGGCGCCGAGGGCGAGCCGCACGGCGATCTCTCTGCTGCGCGCGGAACTCCGGGCGAGGAGAAGGTTGGCCACGTTGGCGCAAGCAATGAGCAAGACAAGTACAACGGCTGCCATCAGCGGGGCGGCTATTCTGCGAGCGTCCGCCCGCCACTCCGGGTCGGGAAACCGAATATTCGGAGACAGGATCACCTGCTTCTGCTTTTTGGTCTTGGGATCTGTTTCTTCCAGCGCATGCGCGAGGACGCTCATCTCTGCCTGAGCTTGCGCAAAACTGATTCCGGGCTTGAGCCGCCCCACGGCCTTGAGAGACGAGAAAAAGTCACCACTATTGAGCACAGGGAAGAGCGGCCGCGCCACTCCTTCCATCATAAGGGGGATCCAAACGTCGGTCGATTCACCAAGCTCGATGTCGGTGAAGCCCTTAGGAGCGATCCCCACCACGATGAAGCTGTGCCCATTCAATGTCAGGGACTTCCCCACCAGATTCCGGTCCGATCCAAAGGGGCCGGTCCACAATCCATAGCTGATAACAACCACCGGATGTGAGCCTGGCGTCTGATTTTCCTCCGGCAGAAAAGTGCGGCCGAGGAAAGCATTGATTCCCAGGACAGTGAAATAGTTGTCGCTGACAAGCGGACAATCATATTTCACCCCCACAACTCAAAAATGGTGACACTGGAGTGGACCCCAAAAGTGAGACATGGATAATAGGGACAGTTCTCAAGAAGGAGAACCGATGTCCCAGGGAAAGAAAGCCCGAGTATTCAGTCGTGAATTCAAGTTGAAGGCCGTGGAGGGGAT
>Ga0315279_10001109_pt1 | contig 46160 bp, 40 predicted proteins | sample YL17G06_20_MG_FD_203694 | JGI IMG/M metagenome (GOLD analysis project Ga0315279, IMG submission 203694) | Sediment microbial communities from Yellowstone Lake, YNP, Wyoming, USA - YL17G06_20 | ecosystem: Environmental > Aquatic > Freshwater > Lake > Sediment | place: USA: Wyoming | collected...
TCTGCGGATGGTTATGAATATGAAATTCGTGAAAAACAAACTCTTTGCCGTTGCGGTCAATCCGAGAACAAACCGTTTTGTAATGGCGCTCACTCCTCTTGTCAATTTTCCGATGAAAATTAATAGTAATAAAAAATGTTTCTACCAATTTAAAAGTTCAAATTAAAAAGAGAATATTTAATTTATAAATATAATCAGTTAAAATTATTTTTCTTGGTAAAAATGTTTTATATTTTTACCGTTGACTATATACACTACTTCTTCAATTATGTTAGTAGATAAATCAGATATTCTCTCTAAGTTTCGTCCTACCAGGATTAACTCTATAGCCCTTTTTATAGTTTTAGGATCTTCTATCATATAAGTTACAAGTTCTCTAAATATTTGGTTGTTTAAATCATCGATTATATTTTCGGTCTTCCATAATTCTTCAGCTAAAGAAACATCATTATTAATGAGAAAACCTATGGAATTTTTTACCATCTCTTGGGCTAATTCTGCCATTCGGGGTATATCGATTAGAGGTTTAAGCAGTGGTTGGGTGATTAGTTCTAAAGATCTTTCGGCAATATTTACAGCTTGATCACCTATTCTCTCTAAATGGCTAGCAATTTTCATAGCAGAGGTGATAAATCTCAAATCACAAGCCATCGGTTGCTTTAAGGCTAATAGTTTGAGGGCTAGATTGTTAATCTCCACCTCAAGAAGGTCAATTTTGGTATCTTCTTCAATTACTTCCTGGGCAAAAGTAGAATCTCTTTTTACTAAAGACTTTATAGATTTAGCAATAGATTCTTCAGTCAAAGAAGCCATTTTTAGTAGCTTTTCTTTTAAAAAATTTAATTCGTAATCTAATTGTCTTTCCATTTTTTGTGTCTCCTTATTATAATTTTTCTATCCAAACCTTCCAGTAATATAATCTTCAGTAATTTTTTGAGTAGGATTAGTAAATATCTTTTCAGTTATATCGAATTCAATTAGTTCACCTGACATTAAAAAGGCAGTATATTCTGAGACTCTTGCTGCCTGCTGCATATTATGAGTTACTATAACTATAGTATATTTTTCTTTTAATTTTTGAATTAATTCTTCAATCTTAGAAGTAGCAATAGGGTCTAAAGAAGAGCAAGGTTCATCGAAAAGGATTACTTTTGGTTGAACTGCCAAAGCTCTGGCGATGCATAGACGTTGTTGCTGGCCGCCAGATAAATCTAAAGCGGAGGTATTAAGGCGGTCCTTTACTTCTTCCCATAAAGCAGCATTTTGTAAACTTGTTTCTACTTGTTTCTTTAACTCTCGTGTATTGCTGGTTAAGTTATTAATTTTTAATCCATAAGCAATATTTTCAAAAATTGACTTGGGAAAAGGATTGGGTCTTTGAAAGACCATTCCTATTTTTCTCCTGATTTCTACTACATCTATATCTTCATCATATATATTTTTATGGTCAAGTAGAATATCTCCTTCTATTTTTATTCCGGTAATTATATCATTCATTCGGTTAAGACTTCTAATTAAAGTGGATTTACCACATCCCGAAGGTCCTATTATAGCAGTTACAATATTACTTTTTATATCCAGATTTATATTTTTTAATACTTGGTGTGTCCCATAATAGAAATTTAGATTTTTAATCTGCATCTTTATATTATTTTTATTTTGTAAAATATCATCTACCATTTTTTACTCCTTCTGAATCGATTACGCCAAATAATGGCAATTAAATTTAATCCTAAAACTAAAAATACTAAAACCAAAGCTGTTCCATAGGCAATAGGAACTTGAGATTCAGGGTGAGTTCCTTCGGTCATTAGGGCATAGATATGATAAGGCAGAGCCATGACTTCACTAAAAATTGAATTAGGAAGTCGCATAGTGTAGAAAGTTACTGCGGTAAAGAGAATAGGAGCAGTTTCTCCGGTTGCTCGCCCAATGGAAATAATTGAACCGGTTAAAATTCCAGAAAATGAATTAGGAAGAACGATTTTTTGAATCGTCTGCCACTTAGTAGCTCCTAAGGCTAAAGATGCTTCTCGGAAAGATTTCGGCACTGCTGATAAAGCTTCTTCACTAGTTTGAATTATAATAGGAAGAATTAGCACCCCTAAAGTCAAACTTCCCGAAAGGATAGATACCCCAAAGTGTAGAAATTTTACAAATATCGCCAAACCAAAAAGTCCGAAAACTACCGAAGGTACTCCCGCCAAATTATTTATACTAACTCGAACAATTCTGATCAATCTGTTTTGAGTAGCATATTCAGTTAGATATATAGCCGCAGAGATTCCTAAAGGTAGAGCAAAACAGATTGTGCTGATAGTTAAATAGAAAGTTCCTAGAATTGCCGGAAAAATACCCCCGGCAGTCATGGCTTTTCTGGGCATCTGAGTTAAAAATTCCCAATTAATTATTCTTATTCCTCTGGAAATAATAAAGTAGAACATCAGACCAATAGAAAATAAAATTATTAATACCATTAATTCAAGAAATAAATAGGCTAATTTTTCTTTAAGTTTTCTTTTATTCATCGAGAAATTCTCCTGAATTTATTTAAGAAATAATCAGCAGAAAGGTTAAGGGTTAAACTTATTATAAAAAGTACACAGGCAATAGCAAATAAAGCGTAATAATGATTGCTTCCTACCACTGTTTCTCCCATTTCTAAAGCGATGGTAGCAGTTATGGTTCTTACCGGTTGTAGAAAAGAATGAGGGATAATTGCTGCCCCACCGGCTACCATTAATACAGTCATCGTCTCTCCAATCACTCTACCCATACCCAATAAAACAGCGGTACTAATTCCTGAAAAAGCTGCCGGTACCGTAACCTGTGCGATGGTCTCCCATTTAGTTGCTCCTAAAGCATAAGATGCTTCTTTATAATCTTTAGGAACCGAAAAAAGTGCCTCTTCAGAAATACTAGCGATAGTTGGGATAGCCATGAGGGCAAGGAGTAGAGAGGCAGTAAGGGAACAAAGACCTATGGATAAGTTTAAAAGATTTTGTAACCAGGGCCCCAAGACTACTATTCCTAAAAAACCGTAAATTACCGAGGGAATACTGGTTAGCATTTCAATGGCTAATTTTAAATAGTCTTTTATTTTTGGAGTGGCTAATTCAGAAATATAAATCGCTGCAGATACTCCTAAAGGGACGGCGATGATCAATGCCCCTAAAGTGACCCATAAAGTACCGAGAATTAAAGGCAATAATCCGAATTCAGGAGGGTTATAAGTGGGATACCAGGACTTCCCCCAGAGAAATGATTTTAAATCAATTTCTCTAAAAAGGGGAAGTCCTTCTTTAAATAAAATAAAACTTATTCCGAGTAAGAAGAATATAGAGGTAAGCGATGAGAGGAAAAATATGTTTTTTATGATTTTTTCTGTTAAATGTTGTTTACACTTCAAATGATATATCCTTCTTTCTTTTTAGTTATGGTAAAGGTATAAATCCCTGTTCTTCCACTATTTTTTGACCTTCTTCAGACCAAATAAATTGGATAAAATCTTTAGCTATCCCTTGAGGTGCACCATTGGTATACATGAAAAGAGGACGAGAAATAGGATATGTACCACTGAGTACCGTCTCTTGACTTGGGATAATTTCATTGACTACTATAGCCTTTACGGTACTATTAAGATATCCTAGTCCTACATAACCAATAGCTCCCTTGGTGGTAGAAATGATGGTAGCTATGGCTTGGTTAGAAGTTTGAGAAAGAGAGTCAGGGGAAACTTTCTTACCTTGTAATATCATAGTTTCAAATATCTCGTAAGTTCCACTGGATGAATCTCGGGAAACCAGGACTATTTTTTGATCTTCTCCTCCTAATTCCTTCCAATTAGTTATTTTACCGATATAAATATCTTTTATCTGTTCTATAGTTAATCCTTGAATTGGGTTAGAAGGATGGACGATCACGGCAATACCATCCATAGCTATAATATGGGGGACCGGACTGACACCTTTTTCCTGACAGAGTAAAATCTCTTTATCCTTCATAGGTCTTGAAGAATCAGCAATGTCACAAGTTCCGTCAATTAAAGCGGTAATACCATTTCCTGAGCCGCCTCCGCGTATCGAGAGGTCTGCTTGTGGATTATTCTGCATGAAGACTTCGGCAGCTGCTTGAGCGATCGGGAGAACCGTAGTGGAGCCTTGAACTACGATTTGCTTTTCTCCTGCTTGAGAAATAGGGATTATTAGAGTTAAAATAATGCCAGCTAAAATTAGAATTAAAGTAATTCTTTTCATTAAATCATACCTCCTAAAATTAATATTTTTATTCTAACATTATTCTATATTTCTAATGTTACCATTAGATTACTAAATAATTAAGATTCAATTAATTTTTTACTTAAAGTGATAAATTTTTAGGTAAGATTATGAAAAATTTTGATCCTTTTCCTGGATTACTATCCACTCCTATAGTCCCTTTATGAACTTTAACAATATGTTTTACTATAGCCAAACCCAAACCGGTTCCTCCTAAATCTCGGGAGCGGTCTTTATTTACTCGGTAGAAGCGTTCAAAGATTCGGGGTAAATGTTCTTGAGATATACCTATTCCATTATCAACAATTTCCAGGTAAATATCTTTTTCTCTTTCTAAAAAAGAGATAGAAATTTCTCCTTTTTCCGGGGTATATTTTATGGCATTGTCTAAAAGATTACGTAAAGCTAATTCAATTTGTTCCGGATCTACTTTTAATAAAGGAAATTGAGGAGAAATGCTGGTGGTAATTTGAAGTTTTTTTTGCACAATTTTTTCTTTAAATTCTGCTATGACTTTATCGAGTAAATCTTTTAAATTGGTTGATTGTAAATTTACGACTATTTCTTGAGACTCTATTTTAGAGAGTTTTAAAATATCCTCAACTAAGTTATTTAATCTATTACTTTGTTTTTCAATAATTTTTAGAAAGTGTTGAGTCTTTTCCGGGTCTTTTATTGCTCCGTCTTTTAAGGTTTCTATAAATCCCTGGATAGAGGTGAGAGGAGTACGCAGCTCGTGGGAAACATTAGCTATAAATTCTTCCCGCATTTTCTCTAATCTTTTAATTTGAGTAATATCGTTTAATACCACTACTGCTCCCCAAATATTCTCTTTCTCCTCCAAAGGTGTAGAAGAAGCATAGAATATTTTCTCTTGCGGGAATAAAATCGTTATTTCTTGAGTTGAAGTCCGGCCTTTCTGAATAGTTTCCTTTAAAAGCTCGTTTAATTGGTTATTTCTAATGATCTCCCAGTGGAATCTCCCTAAAACTTTATCTCGGGAGCAATTAATTATTTTTTCAAAAGCATCATTACAAAGTATAAACTTTCCTTTTTTATCAATAGCCGCTATCCCTTCAATAACACTGGAAAGTATGATTTCCATTTTATTCTTATCTTCACTAATGATCTTTATTTTATTTTCTAAATCTTCTGACATTTGATTTAGAGCCAGAGATAATTGACCTATTTCATCTTGGCTGCGAATCTCTAGTTTTTTACTAAAATCACCCTTAGATATTCTTTGAGAAATTTCGGTCATCTCTTTTATTGGTCTGGTAATGTTTAAGGAAATGATTAAACTGATTAAAGAAGCAATGAGTAAGCTAATGATTGTACTGGAAAGAATAATTCTGCGTAAATAAGCAATATTCTTATTCACTTCAGCTAAAGGTAAAGCAAGACGAACTATACTTATAATTTGATTATCCTTAACTATGGGAATAGCGATATAAAGCATATCTATCTCTAAAGTAAAGCTGTAGCGGATACTCTTTCCGGTTTTACCCAGCAGGGCTTCTTTGATCTCGGGTCTATCAGAGTGGTTTTCCATTAAAGCAGGATTTTCTTCTGAATCACTCGATACTCTTCCTTTTGTATCGATAATGGTTATTCTGGTTTTGATCTCTTTACTTAAAGCCTCTGTTTTAGATTTTATTTGGAATAAATTATTTTCGGTTATATCTTGGTATAAGAAATCTTTGATCAAATTAGCGGTAGATTCAAGATCAGAAGCTAAGTGGTCGATATAATAATTGTGTAAATAGAAGGTAGCCAGCAATTCTATAGATATGGTAAAGGTAATAATTATAATTACATAAGTTAAAAACAATTTCCAACTAATTTTTTTGATCATATTTCCTCTTTAAACCGGTATCCCACTCCTCTAATTGTAATGATATATTCACTTGCCGTAAGTAGCTTCTGGCGAAGTCTTCTAATATGAACATCAACTGCCCTATCTACGATATAACTATTTTCTGACCAAACTTGATCAAGTAATTGCTCCCTGGTAAAGGCTTTTCCGGGATGGGAGGCTAAAAATTTTAACAAATTAAACTCTGTAGAGGTTAGGCTTAAGGGTTGGTCTTTTAAAGTAACCTGATGTTTGATTGAATCAATAACCAGGTCTTTAAATTTAATGATGTCTTTTTCTTTTAAGAGAGGAGGAATATTATTTTTTGTCCTGCGTAGTACAGCTTTTACTCGGGCTAATAATTCTCTTACCTTGAAGGGTTTGATGATATAATCATCTGCTCCTAATTCTAAGCCCAATACTATGTCAGTTTCTTCTCCTTTAGCAGTAAGCATAATGATGGGGATATGAGAAGTTTGGGGGTTGTTTTTTAAGAATTTACAAACATCTACGCCATCTATTTCGGGAAGCATTAAATCAAGAAGAATTAAGTCTGGAAGTTCACTTTTAACATTTTCTAAGCACTGTTCTCCGCTGAAAGCATGGTTTACTACATATCCTTCTTTTTCTAAATTATATTGGATAAGTTCGATGATATCTTTTTCATCATCTACTATCAATATTTTTTCTTTTTTCATAAGAATTTCCTTATAAAAAAGATTTTAAATTATTTTAATTATAACATAAATACACCTTATTTTTAAAAAAGAAGAGATTTTGTCTTGATTAAACATTGCTATTTTCGTCGGTAATTAATAGAAAGGAGGAGAAGTATTATGATGCATTAAACAGAAAAATATTTAAATTTATAATATTTTAAAGGAAATAAGATAAGGAAAATTTGATTAAAAGTAAATAGGTAGGTAGGTAGGTAGGGCAAAAGATATTTTTATTGAATATTAAATATAATTATGATAAACTAATTGTTTAGCTTAAAGAGGTTATTAAGGAAAAGGAAATTAAAATAATGGAAGCTTTAAATTTAAGAAATATAGCCATCATTTCCCATGTAGACCATGGTAAAACTACTCTGGTAGATGCTATGCTTAGGCAAAGTGGGACTTTCCGAGTTAATCAGGAAGTAAAAGAAAGGATAATGGATTCTAATGATTTAGAAAGAGAAAGAGGAATTACTATCTTTTCTAAGAATGCCTCGGTCCATTGGGAGGGGACCAAGATTAATATCGTAGACACCCCCGGTCATGCCGACTTTGGGGGAGAGGTGGAACGAATACTAAGAATGGTTAACGGTGTTCTTTTACTTGTAGATGCTTGTGAAGGACCTATGCCTCAAACTCGTTTTGTCTTACGCAAAGCTATGGAATTAAATCTTATTCCCCTGGTGGTAATTAATAAAATAGACCTACCCAATGCCCGCCCTGCTGAAGTTTTAAACGATATTTACGACCTATTTATTGAATTGGGATCTAATGATAAACAGATAGACTTTCCAGTTATCTATACTTCTGCCCGTATGGGTTCGTCTGGATTTTCTCTGGAATCTTTAGAGGGTAATCTAAAACCTCTTTTTTCAACTATTTTAAAATCTATTCCTCCTCCTTCAGTAGAAGTTTCTGCTCCCTTACAATTATTGGTTACTAATCTTATTTACGATGATTATATGGGGAAAATAGTAGTTGGACTTATTACTCGAGGAAAAATTAGGGAGGGAGAAATAGTCACTTTAATCAAGCGAGATAAAAGTCAAATCTATTGTAAAGTAGTAAAACTATATCTTTTTGAAGGTCTGAAAAGAGAAGAAGTAAAAAAAGCTGAGGCGGGAGAAATTGTAGCTATTGCCGGAATTAGTGAAGCGAATATTGGAGAGACCCTGGCGGATAAAGAAAAGCCGGAAGCTTTGTCTAAAATTAAGATAGATAAACCTACCCTGACTATAGATTTTACGGTAAATAATAGTCCTTTTGCCGGTCAGGAAGGAAAGTTTGTTACTTCTCGTCATTTAAGAGAGCGTCTTTTCAAAGAAGTAGAAACCAATGTTAGCCTTAAAGTAGAAGAAACAGAATTTACTGATACTTTTCACGTTTCAGGGAGAGGAGAGCTTCACCTTTCTATCCTTATTGAAGAAATGCGTCGAGAAGGATATGAATTTCAGGTTTCTAAACCCAGAGTTATTTTTAGAAATATTAAAGGGATAAAATGTGAACCAATAGAACTTATGACTTGTGATATTTCTAAAGATAGTTTAGGAGTGGTTATGGAAATTTGCGGAAGGAGAAAGGCTGATTTAGTAAATATAAATGATATTTCTATGGATCAGCAGCGACTCGAATTTAAAATTCCGACTAGGGGATTAATCGGCTTTCGGGACGAATTTCTTACCAAAACTAAAGGCAGAGGGATAATGAATCATTTCTTCCTTGATTATCAGCCCTATAAAGGCTATATTCCTTCCCGCTCTCGAGGAGTATTAATTGTCTATGAAGCTGGAATAACCACTACCTATGGTCTCCATAATGCTCAAGAAAGGGGAACCTTATTTGTTGGTCCAATTACCAAAGTATATCAGGGGATGATTGTAGGAGAAAATAAACGAGGTGAAGATATGGAAGTTAATGTAGCGAAGAAAAAACATGTAACTAATATGCGTTCAAGTAATTCTGATGAAGCCTTACGCTTGGAAAATCCTCGTCAATTTTCTTTAGAACAGGCTTTAGAATATATCCAGGAAGATGAATTGTTGGAAATTACCCCTTCTGATATGCGTCTTAGGAAAAAGTTATTAGATTCTCACTCGCGTTATCAACATGTTAAAAATTTAGCTAGTTAGTTATTAATTAAAAGCACATCTTTCCCATTCTGTCATTCCTGAGAAAGTAGGAATCCATCTTCTCTTTTGAAAATTATTGTAAGACTCCCCTGTCTTGTCAACAAACACAAGACAGGCAATAAAATTATTGAAATATCTAAAAATAAAACATCATCATACTTCTTTAATCCTAACTATATAATATTTATCTATTTCTTACAACTATTCTCTCAAAAGATAATGCATCTTAGTCTCTTTAGCCTCAAAAAATTTCTTAGTAAATTCTTCTACTGCTAAAGGGTTATAATACTTACAACTAAATATGTCTATATAAGCATTATTAGTACTATTTGTAAAATGTCCTGAAATTAATGAAGTTTCAATTAACTGCACCATGGAGTAACCCGCTACCTTCTCATCCTCACCAAAATGAACCACCTTAGTATCCCCAAATCGTTTCATTTCTATTAGTAAACAGAGCTCACTAACATATTTTTTTATCGCTTCTGCGTCTCTTATGGTTTTTGAATTACAACTATATAAATCTACACTAGTCAACAAGCCCCAAACCTTACTATTATTATAAAATTCTTTACTTAAATTCTTCACCTTTTATAAACCTCCGGTTTATATAAAAATAAAAATTTTACTGAAAAATCTAAAATTCTTTTCTTTGCTTCATTCACAGAAATCCTATCCACTTCTAATTCCCTCAACTTTTCAATCTAATTTATCTTTTTCACCTCCTGCCGTTTAGAAAATAAATAATAGCGAGTAAGAGAATTGTTTTTCAGATTATTTTAAAGGTTTCATAGAAACCCTGACTTATATACATATAAAACAAGCAAGAAGTTAGTCTTCTGGAATTTGTCCTATGGAAAATGTTTTTATAATTATATCACGCTGGTTTGACTACAGTATGGCAACAATTATTGAAAAAGATGAGATTTTTTTAACTCTTTATTAATAATTCGACAAAAGTTTTCAAAAATCCTTCTTTTTGGGAAAAGTTTTAGTTTTAAATTATTAGTTAAAGCTTTTTGGATCTCATATTTTCTTATCCAGAACAACGGTCATATCTTGCCGGGGCAGATTCAAGTATCTTCATTAAAATATATGTACTCATTTAAGTAGCCTTTTGATAATTCTCCTTAAATTTGGGAAAAACATAGGAACTCTTTTCTTATAGTCGAGGTAATCTTTTCCCAGACGTTTTTCTAATTCTGGTTCTTCAATTGTCCTTAACTCGAGGAAATTAAATATAATAAAAAGAGGGGTAAAAATAAAAGTTAGAGAAATTGAGCTGAATAAAAAACCAAACCCCCACATAAAAATAAAGACCCCACTGAGCATAGGATTTCTAATGTAAGAATAAGGTCCAGTAGTAACTAATTTGGGAGGTGGATTGAAAGGTACAGGGGTTCCCTTTACTTTTACAAAATATAAGATTGACCATAGTATTAAAAGTAAACCTTTAGCAAGGCCAAGCAATGCTATGATAATATTTAATGGATAAGATATAAATTTGGGAAAATGTAGAAGTTCATCAATCCAAAAAGATACTATAATCAATAGTGCAATAAGACCGAAAAAAAAGATTACTCCCATAGGAGTAAGAAGGTTTCGGACTTTCTTACTCCCGGTAGCCGTTTTATAAAAAAGATTAATTAATTTATTGCGAAAACTCATAGTGTTTAACTCTAAGAGTAATCATTTTTTGTGCCTCTCGAGGTGGTATCCTAGCCATTCCCAATCTCATTAAATGCTTTAACTTATAGAATATGATTTATTTTTTACCAAAAGCAATTTTAAAACGTTCAGCAGGATTATCAAAAGTAATCTCATTTGGGTCAAAATGTTCAGAGTCAAATTCTGCTCCCACCCATTCTAACATTTCTTCGTGTTGTTCATCATTAGGATTTCTTATATTTTCTAAAAAATCATTATAATTATAAGGCCCACCACAATCTTCAGGAGGGCAAGCTCTTCTTCCTTCAATACATCTGGGATAAGTAATGTTTTTTTCTTTAGGGAGCATCTTTTCTAAGGTTATTCTGTGTTTCCAATAATCACCAAAATCATAGATATAATTAACCCCTTGATTTTCTAAAATAAAATAATTTGCTATTTTTTGTTTCCAACTTGGAAGAACTTTGTAATCTTCATACTCTTCGTCTGGAATCCCTATGTTGATCTCTGTATCGGTTAAGGGGTTAATTAATTTAAATTCATGGAGGTGACAATCATGCCAGCCCATAGCATCTTGAATAGCTACATGTAGTTCCCAAAAAGTATAGGTTTTGAGAACTTGTATCCGCCGCCAAATGGGTGGCTTAATATCCTTTAGGGTAATCTTAAATTGATATATTAGATTAGATTTCTTTCTCATATGATTCTCCTTCTTATAATATAAATTTTTTATCAATAAGAGTAATAACTTTTCTAAAGTTATATGTAATTTATATTCTATAAAATTTTAAAAAATCCTCTTTTTTAGTAAAAATTAATAAAAATAAGTTATCGGTTATTGGTTTTTAGTTTTCAGTCAAATAAAAGATAAAGATAGAAGAGAAATAAATATGAGAAGATAAGTTAATCTATTCGCTAGGCGTAAGGGAAAGAGAGAATAGAGAGAAATAAAAAGAAAAGATAAATAAGTATTTAATAAGATTGCATCTATATGCTATAATTACAAAAATAAAACTTTATTAAATTTCATTCACCTTTTTATTATACCAGTTTTTTTATTTTTGTTATTGAAAAAAAATAGACGCGGGAGGGGAGAAAAGATATCAATATTAAATAATTAGTTTATAAAACACTGTTATTGAACGTAATTTATGAACAGATAAATATTTTAAAAATATTAATGAACGAAGAATCAAAATTAATAAAAAATTTTATGAAATTAAGAAATAAAAAATTTAAATATTTTATATTATTTGGAGGAATAATAGAAAATGTTTCCTAATAAGTCAGTTAAAGAAAGCAAATTTGACCAAGAGACAGAGTATAAAATTTCAGAAAAAGAGATTTATAAAACTTTTTTAAAAGAATATAATAAAAAAAATAAAAAGGATTTTCATTTTGTTAGATTGGGTGATCCTATCAAAGGAGAACCCTCTTGTATTTGTACAGATGATTTAAATCTTGAACTTACTCAGGTTTATTATAACAAAGAAGAAGCAAAAGCTGCTTGGGGGTTAGTTCAATTAATGAAGAAACGGGAGAAGGATAAAAATTATGATCGTAAACATAAAGATAAAAAAGATTATTTAACCGAAGCGAATCAGATGTTTTGCGATTCTTTGAATGAACGGATAAATAATAAAAGCAATAGAAAATATAATTACCAGGGTAAATTATTTTTAGTGGTGGAAGAAGGAATAGGTTTGACTAAAAAGGAAGCAGTGGAATATTATATTAAACAAGGTAAAAAAGCTACTAATAATATTTTTAATGAAATCTGGTTAATGCTACAACCAGCAGGACATTATAAAATTTATCAGTTAAAATAATAAGAAGGGGTCTACAATTGTGGACTTGACCTGAGATATATATTGAAGAAAAGGGAGTAACTTTTGAAGATTGGATGTCATGTTTCTATTGCCGGGGGGATAGATAATTCAGTTATTCGAGCAGAAGAATTAGGTTGTAATACTATGCAGATATTTTCTAAGAATGCTGCTACCTGGCAGGAGAAGATATTAGATCAAGAAGAAGTTAAGAGATTTAAAGGAAATTTAAAGAACTCCAGCATTAATATCAATCCAGTTTTTATCCATACCTCCTATTTGGTTAATTTAGCCTCCCCTTCCGATGAACTTTATTTCAAATCAATTAATTCTTTCGTTGAAGAGATGAAGAGGGCTGATCTTTTGTTAGCTGCCCCTTATTTAATTACCCATCCTGGAGCTCATAGGGGTATGGGAGAAGAGTATGGAATTCAAAGAGTAATTAGAGCCCTTAATATTATTTTGGAGAAAAGTGCAGATTTAAATTTAAAGACGATGATATTATTAGAGAATACTGCTGGTTCGGGCACACATTTGGGTTATACTTTGGGGCAGTTAAAGAGGATGATGGAAGGGGCGAAAGATAGAAAGAGGATAGGAATATGTTTCGATACTTGTCATGCCTTTGCAGCAGGATATGACCTTTCTAATAGAGAAGGAGTGGAAAAGACGATAGGAAATCTGGATAAAAATTTGGGTTTAGAGCGGTTAGAGGTTATACATACTAATGATTCAAAATATCCTTTGGGTTCACAAAAAGACCGGCATATGCATATTGGTGAAGGATATATTGGGCTGGAAGGTTTTAAAATTATAGTAAACCATAAATATTTAAAAAGTTTACCTTTTATTTTAGAAACCCCTAAGTTTGGACCAGGGGATGATATGAAAAATATTAATCTTGTAAAGAGTTTAGCATTAAAATAATATTTTAAGGTTTTAATATATGCCAGTAGAAAAAATCTTAAATGAATTAAAGAAGTATAATAGAGTAAGTTCTTGTCTTACTGTTTGGAAACATATTCCTGCTAAGTCAGGGGTTTATGAAGATTTTCCAGAATGGATAGAGGATAAATTAGTACATATTTTGAGAGAGAAAGGCATTACCAAACTTTATTCTCACCAGGCTTCTGCCTTAGAATTGATCAGGAACAAGAATAATGTGGTAGTGGTGACACCCACCGCTTCCGGTAAAACTCTTTGTTATAATCTGCCGGTCTTGGATTCTATTTTAAAAGATAAAAATAGTCGAGCACTTTATTTATTTCCCACTAAAGCTTTGTCCCAAGACCAGTTAAGTGAGTTATATAAATTAATTTCTGCCTTAGATGAAGGGATTAAGACTTATACTTATGATGGAGATACTCCTTCTTCTGCTCGGCAGGCTATTCGCAAGCAAGGTCATATTGTGGTAACTAATCCAGATATGTTACATTTAGGGATATTACCTCATCATACTAAATGGCTGGAACTATTCCGAAATTTAAAATATGTAGTAATCGATGAAATTCATATTTATCGGGGGGTATTTGGAAGCCACTTAGCTAATGTGATAAGAAGATTAAAGAGAATTTGTCGCTTTTATGGTTCGAGTCCTCAGTTTATTTGTTGTTCAGCAACTATAGCTAATCCTCAGGAGCTTTCTCAGAAAATTGTAGGAGAAGATTTTGTTTTAGTTAATAATAATGGTGCTCCTCAAGGAGAGAAACATTTTTTATTTTATAATCCTCCGGTAATTAATAAAGAATTAGGAATCAGGAAGAGTTTAATTAAGGAAGTAGCCCGTTTTGTCGCTTATTTTTTGAATTATGATCTTCAAATCATTATCTTTGCTCGAAGTCGTCTAACTACGGAGGTTTTGACCAGTTATTTAAAGGAATTTTTAGAAAAAACTGGGAGACCTAAAGATCTTATAAGAGGTTATAGAGGGGGATATTTGCCTAATTTAAGGCGTGAAATAGAAAAGGGTTTAAAAGATGGGGATATAAAAGGAGTGGTAAGCACCAATGCTTTAGAATTAGGCATAGATATCGGTAAGCTTGATGTCTGTTTTATGGCTGGATATCCCGGGACTATTTCCAGTACCTGGCAACAGGCCGGAAGAGCTGGGCGCCGCTCTAATACCTCTATAGCTATCTTAGTTGCCTCCAGTAATCCCTTAGACCAGTTTGTGATAAATCATCCTGATTATTTCTTTGGAGAATCACCAGAGAGTGCAGTTATTGACCCAAATAATTTAAGTATTTTAGTTAGTCATATTCGGTGCGCTTCTTTTGAATTGCCCTTCGAAGAAGGGGAAAATTTTGGAACCAAAAAGCTCCAGGGTATTTTGAAGTATTTAGAGAAGGAAGGCGTACTTCATTATGTAGAGAAGAAATGGTATTGGATGAGCGAGGTTTATCCTACTGATGAGATAAGTTTACGCAGTACCTCGGTGGATAATTTTGTCATTATAGATACTACCAATCAGCAAGAACAGGTTATCGGAGAAGTAGATCGAGCAAGTGTACCCACTCTTATATACGAAGGGGCTATTTACCTTCATGAAGGCGAACAATATGCCATAAATAAGTTAGATTATCCAAGCCAGAAGGCCTATGCAGAGAAGGTTAGGGTTAATTATTATACTGATGCTCAGACGGAAACCAATATAAAAGTTTTAGATATATTTGAGAAGAGTGAAGAATTAGATATGGAACATGCTTATGGGGAAGTGGCTATTACTACTAGGTCTACTCGATATAAAAAGATAAAGTTTTATACTCATGAAAATATCGGTTTTGGTGAAATATCTTTACCACCCGAAGAAATGCACACTACTGCCTACTGGCTTTCCTTAATTATTAAAGATATTAATGAACTATTTAGGCGTCAGGAAAATGAGGGAATTTATTTTAATCTAAGTAGTGGACTTCTGGCTTTAGCCAATGTGCTTATTAATGTTGTCCCTTTATATGTTATGTGTGATCCTCAAGATATAAGGGCAGTTACAGAAGTTTGTTCCCCTTTTACGGGCAAACCAACCATTTATATCTATGATAACTATCCTGGAGGAGTAGGATTTAGTGAGAAGATGTTTGAATTGCGCAGGACTTTACTTCAGGCCGCTCAAGAATTAATTGTTGGTTGTGGATGTGAAAATGGTTGTCCCTCTTGTGTGGGTCCTATTGATGAGGTGGGAATAAAGGGTAAAGAGAGTGCTCTTTTAGTTTTAAAGGAGGCTTTAAACTGATTATGGATCTACAGGAACGGCTGGAAAAGATCGCTCAATTAAAAAGGAATTTAAATAAAATTAGTCAATTACCAAAAGAGAAAAGCATAAAGATAGTAAAAAAAGAAGTAAAAATAGAAGAAGTTATGTCGGGAAGATTTATTTCCACTCCTTTCGGAGATAGTTTTGTCAGAGAAAATTATTTTCCTCAAGATTATAAATGTGGAGAAGTTAAGCTTTTTCAAATTTTTCAATCTTCTACCCAGACTATTTCTAGTTTGGCGAGGGATGTTAAATTAAAAGAGATAGATATTAATAAGACTATCTTTTTGGATACTGAGACTACCGGGTTGGCAGGAGGAACAGGAACTTACATCTTTCTTATAGGAGCAGGATATTTTGAAGAGGACCAATTTTGTGTTCGACAATATTTTATGCGGGATTATAATGAAGAACGAGCACTACTATCAGCGGTAAATGATTTACTGGGCAAGTTTAAAGCGGTAGTTACTTATAATGGTAAAACCTTTGATCTTCCTTTAATGGAAAGCCGTTATATTATGTCTGGAATGAAGATAAATTTAGAAGACCCTTATCATTTCGATCTTCTTTACCCCGCTCGTCGTTTATGGAAGAGAAGATTAGAGAGTTGTTCCCTCTCTACGGTAGAAAGAGATATATTGAAAGTTAGTAGAACTGATGATGTACCGGGATATCTTATCCCCGAGATCTATTTTAGATATTTAAAGACTAGAGATGCTCGAACAATGAAACAAGTCTTTGAGCATAATTTACAAGATATTCTCTCTCTAGTGGCATTAGTTAGTAAGATGTGTTTTCTGGTAGAAGATCCTTTAGAAAATGCTGAATATGGGATGGATATTTTTAGCGTGGGTAAGATATTTGATAATGAAAAGAAATATGGCCAGAGTACTTTATATTATGCTGAAGCCTTAAAACATAATTTATCAGAGGAAGAAGTTTTAGAAACATTAAAGTTAGGTTCTTTTGCCTATAAAAGGCAGGGGAAATGGGAAGAAGCAGAAGAAATGTGGAAAGAGATAATAGAAAGAAGCTATGGGTTTGTCTATTCTCCTTATGAAGAATTGGCCAAATATTATGAACATTACTTGAGAGATTATCAAAAAGCAGAGCTGGTGGTAGAGGAAGCTTTGAATATGGTAGAAAATATGTTTCTGAGAGAAAAATTGCAATATCGCTTAAATCGAATAAAATGTAAAAAAAGGTGCCAGGCACCAAATTTGTCATAAATGTAAAAAAAGGTGCCTGACACCTTTTTTTACATTTTATAAAGGAGTAAGAGATGGAGAAAAAGAATTATACCATAAAGGATTGGCCAGATGAGGAAAGACCAAGAGAGAGGTTAGTTAAGTATGGTGTAGATTATTTGACAGATGCTGAGTTATTGGGAATAATATTAGTTGAAGGCTATCAAGGAAAAACTTCGGTGGATATTGCTAAAGAGCTATTAATAGAAAATGGAAAAAGTTTAAGAAAATTAGATTCTTTAAGTTATACGGAGATGAGTTCTGTTAAGGGGATAGGTTTAGCTAAATTTGCTCAGATAAAAGCTGCCCTGGAAATTGGGAAGCGCCTCTTGAGAGAGGAAAGTTCAATTAAAAAGAAAATTCACAATGCTTCTGATTTAGTGGACTATTATAAGCCCTATATGAGGGATATGAAAAAAGAAATATTTAAATTGATTATGTTGGATGTAAAGAATAAGATTATTAAAGATAGTACTATTTCCGAGGGAAGCTTAACAGAAAGCATTGTACATCCCCGAGAAGTATTAAGAGAAATAGTTAGGGCATCTGCTGCTTCGGTTATATTTCTACATAATCATCCCAGTGGAGAATCAAATCCCAGTAAGAATGATATGGATATTACTGAGCGCTTGGTGGAGGCCTGCAATATAATTGGAGTTAAAGTATTAGATCATATAATTTTGGGAGAAGATAATTTTACTAGCTTTGCCCAAGAGGGCTTATTGCAGAAAACAAGGAGCAATGATGAATGAAAAGTAATTTGTTAGTAAAGTGTTGTCCTTATTGTGGCAATAAATTGATTAAGAAAATGTTAGAAGGAAGGAAAAGATTATTTTGCCCAAAATGTGGCAAAATATATTATAAAAATCCTATTCCCGTGGTAGCAGTAATAGCGAGAGATAACCAAGGCAGAATATTATTGATAAAAAGGAAGGCAGAGCCCTGTAAGGGTGAATGGGCATTACCCAGTGGGTTTATGGAAATAGAAGAGACTCCAGTTCAAGCAGTTTTAAGAGAATTAACAGAAGAAACAGGAATAGAAGGAAAATTAAGAAAATTAATAGGAGTTTATTCTAATAAGAGTAAGGTTCATGGTTATATAGTTACTATAATCTATGAAGCAGAGATAATAGGAGGTAACCTTTGTGCTGGTGATGACGCAGAGGAGGCAAAATTTTTTAACTTTAGCCAGCTTCCTTCCCTGGCATTCCAATCCCATCATGAAGCGTTAAAGAAAGTTTTACACGAATGATGAAATAATAAAATAATTTATTTTAATAATAACGCTATCATTTTAAAAATAATAAAAGAGGAGGTAAAAATAATAATGAAAGAAGTGAACTTTTACAAAATAAAGGACTTAAAACCTAAAGAAGTGATAAACGGTTCAACTATAAAGACAGTAGCAAATGAACATACCATGTTTACCTATTTTGAATTTGGCCCCAATTCTGTGATGCCAAAACATAAACATCCCCATGAACAAATTTCTTTAGTTCTGCAAGGTTCAGTTAAAATGACTGTTGGAGAGCAAGTAAAAACTCTAAAAGTAATGGAAGGAGTAGTAATCCCTCCTAATATTGAGCACGAAGCGATAGCCTTAGAGCCAGATACTAAAGTATTGGATGTTTGGTATCCCTTAAGAAAAGACTATCTTTAAAAAATGAAATTAAAACAAAAAAGAAGGAGATACTAAGATTTGAAGATATTAGCATTAGATTTTGATGGAGTAATTGTAGATAGTGTTTTGGATTCGCTTTTTGTTGGCCACAATACTTACTTAAGACTTTATGGTTGGGAAGTGAAGAAAAATTTTGGTGGAGAACTTTTTACTTTTGAAAATTGGGAGAAAATTAAAAGAAATTACCAAAAAGAAATAAAATATTACCGAACCTTGCGACCTTATATTCGTGGAGCTACTGATTATGGTTTAATTCAAAAATTGATGGAAGAAAAAGAAGTTATCGAAAGCCAGGAAGAGTTTGACAATTATAGAAACTCGGTCGATTTTGATTTTGAAGATTACGAAAAAGAATTTTATAAAGAACGAGAAAGACTACAAAATATAGATTATAGAGCTTGGTTCAATTTGGAACCACCATATCCCAAGATAATACAGGGGATGAAGAAATTATTAGAGGAGGAAATTAAAATTGTGATTGCTACCTCTAATAGAAGAAAAGCAATTACCAAGTCTTTTACTCCCGAATATTTTGGTTTTACTATTGACCCAAAAGATATTTTAGATAAGAGATTCGGAGAAGATAAATCTGAGCAGATGAGACATATTGTAAAATTCTATAAAGTTAATTTTGAAGATATATATTTTGTAGACGATCAAGTAAGTCATTTAATTCAAACTAGACCCTTAGGAATAAAAGTAATTTTAGCTGGGTGGAGCTATGCTACTGAAGCTCAAGAAGAGGAGGCCCGGAAACAAGATATTCTTGTTATAGAGAGAGAAGAAGATTTTTATATTATTATTAAAAATGCTTTGATGAAATAAGTTATTAGATAAGAAAAAATTAAAAAACAAAAAGGAGAAAAAAATGAAAATAGCTGATTATAAAGAAATAAAAGCTGAGCCAGTAGATTTTGAAGAGACAAAAGGGGTGAAAGTAAGATGGCTAATTTCAGATAAAGATAAAGCCCCAAACTTTGCGATGAGAATGTTTGAAGTTGCTCCAGAAGGTTATAGCCCTTTACATACACATAAATGGGAACATGAAGTATTTATTTTAGAAGGGGAAGGGGTAGCAACTGATGGGAAAAAAGAATGCAAGATTAAAAAAGGAACAGTAGTATATGTCCCCCCTGAAGAGAAACATCAGTTTAAAAACACCGGTTCCGATACTCTAAGATTTCTATGTTTGATTCCTATAAAGAAATAAAATTAGCTTATAGCGTACAGCGTTTAGCGTATAGAAAAGATTAATCCAAAGAAGTAGGGGTGTATTTTTTTTGTATGGGGGGCGGGGATTTATCCGCCCCGGATTTTGTTGAATATATTAGTATTTATTCAGTAACAGTAAACTCTATTATTGTTTCAGTAGTCTTTTGAGAAAAGACATCTTTTAAGACCAGGCGAAATTTATAATTACCAACCGGAAAGGGGGAAGTTTGCGTAATAGTATTATTTATAAAAAGGTCGGAATTTTTAGAATGGGAAGTTATATGGTAATCGAGAAAATCTGCCTGTCCGAATAATACATTATTGTCTTGATCTAAGATATAGATGTCTTCTTTGAGGTATATTTCATAAAGATTGTTTTGATTTTCTTTAATAGTATAATTTTTTGCCTCTCCGTAGATAAAAAAGGTTTCTCCTGTAGCAAAGGTGGCGTTTTCTTTTTGATTATACAGACCGAAACCACCTGCTTCTTCATTAGTAAATACTACATTAACAAATTCTAAATTGGACTTACTTCTAACTAAGGTAAGGACTTCTTCCAATTCCACCACTGCTTCATTATATTTCTCTTCATCAATGAATTTTAAAGCTTGATTGATATAATCTTTTTCTTCAATTGCAAAAGAAGATAGGATTAGACTGCTTAAGATAATGATTAATACTGTACTTATAAAGATGAATTTCTTAGTTAAATTCATATTTTTCACTCCTTTTTATTTTGAATTTTTATTAATTAAATAGTTTGAATAATTTTTTTTATTCTAACATTTTACAACCTGAAATTCAAATCTAAATTAAAAAGTATATTAGTTTAAGTTTTAAGAATTTTTTTAAGATTTAGTTTAATTTTTATTAGATTTTATTATAGTTTGAATGATAAATTATATTAAATTATAATTAATTTAAAAATTATAGGGTATTTCAAATTTAATTTTGTTAGAATAAGAAAAATGAAATGGAAAATATTGGAGGGGAAAATAATGGAATGTAACATTGAAAAAAATAAAAGAAATTGTATCTGTACTTATGAGTCTTGTAGTAGAAAAGGAAAGTGCTGCGAATGTATTAGCTATCACTGGAGGATGGGTGAACTTCCTGGATGCCTATTCCCTCCGGAGGTAGAGAGAACTTACGACCGTTCGATTGAAAAATTTATTGAAACGTATAAATAAATTCGTATCTCCCACTGCAGTTTACATTCATGAAGGTGAGTGTGGGAATGATAATAATAGATAGGCGAGACGCCTGTCCTACTAACGACTATTCACTAGCGACTAAATTAAAATGGTAAACTGACTAACTGGCGAACTAGGTAACTATTATAGATTTTCACGGTAATCTAATTTTATTTAAAGGCCAGAAAACAACCCAGGCTTTACCTACTACATTTTTTCGAGGGACAAAACCCCAATATCGGCTGTCACTACTGTTTGATCTATTATCTCCTAAAACAAAGAAAGAATCATCAGGGACTAAAATGGCAGATACATCTTCATACGATTTATATTCTATATAATTCTCTTCCAATTTATTATCATTAAGATAAATTTCTCCCTTGATTATTTCAATTTTATCGCCAGGAATTCCAATTATTCTTTTAATATAGTTACGTTTTATTTCTAAAGGAGGCTTAAAAATTATTATTTCACTTCTTTTAGGTGATTCAAAACGATAACTAATTTTATTAGCAATAAGTCTTTCATTATTATATAGAGTAGGTTCCATAGAGGCGCCTCTTACTACCGTTACCTGACCGATAAAAGTAATAATGATAAAGGCAATAACTCCTGCACTAATTACTGTTTCCAGCAGTTCTCGAATCATAGATTTTTTCCCTTTTTTAACATCTTTTTTTAAATATTTTTCATTTTTATTAGCTTTTTTCATTTTTACTTTTACTCCTTCAACTTACAAAAGTGAAATATAGATATTGCTTTAAAAAATTGCTATAAATATTTTTACTATTCAGTTATTAATCTCTAAAGAATATTTTAATTAACAAAAGATATTATAGCACATTTTAAAACTTTATAAAAAATATTTATATTGGTTTACTAAAAGATGTTATTATAGTTATAATTATAAAAAATTTAAGCAGGCTGGCTCTGATAATAATTAAGATAATAATATAAAAATTGTTGGAACATAAAAAAGGAGAGAATAAAAATTAAAACTATTATCTTTGATTTAGATGATACTTTAGTTAAAACTTCTAAATTATATGACCAGGCGAGAGAAGAATTTTCTTTGCAAATGGGAAAATTAGGGTTTAAAGAGGAAGAAGTGCTTATAAAGCTTGATGAAATTGACATCAAGAATATTAACCAATATGGTTTTATAAAGGAGAGGTATCCTTATAGTTTAGGTAAAACCTATGAATATTTTTCCCAAAAAAAGGGAAAAGAGATTAATCCTGATTTAAAAGAGAAAATTGAAGATCTGGGCTGGCAGGTTTTTAAAAAAATCCCGGAATTAGTTGATGGTGTTTATCAAGTATTAGATATTTTGAGCCAGAAGTATTTTTTAATTCTAGCGACTTTAGGTGATCCTCAAGTTCAAGAAAAGAAAGTGCAATTAACTGGTTTAAAAAAATATTTTTCGGTGATTTATGTCTTGAAATATAAAAATGTAGAGGAGTATCTAAATATTTTAAAAGAACAAAAATTAGACCAAAAAGATACCTGGATAGTAGGAAATAGTGTTCGTTCAGATTTGAATCCTGGTTTAAAGGTGGGTTTAAATTGTATTTTAATCCCCACCTTAACCTGGAAATTTGAGGAAGAGCAGCCTCTATCAGAAAAATATTTAAAGATAGATTCCTTAAAAGAATTATTAAATTATCTTTAGAATAGAGAGAATATTAATTGATTAAAGAACTAAAATATCCGAAATATTTAAATCTAACTGAAGAAGAGTTAGACCAAAGAGTTGAAAAAGCTTATAAATTGCTTTCTTTTTGTAAGGTTTGTCCTCATCAATGTAAGGTGAACCGTTTGGTAGGACAACAAGGATTTTGTCGTTCAGGTAAAGAAGTGATAATCTCCAGTTATAACGCCCATTTTGGAGAAGAGCCGCCTTTGATAGGAAGCTTTGGTTCAGGTACTATATTTTTTACTAACTGTAATTTGAGATGTGTGTATTGTCAAAACTATCCTATAAGTCAGTTAGGAAATGGCAATAAAGTTACTCTATTAGAATTAGCTAAAATTATGCTTGAGTTACAAAAAAGAAGATGTCATAATATTAACCTGGTTACACCAACTCATTTTGTACCTCAAATATTAAAGGGTCTTCAGTTAGCTATTAAAATGGGTTTACGTATCCCTATAGTCTATAACACCAGTGGTTATGAATCAGTAGGAACTTTAAAATTGCTCGATGGTGTTGTGGATATATATCTACCTGATGCTAGATATGCTGATAATAAGATTGCCAAAAAATATTCAGCTGCTCCTAATTATTTTGAGGTAATGAAGAAAGCTTTGAAAGAAATGTACCGACAGGTTGGGGAGCTTATAATAAATAAATCTGGAGTAGCTCATTCAGGATTAATTGTTCGGCATTTAGTTTTACCAGGAGGTTTAAGCGGAACCAGAAAGATTATGCGTTTTATTGCTCGAGAGATTTCTCCACATACTTATATCAGCTTAATGGCTCAATATTTTCCAGCCTATCAAGCCAGCCAATTTCCTTCTCTCTCCAGGAAGATAAATAGAGAAGAATATCGGGAAGCGTTGCAGGCTTTTAAGGAAGAGGGATTAGAAGATGGATGGTTCCAGAAAGATATATAAAAATTATTAAAAGGAAAGAGAACAAGTAAGTATGAAAGGTGTCCCAGCAGAAATTTATTTATTAGGGATAGTAGTTATTTGGGGTTCTACGTTTGCCATAATAAAAGGTATTCTTGACCAGATTATGCCTTTTACCTTTTTAGCTTATCGCTTCTTTTGGGCAGCTTTTATTTTATGCCTAATATTTTGGAAAAGATTAAAAAATATTGACAAGATAATTCTCAGGAAAGGATTCTTAGTCGGAATTTTTCTCTTCCTGGGCTATACTTTTCAAACCGTAGGTTTAAAGTATACTACTGCTACTAAAGCTGGATTTATTACTGGTTTGTCTGTGGTTTTAGTTCCTATTATTTCTCATTTTTTTATAAGAGAAAAAATTTCCAAAAACTCTATTATAGGAGTAATTTTGGCGGTTATTGGATTATGGTTTCTTAATTATAATGGTAGCTTTATTTTTAATTTTGGTGATTTTTTAGTTTTATTGTGTGCAATATCTTTCGCAATGCACATAATATCAGTTGGTTTATACGCCAGGAAAGTGGATTATGTTTTATTGGTAATTGTTCAATTGACTACAGTATTTGTATTATCTTTTTTAATGGCTCTATTTTTTGAAAGGCCGGGAATTCATTTATATTACCCTTCTGGTGTGTGGTGGTCTATTATATTAACCGGAATATTTGCTACTGCTCTGGCTTTTTATATGCAAAATAAATTCCAAAGATATTCTACCGCTACCAAGACAGCGATTATATTTTCCGGGGAACCTATATTTGGGGCAATCTTTGCCTACCTTCTCTTGGGAGAGAAAGTAGGCCTTATCGCCTGGATAGGAGGTTTGTTGATAATTTTTGGTATGATTATATCTCAAAGGGAAGAAAAGATATAATTTTTTACTTTTTTATTTCTTCTAGCAGTATTTTTACATCTTCAAGTTTTTCAGGGATTGTTTTAGGCATACCTTCTTTTCTTACATATACTTTTTCCCAGAAAGGTTTAGAAAGTTCACCGTATTCTTTAGCGTATTTATCTAAATAATCTGCACATTCGGTTATTACTGTTTGAGCATTACCATGAGTGGGATAAGCGTTAGATTCTTTAACAACCTCTCTTAGTACCTTTGGGTTGTCAATAATCATACAAGGTAACATTAAGTTTTCGGAATAAGGTTGTCTTGCTCTTATAGCTTTAAATAAGGGAGAAGCTAAGGCCTCTTTTAAGGAGGCATTCCTTACATTATGAGTAGCACAGTGGGTAAAGACACAGGGTTCGTAATCTCCCTTTACGTTTACATGAAAATACAGGCGACCTCCGGCAATACATCCGTTTACGTGCATTCCGTCATTCCAGAAATCTCCAATAAAGACCGGATAGGTCCCTCTTAGGTAATTGACCCTTCTCCAACCATAGAGTCTTTGTTCTGGAGTCTGCATCAGAGTTAGGTCAGGATTTCTGCCGATAGGGATATAAGTAAAGTACCAACCAAACATACAACCCTTTTCTTCTACTAATAATTTGATAAGTTCATCACTATAGATAATTTCGGTATTATATCTAGTAGGAGTAGCAGAAAAACCATAAATTAGTCTGGCTTCCTTACAGTTATCCATACTCTGCATTATTTTTTCCCATACTCCTTTGCCTCGTCGATTATCGGTTTCTTCTTTAAGCCCTTCTATACTTATAGCTGGGGAAACATTACCTAATTCTTGTAGTTTAAAGGCCATATCTCTATCTATAAAGGTTCCATTAGTATAAGTCATAAAAGCGACATCGTTATGTTTTTTATAGATATCTAACATATCATCTCTTATAAAAGGTTCACCGCCAGAGATAACAAAAAAACAAGTTCCCATTCCTTTAGCTTCAGTTATAACTTTATCTACATATTCAAGGGGGAGGTCGTCTTTTTTAGAATAATCTCCGGCATAACAACCTGTGCATTTAAGATTACATCTCATAGTAGGACTAATAACTATAAGCGCTGGGCAGGGGATACCTTCTTTTTTTTGAAAATCCTCTCTATTTTTTGGACCCATTAAAATATAGTTAATCATAAAATTTAATACGATCTTGTCACGAACATTAGGGTGGATTTCTTTTAATACTTTTTTTGCTAACAGATAGGCTGGAGCCTTGTCTTCGAATAATTTTCTAACCCTGCCTATTTCAGGTTTGGACTTCGGGGCAATTTTTTCTGCGGCATAAGTTAGTCTAATAAGATTATTATCAGAAGCATTAACTAAGGCTTTTATGATAAGATTTATAGTTTGTTTAGTAGTGTAATTTTTAAATTTTTCAATATATTCCATAATCTTTTCCTCCTATAATAAAATTATTAAAATTATTTGAAAAATTTACTTTTTGTTTTTTATATTTATTTCATCTAAAATATCTTTTAAGAAATTTAATAAGGATCTTTGTTCTTTTTTATCCATCTGCGAGATATATTGATTATAAGTTTGAATATAATTTAAATATTCATCCAAGTTATTATTTTGTATTGTTGCAGATTTAGGAATTTTATTAATATATTTGGCTAGTACTCCTAAACATATTCCGGCAAAGACCGTAAGAGCTAATTCAGCATAAGCATTAGATACATTAGAAGGTAAAATTTGACTTAATAATTGCATTTCTGCAACACTCTGGGCTATTTTTTTAATAAGAAGTATTAAAATTAGCAATAAACAAGCACAGAAAATAAGAGGAGACTTAGTTTGTAAGAAATCTCTAAGAAGATCTTTTATATTAAACTTTTCTTTAAGTTTGTCATATTTTTGAGTAATCTCTTCTTTTAATTTATTTAACTCAGCCATCTTTGTTGGGAGCCTTCTTTTTATTAGAAGAGTAGATATGGCATATCCCTTTTCGGTAGGGTAAAAAGTTATGGTAGAACGGCCCAATTTGCACAATTTATATTGGTCTGATTTTGGAATTATATATTCTACATTCAGAAAGCCTTCTTTGTGGAGTAATTGTAGCATATCATAAGAAGTCCATTTACTAACTCCCAATTTTTGGGCGACTTCACAATAATGAATAGGAGAACCTTTCTGTTGGTATAATTCTATTAAAACTACTAAAAATTCTTTTTGCCTTGAAGTAATTTCCATAACCAATAATCTCCCAAAAGACCCAAAAAGTAATTTAAAAAAAATAGCTTTTTCTAGATTTATTATATCACTTCAAAACAATTTTGCAAATTTTTTTTGAATATTTGTAGAAAAATTAAGAAATAAAATTGCTACTAAACTAAATAATATGTAGTAGGGATGTATAACAATACATCCCAGACTTTCTATACTTAGTTTATAAAATATTTATTTTTATAATATTTTTTGTTAGAATAAAAGGTGTCGTAATTAAAAATTTGTATTATAATGAGTAAAAAGAATATTATAATAACAAATAAAAGCAAAATTTCTTCTCTTTTCAATATCCCTAATTTAGACAAGGTTTGGATTGCAGGGCGGATTCATCGAACCCGATAAATATTTAATGCCATTACGAGCTCTGATTTATCAAGCCCATTATAACAATTTGAAGGAGGAAGTAGAATGGTATTAGAGGCAATTAAAAAAAGGCAGAGTGTTCGTAGTTATCGGGACAAAAAAATTCAAGAAGATGTATTGCAGCAGGTTTTAGAAGCTGGCAGGTTAGCTCCTTCAGCTTGTAATAATCAACCGTGGAAGTTTATAGTCGTAAAAGATAAAAATTTAAAAGAAAAATTAATTCCCGCCTGCAAGAATCAGAAATTTGTAGGAGAAGCATCAGTAGTCATTGTGGGTTGTGCCATAAATCCCAGTTATAAAATGAGTAATGGTAAATATAGTTATTCTATTGATCTTGCTATAGCCCTTGACCATATGAGTTTAGAGGCAGCCTCCCTGGGATTAGGAACTTGTTGGATCGGTGCCTTCTACCAGGATCAGGTTAAAGAAATCTTAGGTGTTCCCGAAGATGTCCGGGTTGTCGCCCTAATGCCATTAGGATATCCTAAGGGATTAGGAAGTAAGACCGGGAGAAAGCCTTTATCGGAAATTGTTTGTTACGATAAATATATTCCATAAGAATTATACTATTTTTACCTATATTCTTAATTTCTTCGATTACAATTTCAAATGTACGATCATTTAGCCGGTGTAGAAAGAGATTTACTTAATGAATAATGGAGGTTAATATGCAAGAGTCGATGTATAAATTTATGAAAGTGGGCCTAATCCACTTTATGGCTTACCCCCAAGTTATGAGAGGTGAGGGGCCAGTTCTTGAGACGCTACAGAAAATAGCTGAGGATGATTTCTTTACTGCGGTGGAGGTTTCCTGGATCAAGGATGCGAAGGTAAGAGAAAAAGCGAAAAAACTATTAGAGATGAGCCATTTAACTGTTGCTTATGGTGCTCAGCCACGATTATTGATTAATAACCTAAATCTTAACTCTTTTAATGAAGAAGAGAGAAAGATGGCAGTAAGAGAAATAAAAGCAGGAGTTGACGAGGCTTATGAGATAGGAGCAAAAAGCCTTGCCTTTCTAAGTGGTAAGGACCCAGGAGAAGAGGGACGAGAGCAAGCTCTAAGGTTATTAATTTCCTCCATTAAAGAGATATGTGATTATGCTAAATCCAAAGGAGGCTTAGGGATAACTCTGGAAATCTTTGATCAGGAAATTGACAAAAAGTGCTTAATTGGACCAGCGAATGAAGCAAGAAAGTTGGCAGCTGAAATAAGGAAAGAATTTGACAACTTTGGTTTATTAGTTGATTTATCCCATCTTCCCCTTTTAAATGAGACTCCCGCTCAGGCCATCATGCCGATTAAGGATTATCTCGTCCATACGCATGTGGGTAATTGTATCATGAGAGATAAAGAGCATCCCGGCTATGGAGATCAACATCCTAGATTTGGTATTGATGGAGGAGAAAATGATACAGAGGAATTAGTAGTATTTTTAAGGACATTATTAAAGATAGGTTTCTTAAATGATAAGAACCCACCTATCGTAAGCTTTGAGGTAAAGCCACTGGCTGGTGAGACCTCAGAGGTGGTTATAGCTAATGCCAAGAGGGTGCTAAAAGAGGCTTGGGCAAGAGTTTAAGAAAAAAAATATACATAAATAATAGGAGTAGATTTAATGTCTATTATAGATTCTAAAACCGGAAAAATAAAGAAAGATTATACCATTGAACAATTGATAGAAAAAGCTAAAGAGATGAGAGCCTACAATATGATAGCCATTACGGCAGCTGGCTCGGGCCATACCGGAGGGACTTTATCTATTATGGATATAGCTGCTACCCTGTATCTTAAGAAGATAAGACATGACCCAGAAAATCCTACCTGGGAAGAAAGGGATAGAGTCTTCTGGTCAGTTGGTCATAAGGCCCCCGCCCTTTATATAGCCTTAGCTGAGGCCGGCTATTTCCCCCTTGATGATACCGTAAAGCTAAGAAAACTATGGTCTGGTTTTGAGGGCCACCCTAATCGATTAAAACTACCTGGCATTGAGCTTTCTGCTGGCTCCTTAGGCCAGGGTTTAGGAGTAGCAGTAGGCTGTGCCTTAAATGCCAAATTAGAGCAGAAAGACTATAGGGTTTATACTATCTTAGGAGATGGAGAACTGGATGAAGGTTCTGTCTGGGAGGCTATGATGTGTGCTTCTCATTATAAATTAGATCATCTTACCGCTATTGTAGATAAGAATGATTTACAGATAGATGGTTGCACCAAAGAAGTAATGTGTTTAGAACCTCTCCTTGCCAAATGGCAGGCCTTTGGCTGGCATACCATAGAGATTGATGGCCATGATATGAAAGAAATCCTAAACGCTTTAGAGAAGGCCGAAAAAGTAAAGAGTAAGCCTACGGTAGTAATTGCCCATACCCTAAAAGGAAAGGGAGTCTCTTTTGCCGAAGGGGTAGTAGGTTATCATGGTATAGCCCCCAAAGACGGCAGAAGAGGTAAAGAGTCTTTAGATCAGGCTCTAAAAGATATCGGAGATCCCCAATTTAACCAAGAAAAAGTAGACTACCTCTTAAAGATAGCATCTGATTACCAAAAAGAAGTAGATCAAAAGATAGAAGATTCCCTGCCTAAATTTTCTCGTAATTACTGGTGGAATAGTTCTCCTTCCATGCAGGTCCAGATGGAGCCTACCCGTAATGGTTTTGGTCGGGCTATAGAAGAATTAGGTAAAGATGAGAAGGTAGTAGCCTTAGGGGCAGATATAACCGCATCTATCCGAATGGATAAGTTTTATGATAACCATCCCGAAAGGAAGAAGAGGTTTTTCAGTATAGGCATAGCCGAGGCCAATATGACTCTAGTAGCTTCAGGTTTAGCTAAAGAGGGGAAGATCCCCTTTATCGGTTCTTACGGGGTCTTTGTCACCGGTAGGAATTGGGATCAGATAAGGACTACCGTCTGTTACAATAACTATAATGTAAAAATAGCTGATGCCCATGCCGGCATCTCAGTAGGAGCTGATGGAGCTACCCATCAGGCCTTAGAGGATATTAGCAACCTCTATTATCTGCCCAATATGCACTTGACTATCCCTTGTGATGCAATAGAGACCGAAAAAGCCACCTATGCCATAGCTTCTATTACTGGTCCAGCCGTTATAAGATATGCCCGAGAGGCTACTCCCCTAGTCACTACTTCCGATACTCCCTATCAATTTGGTCTGGCTAATGTAATAAGATACCGAAGTGAAAAGAAAAACTTTATTGAAGCCTTCCAGACTAAACTCTCTCCTGATTATGTCTCAGAAAGAGAAGACCTCACCCTGATTGCCTGTGGGCCGATGGTCGCTGAGGCGATGCGGGCTGCCTATATCTTAAAAGAAGAATACAATCTGGAAAGTCGAATCTTAAATATTCACACTATAAAACCAATCGATAAGCCAGCTATCCTAAAAGCAGCCGAAGATACTAATCTGATAATTAGCATAGAAGAACATCAAGTAGGCGGCTTTGGAAATATCATTGCCGGAGTAATAGCCCAAAGTAAAAATTATGATTCCCCTCTGCTTATGGATATGATCGGTGTAGGAGATCGGTTTGGTGAATCGGGGTCTCCCTGGGAGCTGACTAAAATTTTTGGCCTTACTGCTGAGCATATTGCCCAAAGGTCCAGAGAATTGTATAAGAAGAAAAAATAAATAAATAGAATAATATTAAAATTTTTCTATAAATTTAAGTGTTTAATAAAATAAGGAGTGAGGGTTGATATGTTTAATAAAAAGATTACCATCATTGTCGAAGATGTTAAAATGAGTGCCGAGTTAAATAGTAGTGAGACTGCACAAAAGATCTGGGAGGCACTCCCTATTGAAGCGAATGTCCAAACCTGGGGCGATGAAATTTATTTTTCCATATCGGTTAAGGTTGGGTTAGAAAATGCTAAAGCCGTAGTTTTAGAAGGTGATTTAGGTTATTGGCCACCGGGAAATGCTTTTTGTATTTTCTTTGGACCTACTCCAGCAAGTCATGGTGAAGAGATCAAGCCAGCCAGTCCGGTGAATGTCTTCGGGAAGATAATAGGAGATCCAAAGATATTTAAAAAAGTCAGATCAGGCGCAAAAATTATCATTGAAAAAAGTTAAGAGTGAGAATAAATTTATAATTTATAGGATTTGGTAAGGAGATTTCATTTTTTTACTTTTCATCAAAATATCGGGGGGAATTTTGAATTTAATTAGTTGATTATAAAGTGCCTCCACGAAGAATTTTTCCGTATCATAGTGTTCGATCTCTAAAATATTTAAGCCCAATTCTTTAGCCCGGAGAGCACTATGATAATTAATATCTCCAGTGATATATAAATCAGTGTCAATCTTACCCACTTGTTCTAAGAGAGAGCTTCCCCCTCCACAACATAAAGCAACTTTCTTTATTTTGCGATTGCGATTAGATTTAATTAATCTGATATAGGAAGCTTGAAGTTTATTTTTGACGCGCAGCGAAAATTCAGTAAGCTCTACCTCTTTAGCTATTTCTCCCAGAATACCTATTCCATAGGATTGCTTTATTTTAAGTTCATATATATCATAAGCTGGTTCTTCGTAGGGATGTGCCTTTTTCATAGCCTCTATTACACCTTCTAAATTTCTCTCCGGAACAATGGTTTCAATTTTTATCTCCTCAACCAATTCTCTTTTACCTATTTTCCCTACAAAGGGTGTAGCTCCTTCCATCGGTTTAAAAGTCCCTTCCCCTTTAATCTTAAAAGAGGTCTCCGTATATTTACCAATCTTCCCTGCTCCGGCTTCAAAGATGGCCTGACTTATCCTATCTGATTCTTGAATGGGTACATAAACTGCAAATTTATAAATTTTTTCTAAACTGCTCTTTAGAGGAGCAATTTTAGTTATCCCCAATAGATTAGCAACATAATCATTCAGCCCATTTTCGGCTAAATCATAATTGGTATGCAGCGCTAAAAGATTTATCTGATTAGTGATAGTTTGAAAAAGAAGGGGATTGTTTTGTTTGGTAATTTGTTTTAGCGGAGCAAAAAGAAGAGGATGATGGGTAAGAATTACATTTACCTTATTTTCTATAGCTTCTTCTAATATTTCTAAAGTTAGATCTAAAGCCAGTAATATTTTTATTATGGGAGCTTCCAAGTCAGCAAATTGAATCCCGCTGTTATCATAACTTTCTTGTAAAGAAAAAGGAGCAAGTTTATCTAAAATATCTAAAAGTTCTTTAATTTTCATTTAAATTTTATTTCCCTAACCTCCTCCCCATAGGGGGATAAGAGAATTTACTCCTATCTTTTCTTTAATTTCAATTATTAGCATCACCAATCTTAAAGTCCAGCCATGGCTTGTTTAAGAGTTTTTACATCCTTCCAGGTTAATTCTTTAGGACTGCCAGGGAAGGTTCCTTCATTTCTTAGTAGATAGCTGGGGTGAAACATTGGAAATATCTTGATCTCACCTATCCAATCCTGCCATTGCCCTCGTAAGGCGGTGATCCCTTGCGTAGTTTCTAAAAGGTATTGAGTAGGTACATTCCCCAGGGTTACTATGATTTTAGGATTAATTAAAGCAATTTGGGTTTCCAAATAAGGGTAACAGGTCTCTATTTCACTCGGAGAGGGATTACGATTACCCGGGGGCCTACATTTAACCATATTAGTGATAAAGATATCTTCTCTTTTTATATCAATTGATTGAAGAATTTTAGTTAAAAGTTGTCCAGCTTTACCCACAAAAGGTTTTCCTTGCAGGTCTTCCTCTTCCCCGGGAGCTTCTCCGATAAATATTACTTTAGCTTTGGAATTTCCTTCTCCCGGAACAACTGTAGTGCGAGCCAGATATAAAGGACACTTTTTACAATTTCTACATTCTTCCGCTACTTCTTCGATGGTAAGCGGATTAATGTTTTCAGACATTAATTTTACCCCTATTTATTTTTTTACCAAAATTAATCTTTTAAAGCAGTAGGTTATCTTACATTTGCTTGTATTTTACCATTTTTTGATACTTTTTAGCAAGCAAATGAGAAGTAAGGTTGGTGTCAAGAACTTGTGGGGGTTTTTCTTACCTCAAAAAATTATTTAATTTTAATTCACAAAAAGAAAGACAAATACTTATGAAGTTTAATATAAAATAAACCTACTAAATTATTTTCTAAAATAAACCTATTATTCATCTTGGATACAATTTTTTCTTAAAATATCAAATGATTAATCTATACTTATTAATCTCTTTAATGATCTTACCCAGGGCCTATCCTGATGGGGTCCGGATAGGACCGGGAGAGAATAAGTATTATCGTATTTATCATTACTGTCTTTATCAAAATCAAGAGAGACTACCTTTTCTAAGCTCAGTCTATCAGGTTCTAGCTGAGCAATCTCTTTAGGCCACCAGCTATCCCATTCATTATTTACAATCTTTTCCCCTACCTTGGCCAGACTTAGAGCCCCTGGTCTACTCCATCTCATCCCCCTCTTTTTGAAGCGATTGGCTAAGGTCTTATCGATATTACCTTCTATAGCCCCTAAATCCTCTACCGGGAAGCCTTGGTCTCTTAATCTATCTATGGCATTTATTCCTTCTTGATTGTCGTAGATATAATGCATTAATCCTTCTAGGTCTTTCTTCTGTTCTGGCCTTAGGTCTCTCTCTTGATGTAATTCTTCCAAGGCCTTACCTATTTCCCCTTCTTGAAGTAGACCCCTTATCCGTCTTTGTATCTCTTTATGGTAGGAGAGGGCCTTTTTTAGGTTACGCTCTAAGTGAAATTTACAGAGTTGATAGATGGAGTTGGGGAAATAATTTTTAGCTCCTTCTTTTATCCAGGAGGCCCCATCTCCCCCGATTAAGATTAGACTTTGTTGGGAAAGATGGGATCTCTTTTCTCCTAGGATGCTCAAGTTGGGCATAAATTCATCCCCGGAGGCTATACCGGTATAGGTAAATTTATCCTGTAGTCTCTTGGCCTCACCTAATCCCTTCTGATATCTTCTTTCTTTACCTTTACTGATGATCCCTAATTTAAGTTCAGCTTTAGTCTTTTCTTCCTGCTGGAGGTGGATATTGGTTCCATCTACCTCCAGATAGATTATTCCTCTTTCCGTTTCTTTAGTTAATTCATCTTCGGTCCGCCTTAGGGCTTTTATCCGCTCTTTATCTATCTCTTCTTTCTCTTCTTTTAGGATCTTTTTTCCTTGTCTTATGGCTTGACCTCTGATGCTTTCAAAGCTAGGGCTATCCCCGTAAAATTCTTGGATAAGTTCTTCGGCCTTACGATAACTGCCACTTACAAAGGCCAAGAGACCTTCTATCTTTTGGTATGCTTGGCTTACCCGTTGGTTCTTTTCTAAACTTAATTTTTCGTCCAAGAGATAGCGGTATTTCCTGCCTCTGTCCTGATACAATCTTTTGGAGAAGGTGATATCTCCTAAAAGGGTGGTCATATACCTTAATCTTTTGCCTTGATTGGAAAGTTCTCCTCTTTTTCTTTCTTTTTTTAATTTATCATCTATTAGCTGTAAGAGTCCTTCTAGTAATTCTTGGCCGATCTTTCTACTTAAGTTAAATATTATTCTCTCTAGGGTATGGAAATTTATGCTGTCTTCTGGTATATTTAATTTAAGAGAGGATAAGTTGATGGTTATTTCTAAGCTTTCCATAGGGTAGATTTACCTCCTTTTGAAAAAGAATATTTATTCTTTTTCTAGTTTTTTCTTGAGGTAAGTCTACCTTTTTTATTTACCTTTTGGCAAACCTTTCTTTTTAAAAACCCCCTACTAAAATTTTACACTATCAGAAGTAAGATCAGAGAGAATGCTAGGCGGACCTAAACACTACCCCTTTAAGAAGTAAACGTATAACAGATAGGGTTCAGTTCTTCAAATTTAAACTAACTTCTTTTTTATAACAAAGAAGGACTTTTTAAAATAAGTGTAGTATATATAATATATTAATTTTAGTTAAATTTAATATTGTAATCTGTATGAAAATAACAGAAGAAACCTTCTCTTTTTCTATCCTTTTTGTTTCAAATAAAACTTTTTACAAGAATATAATAAAGAAGAGTTTACTCTTTAGAAGTAAATCTTTTAAATGTGGAGATCTAGCCTCTTTATTCCCCTGATATATGATATAATTTATTATAATAAACATAATAAAATTTTGAATTTCGATTAAGTTTATTAAAATATATACAATTTTAGATATTATAATTTTTTTACTAATTTATGAAATGGAGATATTATGGGTAACCAAAAACTGAATTTTAAAGATGAAAAGGAACTTCAAAATGCAATATTAGAGGAAAAGAAAAAGGGGATCGCAGATATAGAAATTGGTCACAAATATGGAGTTACTTTTAAATATATAGAGAAACTTATTACCAAATCATATGGGATTAATATTAGTAATTTTAAAATTTCTAAAAAAATAAAAACTTTTACTCCAAAAAATTTTAAAGAAGAACAGACCAGTATTTGGAGTTTTAAGCAAAGAGGGAATTGGGCTACTCATAACGGGGAATATAGAGGAAACTGGTCACCTTACATACCCCGAAATATAATCCTTAAATATTCAAATCCTGGTGAATTAGTGCTAGATTATTTCTGTGGGGCTGGAACTACTGCGGTAGAATGCAAACTTTTAGGAAGAAAATGTAAATCAATAGACATTAACGATAAAGCGATTGAATTGGCAAAAGAAAATCTTAATTTTGAATCAAGGCAACCTTCGCTCATTAAAAATATAAATTTTTCCTCAAAATATGAGCCGGTATTATCAGTTGGTGATGCGAGAAATCTATTAGATTTAAAAGATAATTCAGTCGATTTAATCTGTGCTCACCCTCCCTATGCAAATATTATTAATTATACGGATTCTAAGGATGGAGACCTATCATTTTTTGAAATTGATGAATTTTTAAAAGAAATGAGTAAAGTTGCAAAAGAAAGCTTTAGAGTATTAAAACCTGGAAGACAATGTGCTATCTTAATAGGGGATACCCGAAAGGAAAAACATATTATTCCTTTAGGTTTTAAATTAATAAATGTCTATCTTAATGCAGGATTTAAATTAAAAGAACTTATTATAAAGCGTCAACATAATTGCAAAACTACAGGTTTTTGGTATACCAATAGCATTAAATATAATTTTCTCCTTTTAGCTCATGAGTATTTACCAATTTTTGAAAAACCTAAATCTTCTGCTTTGGGTGTGGAAGAAAGAGGACTAGACTACGGCTTGATTTTCCCTACTTTAGGTAGGCCACCACAAAAACGAAAATTAGATGGGCTTGAAACAACAACAGTGTGGGTTTTACCGGAGAAAGATTTTGAAAAGCATTTAAATAAAAATGTAATAGATAGATATTCAGATGGAAACGGATATTCAACAATATTTTTAAATTCTCAGACTAAGTATGAGACTAAGGAAACTTCAAAAAAGGAACAGAAAAATAAGAGATTACTTTTTATCAAATCACCATTTTTGAATAATAATCCGACGCTAAATATGAAACTCTATTTACAAGAAATAAATGAAATTGTAAATCAAGAATTAAAAACAATAACTAACAATGGATTTATTGCAATCCAGACGCAAGATATTAGAGTGGATGGATATGTAGAACCATTAGCGAAAAAAATAATTGATATGCTGGCACACGATAATTTATGGCTCAAGGAAATTATAACTGTTACTAAAGAGGGGGCAAATGCAGTAAATTTAAATAATCAAAATTCAAAAGATCATTTAAAAATAGTCCATCAATATCTACTTATTTATAAAACCATAACGGGAGGCAGATAATGTTAAATCCAGAAGAAGTTTATATTGATTTTGCATCTAAAATATCTTTCTTAGAATTTATTCAAGATGAATTCAAAGATGCAAATATTCCAATAGAAAAATTCAGTCAAGAAATAAATTTATTAGAATCTGAAAAAAATTGGAACATAAGCAGTTTATCTGAATATATAAAGAATTACCCACGTAGTTTTATTGTTTTTCAAAATATCTTCCAACTATTAAGATTTACAAATGCACAACTCATTCATTTTGTATTTGATATAGTTAAACTTAATTCTTTAAATATTAACGCAATATATGAATATATGATTTTAAATATAAAATATGATCTTGAATTTAGGGAGATATATTTAGAGACAGTTAATTTGGCATTAGATTACAATACTTTTATTTTAAATTTAGAACAATATGATAAGAAATTTCTTATCGCATCTTTTAAACTAGCAATTTCAAAATATATTAATAAAATTGTTAATAATTTTTATGCATTAGAAGCACGTATTAGAAAGAACGAATTTGAGGATTTTTCAATAAGATTTTCAAACTATTTATTAAATAATTTGAAATTAAATGAGACGCTTAATTCAATAAATCTCGGAAAATATTTAAAAAATAAGAGGGTACCACTTGATACAAAAAATCTTCATGGAAATTACCCTAAAATAAGGATAATAAAGACATTAGAAAATAATGGCTATACGAATATAGATGATATATTAAATAATGCAGGGATACATACTTTAAAACATAATCTAAAACATCATATTGAAATGCCAAAATTAGAAAATAATATTAAAATGTTTTGTACAGAACGCTGTATAGATAAAATAATTAAAACTAAAGATAATAAACTTAAAAAGTTCGATTTAATTATTTTTAATGACTTTAAACCAAAACATTTGTTCGAAATGAATTTTTATTCAACCGAAGGCACAAAGATTGGAATAAATCAAAATGAATATATAGATCTAAATAATTATATCAAGAAAAATTTCAATAATTTTAAATTTTATTGGATTACAGATGGAAATTTTTGGCTTACAAATACTGGTAAAGAAAGATTTTTAAACTTGCTTAATCATTTTGATGAAATATTTAATATTAATATATTTGCAGAACAAGTAACCAATTTTTCAATGTAAAAGTGGGGGTCAGCCTATTATAAAAAAGAAGGGTTTTTAAAATAAGTATAGTATATAATAAATAAAGATAGTCTAAATTAATATTTAGGTTTAAAATTGAAAAAATAGTAAAAAGAATTTTATATAAAACTTTATTAAATTTAATATCGTAACCTGTATGAAGGTAACAGGAGAGACCTTTTCTTTTATTTTAAGAAGAAAAGGAGCCGAAGAGGCAAGATATTAAGTGTATTCAAACTTTCAGGCCAAAGGACTGTTAGCGGACAGAACTCTGGAGAGCTTTATACCAAGAAGCACTGACGGGGCAATTCCTAATCTTTAGGAAAACCTATACAGAGTTTACTGAAAAGAACTATCTCCTAATTTCTTAGGAAGAATCTTTCAGGTATAAAGACAGAGCAAGAAAGTAATTTAATTAATTTCTTATTATGTCTTTTTTTATTTGTAAAAAAACATTATGGAATAGTATAAAAAAGAAAAATATAATTTTTATGAGTAGCTATATCAAATGTTGAGACCATATTTCGAAAGACACACCTAGACATGCTTTAAATCAGAAGTATAACGAATAGGAATGAATTGAGTGGAAGATATAAAGAAAATGATATCATTATCAAATCGAATACAGAAATCGATAAAAGTGTGAATATATGAAGCCTGACTTCGAATCTTCCTAATGGATTAAATTTATGAATACAATATGAGGGAGTTATTTGAGATGATTAAAGTCAAACCAATAAATCTACCTATTATCTGTCGAAACTTTCCCAAGAGTCCGGATTCAGAAGTTTATCGTGAAAATCTTTTAGATACCATCGACAGAATTTTTAAAAGCGATTCAGATCTCTTAATAATCGAAGGTAATGAAGGAATTGGGAAGACTACGCTCCTTGCTCAATTTACTAAAAGACATGCCGATTCTGCTTTATCTCTATTTATCAAGCCTGTTAGTCGCCTTTCATATTCACCTGAATATTTAAGAGAGGTTCTATGCGAGCAAATAAATTGTATTTTTCCTAAGAACCAGATAGACCCTAATTTAGTAAATGATTTATTATTGCAGAATCAACTTCCCAAACTACAAAAAATTGCATTAAGATATAAAAAGGTATTTTATTTTGTTATCGATGGATTATATGACCTTCCCGAAGAAGATTTTCATATTCAAAATATTATCCTTCAAGAGACATTGCCACTAGGACTTGAAGGTTTTCGTTTTCTCCTCTCCGGTGATTTAAAAAAACTTCCTCAAAATATTCAAAAAACAGTGTCTTGTAAACCCTTCCCATTACCATATTTTTCTTTAGATGAAACCAAAAGGTACCTGAAAAACCTCGAATTAGATGATCATATTCTAGAAGATATTCACAAAATGTGTCAGGGCGTTCCTGAACATTTAGCAAGTGTAAGACGCCTTATACAATCAGGCGCCAAAATTCAAAATATCTTTGATGAGGATCCAGACAAATTACCTGACTTCTTAGGCATTGAATGGCGAAAAATCAAAGAAGCATCTAATGAACAAAAAATGGTTTTGGCATTAATTACCTTTGGACGTAAAATCTATTCAACTGAAGAGATTTCAAGGATTTTAAATCTGAATTTACCACAAGTTGAGGAATCTCTTCAAAGTTTCACAATTCTAAAAGCTGACAGTAAAAACAAATGTATAGATTTTGTTTCAGAGTCAATGAGAAAGTTTGCATCTAAGCAACTTCAAGATAAAAAAGAAGATGTAACTAATTCTATCATTGATGATTTACTCAAGGATACTGAGAGCGAGAAAACACTATACTCTTTACCAGATTATTATGAACAGGCTGGGAGGTTTAATGACCTATTAGACTATTTAAACCCTGAATATTTTTCAAAGATACTTGAACGTAGCCAATCTTTGTACCCGGTGCGTCAAAGAACAGAGATGGGTTTAATGTCTTCTCAAAAGCTAAATAAAGATAAAGCATTGATTAGATTTAGTATGCAGAAATCTGTTATTACTGAGCTTGAGAAAACTGAAATTTGGAAATCAGAAATAGAAGCGCTAATGGCTCTTAAACGCTATGATTCCGCATTAGCACTGGTCCATTCAACTATTTTTAAAGAAGATAAGCTGCATTTATTAACTACTGTTGCAAAAATTAAGTGCGAAGAGAGATTAACTCCCGAGCCTGAGTTACTGGAAGAAATTGAATTACTGTACAAACAAATTGATCATAAATATCTTGCAAAGCGGGCAACCGAAATTGCTTCTAATTTAATTTGGTTTAATCCTGATTTAGCAATTGAACTTATTGATGCATCCATAAATATTCAGGAGGATGAAGAGGATCATGATTGGGCTTTTGCAAAACTCTCAATTCTAGCACTTGCCGCCAATTATAACGAATCTTTACCTTCCGATATAGCTGAACGAATTCAATCTAGAATTCGAGATCCGAAGTTGCATAAATTTACTCACGCATTATCCATATTTTTTGGAGAATTTTCTGCATCGGAAGTGATTGAACAAGCAGAAAAACTTGAATTACAAAATCGTTTATTTTTTATTAAAAACTGGGTGATTGTAAATCAAAATAAAGAAAAGATCGCTGATATTATCGATTATGCCTTAGACCTTTTAATTAAAAATACGCCATACACTCCTAAAACTAGAGATTTACGTGAAATTGCAACTCCGTTACCTTATATTTCTGATGAAAAAAGAGCTAGAAAACTTTTAGGGAGATTTGATAGCCTTAAAGGTACTATTGAAAATCTGGGTATTACTGTCGATTATGTTCGATTGCAAATTCTGCTAGCCCATACTGAGAGTAAATACGATTTTGAAGCTGCATCAAATCGAGTTTTAGAAGTTTATTGGTATATTGCTGATATAGATGAATTGACTACCAAAGCTGAATGTCTCGCTTGGATGGTATCTACATTTAATAAAATTGATACTCAAGGTATGCTCGAAAAAAAAGAAGGCATACTAGATGTAACTAAGAAAGAGCTTAAATCGAATATAGAAGAAATACTGAATACTACGGCAGATCATTACAATGTTACAAAGGGAATTATCAAAGCGCTTTCAATTTCGGAACCCAATATTGCCATTGAAATTGCACAATTATTAAATATAACCATGCATCGTGATTTAGCAACTCTTGAGTTAATTAAAACTATGATCGAAGCACCATTTAACAAAATTGACTTCCCATTAATTTCGGAGGCAATCAATAAGATTGAAGATATAGATTTTAAAGATGAGGCATTAATAAAAGTAATTGAATACCTTTCAGAAGTCACAGAAACTATAGATTTAGAGATAGTTAACAAGACACTTCCAATCATAAATTCAATTATAAAAATAAGCAGTGCATATCTACGATGTTTAGCTTGTTGCTTTGCCTATAACTTCTTAAAAAAACAAAATACCGATAAATATGAAAATATCTCATTAAGTTTATTAAAGCAATTAGATCATTCTTGGGAGGCAATTGGTGTAGGATGGATGAAGGTAAATGCTGGCTTCCGAATAGCAAAGTCTTTTGCTAATACTTCAAATGAAACAGCAAACAAATATTTGAATTTAACCGAGAAAGTTAAAGATGAAATATCTATTGATGCAGAAAAACCCACTCTAGTTTATATCGCTTGTTTAAAACTTGCCATAAGAGCTTTTGGTGGATTGCTGCCAAATCATATTAACACTCCTGAAGACATGGAACGAATTACAAGATTAATTAATTTTATTCCATCAAATGTAGAAAAAGCAGGTCTATTTGGAGACATTGCAATTATATGTTTTATGAATAATCATTACGATAAAGGAAAAGAAATTGTCTCTAACTATCTTAACCCTATTATAATTGACATTCGCGACGATGATGATAAATATAAAGTCATTACAAAGATGGCTCCTGCGCTTTACTTTGCTCATAAACAAAGTGCAATTGAGAAAATACAACAAATGCCAAAATGTAAACATGATGAAGCGCTATATGAAATATGTGATTTCATTCTACAAAAAAGTCTTCCATCAGACCCTTATGAAAGTTTACATGGTGTTGGCTACATTCTAGAATATGAGGAGGCTTTGGATATTTGCGAACTCTTAAATTTAATGAGTACTGATACTGCAATTTACAAATATATTGAAGACATTTCAAATAGTATATTTTTAAAGAAAAATAGAGACTGTTTTACAGAACAACAAAAAATTGATATAGCTAACCGCATTAATATAATTATCTCAAATAAACTTCCTGATCCAAAAAATATAAAACATGATGGCTACAAAATAGTCGCTTTAGCACAAATCGCACGTATTCAACATGCACCAACTTCAGTCTGGAATAATTTAATAGAATCAGCACGAAAAATTCCTAATACTGCCGATGTTGCTTATGTTTTATGTATTATCAGTACGGCATTGCCTTCTAAATTAAGTTCGAAACGTGATGAAATCATTAAAGAAGCAATTAAGCTTGTTGAAAATATTAATTCCGACTTAGACAGGACCGAAAGATTTGAAGACATTGCTGATATGTTGGTAACTATAAATGAAGGCGCCTCTAAAGCATGTCTTAAATTAGGGATAGAAACTTCGTTGCGATTAAACGATCCGGATTTAATTTATCCTACTCAAAGGCGAATCATTGACCTTGCACATAAAATAAAACCTAGTTTTGCAGAGTCACTTATAGATTTGGTTGATACTGACCCTGCCAGAAGAGCTGCAAAAAATAAAGATCTAAAGAGACATCTTGAGCTTCTAGATTTAAAACACAGAATGTCAGACCAAAAGGATTTAGAACTTGATTCAAAGATACCGAAATCTATGTATCCAAAAGCAGCATGGATGAATCTAGGTGCGTTGAATAGTGGAAGAACAACAACATTTCATTTCAAACACTTTATACCTTATATTATTGTTGCATCAGAACTTCCATTAAGTGAATCTTATCCAATTTTAGCCTGGACTATTGAAAATACCGTAAAAAGGCTTGCTAATACACCTACAGCAAGAACTGATATTATCCCAATTTTTGAAGCAACTCTTTTAGGTGCTGAATTATCTAGTCGCATCGCTACACGTTCATCCGCTAAGCTAAAACAAATCAAAACTCAAGCAATTGAGCCATCCGCAGTAAGTCATAATTTAGTAGTAAGAGCAGGTGAGCGAGATAAAGCGATACAATTTATTAAAGGTTGGTTTACTCAGGAAGCACAGGAGTATTTAACAATTTGTGATCCATATTTTGGAGTAGAAGACTTAGAAATATTACAAATTCTTTTGTCTATAAGTCCGAAATGTACTGTAAAGATTCTTACAAGCAAAAAACATCAACATCAGGAGAATTTATCTCAACCATGGGATGAAGCGTATCAATCCCATTGGCGTCGTATTTCCGATCAAAACCCTCCGGAAACCGAAATTATAATTGTTGGCCTAGAATCTTCGGGAGAATTACCAATACATGATCGCTGGTGGCTTGCACAAAATAGTGGACTCCGTTTTGGAACTTCATTTAATTCTCTTGGAATCAATAAAACATCTGAAGTTTCGATTCTTTCTGTAGAAGAATCTAAATCAAGGGAAAATGAAATAAATCAATACATTTCTCGTGAAAAGCGGAATCACAATAATGAAAGATTAACTTACAACTTATTTTCACTCTAGGTGGCTGAATCACAAAAAAAATTTCTCAAAATTTTTGCAAAGCTAAGCCTTTTAAAGCTAATAATATATGTCAAAGAGAAAGTTGTGCTATCTCAATAATTGGGAACTGTTTCTAACTTTTCATAGGGGATTATATACTCCAATCCCCCGTGTCTTCTTGAGTGGTTATATTCAAAATAAGAAATTTCTTAAATTATAGATTAAATTTTTTAAAAGTTTAAAATTAAAATGGATTAAAAATAGATGAGATTTTTATTTATCGATGACAGTAGACAAAAAGACCAAGTAAATGAAAATAAAGAATATGTAGGTTACGGTGGATTTTGTATAGATGCTATTAAAGTTAAATCTTTTAATACTGATTTCTATGCAATAAGAAAAAAATATCATATACCTAGAAATATTGAATTAAAATGGTCTCCAGATAAAGATCATTTTTTAAATAAAAAATTTAAGGGAAGCAGGGAAAATCTATTTAAGGAAATTCTATTATTACTTTCTAAATATGATGCGAATATATTGTGCGCTGTTCATGATATTAATGAATGTCATGGTGTAAAGTTACATAATTGGAAAATTAATCAAGCTATTTTATGGGCTACAAAGGAACAGTTTAAGTATTTGGTTGAAAGACTTGAAAAGCCATATCTTGAAGAAAATGATGATATAGGCTTGATTATTACAGATCATTATAGCAATAGAAAAGAAGAATCTAATTTAATAGAACAAAGTAAATTTTATATTAATCATGGAACCGAATTTCAAAAATTTGATAAAATTTGTTTAGCTCCTTTAACCACTTCTTCTAAAGATTCGCCTCCTATTCAATTAGCCGATTTAATCATTGGGATAACTGTTGGTTCTCTTGCAAATAGTACTTATGCTTTGAAGTTTTTTAATGATATTTCTCTACTCTTTTTAAAGAATCCTCATAAGGGTGCTATAGGATTTGATTCCACTATTTCTAGTTCAGTGATTGGTTTCGGATTAAAATTATTTCCAAAAAATTTTTTAATAAGAGGAATGGATTTATTTGAACAAATAGACAAAAAATATATTTATACGGATAAAGGAATAAAAGAACGAAAGTAAATAAATGATTTTAAAGAAAAATGAAAAGAGTATCAGGATACGGTTCTTTGACGCATTACAAAGAATAGGAATGAATAGATCTGAAATGATAGTCTGAGAGGGTTAGAAATTAAGAATATATTTTAAAAGAAGTGCAAGAAAATAATTTCTTTAAATATTAATCCTTAAAAATGAAAATACTTTTTTATTTTATAGTTATAATTTAAGAATAATTTAGTATTTACTTTAGAGAAGTGATCTAGTTTTCTATTAGAAAAATATTTAATTTTTTAGGTATTAATCGGGAGATGATAGCGAAAAGTAGAGCGTAACAAAAAACCGTCCCTTAACATATCTAGGAGGGCACTTATTATGAGTAAAGTAGAAATCTATTATTTTTCAGGAACAGGTAATTCGTTACACCTGGCAAGAGAACTTCAAAAACGAATTCCAGAAACTAAGCTTATGCCAATGGTAAGCCTTTTAAAGGAAGATGTTATAGAAACGAAGGGAGAAAGGATAGGTTTTGTGTTTCCTATTTATGTCTCTTCGACCCCTGATCCGGTAAGGAGATTTTTAAAGAAAATTGATTTAAAACCAACTCAATATATTTTTGCGGTAACTACAAATAGTGGTTATCCAGGAAAAGTTAATATATACCTTGAAAAACTATTGAAAAAAAGAGGTAAAAGTATTGATTCTTATTTTACCCTAAAAATGATGGGGAATTCACCAAAGGGCTTAATGCCATCTTTTATGATTGTTCAAGATTGGGCCTCTCGAATAACAAAAGAAACAATTTTAGCTTTAGAAGATGAAGTTCAAAAGGAACTTGATACCATACATAAAGTTATTATAAATAAAGAAAAAAATACAGGAAAAGATAATCCGAATCCACCTAATTTTTTTATGAAATATGTCGATCGATTACTACAGCTTCCTATTGAATGGGCCTCTGAATACACCAATCCTAAAATTAATTTTTATGCTGATTCAAAGTGTACGGGATGTAACCTATGCGAAAAAGTTTGTTTATCTAAAAAAATAAAAATGGATCATGGTAAACCTTTATGGCAAAAAGGTATTAAATGTTATCACTGTTACGCTTGTTTTAATTTTTGTCCTGAGCAATCGATTTTAGTCAAAAATTACACCTATAAAGATGGAAGATATTGTCATCCCAACGTAACTGCAAAAGATATTGCTGAACAAAAAGGACTTTAATGTGTCAGGAGATTGTTCTTTATTTTTAAAATTACCGTATATCAAAGATGATGATTTGAATCCGAAGATTAATTAACTAAAAAATATT